>Ga0308160_10002976_pt1 | contig 19705 bp, 29 predicted proteins | sample PhyFR1_FD_201036 | JGI IMG/M metagenome (GOLD analysis project Ga0308160, IMG submission 201036) | Phyllosphere microbial communities from UC Gill Tract Community Farm, Albany, California, United States - DLSLF.R1 | ecosystem: Host-associated > Plants > Phyllosphere > Unclassified | place: USA...
GCCAGCTTCTCTTCAAACTGAATGAAGTCTTCACTGGATAAACGGAAAGCGACAACCTTATCTTTATTTTTTTGGACTGGTTTTTTTTCCACAGCTGACCCCCTGACGACTCTCAACAATGACACCGCAGGTCGAGCCGGGCACCGGCGGGGTTTCAAAGGGGGCACCCCTTTGGCACGTCGATTTTACGGATGGCGCAGCCATCTGTAAACATCGGTCACGTGCCTATATTAAATTCTGATATTACATTCTCACTCATATTTCATACATTTTTCATACGCACAACAGCTAACACGGAAAGGATTCACCTACATTTCATACAAAAATCACACAAAAAAAATTGACAATCATACACATCCCACCTACTATTCACACAGTTTGTTGAATGAGGCTTAAAATGAATGATTCAGTAATGGCTTTACTTAAAGATCTGATAGCCCTCCTTAGGGATCCTTCGGTAAAGAGCAAACAAGCTGCTTTTAATGCATGTTACTCGCAGCTTTCTCAGGCGAAAGAAATTGCTTCCTGGGAGACTATAGTCACGATTATTAGAGAGGAAACCGATATTAAATTTGATGCAAAAACCGCATCTAACATGTTTGGGAGAATTAAACGTCACAACAAACCCAAAGTCACCTTAGATACAGAAACAAGCAGCCGAATTGATAAGATTACAAAACGGGAGACTACTGATTCCGCTCCTGACAACTTAGATATTGCGAAATGGCAAAACATAAATGTAAACACCTCCAGATTGATAGCAGATCTTGAGGTTAATGGGTTTACTCCCGATGAAGTTAAATCTTGGGATTTGCCTAATGATTCAGCTATAAGAAAGAAACTTACTCAACTACTTAACAAAAGAGGTTAATATGTTTTTAAAAATCGCCGTTATTAATAATTCTGGTAACGTTGGTAAATCAACAATCTGTAATTCTTTGCTACAACCAAGATTAGAAGGGTCTATAGTTGTTAAAGTTGAAACAATTAACACAGACGGAACTCTAGATGAAAAAATCAGCGCAAGTGATTTTATTGAAATTTCAAAGCTGATTGACTCATCACCTTGTGCCATTGTTGATGTTGGATCTTCAAATATAGAAACGTTCATAAAAAAACTCACCTCGTATAAGGGGAGTCAAGAAGACTTTGATTATTTCATCATACCAACAACACCACAGAACAAACAACAAATGGACACATTGGTAACAATTGAAACGTTACTAGATCTAGATGTAGAACCGGAAAGAATTAAGGTTATATTTAATATGGTTGAATCTGAGAGAAGTTTTGATAAACAATTTTCAACAATCCTAGAAAATAAAACATTCAAATCACTTAAAATAAAAGATTTGCCAATAGTTCATTCCTCAGAATTGTTTACACACCTCTATGAAATGGACAAAACGTTGACTTCCATTGTTAACGACGACAGGGATTTTAGGGCATTAATGCGCCAGTCAACTGATAAACAAGAAATCGAAAGATTGTCAACTGATCGAGCTATTAAGAGGCTTGCTACAGGTGTCACAGAAGAACTCGACATTGCATTCAAAAAACTATCTATTGTATGAGGTGAAATATGCCATCTTATGATGAATTAAAAGATGCAAAGATAGCTGAGATTCTATCTGATTATCTCGAGTTAGAGAAGAAGATCAATGAGCTTCCAGCGCAAATATCTTCTAACATTGAGTCGATCCACGACACAATTAAGTTGCTCCCCAACGCATTGGAGTTATCATTAAACAAGATATTTGTTGCATTAGAGGAGGCAGAGAAATCCTCAAAGAGTCTTGTATCTAATGCAAAGATTGAAACAACCTTACATGCTCAGGGTGAAATAGAATCGGCAAAGCAATGCATTGCTGAAACGATAAAAAAAGCGGTAAACGATAACATAGCTGAACCGTTAGCCATGTCTAAATCCGAGATCTACAAGATTAACGACCAGTTACGTAATGGTTCTGGTGCAGCGTCAAAAACAGGTTGGTTTGCAATAATATTACTTATATTCTCGACAACATTATTCGCATTTTTAGCTATTTACATAAATCTTACTAATTCCTCTTTACAGAAGAAGAATGTTGAACTTCAGCACAAGTGGGCTGTTGAGCGGCAAGACAGAATAAAACATTTCGAGGTACTTGAACGTTTACCTAAATCAGTTCAATCTCAGTACGATATAGAAAGTAAGAAATATGAGAAAAGCATAAATCAAAAACTTACTAACTAATTCAAAGCGCCCTATGGGCGATTTTCTTCTATATAAAGTGTATAACGTTATACATTAATACATTCTTCAGAACCGGCGACAGCCGGTTTCTGTTATCCCACATCTTCGACACCGCCCTTCCGCATGGCCGGTATGACCGCACCCGCGAAAAAAAACCGGCCTGGCAGGACGAGGGGGGTTAATTGCGCCCTGGTCGTCCGCTACCGCCTTCGGCGGGCATCAGGGGCATGTGTGGGTAGGGTTATCCTTTTTAGTCGCTGTAGCCCCTTCCCATGAGCCAGAAGCGCATAAAGAAAACGCCGGTACAGACCGGCGACGAAGAAGGATAAAAAACATTTAGTGTATAACGTTACACATCAATCACCGTTTAACTGGCGGCTTGCCGGTTTTGGGGCTGGCGATCTCCGCCTGGCGGATCAGCGTCCCCCGCGTCTCTTCATCCAGGCGGCTCAGGGCATCGAGGCTGGCCCGCAGTACCGCAACCCGGCTCGCGCCGCTCTCCTGCGTCAAGCGATCAAAGTGGTCGATGTCGTTTTCCGTCAGTGAGAAATTCACGCGGGTGATCTGCGAACCGGAAACGGGCCGCTTGCTCGCCTCCATCACAAAGGTTTTCAGCGTCTTGTCTTCCGTGACCGTGGTCAGCCCGGCACTCTTTTTCAATTTCATCGTATCACCTCAATATAGTGTATAACGTTACACACTATATAAATTTAGTTCGGTTGCCAGCAGTTCGATTTCAGCACGGGCCTTGTTGCCGCTCTTGTCGCTGTATTCATGCACTGATACCCCGTCATTGTAGGCGCGTTTGTACGCCGTGCGGCTGAACAGCCGTTGACGGGCAACCGGCAACCAGTCCGGGTCGTCGTTCATCATCTTGCGGAACGTACTCGCATCCTGATCGCCCGGATGGGTCGGACAGCGGTTCATCACGATCAGCGCCTCCAGGCCCGGATTGATGGCCGCTTGTGCCTGGCGAACGTCCACAACCAACTCGCCCAGCGTATTGATTTCGATTTGCGCAGTCGGATCAACCAGCGAGATAAATTTGTCCGCCACCGCCAGGCATTTCCTGAACTCCGGCGACTTGCTGCCGGGCGCATCCAGCAGCAGCAGATCGTATTTGGACGCCAGGCGGCGAACCGTGTCGGGGATGTTGGTGTAGCACTCAAAATAATCCACGTCCGGGGCGATACCGCGCTCCCGGCGCTCATCGAGCCACATTTTCACGCTGCGTTGCTCGTCGCACTCCAGCACGGCAATACGTTTGCCGGTCTTGAGTTTGAGGCACATCAGCAGGTTGATCAGCACCGTTGACTTCCCGACGCCCCCTTTATGACTGCCAATCAGCACAATCATACATCCCCCACAAACATTATATAACGTTACACACCATTATGTAGCAGAGCCAAAAATAGCCGTGCTTGCTACCCTTTACCTTGCTTGCCTGAATGGCCCAATATTCCGTTAAACAACCAGGTCAGGACTCAGCATAGTGTATAACGTTATACACTTATTCGAGTGACGAGTAAACAGTGTGTAATGTTATACACCGATTAAGGGATTTGTCCGGCGCGTCGCAGCAGGGCGGCAGCTTCATCCGGGTGCATCCCAAAACGCACCTGGTAGCCGTTGCCGATCCCCACTTCCAGCGCCCGGATACGCACGTAGACCTGCGTCGATTTAAAATCCTTGTGACCCAGGTAGTCCTGGAGCGTCAGCGGAGCCGCACCGCAATAGAGCAGGTGCATGGCGTAGCTGTGCCGGAACGTGTGCGGCGAGATTGGGCCGATGGAAAACCGCACCCCCTGCGTGGTACAAGCCGTTACCGTGTCACGCAGCCAGTTACGGGCAGTATCGTCGGTGATGGCCCAGACCGGCTTTGTTCGGTAGCGGGTGAAGGTGTGCAGGTGATCGCTCAGCCGCCGCACAAAATCAGCATCGAGCAGGGGCAGGGTGCGGCGGTGGCCCTTCGGTGGCCGTCCGGCCTTGGTCAGTCGCTGTTGCTTGAGCGTGGTCAACGTCACCAGCGGCCGCACCCCGTCAAGTTCAATGTCAGCCGGGGTGACGGCCAGCGCTTCGTTGATCCGTGCGCCGGTGTTCCATAAGAACTCAAACAACATCCGTTTGCGTAAATCATTACACCCGGCCAACAATACGGCGATCTCCGGGGCCAGCAGATAGCGGGGCAGGTCGTCGCGCACCGCTGCCAGGCGACGTACCGCCAGGGCGGTTTCAAAATCAATATAGGGTGCCGCCGGGGTGCCGGTGGCGCTACGCGAGATCTGCGGGAACGTGGGGACGGTAGTGCTCAATTTTTACTCTCCGCAATCAGCCGGGGTACGTGTTACCGTTGATTGTAAACGTCCGGGCCGCGGGAGGCTTGCGGAATAATCGCGCTGGCGGCGATCGTCATTTCGGTGAATACAGCCTTGATGGAAGTAAAACCGAATACCGAGCCGGGGCAGGGCAGGGCGGCCGCCCCAAGCAATGCCCCATCCCGCCCCGGACCGGTACGCGACAGGGTAGCAAAAGCGCCGCACCAGGCACAGGGGCGCGACCGCTAACGCGCCCGTGCGCTCAGTTTTCGCGCGTTTCGGTAAACAGGGCGTTTTACCGAATCTCGGCGAACGCACAGCGAAACCGTCTGACCGCGCTCATGGGTGAGGTAACGCTTCACTTTTTCTGATCCCAACGACCTTTTCCCCTGCACGGATACGCCATTCTTTTGCAACGAAAGGAAAGGATAATATATTTAGCTCTGCATTCCATTCATAACCTGATGCCACAACTTCTTTGCCATTTTCATTTACATAAAAGACCATGAGATTGGGTGGTGTAGGCACTTTTTTACCGTCTAAGAACAGTGTTTTCTGTTCAGGTTTAAACTTTATGAATGTGGCTATGCCATTATCAAAAACAGCAGCGGGCTGGATTTTTTCTGTTCCTGCCTGTTGTGTCATTTCATAATTGAAATTTTTAGTTGTGTATTCTTTGGCAGAGAAACCCATGAGGTCAATAAAGCTCAGTGGTTTATCATTAAACCACAAATTATCATTATGGCATGTGATCGGCCTGTTATCATGATGCATAGGCACTTTAACGCCGTCTGATACCTGTAGGGCATTACCGTTTTTATCGCAACTGTACGATTTATTTTCAGAAATTTTAATAGGTGCGCCGGGATCAAAAACAGGAATGCCCGTCGCCGATACAACACTACTGAATGCGATAATCAGAAAAGATGTACATATGGTCTGACCTTTTTTTACTCTCATTTTTTTATTCCTTTTTCGCTAGTGAACCATAAAATTCACGTTTCGCTTTTCTATACGCACCGATTAAAATAAAAGGGTTAATGTGAAAATGCGCGTAGGGGTATTCACTCCTAATGACCTCAATGATTTCAGAATAACGCTTATCGAACCCCTTCACCTTTGAAGAATGCAATAACTTTCTGTCAATGAAACCAGCTATCATATTAATTTCCATTTCGTCATAAGACTTATTTAATAAACAATGTGTACCCCATTGTGAACACCGCCCCAACTAGCATAATCAGGAACCACATTTTAAATATTTCATTTGTTTTTCGTGACATGACCTCAATTCTCCATTTCTAATGCTTGTGCAACCCAACATTTGGTACAGTCATAATCATTTCACACGGTCACGATTTTGATTAAGCGCAGCCATCGCAAGGAGATCTACTTGCTCTTTGGTGATAAGTTCGCCATTGACGAAATAGTCGTTATCCTTGCATGTTACAGGCCCATTCTTCGCCCACACAGGAATGGAAACCATGATCGAGCCGCTATAATCTGTGACCCTATAGCCTCCGGCTAAACACCCAAAATCTGGCGGTTGTCGTTTTGCTTCTTCGACTTTGGCTTCACGTTCCGCCTGGCGCTTTAATGCTTGCTTAGATTCATACTGAATATGAATAGGAACCGCTACGACCATAACCATAGCAACTGCCAAAATAACTAATGAGATACCCACGACCTTATTCATATCTACTATTCCTTAGTAAGGCCCTTGTCTGATAATCGGGGAAGTGAATAATGAGCGATTTACCCTCTTTTTTGCTGGCATACTCTTTCACCAGTTCACCTATCGTTTCACACCCCATATACGCTTCCACTTCTAATTCACCATGTGCTATCCATCCAGAGTCAGTTACCCCTTCATTCAGAACAGCCACGTCTGTTTTAATGTCACGCCCGGTTAATTTTGACAAGCCGACGAACGGTAAACGCCAAAAAACAAATAAGTATACCGGCAGAAACAACACAACCCAGGAAAGCGCAGAAATTGGGAAGATATAAACAAGCGCCGTCCAGGGCTGAATCCGATAATTAATTAGGTCTAAAAAACTGCCCGCTGGGGTCAGCCCCATAACCGAAGCCGTAAAACTCACTGCATCATAATATCCGTGTTCGACGTTATTTTTGAGTGTGGGGAAATAATGTAATAAGAGCCAAGCATTAGCGGCAACCAGAATAACAATCCCCAGCCAAAAAAAAGCAGTCTTTGCCCTATCCATCACAAGATTCATCGTCAAGTCCTCCCTAATGATTAAAGACACGCATTTTCATGTCGAGGGCATTGCACGGCCAAGACAGAAAATCCCTGTTCATCATCCTGTTGCACCACCGTCAACACACATTGAGCGAACAACGCCGGTACGCCGCTAATATCGCCGGTAAACCGCAAGACCAATGGCTTGATCAGCGTTTGTTTGTCGTCAAAACAGGACGACAGCGCCTGTTTCCGGGTATACAACGCGGAAATCTGTGCACTCCCCGCCAGCGCGGTGTTCCATTCATGATCAGACACCAGGTGATCATCCCAACCCATGCTTTTCAGCGTTTCCACCGCATAGGTGAAGCGGAACAGATCACTTTGTGAGGCCAATGTTCCCGCACTGGAGCGGTAGATATAGTCCACCTTGCCGCGCAGGTTCGCCCGGAACCCGTAAAGTTTACCCTGAGCCTGTAACCAGAGAATGTCAGCCGCTACCGAGCGGGGAAACCGTTTGTGTTTTTGGGCGTTCGCCAGCCAACGCATGATGAACAGGTGTTGTTGTACATCCGACGTTGCTCGCCCGTCATGCTGTTCCATGCGCAGTGCGACCAGCAGGCACCACGCCAGATGCGCAAGTTCAGCCGTAGGACGTTGTTGATATGCGGGGGTTGCCAACGGATAGCCTCCTTCTTGGCTCAAGAGCGGCAACGATCAGCCGCCCGCCACTTCGTCAATGTTTTCTGTTGCCGTCTCGATACTCTCCAGTGCATCGTCAATCAGGCCGATCGCCTCTTCGGATGCCTGGCCACGTTCTGACTGCTGCAATCCTTCCGGCATGTTGTCAAAGGCGTCCTGTTCTTCATCACGAATAGCCTCAAGTTCAGCCCTCACATTGTCGAGTTGCGCCCTCAACGCGGCCAGCGCCTTTCTGCGTTCTTTATTCATCTCAACGCCTCCAATGTCCTCATTAACTACCTAACAGGCTTTCCAATGGAATATGAAACTGTTTGTTGAGATTTCGTATCATTGGAATGGTCAATTTACGCTTGCCGTTCAAAATCTCATAAACCCGGTTTAGTTGCCCGATAGCCGGTTGTAAATCTTTCGCGGTTAGTCCCGATTGCTCCATCCTGAATTTAATGGCCTCAATCGGATCAGGCGGGTCAATGGGGTAGTGTTTGGCTTCATAGGCTTCAATCAGCAATACCATGATTTCCATAAAATCAAATTCGGGTGAACCGGGTTCCGGCTGCGCGTCAAACAGGGGAGAAATCGCATTTAGCGCTTCATGATAGTCCTGCTCGGTACGAATAGGTTTGATATTCATTTTGTTACCTCTCTAATCTCAACGGTATTGACATCAATTTTATCGTACTGCTTATGGGTGCCGATAAATTTAATATAAACCCAACCCGCCGCATAGAATATGGATGTCACTAAACGGTAATCGTTACCTTTGATGTTAAACACCACACGACTGTTTTTAAGAATACTGGCGCTACGGTAAAGCTCCTTAATTTCCATCGGGGATTGCCAATTGGCTTTTTTCGCTTCGTCCAGCCAGGCTTTTAACGGCTGCTCTGCATCCGGGTACTGTTCCCAAAAGCTCTTTAAGGTTGCGATGGAAATGATCTTCATGGCGTACATCCGTTACTGTTTCAATGTATTAATTATATCCCAAAATGGGACAAAAACAACTTTTTTCTATCTCAGCAGCCGTAAAAAATTCGGTCTAGGATGAGGGCGGGGCCAGCCCGCCCGGTGTTCAGTGCGCGTAGCCGCGCAGATGCTCCAGCCACCAACGCAACTCGTCCCAATCCTGCGGTTTCATTGCGGGGATCTTCACTTCCCAGCCCTTTACAAGCTGATCGGCGATCGCTATGATTTGGTTCATTGACATTAAATTTACCTCGATAGTGGTTTATTGTCATACGGCGTTAGGTTGTTGCAATCAACCTAACGCCACCTTTCATAATTACTCCACAGATAATGAAATTTTTTTCCCGTCAAGAATATAAGCGCGAAACTGTGCTAATGCTTCAACTTCACTCTTATACGCCGTTCTTACATCCTCTCCATTATTTAGATGAAGTATAACAATATACTCAAGTCCGGAAATAGATTCCAAATCATCAATCAACTCCAATAATAGACGAATGGTCGTCCTGCTGTCTCTCCGGTAGTAACACCGTGTAATTCTGTTCGCGTCGTCAAAATTAAGCCCATCGATTGCATCCCGATATGAAAGGATCATGCAACGATTCCCACGAATATCAGAGAGAAATTGCATAGCGGCTGATTTTAATGATTTCACTTTTTGCTCTGTCATTTCTTTTATCCTTAGAATGGACAACAAATAGTTGATTAGGGTTCAGAAAAGAACCCCTGATTGGTTAATTAACGATTTCAACAGAGATAACTACATAGTGTTTATCTTTATTGTTCTGACCGAAAATAAAAGCCGCATCAAAACTATTTAATGCACTGGTAATAAAATGACATTTAATAGATTTATTATCTTGATTTTTGGAAAGGAAAACCACATCAAAGCGGGATAACCGTAAGGTTTCGAGAGTATTCATTATTGGCTCCTGGCCGCTCGGCCTTTATCGGAAGCACCGTGCTTCCATGAGTTAAATAATACATCCATTTGGATGTTAATACAATATTTTAATGTAAAAAATGATGTGTTTTATAGAAGGCAACTGCACAAATGCTGAAAGTATCGCGGGTGGTGGATTGCCGGGCCTTTCGGTCATCCATATCGCGCAACCCCTCCCTCCGCCCTGCACAGCCCAAAACTGACTGACAGGCATCGGAGTATCAATAAAGCCCGCCGGAACGGCCGCAGTTAGCGCGTGAGCCTTGGCGAACGGTACGCCGCCACGTTTACGGGGCGGGGCGCTGTATCTGCGCGTGCGAGCATTGCGAGCTTCGGGGCGATAGCAGAGGAGTAAGTATCCTTCCTTAACCTACTGTTGATTCGACGTTGGCCGGAAAAACTATTTCACCCAGCACGGCACCCATCCGGTCAGCGGTAGGGATGAAATCGCCCGTTCCACTGCTGAAAATGTGATCCTCGATGGCCTGTGCGAATGCGTTATCGTAAACGGTGACGTTGCGATCACCCACCGTGGCAAATCCCAAGCGCGTTGATGGACATCTGTTCAGCACCTTCTGCACGTCATTCAGCCATTTCTTCTCTACCGCGCTCAACTCAGCCATCTATTCATCCCCTCCACACTTGGCACCTTCAAAACTTTGGTTTATCCATTGTTCCCATTCTCCTTTTACCGCTTGAACACGTTGTTGCAGTATTGCCAGCATGGCCTCTACAACCGTGGGAAGAATGACTTCGGTATGTGTGCCGGCAGCAAGGTATTGCGCCAGGTCAAAAGCGGCCTGTGCGGCTTCCTGTTGAGGTGTTTTTTTCTCTGGCAGGCGGTGGATAGCCAACAAATCCTGGTGACGATTTGCAAGTAGCAACAGATAGTTATATTCACCTATCGATAACTTTGTCCCCGTGGCCCCTTTATTTTCCTTTTTTTGCCAGGCGTTATACACCATGCCAAAATGCTGTGCTGCTTCTGAAAGCGATAATCCGGCTGCTTCTCGCGCTTCCGTCACCTGCTGTGGCGTGGGTTTTTCTGTGATCATGCTTTTTTCTCTGTTACGAAGTCGATAAATTCCTGTGTGAGATCCGGCAGTGGGTAATCATCCGGCTCAATCACATCTGAAAGGTTCACGAAATACACCTGATTGAGTGTTTCAAACCGCTTTTCCTTGATCCCCTGAGCGCGTTCTTCCCGCGTTGGGTTCGTCCGGTCTAATACCGTAAATTGCAGTTTGTATTGCTGGCCATCACAGTACACCGCCAGCATTTTCCTCACCCGGCCTTTACTGCGGGTAAAAAATATCGGTTCCATTATTCGTTCTCCAGGGTCTGGAAGGACGCATACAGAAAGCGCGGGTTCAATACCCGCGCTGACTGTCACCGCTCCAGTGTGGATAAAAAACCCACAACTCTAATTAATTGATCTTTACTGAGAGCGTCAAGTTTGAGCTTATAGGTATCGCCATAACCTTCTGACACATCACCAGTCATGCCCTGCATCCTGATACTACACAAAACCCCGTAGTATCCGTCATAGTTGCGGGTTTCCACCAAACGGGAAAGCAGGCCGATCACCAGGCGTTTCTCTTCCCTTTGGCGGGCCATACCCGCCTGATCAGCGTCAGCAGTGGCAATTTGCTGCGCCGCATCGATCAAAATTTTTCGCTTGATGTCCTCGGCAATCCCCCACGGATCACGGGTTGGCGCGACAGTACACCTTGAATGTTCATTAGAACGATGCCCACGCCGAACACCCCCGACCAAAATTATCCGGCCTTTATCCATACGCACGCCTATGGAGTAGTTCTTGAACGCCGGGTTCATCAGGCTGATACGGTAAGCATCCGCCGGGATACGCTTATCAATGCGCCAGCCGTTCCCCAGGAACGCACAAACACGATTAAAAATAGGTGTATACTGTTCGTTAAATGATGTCATTAGTCCCCCTGAAACCGCATATTGGGGGGCTTTCGCCCCCCAGTCCGTTTATGCCCGCGCTTCTACTGCTTTTCGGCCCGTAGCCCGGCGTTTGCCGTTGGTGCCGTACATTTCGCGGATCTCATCCATGCTGTGCTCTTTGCGGTTCCAGCGGCTTTTATGTTCTTCGGGACGATAAAACCACTGTTTTTTCTTGGCGGCCCATTTACACCCCATTTCTTTTAATATGTCTTTGTGATCTCGTGTATCGCCACTGATCCAAACCCAATTACCAATAACCTCAAAAACGACGCCAGACAACCCATACAGGGCGGCAAGGATATTCTCTAACTCTTCACCGTAGTTATAACTGGCGTTTTCATCATCAGACTGAAATTGATTTATGTTATCAATATTAGCCATCAAAAATTCGAAAGCAGCATTTACGGCTTTCATCAATTCAGCGCCTAATGGATTACGGTCTGGATGATATTTAAGAGCCAGCTTTTTGTATGCAGACTTAATATCTTTATCCGTCAATTCACCAGAAAGGCCAAACACATTCAATGCTTCTTGTACGTTCATTTATTTAACTCCTGGCCGCTCGGCCTTTATCGGAAGCATTGTGCTTCCATGAGTTAAATAATACATCTATTTGGATGTTTATGCAATATTTGAATGTATAAAATGATGTTTTTTATAGAAGGCAACTGCACAAATGATGAAAGTATCGCGGGATATGAATTGCCGGGCCTTGCGATCGTCCATATCGCGCAACCCCTCCCTCCACCCTGCACAGCCCAAAACTGACTGACAGGCATCGGAGTGTCAATAAAGCCGCCGGAACGGCCGCAGTTAGCGCGTGAGCCTTGGCGAACGGGACGCCGCGCCGTTTACGGGGCGGGGCGCTGTATCTGCGTGTGCGAGCATGGCGAGCTACAGGGCGATAGCACGAGAAGAATCCAGTGATAATCTGTCAGATCATCGTTGACACACAACTCCACAATCACCCGTCGCCCCCTGGCGTGGGCTAGCCGCTCCCGTTCGTCGGGGTGCTGGATGGCCCCCGACTTCACTGGCTGGGGTTCATGTGGATTTGTGGACAACGATTATGTGTTTCACGACCTCGTTTATGCTTGATTACCGTCCTCTTTGGGTTCGAGTAATACCAATTTTCCACTCACGGCAATTCCCGGTGTCAGAATAATATTCAGCCCCGGTTTTTCATTATGACTGAATGCCGCACCGACTTTCGTCCAATAGCTATTCTTTTCCCCATTATTTTCTATTTCATGAGTAACATAAACATTATAACTTGGTTTTTTCATTGCATTATCCCTCTGTGAAAATATATTTATTTGCGAAGAAACTCGATTTTTCCTTCGCCAGTCAGTTGTAATGGTGCATCAAAAGATTTACCCGCTTTACTTTTGAAACCTTTTATCACCCCCGTTTTACCTTTTGTCAGTAGCGTTTCAATTTGTAATTGCGTTAATGTCTTTTGTGCCACCACAGGGTAAAGTCTGAAAGCACACTCTTTACAACCCACGACTTTAGGCGTAGCAAATAATGCCTTGCCACACATCGGACAATTGGCCTTTATTGCAGACTGCTGCGACGGAATAGATTGAATGGTGCCAAGATCAACGTTGTTCACTCGTTCGGCAATAAACTGCTCAAGCTCATCTAAAAAAGCATCAACGGTTAATTCCCCTCCCTGGATCATCTGCTGTTGCTCATGCCACAGGGCGGTCATATCAGGTGTAGTGGCAATAGGGGGTAGGGCAGCAATGAATTCAAGACCTAGCGGGGTAGGGATGAGTTTTTTCTTCTCTACGGTGTAGAATCCACGCTTTTGCAATGTTGCCAGCATTGAGGCCCGTGTTGCCGGGGTGCCTATCCCTCCGTGCTCACCAGTTTTACCTTCATCCCGCGCTAACAGTAGTTTCTTAACTCGTGGATCACGCACATATTTTGCTACACGTTGCAGATCTTTCAGTAACGTAGCTTCGGTGTAAAGCGGTAATGGCTTGGTTTTTTCCTTACTGACGCTGACCTTTTCACAACGTCCCCCATCGCCGGTACTCAGCGACGCCAACGTTTCAAACAGACTACTGCTGTCCTCCTGTTCTTCTTCTTCGTTCTCTGGTGCCGCCGCCACAAGCGCCGTCCAGCCCTGTGCAGTCGTTTTCGTCGATCGAGCGATGAAATCCTTGCCCTCTACAGTAAACGTCACCTGGGCCGCCTGATAGCGTTTTTCTGGCAAGAACTGCACCAGGTACTGTTTCACAATCGCCTGATACACGGCTTTTTCATCTGCCGTCATGCTACTGAGATCGACACGCGCCGCCGTTGGGATGATTGCCGTGTGAGCAGATACCTTACCGTCATCAAATGCCCGACTTTTACGGCTGGCGTCGGCCAGGCTAAATGCCTGCGCCAGTTCGGGCAGCGTCGCTGTCAGTGCCGCCAACGTTTCCGGGGCCTCTGCGTATTGTTCATTGGATAAGTAATTACAATCGGAGCGGTTGTAAGTGATGGCTTTGTACTTTTCCCGCAGAGACTGCGTGATCGCCAGCGTCTTCTCAGCGTCAATGCCATGCTGTCTACTCATCTGCGCCTGTAAATCCAGCAAGGAAAAGGGCAAAGGGGCCGGTGTTTGTTTCGGTTCGACATTCGCCTGCTTTACCGTGACAGGCTTATCCTGGCAATGATCCACCACATCAAGCGCCCAGCGTTCATCGATAATGCGCCCCTTATCATCGGTGGGAGCACCTTCTGGCACTATCAACTTTGTCGGCACCGTACCTGTTGCAAACGCCATCTGCGCGGCGACAGTGAAATAATGAGCGGCGGCGTGATTTTTAAAGGCGTTATAACGGTTGACGATCAACCCCAAAATCGGGGTTTGCACCCGTCCAACCGACAGCACGCTCTTCAAGCCCTTCTCGCGCCCAGCCAGAGTGCAGGCGCGGGTCATGTTGAATCCGTAAAGTTGGTCGCCGACGCTTCGCGCCAAAGCTTTCTGTGATAGACCGTAGAACTCCTGATTGTCGCGTAGGTTTGCCAGCGCCTTACGGGCCGCATTAACGTTCAGGTCGTTGATAAGCACGCGTTTGACCGGACAAGTGTTATTGAAGAACACCAGGACTTCATCAACCAACAATTGCCCCTCATCATCCGGGTCGCCAGCATGAACAATTTCATCAGCTTGCTTGATGAGGTCGCCAACAATGTTGAGCTGATCCTGGGTATCTGCTTTAGCAACGTACTTCGGTGGACGGAGTTTTAGCGGTAGATCGTTCGCTACCCATTTGGCGTAGTCAGGATTATGTGCTTCTGGCGGCGCTAGCTCCAGCAAATGCCCAACACACCAGGTCACTATATTTTGTCCGCATTCAATATAACCACTTTTTCGACGGGGCTGTCCCAAGGCATCAGCAATAACCTGGCCGAGTTGTGGTTTTTCTGCGATAAACAGTCTCATTGTTTTACCCTTTTTATTCGTGGTTTCCGCACTTCAGCAGACGCCTGGCGATCCGGTTAGCACGCTCCGCATCGATACACTGTTCCCAGTTGGTTTTATCAACCGGTAGTTTGTGCCGCCTTTCGACGCCGTTGAGCGCATACAGGCCGGCACGATTGAGTATGTTGGTGGCCACATCCCAGTCATGCACACGCAGAAAAGCGGTGACCGCAAACGTCGATGCGCCGGCGATATTGCCGATGACGTCTTCATCGGCCTTGATGAGCGCCGCAAAAGGCACGATGTTTTGGTGCCCTGCAGTGATGAGCGGAAACGTCCGCAGCGCACACAAACCAATCTGCCGGCAGGCACTTTCGCCGGTAGTCACTGCTGAAAGCCAGTGATCTGCCTGTTGCGCCAGTTTTTCGTGGATATCCGCTGCCGGCGTTGCCGGATTAAGCAGGTAACCGCCATAGCCCACGTGAAAACAGTGTGCTTCCTCGTCAAAATCATCCCGCTCCGTGATGGGATGTTCTCGCCAGGCGTTGAGCACAGATACCTCGCAGGCATCAACAAGGATGCGATGTTCACCGAGGGCGATCAGGGCGTATTGCATGGTTTTGTCTCCGAGTGGCCGTTGATATGCTGGTTAAGAAAAGTGTGAGTTTTCTGTTTCAATGATTTCGAAACAGCGCCGTTGCAGTAGGTGTAGATCTGGTCAAGGCTATACCTCCCGTCGCGGGCGATAACGCCGGCTGTTGCACGCTCCTGCTTGCTCTCTACGCGAAAAACCCGATACTGGCGCCGGTAACAGCGCTCTGAGTAGCTGTAGACGCAGTGGTGCATTTCGTAGCCTTCCTCATACAGCTGCTCGCTGGTGAAAAGCTCGGTGAAGTTGATACCATCGGTTTTTACGGTTTCTGGGATAAGGGGTTTCCACCGCAGATCACCCTCGAGAAGTTTTAAGCGAGGTTGCCAGTCTGCAACCTGCCTCCATATTGATGACCAGTGCTGATTTTTGTGCAGCAGCGGTTCTTCCGCTGATACCCAGTCCAGGGCATGTCGTAGCTGGCTGATATATTCATCCCAGCGGAGCCGGAATTTGATGTATCCCTGGGTACGCCAGACAGTGCGGTAATGGGTCAACCATTTTCCTGCGACGCTGATGAATCGTGCTCTCTCCGCAGGCTGCGCCTGATTCAGCAGGGAGAACACCTCACGCAGCACCGGAACAGGAAAACTACGTGCATCCGGATAACGAAGCAGACTCGCCAGCAAATGGCAGGTATCCGAATTCGCAGTAGCGACAAGGCTTGGCGGCGCAACGCGCAGCAGTTTTACATCGCCACGCGATACGTCCGGGTCAAGTCGAGACAGGAACCAGTCATTGGTGCCATCACAGGTTCGGTTATCGGCCAGGCGGGGGATCAACGAATACAGCGCACCACAGTCTCCCGTAATGCGATATTTGCGTGAAAAATCCAGGTAATGAACGAGCGTTATGTCTGAGAACGGCACTTGTGGGAACACCTTCCTGAATAGCCGCATCGTCTCTTGATTTATTGTTTCCCGCAGAAATTGTCCGATCCGCTTATCGGCTAACGCCCAACCGCCGCTATACATACCGCCCATGCAGCGGTATTCAACGTACTCTTTTGCGTTGCCATGCATTTCCGGCGGAAAATCTTTGTCGCCAACGGACGCCGGCGGTGCACTGATGGTAATACCTGCGTGCAAAAGGTCGGAAAACAACAAATCAATCGCGTTTTGATAGGCCCATCCAAGCAGTGAGCCGGAGGCTTTATGAGCGCTGGTATGAGAACGAATGAAATAGAACCGTGCCCGGGTTAAAAATTGTTTTCTCAACGAACGGGATACCGAAACCCACTGCGACTTGATAAGGGACACCTGAACGAGACGTTGCACGCTGTATCGATGCTTGCGAGAGTCGAAAACCAGCCTGAAGCTGCCAAACAGGGTAATACTTCGAATGGGGCCTTCTGACGCCACCTTCACCGCCAGCGACAATTGGCGATACGTTGTAACCTTCATGATTGTGTTAACGGGGACGCTATGCATGAATGTTTCCTGCCTTTCAATGGAACCTCACCCCGTAAAGAATTTACTTCTTTGCGGGGTGAGGTTGGACAAGCCGCCTGCGGCGCGTCAGTGCAGTGCGAACCACACCAACGAGCGGGCCAACAACCAGAATGCAATTAGGAGCAGCGCTAACGTTACTCATATACGATTAAGAAACCGCTTAAGCATTTACCACCCTCCAGCAAGCCCCACGCCCAGCGCCGTATTGTTCGATGAGTCCCAGGCCACATTGAGACGCACATTAGTATTGGGTGAGGTTTTGTACTGAATGCCGCCTGCCAGCGCATTGCCGTTCTGATAGTTTCCCAGCGCGACTCCATAGGAGAAGCTGTTTTCTGCCACATATGGGATAGAGGCCAGCGCTGTGACACCTGCAATACCTGCATTAATGCGTTTTTCGGCCCTTTCCATTTTTTTATTTAGCTGCCCGAATTTATTGTCGGTGTAGTGTTTCGCCTCCGTAAAACGGTTATCGGTGTATACCCGCGACTTATTCAATGTTTCCGCTGAAGCCTGGATGTTAAGGTTATCCACCCGCCAGTCGGTATAGTGGTTCGCCGCCTTCAGCGTCCGGACGTCGCCGTCAATACGCGCCTGCTGTTCGCCGGCGAGCAGCTTATCGGTACGTTCGTCGCTGGCCTGGGTTTTCACATCGGTATATCCGTTGGCACCGGCTAGGGTTTTAGCGTCATTCCCGTCACTATGCGCATTCGCCGCCATCAGCGTGTCGGCATCGCCCTTCACCCGCGCCTGTTGTTCTGTCCTGAGCAGTCCGTTGGTACGCTGGTTGATGACGGTTTCACGCTCACCCGTAAAACGGTTGGCACCAGCGAGGGTGTCAACATCACCCTTGATACGGGCGGCGGCTTCTGCCTTAATCGCGGCGGTGCGGTCATTTTGCTCCCGGACAATCAAGCCGTCAGTGCGCAGGTTGCTGGTCTGCACGCTGCTGTCGGTATGCGTGTTGGCCGAAGCCAGGATTCTGACGTCATTCGCGTCACTGTGCGCATTGGCCGCCGTCAGCGTGTCGGCATCGCCCTTCACCCGCGCCTGTTGTTCCGCTCTAAGCAGACCGTCCGTTCTGACGTCACTGGCAGTCACCTTATTATCCGTATACACTCGAGCCTCTCCCTGGGTTATGGTGATGGCCGTTGCGCGGTCTTGACGCTCTTGTTTTATTAATCCATCGGTACGCTGGTCGCTGGCCTTTACGCTCTTGGCAATTATGGCCATATGACTGTCTGTTTGGTTATTCAGTTGCTCCGTGACATTTTTTGTTGCCTCAATCATCTGGTTGTGTGCGTTCACCTCCGCGAAAGTTCTTGCTCGCTGAAATACCGATTCGATATCACTATTAATTTTCCCCCGTAATTGCACGGCCGTATTGTCCGCGTGCTCTTGAACATCCCGGATTTTGTTGTTGAGTTGGTTCACATTGACCGCATCGGTGCTTTTGCTTCCAGCACCCAGACCGGTAATCTTTTGCCCCCCGACATCAATCCCTTCATCGGTTGTCACCACATCCCGTAATGACACATTATTCGCGCGGACGTTATCGATTTGAACGCGCCCTATCGTTGTTCCACTTACATCAACGTTTGCCGCTTGCGCGACTGTTGAACTGAAAATTGACGTAATAATGATTGCAACCGGATACAATCCGGTTACAGTGTTCTTCGTTGTTTTCATTGGATTTTTCCGTAGTGGGTTATTTTGATGAATCAACACGCCGGGGGGACTGGTAATCCCCCCGGCACCTGCTATCAGCCCCGAATGCGGCCAAATTTGCTGAGGATTTTGCTCACGTGCGCCGGGTCTGCGCTGGCACACTGCCCCAGGAACTCTTTGCGCATGTCAAAGGTCTTGCCGGGGTTAAAGCGGTGTTTCTTCTTGAACGCATTGATGCTGAAGAATTTCTTCACGGCACCGCTGCATTCGCCTGGTGACTGGCCATAAACCTTACCGGCCATACACAGAAAGACGGCGCAGGGGTCATTGGCATCGACTTTTTCGCCGGCACTGGCGACGTTGCTGGCGAAGAGGCACAGCAAAGCCGCCGCAATTGCGGTTTTTTTCATGGTGAGTCCTTGGTTGATTGTTAAGTAAGACGTTCGGGGAAAGGCGCTGCGGCTGCAGCGGCATCATTCATCGGTGTAGCTGCTTTCGTCCTCCATATCAGATTGAGTCATATTTTCCGACACGCCGGCATCACGGCGGCGCTGTTCATCCTTCAGGCTGTCACCCTGGGGAGACGACAACGTTACCGGTCCTTTTTTGGCCGTAGTCATCGGAACGACAAGGGTTTCGACCTTCGTCGCATCACCTGCAGGTACGGGTGGCAGTGGATACGTATCTTCGTTGACTCTGGCGCGAAATACCGGCTCTTCATACCAGAAGATTTTTCGACAGTGGATCTTCATTGCCGGCGTCTGCTTCGTGGGCTGCATGAAGACCAGCTCTTCACCATAAGGCAGTTCGTTGACCTCCTGCGGTAACATCAACGGCCTCGCCTGCAGCGTAAAACTGCGCCCCTTCGAACGCCGCTGTCCCTCCGAAACATTCTGATTGCTCGAGGCCACCCGGATAGTGGTGTTTCCCAGGCGCTTGCTGTATTCCGTGGCGACCTCGATGTTGCCCGGCGCATAAACCGTTTCAACGTGAAACGGCTCTATCACGGCCTTGCCACCTTCCCGACCGTAGCATTCATCAGAGCAAACCTGGCTCTTGTTCTGGAAAATGATGAGATAGCGCAGCCCGGCCCCGCGCGTCAGCGCCGGCGCGGTTTCCATGACCTCGATGCGCTTCATTACCGCAAACTCGTCCATCAGGAACAGCACCTGGTAACGTA
>Ga0308160_10002977_pt1 | contig 19703 bp, 14 predicted proteins | sample PhyFR1_FD_201036 | JGI IMG/M metagenome (GOLD analysis project Ga0308160, IMG submission 201036) | Phyllosphere microbial communities from UC Gill Tract Community Farm, Albany, California, United States - DLSLF.R1 | ecosystem: Host-associated > Plants > Phyllosphere > Unclassified | place: USA...
GGATGTGACGCGTCTCCCGTACAGGTTTTATACCTTGCTGACCTACATGTTTTTCCACAGTGATTTCTTTCACGTGCTGTTTAATATGCTGTGGTTATACTGGTTGGGAAACATCTTCATGAATTTCCTGAACACCAGACAGTTTCATTTCGTATATCTGGCTGGCGGCTTGATGGGTGCAATTTTATATACTGCAGCTTTTTATGGCTTCCCGGTATTTCATGATCAGATTTCGACTTCTACCTTAATTGGCTCCTCTGCTGCGGTGATGGCGGTTGTTGTTGCTACGGCCACTTTAGTGCCGGACTATGAAATCCGAATGCTGTTTTTTGGTAATGTAAAGCTGAAGTATCTTGGCCTTGCCTACATTGTGCTATCGCTGATCGGCATTGCCTCCTCTAATCCCGGAGGTAGTTTTGCCCACCTTGGCGGTGCATTATTTGGCTTTGTGTATATAAAAGCTCTTCGGGGTGGAAACGACTGGAGCACCATCTTCAAGAAAAAACCTAAGCTAAAAGTCGTTAAAAACCAGACTTATAAACCAAGCGCAGGTAAAAGTGGCTCGGGTATTGCACAAAGTGAAATCGACGCCATCTTAGATAAAATCTCTAAATCCGGTTATGATAAGTTAACCAAGGAAGAGAAAGAAACCCTCTTTAAAGCCAGTAATCATTAAATGAAGCGTAGGAAACTCACCTTTTTAGACGTCTTGGTCCGACTGCTGGCATTGGTGCTGATCATCGCACTTGTTTTAGGAAGTCTTGCCGGTTATGTGGATCCCCGAAAAAGCAAATACATTCCATTCTTCGGCCTTGCCTATCCTTATATATTACTGATTAATTTGGTTATGGTAGCCTGGTGGCTGATCAGAAGAAGATGGATACTGCTTTTTTTGACCATTCTGATCATCGGCTTAGGCTGGAATGCCTTAAATGCAACTTTCGGAATATTTGGGGAAGATGGTCAGGGACCTAAAAAAGATAGCAGTTATGTAAGGATGATGACTTACAATGTACATGGTTTTAAACCTTTTGAGGAGGGTAATACCGACTCTGTTAAAAGTCAGATTTTAAATGTTATCAAGGCAGAAAATCCAGACATCATCGCCCTGCAGGAATATTATACACGCAGGAAAGGTAGTTTTGATATGACTGATAGTCTTAAACTCATATTGAACACCCCTTATTTTTATTTTTATCCCTCTTCAGAAAACGAATATGAGGCAACTGGGCTGGCGATCTTTTCGCGCTTTCCGATAAAAAGGAAAGGCCTGATTGAGTTTGAGGGTGTGCATAACGGCAATGCTAGCGTTTATGTCGATTTACAAATCAAAAACGACATTCTACGGGTTTACAATGTACATTTGCAGAGCATATCATTTGGCCCGGAAGATTACAAATACATGAGTAAGGTGAAGGAAGACATGGATCCAGAAATCAGGCCTGCAAAACGTATTGCATCCAGATTGGGCATGGCCTTTAAAAAGCGAAGCAAGCAGGTGGACATCATGAGGAGCCATATGGATTCTTGTAAAACGGCCTTCCTGATTGCCGGCGATTTCAATGATACGCCCGCATCCTATGCCGTAACGCAATTGACCAGCAACCTGAATAAGAGCTTTGATGCGCAGGGAAGGGGCTTCGGCCGTACCTATAATGGTAAATTTCCAAACTTTCAGATCGACTATATCGCGACGACAAAAAATGTATCGATCGTCAATCACCTGGTGCGGAATGCCAAACTTTCTGACCATTTCCCGGTTCGTGCGGACCTTAAAATAAACCAATAAAATACTACAGGATAAATATTTCAGCAATGATAAACGGCTTACAGCTTTATAATACCCTAACCAGAAAAAAGGAGCGATTTGAACCACTTAACAGTCCGAATGTGGGCATGTATGTTTGTGGTCCTACGGTTTACAGTGATGTGCATTTAGGGAACTGCCGTACATTTATTTCTTTCGACCTGATTTTCCGCTACCTGAAGTATTGTGGTTATAAGGTGCGTTATGTGCGCAACATTACCGATGCTGGGCACCTGGAAGGTGACCGTGATGAGGGTGATGATAAATTTGCAAAACGTGCCAAGTTAGAGCAACTGGAGCCTATGGAGATTGTACAAAAGTACACCCTTGGTTTTCATGAGGTGCTTGCCATGTTCAATACGCTGCCGCCAAGCATCGAGCCTACGGCTACCGGCCATATTATTGAGCAGATTGAAATGGTGAAGGAAATCATTGCCAAAGGTTTTGCTTATGAAATCGGTGGCAATGTATATTTTGATGTGGAGAAATACAGCGAGCAATATAACTATACAATATTAACCAACAGGAACCTGGAAGACATGCTGCACAACACCCGACAACTGGGTGGACAGGATGAAAAGAAAGGTCGCCTGGATTTTGCTTTATGGATTAAAGCCAAACCCGAAACTTTGATGCAATGGCCATCCCCATGGGGTAATGGATTTCCGGGCTGGCATATTGAGTGCTCGGCAATGAGTGCCAAATACCTGGGCAAAGAATTTGACATCCATGGTGGCGGGATGGACCTTGCTGCTACGCACCATACCAATGAAATTGCACAATCGGAGGCCTGCAATCATGTGCAGCCTGCCAGGTATTGGATGCATACCAATATGCTCACGGTAAATGGTACACGGATGTCTAAAAGTGCAGGAAATGGATTTTTGCCGGAGCAACTTTTCAGTGGCGATCATCCGCTGTTGAAGAAAGGATTTAGCCCGATGACGGTAAAATTCTTTATGCTGCAGGCACATTACCGGAGCACGTTAGATTTCTCTAATGAAGCGCTTGATGCTTCAGAAAAGGGCTTTAAGCGATTGATGAATGCCGTGCATGTACTTAATAAACTGGTTGCCGATGAGTCGGGAGCAAGCGACTTCAACATCCAGGAGATTAAAGATAATTGCATCAATGCAATGAACGATGACTTTAACAGTCCGGTCGTTATTGCAGCGCTTTTTGAAGCTTCCAGGATCATCAATACAATATATGACGGCAAAGGACGTATTAATGCGAAAGACCTTGAGCTTTTGAAATCGGTAATGCAGGAGTTCCTGTTTGATGTATTTGGTTTAAAAGATGAAGATTCTTCCAATGCGGAATTAAATGACGTGCTTGATCTGGTGATTGATGTCCGTAAATCGGCAAAGGAAAACAAAGATTATGCAACATCAGATAAAATCAGGATCGGTTTGCAATCGATGGGCATCCTGCTGAAAGACAGTAAAGAAGGCACCACCTGGAATAAAATGTAATACAAACCCTATATTAGTACTCAATAACCAAACATATGATGTTAAAAAATATACTTACCACTGTTATCGCTGCTACGATCTCCGTTGCAGGCTTTGCACAAAAGAATGATGGCACGACAAAGTCGTTGGTGAATACAGAGAAGGAATTTGCGGCCAGCGTTGCCAAGAACGGAACAAAAACAGCTTATAACAGTTATGCTGCAGCCGATGCATTGGCATTTACGCCGAATCCGGTAAATGCGAGGGAATATTACAGCAAGGCAGAAAATATTAAAACCTTAAGCTGGACACCGGCTTATGCCAGGGTATCGAAAAGTGCAGATTGGGGTTTTACTACCGGTGCTTATGAGTATAACGCTGCCGAAAAACAATATGGCGATTACCTGTCCATCTGGAAAATGGTAAACGGCAAATGGCAACTTGCACTGGATCTTGCCACCACACACAACAAACCTTTAAATAAAGTAACTGCTAAGTTTCCGGAGCCGAAAGAATTCCACAAACCTCAATATACCAATGAGAAAGACCTGGTAACAGGCAGAGGTATTATTTTAACAACGGAAAAAACCTTAGAAACCACCTTAAAATCATACGGAGCTGCGGCCATCTCCGGATTTATCTCTGATGATGTACGTCTGTTATTCCCGGGTAGAGAGCCCATCATTGGAAAAGGGGAAGTTGTTTCCTTTTACAATACCATGGTGAGTAAAATCTCTTATAAGAATACGAAAGCAGATAAGGCTTTAGGCGGTGATTTAGCCTATACTTATGGTGTTGCAACCATTGATTATAAAGCAGATTTAAGAGAAAGCTTTCATTATGTGAACATTTATGAGCGCCAGCCGGATCATAACTGGAACCTGATTCTTCAGATCTATACGCCTGCAGAGCGCTAAAACAAAGTGTTTTTGTGTAAAAAGGGTTCCTTATTTATTTAAGGAACCCTTTTTCTTTTAGCTTAGCTGTAAGCTATACTTTATATGCATAATTTGATTTGTACGTTAGGTTTAAATACAACGATGAAAAAAACATACTTAATGATTGCCCTGGCAGGCTTGAGCCTTGGAGCCAGTGCACAAAAATTTGACTTACAAGGGCACATGGGTGCCCGCGGTTTAATGCCCGAGAATACTGTTGGTGGCATGCTTAGGGCGCTCGACCTTGGTGTAAATACCCTGAACATGGATGTGGTGATTACCAAAGACCGGCAGGCGGTGCTTTCACATGAGCCATACTTCAATCATGAAATCAGCTTGACGCCAGCAGGCAAGGAGATTTCACTGAAAGATGAAAAGAAGTATAACATCTTCAAAATGGATTACGAAGAAGTAAAGAAGTTTGATGTAGGCAGCAAGACACACAGCCGCTTCCCAGGACAACAAAAGTACAAAGCATATAAACCATTGCTTTCAGAGGTGATAGACTCTGCAGAGGCCCATGCAAAGCATATTAAGCGTGCTAAACCTTTTTACAACATTGAAACCAGCCTGATCCGTAAAGGTGATGTGGAGTTTCAGCCTGAGGCGTCTGAGTTTGTGGAGCTGATTATGGAGGTGGTTAATCAAAAGAAGATCGCCAAGCGGGTAATGATCCAGTCCATTGATGTGCGGACATTACAATACTTGCACGAAAAATATCCTAAGATCAAGACCTCCCTGATTATTGACGAGAAGGTAGAGTTTGAAAAGAATCTGGAGACACTGGGCTTTAAGCCAACGGTGTATAGTCCATATTATGTGCTGGTAGGGAAGGGCCTGGTAGACCGCTGTCATGATATGGGGATTAAGATTATCCCATGGACCGTAAACTCGGTGAAGGAGTTGAATTACTTAATGGACCTTGGTGTGGATGGTGTGATTACCGATTTTCCAAATATCTTTAACCTGGCTAAACCGCCTGTTAAGCGCTAATTAAAGGCAAAAAAAAAGTGCTGCTATTTAGCAGCACTTTTTGTCCATATTTTAAGTTCACCACAATCGCTGAACTGATCATCGATTTTTATGTAGGTGTTTTCTCTGCGCTTTTCGAACCATTCGCTTAACACTTTATCCATTTTCTGTTCCTGAGCCTTTTCCTTAAACTTTTCATAGTCCTGGGCCAGGTTACCTTTATGCGGTGGAATCTTAGATTTTAACAACAGGATCTTATAACCTTGTTTGCCATCCTGACCGGTAAAAGCAACTGGTCTTGAAACACTGCCAACTTTCATGGAATCAACAACCAGGAAGTCTCCAGGCTCAATTTTATCTGCAGGAATATACGTTGTTCTGGCAGTTACATTGTCTGAGAATAATTTCATTCCACCATTATACTTACTTTCTTTATCATCAGAATAAAGCGAAGCTGCAGTTGAGAATGGTAGTTTTTTATCAAGTATGTTCTTGTAGATAGAATCTGCATGAATTTTAAGGCGGTCCATACTTTGAGGCGTAGTTTGTGGGCGCACCAGGATGTGACGTGCATGTACCTGCTCACCTCTGCGTTCAATAACCTGCAAGATGTGGTAACCGAATTCTGTTTCAAATACCGGAGAGATCTCTCCAGCTTTAAGTTTGAAAGCCCAAGCGGTAAATTCTTTTGCCATTACTGTTCTATCAAAGAAACCAAGGTCTCCACCATCTGGTGCTGATCCTGGATCTTCAGAATAGGTTTTAGCAAGGAAACCGAAGTCTTCACCACTTTTAACCCTTAACCTCATGGCATCAAGCTTGTCGTAGTATTTTTGCTTCTCTGCTTTGGTTAATTCCGGGTGCATTACAATCTCACCGATTTCATATTCTGTATTGATGTCTGGCAGACTGTCTTTAGCGTAAGAGTCAAAGTATTTTTTAACCTCCAAAGGCGTAACGTAAACGTTTTCAGTGATCTTTGACTGCATTTTGCTGGCGATCAACTGATCTCTGATGTCTGGTCTGATTTCGTCTTTGTACTGTAATACCGAACGGTTTAAGAAACTTTCCAGGCGGTCCTGACCGCCGGCACGCTGGATTTGGTAGCGCATCCTTCTATCCACTTCATTGTCAACCTGGCTATCATCAACCATTACAGAGTCAATTTCTGCTTGTTGTTTAAGTAGTTTTTGTACCAGCATTTGCTGAAGAATGTAACATTTCACCTTTTCATCAACAGGATTACCCTGGTTAAGGTACATCACATATTGCTGATCTAATTCAGAAGCGAGGATGATGTTACTTCCCAAAACCGCCACAACCTTATCAAGGTTAGCCTTCTGGGCCTGTACATTTAAAAACAAGCAAATTAATCCGCCTGCTACAAATAAAAATTTCTTCATTCTGTTATTGTCCTTTTTGTCTAAAAGGCAGCCGCAATGGGCCATGCGCTTTTATTTTAAGGTATAAAAGTAACAATTTAAGGGGCTATAATAAGATATTTAACTAATTTTAACAGAAAAAAGATTCCCGTTTAAAGCATACGATGCCCGACCAACTCACAACCAATCCTGAAGCCTTACGATTGTTTTTTACTGATGATGTTTTCCTGGTAAAAGAGCAGCCTGCAGTAAGTCAGGCGCAAAACATACCTGCTCCCGCTCCCGAAATAATGTCGGAACTGCCTGCAACCCCGATTAAAGTACCTGCCACAGTTATAGCAGTTCCAACCTTGCAAACTGAAGCGCCTGCAGAAAGCACCGCAATTAACCCCAAACCTGCACTGCAGTCTTTCAATTATGTAGGCGCAAATGAGCGCAATATTTTAATTCTTGTTTATGATGTAGTGCATCCTGTGAGCAGCATTGCTGGCCGTCAATTGCTGGGGATGATTTTGAAGTCCATAAAGCTGGATCGGAATGATTGCGCCTTACTCAATTATGCAAGCTGCGAGGATGCTGACTTTACCCAATTACAGACTTTCTTTAAACCCCAATACGTATTTGCATTTGGTGTTACACCAGCACAGTTAGGCTTGCCGGAATCGCCGAGTAACAGCATTGTAAAGCATGCAGGAACAAACCTGATATTCTCAAGCGAGCTGCTTGCGCTGAGTGACGACCCGGCCATCAAGAAACTACTATGGTCGAGCCTCAAACAAATTGAACTGATATGAAACAACTCGTTTTTGCCACACACAATAAAAATAAATTAGCGGAAGTACAGGCTTTACTGAAAAGCCATTATGAAGTAATTGGCCTTGATGACCTTGGATTTCATGGCGAGATCGAAGAGAATGGTTCAACCTTCGCAGAAAATGCCTCCCTGAAAACACATTTTGTTTACGAAAATTACCATTTGGATTGCTTCGGTGATGACAGTGGACTGGAAGTGGAGGCATTGAATCAGGAACCAGGAATTTATTCCTCCCGGTATAGTGGTGGTGGTGATGCGGCCAATACCCAACTGGTGCTTGAAAAACTTAAAGGCCTTGAAAACAGAAATGCACGTTTTAGAACGGTGATCTCTTTAATGCAAAATGGGGAGGAGCATTTCTTTGAAGGCCAGCTGGACGGTACCATCACTTTAGCACCACAAGGTACCGGTGGTTTTGGTTATGACCCGATATTTCAGCCTGCCGGCCTGGACATAACCCTTGCCCAGATGTCCATGGCAGAGAAAAACGCCATCAGTCACCGGGGTACCGCTATGAAAAAATTATTGGACTGGCTTTTTGTTCAGGCTAACAGGGGCTAGGGCTGGCTTAACAGCCGTGCTGTCTTGTTTAGGCGTTGTTGGTTTTACTGGTTTTGGCGTTGTTTTATTTGCTGGTGTGACGGGTTTGCCGGCTTTTGCTGGAATGGAATCCGTAGCAGCACTGGCATCTCCTTCCTGGGCCGTATTTGCGGCTTTCTTTTCTGCTGCCTTTCCTTTTGCATCCAAACTACCCTTTTTAGGCGTACTAGCTGCGGTTGTTTTCTTGCGATTTGGATTGGTGATGTCCTTTTTAGACAAAGGACGCAGTTCAGGTTTCCAGATAAATCCAGTTAAAAATACGTCTTCTTTAAGTTGAGCGATCGGTGTGATGGCGCTTTCCGCTTCCCTGATGGTCAGTAGGTCTGAGATGGCATCATCTTTAAAGATGATCTTAAGTCGGCTGCTCACCGTCTGATTCATTTCTTTATAGCCACCCTTTTCGTCCTTGGTATAATAAACACTTTCGGCGTTTCCGTCTACATAAAGGTTCTGGATCTTTCCATCTTTAAAAAAACCGGTCATCATTTTTCCTTTCACCTGGTTAAATCTCAGGGAGTCCTTTTCTACGTTTACCGCGAAGGCATTCTGGAGCACCTGCACCGAACTCAGCTTACTGTTTTTCATTTGCAGGTAGATGGTATCTCCGGTTTGCTGCGAGCCTTCGCCCCACATGATGGGGTTGTGGAACCAGCGCAAAGTAGAATCAGCACTGTTGTAAAACAGGGAATCTGATTTTGCCTGCAGGTTGGATTTGTACACCTTAACGTTATGGTATGCCTTAATGGTACGGGCCTTAACCGTATCCAATGGGTTTAAGATCACTGCTGGTTTCAGTTTTGAGCTATCCGTGACTTTGCCTTTGGTTTTAGCAGCAGCTTTAAGCGGGCTCTTTGCCAGGCTGTCTTTCAATACACTCACAGACTTTTGAGCACTATCCTTTAGCGTTTTTTGAACGCCCTCTTTTGCTATTTTTAGCGTGCTGTCTTTAACTGATTTTAAAGGCAGGGGCAAAGAGTCCGGCACTTTTGCCGGTAGTTTCAAAGAATCGCTGACTTTTGAGGTGTTTAAACTATCGGTTTGCTTTTTCGGTGTTTTTCCTTTTTCATCAGCCTTCGCTAAGGAATCAGTGCCCTTTGCCGCTTTATTACTTTCTGCTTCCGCATCCGTACCATTTGCAGTATTGTTGGCCTCCGCATTACGCTTACGCCTTGCAGCTTTCGTTTCTTCTACCGCCTCCGGTGAATCCGTCCCGATTTCATTATCTTTTTTAACAACCGGCCGGGGGATGAGTTTAAGTGTCTGGCGTAAAACCATTTGTGTTTCCAGCGTATCAGCGCCAAGCCAAAGGGTATCCGGCCGCAATACTTCATCTACTTTTATGGAATCCTTACCCATACCCACATAGGCGTTTTTAGTTACCACGGTGCGTTCATCTGCCTTATAATAATACCCAAGCTGCCCATACAATACCGTTTTGTCGGTGGTATCGGTAAAGACAATGTTCCTTACCGCCTTACCATAGCCGGCTATACCATCATAATACAAGCTGTCGCCTTTTAATGATTTACTGCCGTTGGTATATAGATTCTTTAATCCAAAATAGGCATATTCTGATTTGGTATTATAAGCCCCGTTTTCGGTATACAGGTTGTCATCTTTGCCTTTAATGTTGGTTGGACCGTAGAAATAGGTCCAGTTGTTTAGCGTGTTGTAACGCAGGGTATCCGAGAGGATTCTTACCTCAGGACTTACCACCACTACATTATACCTGAAATAGGAATCCCTGCTATTTGCAAAATAATATCCGTTTTTGCTGGTTACGGTTACATCTTTACTTTCAATTTTACCGCCTTGCACATAGGTGCCCACTTTAGTGCCCATGTTGTAATCCAGGATATTGGTGGTCAGCACCGAAGTGCGGTCAAGCATGCGCACATTGCTGGATAAATGCGCCATCTTGGTGTTTCCGTCATAGGTCAGCCGATCGGAATAAATGTTAACGGTGTCTGCCTGATTGATGTGCACATTATTATAGGCTTCAAATACGTTGCGTGCTTCATAAAATACGGCACTATCGCAACTCAGGATGGCATTATCCTGTTTAAAAACTGGTTTTCTCAGGTAAGAGATATTCGATTTTAAATCTACAGTACTGTGCTGTGAGTTCACCAAGGTGATTTTGGTCTTTTTTTGGCCCAGTAACGTGAAGGGTATCAGTATAAATAAAAGTAAATAGTGTAATTTCTGCACAATACAAAGTTAGTTTTTTTGCTTCCCATTTTTAATTAAATAATTTTGACAGATGTTACCTCTTCAGAGCTTCCGGTCTTTTATTTCCCAGCATCAGCTTTTTAATCCCGGTCAGCGCATTCTCCTGGCCGTTAGCGGAGGGAAGGACTCTGTCTTGATGGTGCACCTCTTTAAACTCGCCGGACTGCCATTTGGTATTGCACACTGCAATTTTAAGCTGCGCGCAGCGGAATCTGAAAGGGATGAAGCTTTTGTGAAATCGCTGGCCGAAACAATGGAAGTGCCGTTTTATGTAACCCATTTTAACACCAAGGCTTATGCAAAGGCTAACCGTTGCTCCACCCAGATGGCGGCAAGGGATCTGCGTTATCAGTGGTTTGAGGAAATCCGGGTAGCGGAGGGCTATGATCTAATTGCTTTGGCTCAGCACCAGAACGACGCCATGGAAACGCTGCTGATCAACCTGAGTCGTGGAACCGGTATTTCAGGTTTGCATGGTATTGCGCCACTGCGGGGCAAACTTATCCGACCGCTGTTGTTTCTAACACGCAGTGATATTGAACAAATCATCAACAGGGAAAACCTTGATTATGTAGAAGACAGCTCCAACCTGTCTGATCATTATGCCCGCAATAAGATCCGGTTGAAAGTTATCCCGGAACTTAAAGCGATTAACCCAAACCTGGAACAAACATTTTTCCAGAATATCCAGCGCTTTCAGGATGCGGAGGCCGTAATTGACTTAACGGTAGCGGGGCTCAGGGCAAAAATCCTCCGGGTAAACAACAAAGCGGCATCCATCGCAATTGCAGAGATCAAAGCATTGAATCCACAAAAGCTGTTGACCTACGAATTACTAAAACCCTATGGGTTCAGTGAATCACTGGTATTGGAAATCCTAAACGCTTTAGAGAAACAAAGCGGTACATCGTTTTATAGCAACACGCATCGCCTTACCCTAAACCGGCAGGACCTGCTGATTACGCCCATTGCAGCAGATACAATAACAAACGTACTGGTGCATCCATCAGATCAGCGGATTCAACTTCCTTATGCCGATATTCATATCCGTTATCAGGAAGGCAACAGCTTTGCAGCTGATGGTCATGCCTATGTGGATGCCGAAAAGCTCATTTTCCCGCTGGTGGTTCGAAGTCGGCAACCTGGGGATGTTTTCATGCCAATAGGCATGAAAACCTTTAAAAAACTAAGTAATTTTCTGGTGGACGAGAAAGTTTCGTTGCCTGAAAAAGATAAGATTCCCTTAATCATAAATGGTAACGGCGCCATCATTTGGGTCGCTGGCATGCGGCAGGATGATAGATTTAAAGTACTGCCTACAACAAAAAAAGTCGCTATATTCGAACTGAAATTAAGACAATGAGTAACCATAAATACGCTTATCTAGAGAAACAGTATATCGGCAGGGACTATATCCGGATCTGTATACGTTTATTGCTGGCTGCATTCTGCTTTGGTGCCTATGTATATGAGCGCGACCGCGACAATACACAGGATCTCTTTCTGGTAGTTGGTTTTGGTATCATTGGCATCTCCATATTACTACTTTTCCTGATCCATTATAAAACCATTATCGTTAATAAAAGCATCATTATTGATGGCTTGTGGACGGCAAAAATGGTTAAAATAGACCTTAACAGCATTGTTAGTGTACGTAAGGATCAATACAACAACTTCTTCTTTAATAATCCGGTGTACAACCTGCATCGTAAAGGCAGCATCCGCTTCTATTCTTCGGGTAAAGATGCCGTTGTGCTCACGGACCGTGATGGCCTGGAATACTACATTGGGACACAGCGTCCTAATGAGATGTACCTGGTCATAAAAGACGAAATGAGCAAATAGGGCAGCAACAAAAAGATATTGCAATTGTTTAACACTATAGTCACTTATAGTTGTGTTCTTTGCCCACGTAAATTCAAATAATGAAACTTTCATAAACCTGCTGTTAAAACAGCGACAATTCGCTTATGAAACTTCATTACCAAAAACAAATATGCTCGAATGAAAATAGGTATTGTTTGCTACCCAACCTTTGGTGGGAGCGGTGTTGTTGCTACAGAGCTTGGTAAAGCACTCGCTGACGAAGGGCACCAGGTACATTTTATCACATATAGTCAGCCGGCAAGGCTCGACTTCTTTTCTTCCAATCTTTTCTACCACGAAGTTTCCGTACGGGATTACCCGCTATTTGATTATGCACCTTATGAATCTGCACTTGCCAGCAAACTGGTAGATGTGGTGCGTTTTGAAAAACTGGATCTATTACATGTACATTATGCCATTCCTCATGCTTCTGCGGCTTTCATGGCCAAACAGATCTTAGCAAGTTATGGCATCAACATACCTGTTGTTACTACGCTGCATGGTACAGATATCACGCTGGTGGGTAAAGATCCAACCTATAAACCGGTGGTTACCTTTTCCATCAACCAATCTGATGGCATTACCACCGTATCACAGGATCTGAAAGAGGATACCCTTAAACATTTTGAAATCACCAAGGAGATAAAGGTTATACCAAACTTCATAGATTTCAACCGCTTTAGCTTAAAACCGAAGGATCACTTCAAAAAAGCAATCGCACCAAATAATGAACGGATTCTGATCCATACCTCCAACTTCAGGAAAGTTAAACGCACATTTGACGTCATTAAGATGTTCCATAAAGTTCAGCAAACCATTCCATCCAAATTGCTGATGGTGGGTGATGGACCGGAAAGGGCTTATAACGAACAGCTGTGCCGTGATTTAGACATTACAGAAAATGTACGTTTCTTAGGTAAACAGGATGCGGTAGAAGAAATTCTGGCCGTGTCTGATCTGTTTTTGATGCCTTCAGAGTCGGAGAGTTTCGGGCTTGCGGCACTGGAAGCCATGGCTTGTGGCGTGCCTTGTATCACCACCAATGCCGGTGGGTTACCAGAACTTAACATCGACGGTTATTGTGGCTACATGAGCAATGTAGGTGATGTAGAAGACATGGCGGCTAACGCCATCAAAATTCTACAGGATGATGAAGTATTACAAGGGTTTAAGACAAACGCTTATACCCGTGCACATGACTTCGACTTAAAGAAAATATTACCGATTTATATTGAATATTACACCGATGTAATTTCGGCCAGCAAGAACTAACCCGCAGGCGTAAATACTAAGCAAACTGGTGCGCCAACTTCAATTCTTTTACCGGTGTCTGTTAAGGCGCCGGTTTCTTTGTTTATTTTAAAGATGACCACATTGTTGGTGTATTGATGTGCAACCAGCAAATAATTGCCCGAAGGATCAATGGCAAAATTCCGAGGTCCTTTTCCCTGGGTTGGTATCTCTGACTTCTTAATAAGTTTACCATTTGGCTGTACGGCGAAGCGTGTAATGCTGTTCGCTGTGCCACGATTGGTTACATAAAGAAATTTACCGTTTGGTGTAAGGTGTATATCTGCACCACCGTTTTCACCTTTAAAATCCTTATCATTTACCAGCATCTCCTGCAGCAGCGTTAGCTTACCGTTCTGGTAACCATAGACATTTACATTGGCACCCATCTCGGTCATCAGGTAAGCGAATTTACCGTCTTTACTAAACGTGATGTGTCTTGGTCCGGTTCCTGCTTTCACGACAACACTGTCATGCGCTACAAGCACATTACTCGCATCAGAAGGCTGATACTTGTAAACATAAATCTTATCGGTTCCAAGGTCGTTGGAAATGATGTATTTGCGATCCGGACTAAACCTTACCTGGTGTACGTGAGGTCCTTGTTGTCTGTCTTTGTTAATACTGCCACCGCTGTGCTGAATCACTTGTTTTGGTCCCGTTACAGCACCTAAACTATCGCGGCCAAAAACAGAAATACTACCGCCAGAATAATTGGCTGTAATCACATGATGTTCATCAGCAATAACATAACATGGATCGGCACCTTTGGTGTCCAGCTTATTCAAAAACTCCATGTTTCCCTTAGCCGGGTCAAAGCTAAATGCACTGACCATGCTGTGATCACCATCTTCGTTAACAGCATAAACAAAGGCTTTGTCTTCGCTTAGTGCCAGATAACTTGGGTTAATCACATTTTTGGTAATACATTTAGCTCTGAAAGCCGCAGTTTTAGTATTGAAATCATAAACATAAATACCTTCACTCTTGCCCGTATTGGTATAAGTGCCAATTATAAGGTTGTAATCATTGCTTTGTGCTTTTGTAGCAAAGCTGCAGAACAAAAAGGGCAGGAGATAGAGGCTTTTTTTCATGTTTGTGAATTATTTTATCAGATGTTTGATCTGGATTAGTTCATGTTCTTCCAGGTAACGCCATCTTCCTCTCGGAAGATCCTTTTTAGTCAGGTTACCGTAAACCACGCGGTCTAATTTAACAACTTCGTAGCCAAGATGTTCAAATATTCTTCTTACAATACGATTTTTTCCACTGTGAATCTGAATACCGACTTCACGTTTAGATCCACCAGTTACATAAGATACGGTGTCAGGTTTAATGATACCATCTTCAAGCTCCAGACCAAACTGAATTTTATTCATGTCACCCTGACTTAAACCTTTGTCAAGTTCTACATGGTAAATTTTAGTGATGCCGTTTCTGGGGTGAGATAATTTATCAGCAAGATCGCCGTCATTGGTCATTAATAATAAACCAGTGGTATTGCGGTCAAGACGTCCTACCGGGTAGATGCGCTCACGACTGGCTTTCTCAACCAGTTGCATCACTGTTTTTCTTTCCTGAGGATCATCAGTTGTGGTGATGTAATCTTTAGGCTTATTCAATAACACGTAAGTTTTCTTCTCACGTTTCAACAATTCGCCATTATATCTTACTTCATCCTTAGCCGGATCTATTTTATGTCCTAGTTCAGAAACTGGTGCGCCGTTAACAGAAACCACACCGGCAGCAATAAGCTCATCCGCTTTACGACGGGAGCAAATACCGGAGTTGGCAATGTAGCGGTTCAAACGGATTAAGCCGTCATCTGCTTTTTTAGGTGCATCTTTTCTAACACGCATAACCGGACGCTCCGATGAAAAGCTTGGTCTGTTTTCACCTGCTTCTGAGTCACGTTTTCTGAATGGTCTGCTGTCTGTGCTTCTTGAAGCGCCACCTTTGCGGTCTTCAAATTTTCTAACTGGCTGATCGCCTTTAGCACCGAATTGATCTTTTTTAATGTAGCTACGGGTTTTGCCCTCGCCATTATCTCTGCCTTCTTTGCTTTCGAAAGGTCTTTTTCCTTTATAGGTACTTCCGGATTCCGGGCGACTGGCGCCGCTTCTTCCTGCACCGCTGAATTTATTATCTCTGCTTTCGTTTTCTCCAAAGCTGCGTTTTCCCTGGTAAGAACTGCCAGCACCTTTATAAGAACTGCCAGCTTCAGGACGACTTCCGCCTTTGTAACCCGTGCCTTCTGAACGGCCTGCGCCTTTGTAATTTCCAGTATTTTCCGAACGTCCCGTAGAAGTACGGCCTGCTCCTCCAAATTTATTGGCTCCACCTTCTTTATCTGCGAAAGGTTTCCGGCCTTTATATCCACCTTCTTTTCCTTCCTTGTCTCCAAAAGAACTCTTGCCTTTGAATGAACTTTCTGTCCCTGCCGGACGTCTGTTGAAACCTGAACGGCTACCTGGAGTGGACTTGTCATCCCGACTGTTCCTGTTATTGTTTTTCATCATATTACTGTATTTGCTGCATAATTTATGCGAGCGCAAATTTAACAAAAAAGGCCGAATCTACCTCGCTTATTTTCAGCGCAATGGAGATATTTAAAATCATATCTGCCGGCTATTTAAAGGGCGATTCTAAGGCGGTTTTCTGTAAAAGCTTGATAATTAGATAAATATAATGTACATTTGTAGCCGTTCTATATTATTCACCAAAAAAAGGAGGAAAATGATAAAGAAACACATAATAACATGTACGGTAATTTTAGGATTATTGGTTATGGCAAAAGTGTTAATTCTCAACCTGCCCCAGACAACAAAAACAAGTACTGAACAAGTACAAAAAAACGAGAAAAATACGGTGGCGACACCCACAGAAATGCCGGTTTTAGCGGTTGAAAAACCAAAGAAAGTAAAGGCAAAACTGAACTTTGCAAAGGAAACCCTACCCATGGCTGATGCCCGGGTAAAACAAAAGATCAAGCGGTACCTTGCATCCTATAGTTACCATACCACGCAAACCAATCGCTTACATACAAAAGCTGCAGCATGGTTCCCGGTAATAGAGCCGATACTTAAAAAGTATGGCATTCCAAATGATTTCAAATACATGCCCCTGGTAGAGTCCGGATTGAAAGACGGAACCTCTAACAAAGGTGCTTCTGGCTTCTGGCAGTTTATGCCTGGCACAGCAAGAAGTTATGGCCTTACCGTAAACGCCCATGTTGATGAGCGTAAAAACCTGCGTAAGTCAACCATCGCAGCATGTAAATATCTAAAAGATCTTCATCGTGTTTTCGGTAACTGGACGTTAGTCGCCGCTGCTTATAATGTTGGTGATAACCACATGAAAAAGCAGATCAGCCGCCAGAAACAGGATAACTATTATAGAATGAAACTGAACCGTGAAACGGGCAGTTATGTCTATAAGCTGATTTCCATGAAGGAAGTGGTGAAAAACCCATTGTCACATGGCTATAAAGCGTCAAAAACTTTGATTGCTTACAACGATTAATATAAAGGCAAAGAAATATGCCATAGCCGGATTAATTCCGGCTTTTTTGTGGCTGAAAATTTGCTGAACCATCTAAAAGGCTCTACAAGCGCTTAATATATATATGAGTAAAAATAATGTTGATCTCGGCGAACAAAAAGATGTTGAAGTTTACGGCGCCAGGGTACATAACCTTAAAAATATAGATGTTTCTTTTCCCAGAAATAAACTGGTGGTTATCACCGGTTTAAGTGGTAGTGGAAAATCTTCTCTTGCTTTTGATACCATTTATGCGGAAGGTCAGCGCCGGTATATGGAAACATTTACTGCTTACTCCCGACAATTTATGGGCGGCATGGAACGTCCTGATGTAGACAAAGTGTCAGGGTTAAGTCCGGTTATTGCAATCGAACAAAAAACCACCAGTAAAAATCCCCGGTCAACTGTTGGTACCATCACCGAGATATATGACTTTATGCGTTTGCTTTTCGCCCGTACGGCAGAGGCTTTCTCCTACAATACCGGTGAGAAAATGGAGCGCATGAGTGATGAACAGATTCTGCAAAATATTTATAAGAAATATTCCGATCTGCCGGTTAACATCCTGGCACCGGTGGTAAAAGGCCGTAAAGGTCATTACCGTGAACTTTTTGAACAGATCCGCAAGCAGGGCTATGTTAAAGTTAGGGTTGACGGTGAAATCAAAGACATTGGATTAAAAATGCAGGTCGACCGTTATAAGATCCACGATATTGAAATTGTGGTTGACCGACTGATCATAGACCGGAAAGATCAGAAACGCCTGCAGGATTCCTTGCAAACGGCGATGAAATTGGGTAAGGGTATCATCAAGATCAGCGACAAAGATGATAACGTTTCTCATTTCAGCAAGTTTCTGATGTGCCCAACAACAGGCATCTCCTACGATGAGCCGCAGCCAAACAGTTTTTCATTCAACTCACCCTATGGTGCCTGCGAGCGCTGCGACGGCTTAGGATATATATTTATTGTGGATAAGGAATCGGTTATGCCGAATCCAAAACTCAGTATCATCAATGGTGGTTTGGCCCCTTTAGGCGAATACCGCGACATCTGGATGTTCCAGGTGCTTAAAGCAATTGCTAAAAAATATAATTTCTCTTTATCTACGCCGATTGAAAAACTCGGTGAGGAAGCCATTAATCTTATACTGAACGGCACGCCGGAGCTGCTTTCCGTTGCTGTAGAATATAATAAGTGGAATGTTCAGAACTATCAGATCACCTTTGATGGCATCATCAAGCTGCTCGAAGAGCAGCAGGAGAAAAAATCAAGTGGTACTTCTGATGATCTGGAAGCTTTCCGCAAGCTGCATACCTGCCCGGTTTGTAACGGTGCAAGGTTAAAAAAAGAAAGTCTGCATTTTAAAATAGATGGCAAAAACATCTTCGAGCTTGCAGAGATGGACATCATCAGCTTAAGAGGCTGGTATGAAGGTCTGGAAAGCCGCTTAAATGAACGTCAGAATACCATTGCAAAGGAAATCCTCAAAGAGATCCGCGCAAGACTTGGGTTTTTAAGTGATGTAGGCCTGAATTACCTTTCCCTTGACCGTACAGCAAGAACGCTTTCCGGTGGAGAGGCGCAAAGGATTCGTTTGGCTACTCAAATCGGTTCACAGTTAATGAATGTCATGTACATCCTGGATGAGCCCAGCATTGGTCTGCACCAGCGTGATAATGAGCGATTAATCAATGCACTAAAGAACCTTCGTGATCTTGGAAATACAGTATTGGTGGTGGAGCATGATAAAGACATGATCCTGGAAGCTGACCACGTTATAGACGTTGGACCGGCAGCAGGCCTGCATGGTGGTACCGTAGTGGCACAGGGCACACCTGAAGAGATCCTGAAATCAAATACCCTGACGGCCGCTTACCTGAATGGGCAAAAGACCATCGCTGTTCCTAAAGTCAGACGAAAAGGTAACGGTCATAAATTATCCATCATTAAAGCCAGCGGGCATAACCTGAAAGATGTATCGGTAGATTTCCCATTAGGTAAACTGATTGCCGTAACCGGTGTATCCGGAAGTGGCAAGTCCAGTTTAATCACAGAAACGCTGTATCCAATTTTAAACCACCATTTCTTCCGTGCAAAGAAACATCCATTGCCATACGAGAAGATCAATGGATTAAAGGATATAGATAAAGTTATTGAAATAGATCAGGCACCGATCGGGCGTACACCGCGATCCAATCCTTCCACTTATACGGGTGTTTTCTCCGACATACGAAATTTATATGTACAGCTGCCTGAAGCTAAAATCAGGGGTTACAAGCCTGGTCGCTTTTCATTCAATGTTAAAGGTGGCCGTTGTGAAACCTGTCAGGGTGCCGGAATGAAAGTTATTGAAATGAACTTTCTGCCGGATGTTTCTGTGCCTTGTGAAGAGTGCGGCGGCAGAAGATACAACCGGGAAACCCTGGAAGTGCGTTACCGCGGTAAATCCATTAGCGATGTGCTGGACATGAGCATTGAGGATGCCTGCAATTTCTTTGAGAACATGCCGGCCATTTACCGGAAAATCAAAACTCTTAAAGACGTTGGTCTGGGTTATATTACGCTTGGCCAAAGTTCCACAACCCTATCCGGCGGTGAGGCGCAAAGGGTTAAACTGGCTACGGAGCTTTCTAAAAAAGATACCGGAAGCACTTTTTATATATTGGATGAACCGACTACCGGACTGCATTTCGAAGACATCAGCGTTTTGCTGGGTGTATTAAATGAACTTGTAGAAAAAGGAAACACGGTATTGGTAATTGAACATAATTTGGATGTTGTGAAAGTGGCCGACTGGGTAATAGA
>Ga0308160_10002978_pt1 | contig 19700 bp, 22 predicted proteins | sample PhyFR1_FD_201036 | JGI IMG/M metagenome (GOLD analysis project Ga0308160, IMG submission 201036) | Phyllosphere microbial communities from UC Gill Tract Community Farm, Albany, California, United States - DLSLF.R1 | ecosystem: Host-associated > Plants > Phyllosphere > Unclassified | place: USA...
GCGCGACAAGATCTCGTTCAACGTCCGATCGAACCAGCCGGCCTGGTGGATCGGCGCTGTCACCGCCGGCGGCGCTTTCGGCGTCGGGCGCGGCGGCAGGTCCACAGATTGCGGCGCCGACGCGCACGCGCTCAACAACAATACGCTCGCGTACAGGAGCAAGTTCTTCATGTTTGGCCTCGGTGATTTTCAGGTTGATGGCGCCCTGGTGCTGGGCCAGGGCGACGTTTTCTTCGGTGCGGGACAGGATGGCGCGCGCGTCTGCCGTGGCGCGCTCCTCGATGGCAGCGGTGCGGCCGGCCTGGTACTGGACGGTGCCGTACGCGCGCACGCCGACGACGCCCACCACCAGCAGGCCGACGATGGCGATCAGGCCCACCAGGATGCGTTCGACGCGGCTCATGCCTTCACCGCCGGCAGGATGTCGAACTGCGCCATGTTCCGGCCGCGCATGACGGCGATCAGGCTCTTCTCGTAGCTCGGGTCCGTGGCATAGCCGGCGGCGGCCACCGCGCGCGCCCAGCCTTCGCCGTCCTTCTGCTTGAAGCAGGCGCCGTAGCGCGGGTTCTTGCGGAAGAAGTCGGCGCGGTCGACCACGGAATCGGAAAAGGTGGCGTACTTGCGGAACTTGCAGACCATCGGCACGCGCTTGCCCTTGATGACTTCGTGCGTGGGCACGTCGACAGTCGGACCCTTCCAGGCCTTGTCGGCCTTCACGCCGAACAGGTTGTTACCGGGGGCGCGCTCGCCCCAGCTGGATTCCAGGGCGGCCTGGGCCAGGGTGAACGAAGCGGGGATGCCGTGGGCGCGCTGGCAGGCCTGGGCGGCTGGCAGCAGCAGGGTGATGAAAGCGCTAGGCGGCATTGTCGGTCTCCTTTGTTGGCGCCGGATCAGCCGGCAGGTCAAACTTCCGGTTCACCATCGATTCCAGCTTGAACAGCGCGCGCGAACCCATGTGGGCAGCGATGCCGACCAGGGCGTACTTGAGCGGCGTCGGGCATGCCGGGATTGAGTCGCACAGGTTCGCCACCACGATGCCGGTAAAGCCGGAAATCACCAGCTCGCCGATCAGCTCGGTGATGTTGAAAACGCGCACATGGCCATCCTTCAACTTGCGGTAGAACGAGGCGAAGCCGCCCCACAGCGACAGCCCAATCAGCAGGCCCCAGCTGAGCATGGCGTCGAAATCGAAGCCGCCTCCAGGGGTAGGGGTTTGGTTCATGACGTCCTTTCAGTAGCCGTAGGCGATGTAGTTGATGCGATAGGGAGCGCCCGGGATGCCGCCCCGAACCCGGAACGACAGAGTGTCTTTCGTCGACGCCGGCAGGTCGGGCACCACCACGGCGCCCTCGCTGGGCCAAGAGCCGAAACAGGCCACCATGCCGTTTGCATCCGTGCGGTACGGGCGGGTAAGTGGGTGAGTGACCGTCTCGTCGTTGCTCGAGCAGGTGTAGGTGAAGCTGCCGACGCGCAGTTGCTCGCGGTTCTGGTCGCGCTCGTAGGAGTCGGCGCCGATGGCTTCCATCTGCAGCGTCGAATCCACGCTCACGCCGCCACTGGTGCCGCCGGCAACCTTGCCGACGTTGTACATACCGACGCTGCGAACGTTGTAGTTGCTCAGGCGCGATCCTGGCGCGATCACCGTCCGGTTCTCGTCGACCGTATCGACGCAGGTGCCAACGTTGTCGATGGTCGCGTCGACAGTCACGCCGAAGACGTTTGCGCCGCAGCGCACGGCGGTCGACTGCGATCCGGTACGGTCGCCCTGCCCGATGATGGTCACGCCGTTGATGCGGTTGTTCTCGCTGCTTACGCCGTTGGTCGCCTGGAAGTCGAAGGCGTAGGTCGCCTTGTCGCTCCGGTTTGCCAGGTAGATCAGCGAATCCGATGCGATCACCTGGGCGACATCGGTTGTACGAACCGCCGTGCCGGCCACGTTGATGTGGGAGTTGTCGAGCAACAGCAGCGGCTTCTTGCCGGCGCCTGCCGGAATCGTGGCCTGCCAGTCGATGCCAGTCTCGCCGCCGACCACGACGAAGTGGTTGAGGTAGACGCCCTCGGCACGGCCGCGGATTTTCACTGCCGTGGCCACTTCCCAGCACTTGAAGCTGTCAATCGTGGTGTCGACCGCCGCATAATTGCCCTTCGTATTGATCGACAGGGCGGTGGTGCGCTTGGCGCCGTCCTCGACCTTGATGCCGCGCAGGTCTGGGAACGCGACGTTCTCCAGGGCGATTGCGTTCAGCCAGTAGGCAGCGCTGGTCGTGCCGGCAAACGACAGGTTCGACAGCGTGACGTTGCCGGCGGTGTCGTTCACCACTGCGCCGGTCGTGTTGGTGATGCGCAGGGCATCAGCGCCGCCGACTGCTTCGGTTTCGATGCCGATGCCCGAAATGCTGATGCTGGTCTTGTCGCCCGAGCTGTTGCTGTCGCCCAGGTAGGTGACCGAAAGGCCGCCTGTCAGGAAGACCAGACGCGCAGCCTCAGGGCCGGCGCCATCCATGATGAAGTCTTGTCCGGCGTTGAGCGTGACCGAAAGGCCGCGGTCCAGCCGGAAATTGCCAGCCAGGCGCAGCGGCAGGCGCGTGGCCAAGGCTCGGGCAAAGGCGGCGTCGGCAGCGATTGTGCCGGTTGGATCAGCGCCGAGAGCGACTGGATCGGCCCAAGCGCGCAGTTTGCTGGCATTTTCGAATGCTTTGGTCATGGTAATCCTGTTGTTAAGTGCCAGTAAGAGTGCGTTGCTCGATCCAGTCGGTGCCGATGACGTGCGCATTGCCGGTTGTCGCCCGCCACCAGCCGGTCACCGCGTACTGAGCGCCAGCCGCACCAGCAATGGCGGGGCCGTCTTTTGCCACGAAATGCCCAAAGCAGTAGCGTCCGGTCGTCGGGACACCGGCTGATCGCACGGCCACGCTATTTGCAATCTGGCCAAATGCCGGGCTAGTTGGATCGCCGTTGATCGGCATGATCATGTTTGCGCGGGCAGCGGGAAGTTGGCGAACCCCCTTATTGCCTGTGTTGTCGCCATTCCCCACGAAATCCGCGTAGACCACATTCGGGTGAGATTCGACGGTGACCCCGGCGACGATTCCCGTTTGCGCGCAATTGGTGAAGGTGTTCCCGCCGGCCATTACGCCGACCGTGTTCGCGACCGAAATGCCCACGACCGAGCCGGTACTGGTCCAGGTGTTATCAGCGTTGTGGCTTGCGGCGCGGAAAAACGGGTCGAGGTCGAACAGGTTTTGGTCGATACGGATGCGCTTGGAGCCAGCGCCGGAACCGACGGCAGTACAGGCCACGCCGATGCCTGGGCAATCCCGGATGATGTTGCGAGAGACAATTAGCGTGCCGAAGTCCAGTGCATTGTCGGTGCCGCTCACGCCCAGCAGGATTGCGGTGTATCCGGTGCCCATGCCCGAGATCTTGTTGTCGGCCACCATAGCCGCGTCCAGTGGGCCGCGCAGGTCGATGCCGTGCAGCTGATACTGTGCGTCGCCGATTGCAGGATCGCTCAGGAACCCGGCCGTGATGCGGTCGAACAGCTGACCGTAGCCGTAGGCGCTGTATGCGGCCACCGCCGGCAACGTGCGCGCGATCGTGTTGCCGCTGATGTCGATGCCCGCCATGCCCGTGCGCACGGTCGTGCCGTTGTCCAGGTCATTCGTGTAGTTGTACGGGTAGGGCGCCACTGTCACGCCTGGGTAGCCGCTCAGATTGCCTTTGCTGCGCGGCGCGCCGACCACCTGGATGGCGAAATTCGTTCCGAAGGTGCCGAAGGTGTCGAGGATCTGGTTGTTCCGGATGGAGATTGCGAATGCGGCCGTGTTGCCTTCGCTGCCAGACGTTGCCGGGCTCACGATGATTGGCGCGCGAATGGTGCGGCGCATGATGTTGTCTGCGATGGTAAGCGCCTTGGCGCCCAAGACCTTCATGCCTTGGCATGCCTCGAAGGTGTTACCGACCACCACGAAGCCATTGCCCGGGACAGTTGCCGCGTCCAGCGCATGCAAGGCAATGGCGTCGTCAGCCACGCGGCGCAACGTATTGCCGATGATCGTGACGTTCCAGCTATTCGTGAACCGGATTCCGTCGCGAACAACATAGTCCAGGCGGCAGCCGCTGACGATTGCATTGCTGACGTAGGAAAATGCCGTTGCCATGAACCGCACCTTCTCAATCGTCACGCCGGACATGCGCATGCCGTCGATGCTGCTGCCTGTCAGGGCTTGGCTCTGGTTCGTCTCGTTCGCATAGATCAGAGCGGTGCCACTGATGCGGAAGTTTTCGAAGCCGATGTTGCTGCAGTTGGTTGCGACCAGTAGATCGCGCCGAGAATTCGTGTCGCGGTCATCGTGGAAAATCTCGCTGGCGTCGCCGTCGCCGGAAATGACGATGTTCGAGTACATCACCAGCGTAGGGCTGGTGTCGGCCTTTCGGTAGCGGCCAGGTGGCAGATACAGGCGGCCGCCGCCGCGGCTGTTCAGATAGTTCAGGGCGGCCTGGAGCGCATCCGAAACGTCGACCAGACCCAGCCTTAGAAAGACATCCATCTTTTGCGCTGGCGTCATGAACTGCTGGGCCGGCGTGGCCTGGCCGGCCTTATTTCCCAGGTCGATCACTACGTCCTGAACGTTAGAAGGCATACCGTTCTGGTCGGTGACAGGAATCATCGAAGCATCAGTTGTCCCCTGGCCATTCATCCCGCTGCCAGTCTCGAACAGAACTTCCTGATCCTTGCCTAGGGCGCGCAAGAAACTGACCGTGTCGCGCGTCGTCTCGACATAATCCGCCGGCGCAAGCCGGAAGCCGTCGAGGTACACCTTCAGCGAGCCGATGCCGGGCGTGTAGGCGATCTGCTTGAGCGTGAACACCTTCTGCCCCTCGGCCGCCACCTGGGTTTCCGTCTGCGTCGGCGACTCGGGCTTGAACTGAGTGCGCGAGAACACCAGGCGGTGCTTCTTGTCCTGCACCAGGATGGAGTATTCGCCGTTGATGTACACGTTCGCGGGCGTGCCGGCGCGCACGATGAAGCCGTTCAGGGTGCGCAGCGGCTGGGCGGCCGGGATCTTGCCCTCGGCGTCCCAATACACCGTCGCAGGGCGCGTAACCGGGTTCTGGTTGGGCTGGCCGACGTAGATATAGCCGTTGTCGAGTGGCTTTCCATCCTCGTCGGCGAAGGTCTTGTAGGGCGATTCAACGGGGAGCATGAGCGTCCTTTGGTTGCTGTTCTTCTTCGAGCTGCTGCTCGCGTTGTTCTTCGGAATTCGCAGTCGCCATCGAGCGTGCCAGCCACTGGATTGGGTCGCCTATTTCGCTCGGGTTGCGCAGAGCGCCCACGAATGCCTTGAAGGCCCGGCTTGCAGCCAGGCTCTGGATGGCCGCGGGGTTCCGAACGGCGCTGAGGAATTCAGGCGAGGAAATCAGCTTGTCGGCAGCAGCGATCGTGTCCGGCTTGCTCTTCATGAGGGCAGAGGTCAGTCCGGCCGCCACGCCTGCGCCAGGCAGGCCGAGCGGAGTGGTTATCGCTTCCGTAGCGACGCCGGCAGCTGCGCGCTTTGCCACGCCATAAATGTTGCTCATCAGATTGTCGGCGCCACGCAAATCCTTTTCGACAGCCAGGAGACGACCTGTCGTGATCCGCTCTTTGGTAGCCAAACTGATGCCCCGTGCCACTCGGTAGAAGTCGCGCATCTGCGTGCGCGCTTCCAGCGGCAAGTTGCTCATGAGCGCGGCGTGCGCCTGCTTGTTCTTGAGCAGACCTTCGTACCAGTTGGCGAAGTTGCTGAAGCTGAGCTTCTGGTTTTTCGCCGAAATGTTGAACGCGGTCGTCAGGCCAGTGGCCGTCGCTTCCTGACGCAGGTTTTCCGGGATCGCTTTCATCAGATTGATGAATTTCGACGTGTCGCCCTTCGGCAGCGCTGCCATCGCGCTACTCAGGTCGCCGACCATGCTCTCGCTGATCTGCTTGCCGAACAGCGAGACCATGTCATCTTCCAGGCCCTTGCGAACTGCCACGGCCTTCTGGGCGGCATTGAAGGTGTCGAGCATGCCGTAGGGTTCGATCGCCGCGCGCTGGTCGGCTGCCAGCGAAGCCTCGAGCTTTTTAATCAGACCGGTGTCAGCATCCTTGAATGGGCCTTGGCGCTTCACGCGAGCGGCAGTCAGGTCTCGGCGAACATCGTCCAGCAGTGCATAAGTCGGCGGCTCAACCTGCTGGACAGTGCGAGTGGTCGGCAGTTGCTGTCCGGGCATCAATGGATTGCCTGGCACGGCCTCCTGCACGCTGCGCGACTTGGGGGTCAGCTTGGCGACGATCATCTTCTCCATGGGAGAAAGATGCTTGGCGCCGCCGAGGTCAGCCGCGCGTTTCTCGATGAAGGAGAGCACGGTCGGCGCGGCGGCTGGATCGCGCGCAGGGATCACGGAACGCAACTGGCTGTAAAGCGAGTCAGCTTTCTTCGTCAGGTCGTCTGCCGTGCCCAGCATCGTGTTCTTGATCGTGTTGTTCAGGCTGCTGGGATCGTTCGTGCCGCCATACTGGACAACAATCTCATCGGCGCGCCGCGCAACGGCTTCCAGTCCTTCGAGTTCAGCCATGCGCGTGACCGAGCCTGGTACCGACTTGATTGCCTGCGACAGTTCGCGGTAGGCCTGGTTCGTCGTTACGTGGTCGGGCTGCAGGTAGTCGGCGATTCCGAGACGCTTCGCAGCGTCGATGGCCCGCTGATCGAGCATCGATTGCTCGGCAAGTTCGCGCGTGGCGCTCTTGCTTCCCAGCCCGCCGTTGGCTGCCGCGCGGGCGGTAGTTGCGAGTTCCGCCGGCGCCATCACGGCAGGCGTCGCAGCCGGGGCTGCAGGGCGAGCGCGCGCAGCTGAAGCGGCCCGCGATGCGGCTCCAGCAGCCGCAGGTGCTGCAATGCCTGCGGCAAGGGATGCCGCGAGTTGCGCGCCGGCGCCGCCGCCATTTTCCTGCACCGCTTGCCCTGCGACGCCGGCCGCGCCGCCCGCCGCCGCCTGGAGCGCCGGCTGCTCAGCAAGTCGTCGCGCGACTGCCTGGGTGGTGCCGGTGGTAACACCTGCAGCTTGGCCTGCGACAGCGGCGCCGCTGACACCGCCGGCCACGCCGCGGGTCAGCGCGCCGACCAATCGCTCGTCCGGCGTCTCCGCGTCGGGCAGGCCCAGGGCGTTGGCAGCACTGCGCCCGACGCCAGCCAGCGTAGCCGGATCGTAGTCAGAACCAGTCGCCATGCGCACAGCGCCGCCAAAGGCCTGGATGATAGGGTCAGTGAAGGCGCCGGCGCCGGCGGCGATCCCCTCGATGCCATGACGCGCGGTAAGACCCAGCGCGCGGCCGGCGCTTTCAGTGGCCGTCCGGGCTGGCGGCGCGGTAGCGCTGGGCGCGCCGGCGCCGGACAATTGCTGTTTCAATATCTGGAAAGCCTGCTCTTTCGTGGAGCCGGCAGGCCCTTCGACGGTATATTTTTTCCCGGCTGGCGAGGTGAATTCGAACGTTGGCATCAGCGCTCCGTCACGGTCCAGCCGGAAGGCAGAGCAGCCTCTGGCTTCGGCGCCGCAGGCGTGTCAGGCGACGGCAAAGCGACGCCATACCGCTTGCTGATCGCTCCCCGGCCCGTTCCCAGTAGGCGTTTTGCGTCGCGCAGGTTTGCAACGATCTGATCAGGGGACTGTTTCAGGCTGAAGTTCTGGAATGCAGACTGCAGTTTTTCGCCCTCAGCGTTCGACAATGCGCCCATGCCCTTGATGTTCGGGATCTGCGAGAGGAATGCTTGCGCCCCGAGAGTTTCGACCAGGGCCTCGAGGTCGGCAACATCCCCTTGCATGGTTGGCAAACGCGAGTCGAGTGGGCCGGCTGCCGCGCGCAGCAGTGCGGTCGGCTTGCCGCTTTTGTCAGTCGCGACACTCAGGATGCGCTCGATGTTGTTCAGCATGTTATCGATCGACGCTGCACCGCTCTCGGCGTCGGCCACCCTGCCGCGCACCTTCTCATCGCGCTCGGTGGTCGCCTTTTGCAGTTCGAGATTCAGTTTCTGCCGCTGCAGTTCGTTCCCTTCGCGCGCGATCCGCGCGTTCAGATAGGCGATCTTCGTCTGGTCGCGCTTGTACTGGTTGTCCGTGCGGATGCCTTCAAGCTTCAGTAGCGCCGTCTGGTCGGCATACTTCGCGTCGACCGCATCGCTTACCGCCTTCGACTTGGCCGAGTCGGCGCCGGACACTGCAGCGTCAGCATCCGCCTTGCCCTTGCGCACGGCGTCGCCCTGCAACTCCTGCGCGCGCTGCTCGCCGCCCAGCTTGGCAAACGACTCGGCGAATTTCTCAGGCCCGACAGCGGCGGCCAAGCGCAGGCCGATGGTGGTCTTGGCAAACTCGGGGTGATCCTTCACTAGTTGCGCCATGGTTTCCGCTGCCTTGGCGTCCTGTTCGCTGCCGCTGTTGCGCGCGGCCGTGGCCTGGTCCTTCAGCAAGTTCAGCGCGACGTCCGGCGCATTCGACTGCAGGGCTGCGTAGACTTGCGAGGCGCCGTCCAAGCGGCCTTGCTGCTGCGTCGACGAAACAACGTCGGCGCCGCGCTTGAGCTGTTCACTCAGGGCGGGATACTTGAGCATCACAGAAGCAATCGCCTGCGGCGTCGGGTTCTTGCTCAGCGCCGCCAGGTCGTCCCGCTGCTGCTGGGCCTGCTGGAAGGCGACGGCCTTCTGCTGGCGTTCGAGCTGCATCTGCGCAAGTGTGGCGCCACCCTGAACACCCTGAAGGAGCGATGCGCCTGGCGCCGGCAGGTTGTCGAAAGGGCTGGTGTAATCTAGTGGGCCCATCAGAATTTCGCCCCCAGGAAGGTGCCGAACGCGCTGGTAGCGCTGTTGATGAACTGACTGTCCGCCTTACCTGCGGCGAGCGCCGCGCCGGCCTGCGCCGATCCTTGTTGCTGCAACAACTGCGTAACAGCATTCCCGGTCTGCATGCCCGCATTGCCGACGCCGGCGGCAGCGTTCTGCCCCAGGCTGGTCAGACCACCCAGGCGCGAGTACTGTTGGTCGATCAGCTGGGCCAGCAGTGCGGGTTGGAATTGACCAAGCGCCCCCTGCACATTCCCGCCGCGCAGGCCACCAGTGGCCGATGCATTCGCGAGGATTGCGTCTTGGCCGGATTGCGACAGCGCCTGGTACTGCGCCGAGTTCTGGATGCCGCTGATGGCGGACTGCTGCGCGGCCGCCCCGTTGGTGCCAAGTAGATCCTGCTGACCCGCGAGTGCGCCGGTCCCGGCGTTTGCGTACGGCGACAAAAGTTTCTGGATCGCGTCGAACTGGCGACGCTGCTCCTCGATGCCAAGCTGCGCCGACTCGGTCTGCGCGTTGGCGGCGGTATTGGCGGCGTCCTTCTGGCTCTTGGACGACAGATAGCCGCCCACCAGTGTGCCGCCGGCGACGGCTGCTGCTACCCAAGACATGCGGTGCTCTCCATGACGATTGCGGGGGTGGTGTTGTCGATCAGGGCCTGTTCGAGCGCGGCCAAGTCGGTGGAATTGCTCGGGTTGGCGTGGATCGTGGTCCAGACGGTGTCTTCGAGCGCGAAGCCGACGCGCTTCGTACCTGGGCGCGACACCATGGTGAAGGGGGCGGCAACCTCTTTCATGCCGTCTTCGGTCCACACCATGATGCGACCCTTGGACACGATGTTCAGGTGCTCGGTGCTATGCACCTTGCCGGTCAGGATGGTGCCGGCGAGGATCGTGATCTCGCGGGCGTACAAGCCCTCTGCGAAGTGGTGCACCGGTTCGATTGGAAGCTGCGCCATCATGCGCATGCGCGCTTCGAGCTGTTCGATCTGTTCGCGGGTGGGGATGGGCGCCTGAGTGCTCAGGGCCTGGGTGGCATCGGTGGCCAGCAGCATGAGTTTTCCCGTGGATGGGGTTCATGGCCGCTGGGCGCCGGATCTCAGCTCATTGCCTTGAAAATGGGCAACTGCTGCATTATAGAAATATCCTATCGGAAATTTCCAGCACAATCACGCAGGCTATCGTTACGTGAACTGGCGGCCGCTCGCACGCACGCGCACGGCGCTCTCCGTGGGGCATCGCATGTTCAACTTGCCGCCGGCGGCGAGGGTGTGGCCGACCACTTCCGGGAAGGGCCAGGTCGCGCCAACAGCCAGCGCCTTGGCAAACGAGGCGATCTGCCCGCCGTCAGGCGAGACGAGTTCAGCGGTGACGGTGACAATCGCAGTGCCCTCATTCGTGGCGGTCAGCTTGTCGATGGCGGTCACGCAGCCGTCCGACAGGTAGGGTGCGCCGCTGGCGGTGGCGAAGGTGGCTTCCAGCAATACGGCAACGGTGGTGGTCATGGTCAAAGTCCTTTGTTGATGCCGGCGGCGCGCAGGGCGTTTGCCAGGGCGATCACGGTCGGCAGGTCGGTGGCTACTGCGGGGAAGACGGTCGGTGATGCCAGCTTGTCGGCAAGGGCTGAGCGGTCGACGTGCAAGTTTTCGACGCGGTCAGTGCTGGCCACGACAAACGGTGGTGCGCCGTCGGCAACGCTCGACGTCATCTGGCCCGAAAGGGTGAGGGTCGACAGTGCAGCCGTGCCGCCGGCAATCTCCACCTGGTCGGCGTCCTGGCTGGCCAAGGTGCCCAGGTGCGCGCGTGGCGTGGTGTCGTCGGCATCGATGTGCGGTGGCACGGCTGGCGCGCTCTCGAGCGAGGCCACGGTCTCGGCCAGCACCGCGAGCGATGCCATCGCAGCGTGGGCCACGGCCAGCGCCTGATTGGCCAGCGCATTCGCCTCCTCGATGGTCGAAGGCAGCACCGCGTCCACATCGCCCAGCACGCGCTCGAAAGCGAAGATGGCCTGCTGGTTGTTCTGCAGCAGCTGGGCCAGCGTGCGGCGGTCGAGCATCAGCTTAGGCATTGAGCGGCTCCAGCTGCGCCTCGAGGCGGGCAAAGGCGATGTGGGCGTCGCTGGTGCCACGGAAGCGCTGCACACGCCAGGCCTGCATGCTGCCCTGGCCCAACCAGACGAGGCGCTTGCCGCGCTGGCCCTGGCGCCCGGCGCGACAGCCACGCTCCTGGCTCCAGTTCTCGCCGTCGAGCGTGTACGACGTCCAGATCACCGGCTCGACGCCGAGCGGCACGCGGCCGGGCAGGGCGACGAGTTCCAGTTGGTGGAAGATCGCGCCGCGGCTTTCGTTGTAGATAATGCTCGTGCCGAACTCCCAGCTGATCGTCCCGCCGTAGTGGGTCGACACAGTGTCGTCCAGCTGGCCCAGTGCCGGCGAGGTCGGATCGCCGCACAGCCAGCGGTCGTAGCACCAGGTGAAGTTGCGCGCGCGGTACTGCGCCGGCGCGCCCAGGCCTGAATCGACGGTGAACCAGACCGGCTCTTCGACGGCCGCCGAGGCGGCGCCGTCGTACACCAGCGTCTGGTCCGGCAGGTGCAGGTACAGCAGCGCATGATTCTTCACCGTGCGCGCTTCGAGCAGGCAGTCGGCCAACTGCGCTTCGGTGTAGTCGAGCAGCAGCGTGTCGATCTCGCCTGTAGAGAGCTTCGACGTGCCGCCGTTCAGACCCACCCAGACTGCCGGCGGCTCATCGCGGGCGCCGCCCAGGAAGGCGATCTGCCCGGCGTACAGCGCAGCCGCGTGCGTGCCGATCGCGCCGCGGTTGATCTGCGCGCCCTCGTAGCGCGCGAACGGGAAGCCGCTGCCGCCCGAGTTGTTCATTAGCTCGATGGTGTAGCGGTTGACCGCGTACACCTCGCCGGCGCGGGCCTTGAACATACACTTGATCGGATCGGGATCAGCCTCGCTGCTGCCATAGCGCAGCGGGTTGATCGAGGTCGGGTCGCGCAGGTCCGTGACGACCAGCGACGTGCCATCGGTGGTCATGAAGTAGCCGTCGATCCACAGGACGTCTAGCACCTGGCCCAGGTCGGAGTCGGTGACCTGCTCGGGGGCGCCGCCGTACGTGTAGTAGAGCGCGCCGCCGGCGGCAATCGCCAGCCGGTCGAAGGAATAGTCGAACGAGGCCTGCCCGGTGCCGGGGATGCGGCCGAGATCAGTGACCGCGCCGTCGGCGTCGACGCGCACCAGGCTTTCGCCCATGACGCGGTAGCAGACGCCATTCCACACGATGCCACCGCGGTCGACGCCCGGGCCGGCGCCGATCTGTACTATGCCCTCGGCTGGGCGCAGGTAGCCGTTGCTGATGCCCTGCTGCTTAGGCACGGGGATCATGTTGCGCGGGTACTTCGTCCGGAAGTCAGGGCTTTCGTCGGTCAGGGTGCCGCTCAGGATGGGAATCTGCATGTCAGGCCGATGGTTGAAGTGCAATGCAGCAGAATTGCGCGTTGGCGGCGCTGCCGCCGAACACGTTCAGGTTCGACAGCGCGGTGATCAGGCCAGTCAGCAGACCAATGCCCGACAGGGAGGGCAGGAGCGACGCACGCACGCCTTGCACGGTGCAGCCGGTGTAATTGCCGTTTGCGTCCTGCACCCAGCCCTTCACCTTGAACACGACAGGCTGGCCTGCATTTGCCTCGTACAGCAGGCAGGTCACGGCCGGCAGCCCGGCGAACACGCGCGTGAAAGTGATCGTTGACTCGCCCTGCGCGTTCAGCGCCTGAACGGTGCAGCTGCTCAGGCGCGGGTGTTGGTGATCCTCGCGCGCCGCCAGCACGGCGGCGCCGGACTTCGCCGCAACCGCCTCGGGCGGTGGTGCGTCATTACCCAAGATCGCTGCAAGTTGCGCCATCGTCGGCACGCCGCCGAAACTGAAGTCCATGATTACTCACCTTCCCCTGCCATGACCTGCAGCGTAGTGCCGGTGGCCGAGATCACGGCGATGGCGTTGTGGCCCTGCTTGCTGACGATGGTGCCCGAGCCGGCCGGTACCGGGTAGTCGGCAGTCGTCGCTGCCTGCGGGCCGCCAGAGCTGTCGTAGGTGCGGAAGTAGCCGATGTTCGCGCCAGTGTTCACCACGCGCAGCTGTTTGGCCTGGTGGCTAATCGCCGACGATGCCGACGCGGCAGCAGCCGCGAGAATCTGGTTGCTGCCGTAGTGAGGGAAGAAGGGTTGCTTGATCATGATTATCCGATTCGGTACCAGGTGGTTGAAATGAGGTCGAAGCGCAGGCGGAAGAAACCGTTGGCAGCCAGCGCAGTAGGTGCGCCCACCACGGCGGCGCCACTGCCATTCACGGTCAGGGTGGTTACGGCCTGGGTGCACGTCACCAGCACTTCCTGGCCGTGCGCGCGGTCTTCGGCGCCGGGCAGAATGATCATGCCGGCAGGCGCCGGTGCGGACAGCGTGATCTGTGCCCAGGCGCTGCCGCCGGGCGTCTCGGGCAGCACGGCGACGGTGAAGCTGCTGCCGTCCGTGGCCAGGCTGTAGATGGTCTCGTCGGGCGCACCTTCGATGGACCCGAGTACGTAGGCGGCCAGCTGCGGCGCCGTCACTTTGCGCGTCGAGCCGTTTGCTTTCGAGAAGAGCGCCAGTTCATCGGCATCGGCGATGGCGCCGGCGCGGGAGAGTTCGTCAATGCTCGGCATGGTCAGCTCACGGTTATCGGCACGCCGGTGTCGGCGTCCAGGGTTTCGGCAGGCCCGGGGAAGAAGTTCGAGCCGGTGCGCCATGGCTTGTTGCCGGCGCCGCGCGGCATGGTGTTCGGCATCGGCGTGCGGCGCGCGGCGTCACGCACGGCAGCGCCCAGCAAGCGCTCGTAGCCGAGCTTCGCCGAGGCCTTTGTTTCGGCGCTCAGGTTCTTGCCACGGCTGGCGGCGAGCTTCACGGCCAGGCTCATGTAGACGGCCTCGACCGCCGCGTCCGGAATACCTGTCTCGTCGTCCAGGTTGGAATCGTCAGGGTTGGCCGGCAACAGGTAGCCGAGCGAGATCCCGACGCTTCCCCAGGCCGCCATCATGGAGTCCAGCTTGCGCAGCGCGCTTTCCAGTTGGTCCGGGTCGAGGTCGAACGTGAAGCCGGCCAGGGCCAGCTCGTCGAATGCCTGCTCGATGATCTGCTGCTTCGTCCACATAATCAGGCCTTCAGCTTCTCGGCGATGCGCTCGGCCAGCTTGGCATCGCCGATGCGCGGCGAGAACTCAATACCCAGCTCGGTGGCCTTGGATTCCAGTTCGGCGCGGGTAGGCGGCGCATCGTCGGCCGGCACGGCGGCGACGGTTGGTGCAGGTGCGGCGGCTTGGCCAGCGTCGCGCGCTTCGCAGGTGCTCACATGCCAGCCATCGGCCAGTGCCGCCGCCAGCTCTTCGTCGTCGTGCACGATCAGGGTCGAGAAGCGGCCGCCGTGGATTTCTTCGGTGCCGCCGGCGCGGTAGATCATGCGTGGGAACTCGTTCATGTGCTGCTCCTTCAGTTGGAAAAGTGAATGGTCTTGATGCGGAAGTCGCGGGCGAGTGGGATTCGACGAAGCAGAGCCTCAAGCGGCGCCGTGTTCGACCGTGCCACGATCTGGCCGACAGCAGGGTTAGCGGCCACGCCGCCGAGGGGCGCTCCGATCGGCGGCGCTTCCTCGCTGACGCCGCCGACGACGGCAAGCGCGCCGCCGCGCGCGATGATGGTGCCCACGCGAGGGCTTGCGGCAATACCGATCATGATGGCGTTCGCGGCACCGCCGGCGGTCACCGATGCGGTGATGATGCCGACGTCCGGAGTGGCAGCCGCTCCTACAAACATGGCAGTGGCCGCTCCGGACGCAGCAATGGTTCCCGCTGCTGGTGTTGCTGCGACGCCCTGGATGCTGGCGGAAGCGCTGCCGGTTGCCTGCACGATTCCGGCAGCGGGACTTGCTGCGACGCCGGTCAGGCTGGCGGTTCCGTCTTGGCCTGCCGTTTGACCATCGTCTGCGGTGAGGTTGTCGGGCTGCAGCGACGTAGTGGCGTTAATGGCGCGCACGCCAATGTAGCCGGGTGCGCTGATCATTGAATCAGTCGCGGTAATCGCAGGCGTGGGGGAGTCGTCCAAGTAGGTCGAGATCGTGGCGCCCTCGGCCTTGAGACGGATACGCAGATTCCCGCCAGCGGTCCCGGTGTACGCGGCGCTGCCGAGCAGGGTCGACGCGCCGTTGACGACGCGGTACATCTGGATGCCGGTTCCGACCAGATACCGGGCAAGGTAATAGGTTTGTACGGTCGCCGAGAGCCGCAGCGCCACGCCGACGCCGGGGCCGGACGTAGTGACACCAACCACGAAAATATCCATCGTGGTGGAATAGTCCGCACTCGGGGCGGGGGCGCTGCTCAGATAGTACAGCGTGCCCCCGGAGAACCGAAGTCGGTCGCCGGTAGACGCGATAAAGGCGTCCCCGGTTGCGCCAGGGACTTTTTGCCAGTCAGGGTTAGCAACGTTCAGATTGTCGCCAGGGTTTCCCGAAAACCCTTCGTTGACAAAAATTCCCATGATTACAGGTCCAGCTGCGCCAACGCCGGGACGGATGCAGCAGCGTTGGCGCGCAGGGTGATACCTGCGAGAATTGCACCGTAATTTACGGCTTCATCAACCAGGCCCGCACCAATGCCGCGCCGGCTCAGGATGGCGCGAAGACTGGATACCACGATGGCCGGCATCTGACTCACCGGGGTATCCAATGGAAGGTCCGGCAAGGTGTCGACGCGTGGGTCTGCCGAAAACGCCGCCAAATCTTCGTCGCTTCCGGCTGTAACCTCGATCAGCACCCAATTGCGGTATGGGGCGCCGGTTTCAGGGTCCCCAGGCGGTGAGCCGCCGAAATTGATAGATGGGTAAAAGATGGTGACGGGATAATAGCCGTCCTCGCCCCATGGGGCGCTCGTAACGATGTCGCTGATAAACTGGCGTTTCATGACCGCCCCTTAGATGCGGATCACGGCAGCAGCGGCGGTCGGGGCCGGCAGCGTGGCCGTGAACGTGCCGTTGGTCGAGGTGACGGTCCCGCCGAAGCTGAACACGCCGCGGATCTTGTTGCCGTCCGTGGCGTCGTAGATCAGCGCGCCGCCGGCAGAAATGGTGGAATTCGCCCAGGATGGGTCAGCGAAGTCGAGCACGGCGGTGTCGCCATCGAGGGCGGCAGCATAGCCGGTCAGGGTTTTGCCGCCGGTGGTGTAGCCGTTGCCGTTGGCGACTTCGCCGGTACCGTCGTAGGTAGTAGCCGCTTTGTCAAAGTTCGCGTTCGGTGCCAGCAGCGCGAGCTTGAGCGTGTTCGCAGCCGGGCACAGCGCCTTCAGGGCGTCGAGCTTCGACTGGTTCGGGAATGCGTTGGTGATTGCCATCAGGCTCTCCATAAGCTAAAAAAATGGCCCGCACGTGGCGGGCCCGAAGCCCGGAATTAACCGGGAGGAGACACCAGGAGAATCAGGTCTGGCCGAACAGTTCGATACCCGACATCTGCGGTTGCAGGTTGACCAGGCCGTAGAACACGTCCCAGCGGTACTTGCACGACAGATCACCGATCGAGCCTTGACGCGCCATGGTGACGGTCAGGCCGTTGTCGGTGGTGGCCGACATGATCGCCAGGCCGGACTCCGCTTTTGGCTCGTACTTGCCCGGAATGATCTCGAAGGCTTCGTCCTGCCAGAACGGCGCGACCACGCTCGAAACGGTGTTCAGGAAGGTGACTGCGGCGCCGTTTGCTGGGGCGGCGGTCACATTCTGGTACTGCTTCTCGGCGTCGGTATTGCCCGTGGCCGAAATAATCGGTGGGCTGATGGTGTACACGCCAGCTGCGCCTGCTGCGCCCGAAACCTGCGCCACGATGCGGAAAGTTTTCAGGCTGCCGGTATCGGCTTTGGTGATGTGGTGGACTTCGTTGACGCCCGCGATGACGAAAGCATCGCCTGGCTTCACACCAGCGCCGGTGATACCCAGGGTGACGTTCTGGTAGCGGTTGTCGACGTTCGAGGTTTCGCCGGTACCGGCAGTGCTGGTTGCCTTCGGGGTATAGAACTGACCAGCACCGTTGATGGTCACGCCGGTGGCGGTGGCCGCCGCAAGGCGATAGCCGTAGTCCAGCTTGAACGTGTCGAAGTTGGCAATCTGGCCGACTGCTGCCTTTTCGTAGGCGGTCAGGGGCTTGCCAGCCAGGGTCTGGCGGCCTGCCAGGTTCGAGGCCATCGAATTGTAGTGGTTCGACGGCAGGCACAGCTTGCGGTCTTCCATCTGGACGCCAACGCGATTGAACGCATCGTCGATCGCAGCAACGTCATCGAAGCCCGATGCTGCCGCGTTGCGTTTGACGACCACGGTGCCGGTCAGGGCGGCCAGGTTCGAGCAGGACACGTTCACGTCGGACGACAGGCGCTGCATCGCGGCCTTGCCCAGGCGCTGCTCCTGCAGTGCGTCGCGCAGCTCGGTGGCCGACAGGGTCAGCGGGACCGATTTGCTGTAGCCGAGGGTGGCTGGGACCGACAGCTGGGTATAGTTGCGGTTGAAGTTGGCCGACTGGTCAATGCCGTCGAACGACTGCGCCACGTAAGGCATCGGGCGCCAGAAAACGTTACCGGTGCGCTCTGCTTCGGTGCCGTTGAACGTTTGTTTCTTGAACAGCTTCGAGATGACGCCGCCATCTTCGAAACCTTCCAGTGCCAGGTCGAAAGCGACCTTTTCTTCTTTGCTAAAGCTCGACATGAGTTACTCCATTGAAAACGGTTGAGAGAATTGCGGCACGCGCCGCTTGCTGCTTCACTCATCCGTTTCCGGCCGGACGGGGGCCACTGGGGTGCTACTGCCTGCCCTTGCGGTGGGCGAATCCTGGTGGCCTCGTCTGACGTGGAGGCCTCACGGCGGCTTACGCCGCTTTGCTACGCTGCTCCCGGCGGTATGCCGCCACTTTCGTGCGGTCGCCGGTTCGGTCTGCCTCGGCTTCGAGGCGGGCCAGGGTGTTATCGACGCCGGTGGCGCCGCCCGCACTGCTGCGGATGACGCGCTCGGCCGGCGGCGGGTTTTTCTTTGGCGCGACCTTCAGTTGCGTCTCGATCTTGGCGACGGCGAATGCAAACTTCACCGGGTCCTTGATCGTAGCCAGCTCTTTTGCCTTGGCCGGGTTGCGGCCCAGGGCGTAGATCAGCAATTCGGGCTTGTCGGCACCGTTCAGGATCACCGACTGCTGCATCGGGGTCATGGTTTCACGCACGACGTGCTCGGCGCCGTCGAAGTCGTCGACCTTCAGTGCGGCTTTCGCCGTGTTGTAGCTGGTCACGCGGGCTTGCCACTCGGCGTGCGCGGCTTCCTGTTCCTGGCGCGTGGCAGCGACGGCTTCGTCAGCCTTGCGCTTTGCATCGGTCCAGGCCACCAGCTTGTCGGCATACAACTCGCCGTCGAAATCGCAGCTTTCCAGGGTTGGCTTCTCGCCAACGGCTGGAGTTGCGGGGGCGGCTGGGGCGTCGCGCTGGACCTTCTCGGCCTCAAGTTCGCGGATGCGCTTCGCTTGCTCACGATCACGCTTGCGCATGTCCTTGAGCCACTGCGGTGCGGGACGGCCATCCAGGCCATCGTCGTTTGCTGCTGGTGGCGCCTCATCGCCGATGGTGATGACGACTTCGTCATCCTCTTCGGCTGGCGCGGCGCCTTGGGCGTCCGGCTGCTGGTCGTCGGGCGTCTCACCCGATTCGTGCTGCTGGTCGTCCTGATTCTGCTCGGCGACAGGTTCAGCAGCGCCGCCGGCGCCACCGTTACCCTGATCGTCCTGGAACTGCTCGCGGTACGAGCGTTGTTTCCACATCCAGCTCTTGTGCATGGAATTCCTCTATTCACTCACCGATCATGGCCCGGTGGATGCCGACGAGCAAAATGATAGGTGGAAACTATCACAGAGGAAACAATAATCAACGGAATTTATTTACGCGTCGCGTCAGCCCCAAATTTTGTGCGCCTGGCCAATCCAGTTCACCTGCCGCGCCATGCGTCCAACGGCGTAACACATGACCTCTTCACCTTCCATGTGACGAAGGTTCGCCGAGCGCAAGCGCGCCCAGGCCATGCCGGCGTGGCCGCACTCGTGGCTGATGATCTCCATTCCGTTCCGGCGCAGGTCGACCGCGTTCAGGAACATGCGCGCGATGATCAAGCCTGGTCGGACGACGTGCCGTCCGGTGACCTTACTGTTGTAGTGGCGGACCATGCCGGCAGTGCGCGGGCAGGCAGCCCAATCGCCTTCTTTCTGGTAGATCGTGGCGCGCATGTGCTGACGCGTCGGCGACATGAACAGCTGGACGACGTGAGGCATGTCCGGGTCAGGGTGCACGTAATGGATCGTGGCGCGCGCATCGCGCAGCGCCAAGCGCTGCCGTTTTTCTGGTCTCGCTCGGCGCTCGCGCTGCCGCTTCATAGGGCGCGCGCTCAAGGCGTTGCCTCGGGCTGCGACATGGCCTGCTGTGCAGCCTGGGCCTGCGCCTGCAACTGCTGCTCTGCCGCCTGCTGGGCCGCCTGCTGCTGGGCAATGTGCTGCTCGACAGCCAGTGCGTGGTCGGCCTGGGCCTGGCCGATGCCGGCCAGCTTGACGATGGTGTCGGCAGTCGTCTGTTCGACCTTGGCGGCCGTTAGCTGCGCCTCGATCTGCTTCTTCATCGCGTCGGCGGCCTGGTTCTGCGCGCCGGCCATGAGGTACTGGTCCTGTGCGCTCGGCTGCTGGCCCTGCTGCTCGGCGGCGAGTTCCTGCTTCTCTTCCTCGGTCGGCGGGATCACGCCCATGCGCACCAGCTTGTT
>Ga0308160_10002980_pt1 | contig 19670 bp, 20 predicted proteins | sample PhyFR1_FD_201036 | JGI IMG/M metagenome (GOLD analysis project Ga0308160, IMG submission 201036) | Phyllosphere microbial communities from UC Gill Tract Community Farm, Albany, California, United States - DLSLF.R1 | ecosystem: Host-associated > Plants > Phyllosphere > Unclassified | place: USA...
CTGTACAAACAATTCCTACACATCAGAAGACGCAAGATAAACGGGGTATTTGGCGGGTCCGGGAAAGTGACCTCGGCGCCTACATCGAAGGCGCCTTCGCAAAGACCGCGGAGCGCATCGCCGCTGGACACATTCCCCAGGATCACGTCACCGAAGACGACTGATCAAGGCACTCAAGACAGACGAAGGCCGGCACCTCGCAAGGTGCCGGCCTTCGCTGCGTTGAGGCCCTTTCGACCGCTGCGTTTACGGCTGGAAAAGACCCAGCCGTGCGCACGGCCGCCGGCCGGGAGGGCGCGTCTTGGACCATGGGAAACTCTGCCGGTGGCGACCACTGATGGTCCAGACTGTGCACGGCCGCCGGTCACTGTGGCGGGCCGACGGGATGTGGTTCCCTGGCGGTTGTGTGCAGCCGGTCAGGTGGGTCCCGTCGTCCCCCCTGTGTGCGGGAAAAGCAGCGGAGCGGTTGGGCTTTTGCCGTGCCCAGGTGGGCGAGGGGAGCGTTACTGTTCGTCGCTGGCTTCGCCGCCGGAGGCGGCATCGGAGGCCGCCGCTGTGGTGCGTGCGGCGTTCTTGCGTCGGCGGCCGGCAGCGGCCGATTCCAGGCCTAGTTTCTTCAGTTCCTCCGGGCTCCAGCCGTCCTTCGTGGCACGTACATAGGCGCGCTTGTCTTCGCGCTCTGCCTCGGCAAGTTGCTCGCGGAGGTCGGCGATCCGCTGCCGCGTCTTGACCAGGTCCGTGACGGACTCGATACGGGAGTCAAGCAGTGCTTTGGCCTGGTTGCGTGTCTGTTCAATGTCGATGGTTGCCATGCCCCCAGCCTAGCGCGTGGGTCCGACGATAGACCGCAGCGACCACACCCTGAACAGGGCGGCTGGATGAGAACAACCGTTAGGCGCGACGAAAGAGCAAAAAGCCAACCAGACGGAGCAAGCTATACATTTACACGGGTGTAAGTGGCTTGTCGCGCTCGACACTGGCGGTCGGGTGCGGCACACTGATCAGTGTGGTCCCCGGTTCCGGGGTCGCTGTGCTGGGCCTTGAAGGGATGGATTGAATGTCGGATGAGGGATCCACTCACCGTTTCAATCTGTCGCGCCGACGCCGGGAGAACACTCCCGCCGGCAGCAAGAAGCGCCGTGACCTGTGGGTCACTGTTGAAGAGGATGCCGCGCTTGTCGCGAGGGCTGAGCGGGAGAAAGTCACGGTCCCGAACCTGCTGCTTACATCGGCATTGTCCGAGACCCAGGAAACGACTACCGAACGGCGTGCTGCCATCGCGGAACTGATGTCGTTGCACAATCTCCTGGCCCGTTCCTCCAACAACATCAACCAGCTCGCACGCCAGGCCAACGCCACGAGCGAGTTCCCCGCCGAGGCACACGAAGCGTTGAAGCACCTTCGGTCAGTGGCAATGCGGATCGACCGCACCATTGAGGGGTTGATGTAGGGATGATCCCGAACATCACCCGCGGTTCGCGCATGGGCGGGCTCATGGTTTACCTAGCGTCGACGGACGCCAATAAGACCAAGAACGCACACTCCGATCCGCACCTGGTAGCAGGAGACGCTGCGATCATGGCCTGGTACGACGACGGTGTCCTGGACCGTGACGATGCGCTTGCGATTGCCAAGCATCTTGACCAGCCGCGCAGGGCATATGACGTATCAGTTCAGATCAAGGACATGCAGTGGGACGCGGCCAAGAGGGAGCGCGTCCACGTCGGCTATAAGGACGCCAGTGTGTGGCACTGCTCGCTGAGTCTGCGCGCCGAAGAGGGAGCCCTGACGGATCAGCAGTGGGGCGATATCGCGAACGATTTTGTGGACTCCATGGGCTTCACCGAAAGCAGTGGAAAGGCCCGCTGCCGTTGGGTTGCGGTCAGCCACGGCACGAGTGAGAACGGCAACCACCACATCCACCTGGCCGTCTCGCTGGTCCGCGAGGACGGCACCAAGGCATCCACCCACGGCGACTACAAGAAGGCTCAGGAATCGTGCCGTGAGCTGGAGGTTAAGTACGGGCTGGAAAAGCTCTCCACCGTGCACGCCACCCGCGGCTACGACCGGGCCGAGAAGGCCACGGCGGTCCGGGACGAGCGGGAAATGCACCGCTCCTCTTTGGCCCGGAAGGTCCGCGCCAGCGCCAGCTCCGCGGCGACCGAGGGTGAGTTCGTCCGGCGGGCCCGCGACACCGGCATGCTGGTCCGGCCGCGCTACGCGAAGAACACGACCGACGTCATCGTCGGGTACTCCGTGGCCGAACGCCCGAAGCAGGGCGAGCGGCCTATCTGGTTCGGCGGCGGCACCCTCGCCTCCGACCTGAAACTCGGTGCTTTGCGTGAAGATTGGATGGACTCACCGCACCTGGCAACCGAGGCCGCAGCGGAGTGGAACGCAGCGGCCCGCAACAGGCGCACCGTGTCCGGGACCGGTCCCGAGAACGGAACCCCCCCGGCGGAAATGTGGGTGGAGTACACCCGGAACGCGAGTGCACTGGTTGAGCAGCTGCGCACACTGCCCCGTGATGACCACGCCACCTGGGCGAAAGCAGCGAGGGAAGTCTCCGGCGCGTTCGCGGCATGGTCACACCGGCTCGAACCGACCCCAGGCCCGCTGGCGGCCACCGCCGCCGAACTGTCCCGCACCGCCCAACTCCGGGCGCCACGGGAACACAGCAAGCCCGTCGCCCTGCCGTCCATTGCCGGGACTGCCATGTTGTTCATGGCCGCGTCCAGCAAGAACAAGACGGCCGCCCAATCGGCGCTCATGCTGCAACTGGTGAACACTGCCTTCGCCATCCACGAAATGCACCAGCAGTCCGGTCGAACCAGGGAAGCGCAGCGGCTCCGTGCCGTCGTGACGGAGCAGCTGAAACCGTTCGCGGCGACCATGCCCCGGCCGGTCACCGTCGGTGCACCGGAACAGGCCGCGGCTCCGAATGCCGTCGAACTTGGACTGCGCGGCATGGCGCCCATCCGTCCAGGGTCAGCGGTACCGACCACACCAACGCCGGCCAAGACCCGCCAACACACGGGCCGTGATTCCGGCCCCGTACTTGACCGATAACGACCACCACCAACTGCAAGGGGAGCGCGATGAGTGAATCAGACGGAATGGACGAATTTCTGGACGGCGGAATGCGGCAGTCCCTCATGATCGCGTCCCGCATTGCCGAGACGCTGGCCCGGCGCCGGCAGGAGTCCCAACGGCAGCAGGAGCACCAGGATGCCCAGGCAGCGCACGAAGCGCAGGCCCGCCTCGCGGCAGACCGCAGCGCCGCGCACGCGGCGCTGGCACCGGTAGATATAGACCAGTGGTGGGACAAGGCACAGCCCCACGACATGGCCACGGCCCACGCCGTCGCTGAAGGCTGGAAAGACTACGACCCGACCGCCCTCGCGGCCTCGGAAAAGATCCGGCAGGAAGTGCTCACCCGCTACGGCATCGACACCCACGACGTCGGAGCGGACGCCGGATATCTGGAATCAGGGATCCAGACCATCACCACGGAAAAGGCACGTCAGGACGAATTGGAACGCAGCCAGGAAGAGGCGCGCAAGGCGGCCGCCGAACACGAGAAAGCCATGGGCCTGCTCGCCGCGGCCCGCGCCGAAGAACTCCGCGCCCAGGCCGCGATACTTGCCCGAGAAATGGAACGCCACCAGGTGCCCGCGGAGTACCTGGCCAACCCCGAGCTGGCCCAGGCATTGCAGACTGCACACTCCGCCAAGACACCCACAGCGGTAGCAGCAGCGGACGCCATCGTGAAGGAACGCTTGTTCCTCATCGGCAAGGACGGCATCAACGGTCCCGACATCGACCAGCTGCGCAAAGAAACCAACGCGAACGTCAACGGCGCCGGCGACGCGCACTTTCAGGATCCCGCGTTCGTCCAAGCAGCCAAGGACATGTACGAAGCCAAACTCCTGGCAGAGGGAGGCTTCACAGGGTCCGAACGGACGCCCGTGGAACAGCGTTACGAACGAGCCGAAAAGGAACTGTTCGCCCGCCTGGAAAGCGTCGGCCGCGAGATCGAGAACCGCGTCGCCGGCAACAACAGCAGCCGACTAAAAGACCAAGGCCTGAAAGCAGGGAGCACGGCGGGAACCGACTACGGCTCAGCGGAACGCCAGGAAGCTTTCGCCGCATCCTTGGCCGGCACCGGAGCGAACGAAACCCAAGTCCGAGGGCGGGCCGCTGCGGAACGCAGCGAGGGGACACACCCGAGCGCAGCCGTCACCATGGGCAAAGGCGCAGCCAAAGCCAAAAAGGCCCCCGCGGCGGCAACATTGGGTGCTGATCGCGCTAAGAGCGGTCCCTCCCGCTAAGCAGTTTCCCGGCCCGGCCGGCCTGGCCATCATCCACCGACGGGCCGCTATGGCCGCCGAGTGCAGACCAGCTCAGCGGGGCCCTGACCTGTCTGGCCTGCAGAAGCCTTGAGACACGGGACATGCCGACGGAATCGTGCGTGTATTTCTACCGGCGTGCCGCTTGCGGGGTCACCAGCAAGCCGAAAACCGGGGACCGCTAAGTCGTCTCCTCCTACGGCGACACCAGATGCCCTCCGATGCAATCCTCCTGATCGGTTGCTAGGAAGCGGTCCCGCGGGGAGCGAACATGATCACGGCCACCCCCACCAGACAGATCACGGATCCGATGACGTCCCAGCGGTCGGGCAGGAACCCGTCGAAGACCATTCCCCACACCAGGGACCCCGCGACGAACACGCCGCCATACGCGGCCAGAATCCGTCCAAAGTGCGCGTCAGGCTGCAAGGTCGCAACAAAACCGTACAGACCCAGGGCAATGATCCCGAGCCCGGCCCACCACCACGCACGGCCCTCCCGAACGGCCTGCCACACCAGCCAGGCACCGCCTATTTCGGCGACAGCGGCCAAAATAAACAGCAGAACGGACTTGGCAATCGTCATGAACCTCATCATGCCGCACGTTTGGAGATAGCCCGCGCCGGCCGGAAGTCGTCAGGACTACGAAGCGGGTCCGTTAGCTAAGCACAGGCCCCACAGCGACCATCCCTCAGCGGCCCAGCCGTGTGGAAGCGCCCTGACATTCCGGGCCGTCCGACGGCTGCCCGGCTCTGCTGTGCCGCCTATGCCGTGCTGGTTCCGAACAGCATCCCGAGCAGGTACGTGACGGCCGCGGCGCCGTAACCGATGGCGAGCTGGCGTAGCGCCATTTTCAATGGAGCCCCGCCGGAGAGCAAGGCAACAATTGCGCCGGTGGTCAGCAGGGCCAGGCCGACGATAATGCCGGCGACGATGAGCGCGGTGATGCCTTCGAGTCCGAAGAGGTAGGGGAGGACGGGCAGGATGGCGCCGGAGGCGAAGAACAGGAAGCTGGATGTGGCCGCGCCGAGGCCTGTGCCGACGGCTTCGTGTTTGTCGTGGTCAGGGGAAGCCACGATCGGTTTCTCGTGTGGGTTCTGCAGCGTCTCGGAGGCCTTGGCGTTCGCTTCGTCTTCTGCCATGCCCCGGGCGCGGTAGAGCAGGGACAGTTCGTTGGCGTCGGCGTTCAGGTGCGGTAGCCGCTCGTGTGCGTCCTCATTGGGCGTGGAGGCTTCGAGGAGTTCGCGCTGGGAGCGGACGGAGACGTATTCTCCGGCTCCCATGGACAGGGCGCCGGCGAGTAGGCCGGCGACGCCGCTGAGGAGGACCACCGCGTTGGATGCGCCGCTGGCGCTGATGCCCATCACGAGGGAGAGGTTGCTGACGAGCCCGTCGTTTGCGCCGAAGACGGCGGCGCGGAAACTTCCGGAGAGCCTGTTCCTGCCCCTTGTGGCGAGTGCACGGACGATTTCCTCGTGGATCTGTTCGTCGGCGGCCATGGTGTCGGTGGCGTGGGCATCGCGTGCGTACGGTGAGCGCGCTTCGGCGCGCTGGGCCAGGGCGAGGACGAACACGGATCCGAAGTGGCGGGCAAGGAAGCCGACGAACCGGGTACGGAGGCTTCCGCGGCGGGCCTTGCCGACTTTATCGCCGAGCAGGTCCAGCCAGTGCTGTTCGTGTCGGGTTTCGGCTTCGGCTAGGGCCAGGAGGATCTCCCGTTCTTCCCCACTTCGGCGTCCGGCAAGGTCCCGGTACACGCCCGCTTCGGCCCGTTCGTCGGCCAGGTACTGGCGCCAGCGGCGAAGATCTGCAGGACTGGCGCTCTGGAAAGTCGGTGTGGTGTGTGTTTTGGGCAGGTTGGCCATGGTCATCCTCGAGGCAATACTCTTGACCGGACCCTTAATTTTGGGGAGCTCCGGTCAGAGTGGTGTCTGACCGAAGGTCTCGCTCGCCCGGCACCTGACTGGCCGGGTGGCGCACCGGGCAACCTGTAGGAGGATGCCAGTATGTCGATGCGCCGCTGCGTCCGCGATACGCGGACGGTGGGAACTACTCCCCTTCGATAAGACAAGTCTTCCATATATCCGCCATGGATTCATGCGTTTGCATGTTTTTCGGATTGCCGAATTTTCGTCTCCTGGAATGCCTCCAGGCGTCATTTCGGTGTGCCGTGGGATTCTTTAGGGCCAGACGATTGCGGAAAGTGACTGCTAGCGTCACCAGTAACCGTCGTGAGCCGACCAAATATTGTCCGTGTAACGGATGGTCGTGGCGCACTTTTGGGACGACAGAAGGATGGTCCGGTTAGGTGGCCTTCCGCGGGTACAAGCAGTGGAGGTGCACGTAGGGGCTGTGACATTTATCCCGTCGCGTTATCAGAATGTGACAATCTTCTCTTACTTGCGGTACGGTCGGTTCCGTGCCGACTCTCTCCAAGGGCGGCACTCCCGGGTTGATTGCCTAACTCTGCCGCTGCCGGGGATCCGTTCGCAGAATTCGTCCGGCAGAGACGGGGAAACCACGTTTGGCCTGGTTCAGGCCTTGGGGTGAAGTCGCGCTACTGCATCTGCAGGAGTTGCGGCCGGGTGACTCCCATCCGAATCCGACAGCTAACCCCGCAGGCATTGGGAGAGGCTACTTTGTCATGTCCACACGCGTTCATGGCCGCCGTCGCGCGGTTACCGTTCACACCAGTCCGCTCGCGAAGATTTCTAAGTCTGCCGCAGACAACTTTGGCGGAGCGGGACGGCAGGCCGCCGTCCTCGCCGTTGCTTCAGGCCTGGTTTTATCCAGCGGTATCGCTGCCCAGGCCGCCGAGGCTCCGGCCCAGCAGGACGCGGCACTGCCCTCAACGCAGGAAGTGACCGCCCTGGCGTCCGCTCCGCTCAGCGCCGACGCCAGCGTTCGGATATCCTTCGAACGCCCGGCCGTCACCACTACCCCCGCACCGGTCATCGAAGCGCCGGCGACTGCCGAAATCCCTCAGCTCACACCGGCGGTCAAGACACCGGCCGCCACGACACCGGTGGTTAGTGCACCGGTGGCAGCGCCCAAGGTCACCGTTCAGGCGGCACCGGCGCCGGCCGCTGCCCCTCAGGCAGCGGGCGGAGTCAACGCCACCATGCTTTCGGCCGCCTACGCGCAGCTGGGCCTTATCCAGGACTGCACCCGCCTCGTCGAAAAGGCCTTGGGCGCAGCAGGCATCCCTGTAGGCGACATTGGCCCTATGGCGTTCATGAATTACGGCAAGACGGTTGGCACCCCGGCCCCGGGTGACATGGTTGTTCAGTCCGGACACGTTGGAATCTACGCAGGCAACGGCCAGGTCATCAGCTCGGGCATGAACGGCAAGAACCAGACGGTGGTTCATCCGCTGTCGTGGCTGACCGCAACGGGGCCCGTCACGTTCGTACGCGCCGGCGCCTAGAAACACCAGCGCCAACGGGCCGGTGAGTCGCTGCCTTGGGGGTAGCGCGTCACCGGCCATTGGCATACCGCCCTCCGGTTGGTAAAGGCCCGCCGCCGGTGCGGGGACGGTGCCAAAGTCCGGACGGCCCGGACGCCGTTGCCGAAAGCCGCACTGCAGATTTGGATGGCGATTGTTGTTGGTATGTAATGTTGATCCCAATGTCTGAAGCACTAGATGGCGCTCTCCGGGGCGCGGAGTTGTTTCCCGGAGCCAAGGCCGCCGAAGCTGCAGGAACCGCTTTGGATCCGCAGTCCGGCTCGGCTCCGGGTCCGGTCCGGTTTGCCCGAGCAGGGTCGGAGGGGCCGTGAAGTCATTCTTTTCTTTTCTACGGAGGAACCGGACCAAGGCCTGGGTGGTGGCCGTAACGCTGCTGTTGGTCTTCTACCTGGTGGTGACATTCCAGCGTTCCGCTCTCCTGCTGATGGATACCAGTCCTCTGGCCAACGTCCTTGGCGCGGCGTACTTGGTACTCCCGGCCATCGGTGCCTGGGCACTGTTCCGTGAACTTCTGTTCGGTGCCCGCACAGAACAGATGGCGCGGGCCCTTGAGGCCGAGGGGGGTCTGCCCGTAGACAATCTGCCGCGCACACCCGCCGGACGCATCGTCCGTGCCGCGGCGGACCAGGAATTCGAAAAGTACCGGGCCGAAACAGAAGATGCTCCGGGGGACTGGCGTTCCTGGTTCCGGCTCAGCTGCGCGTATGACGCCGCCGGTGACCGCAAGAGTGCCCGCTCTTCAATGCGGGATGCAGAGCGGCTGTACCGTTTCCCCGACACCGGAGCAACGATATAGGGGTGAAGGCCCGGCGATTTCGCGGTCCATCGTGTCCGCCGACTATTTGCTGTAGCGGACCCGAGTTATCCCACGGGGACGCCGAGCGGGCAACCGCATGGCCCTACGGTGAGCTGCCGGGGGTGCTCCTGCTCGTGGGCAGCCTGGCCCGGCGCAAGCGCGACGAGGCGCGAGGGTGCGCGGGCTCCGTCCGGTCCGCAGCCGTCGCCGGCATCCCGGAATTGGCCGCGTATAACGGGGCATGTTCGGGCCGTCGGACGCTCTACACCGGCCTGCGCTTTTCTTTAGAAGCCTGACGTGCCGATGAAAACCTGGATGAAGGCGAAGAAGATGCTGGCCATCACGGCCGTGTAGAGCAGCGCCGTGATGATCCAGCCGGAATCGCTGAGGATCCTGCCGGCGCCTGCAGGTACCTTGATGATTCCGTGTGTGATGTTTCGGGCCGTTACCCACACGACCAGCGGGATCATCACGGCCCAGACTGTCATGCAGAGGGGGCAGGGGATGTGGATCGAGTACAGAGCCTGGGACCACAGCCACACCACAAAGGCAAAGCCGAGTGTGACGCCGGTCTGGAGCCCCGCCCAGTACCAGCGGGCGAAGCTCGCCCCGGAGAGCAGTGCCGCGCCAATGGTGACGATGACGGCGAAGGCGACGATTCCAATAAACATGTTGGGGAAGCCAAAAACGGAACTTTGCCAGGTCTGCATGACCTGGCCGCAGGAAATCCAGGGGTTGATGTCGCAGGCGGCCTTGTAGGCGGGGTTTTTCAGTGCTTCGAGTTTTTCCAGCACCAGGGCGCCGGAGGCCAGCCAACCGATGGCCCCGGCGATGACCAGGAGCCATCCGAACGGCTTGTCGCGGGTCATTCGGGGTTGATCCGGTTGGGTGCTGTTGTGCGTATTGACGTCGTCGGCTAACTTCACATTCCCGGCGGAATCGGTGGTGCTGGTCATAGGAGGTGGTTTCCTTCCAGATCGGTCGTCCCGGCGCGTGGTGTGGACGGGGTTGAAGCCGCCGCCGTTGGAGGACCGGGGGAGTACGTCGCCTTGTGGTCCGCGCTGGCGCTAGGGATACCGGCGGTGCTGACCGCCCTGCCTGCACTGGATCGCCCCAGCCGTCTCCTCTTCCCCCATTTACCCCGGAACGGATCATCCGGGCGAACGGTGAACGGCAGCAGGCGGTTAATCGCCGGTCCGTGTTTGCGGGGACCGTAGGGTGCCAAGGATCAACAGGGCTACTCCAGCGGTGACGAAGACGTCGGCGAGGTTGAAGGTGGGGAACCAGCCGCTGTGAAGGTAGTCCACGACACCGTCCCCGTCGAGCCGGTCAATGAAGTTCCCGGCGGCTCCTCCGAGCAGCAGGACAGCTCCTGCCCGGGAGAGTCTGGTCATGGCAGGAGCGGAGGAGAGGGTGTACCAGGTCAGGGCTGCGATGATCAGCCCGGTGGCGGCGATGACGATCCAGGGTGCCAGATCCGCGCCGAGGCTGAACGCGACACCGCGGTTATAGAGCAGCCGGATGCTGATTGGGCCCAGGTCGGTCGTTGTGCCGTTGGAAAGCACGGCTTCGGCCAGAGCCTTAACGGTGAGGTCGGCCCCGGCCAGGAGGGCTGCCCAAAGCAGCAATACCGTCCTGAACCGTCGGGCCGACCGAACCGGTACGACGGGCAGGGCGGTTGCGTCGGTGCTCATACTGACGGTTCCAGTGCAGGGGAGGGCTGGGCGGACGTGAACGCGGTCTTGCGGCTGATCCGGCCGGCCCGGACGCCATTGGCGATGACCACGATTTCGGCCAGTTCGTGGATCAGGACCACGGCGGCCAGGCCGAGGATTCCGAACAGCGCCAGAGGGATCAGCACAGCGATCAGCAGCAGGGACAGCCCCACGTTCTGGAGCATGATGCGCCGGGTCCTGCGTGCATGGTCCAGCACCTGGGGCAGGTGGTTCAGGTCCTCGCCCATCAGGGCGATGTCGGCGGTTTCGATCGCGACGTCGGTGCCCATGGCACCCATGGCGATGCCGGTGTCGGCGGTCGCCAGGGCCGGGGCGTCGTTGACGCCGTCCCCGACCATCGCGGTGGGCTGGCGGTTCTGGAGCGTCCGGATGATTTCCGCTTTGTCCTCGGGGCGAAGGTCGGCGTGAACCTCGGTGATGCCCGCGGCCTTGCCCAGCGCGGTGGCTGTGATGAGGTTGTCGCCGGTGAGCATGGCCGTGGTGTAACCCGATGCGCCGAGCCTGGCGATGACCTCGCGGGCTTCGGGCCGCAGCTCATCACGGACGGCGATCGCTCCGATGACCTGGCCGTCGTCCTCGATGAGGACGGCGGTGGCGCCTGCGTGCTGCATCCTCTTGACTTCGGCGGCCAGGGGCCCGGCATCAATCCAGCCCGGGCGGCCGAGGCGGATGGCCCTGCCGTCGAGCCGGCCTTCCAAGCCGGCGCCGGGAATGGTGTCCACGTCGGTGACGGGCGCCCGGTCTTCGGCGGCGGCAAGGATGGCGCGGGCCAGCGGATGTTCGCTGCGGGCCTCCAGGCCGGCAGCCAGGGCCAGGACGTGGTCCCGGGTGGCTGTACCGGTCGCGGCTACCTCGATTACGGCGGGCTTGTTGCGGGTTAGCGTTCCGGTCTTGTCCAGTGCGATGGTGCGGATTTTGCCGAGGGTCTCCAGGGCGCCGCCGCCCTTGATGAGTACGCCGATGCGGCTGGCGGCGCCCACGGAAGCGACCACCGTGACGGGAACGGAGATGGCCAGAGCGCAGGGCGAGGCGGCGACCAGGACGACGAGAGCGCGTTCAAACCACAGCAGCGGTTCCCCGACGATGAAGCCGAAGACAATGATCAGGACCGCGGCGATCAGGATGCCCGGGACGAGCATGCTGGCGATGGAGTCGGCCAGGCGCTGGCCCGGGCCCTTGCGGGACTGCTCGGCCTCCACGATGTGCACGATCCTGGCCAGCGAGTTGTTCTCCGCGGTGCTGGTCACTTCAACCTCGAGCGGAGCGGTGCCGTTAATCGACCCGGCAAAGACCTCGCTTCCCGGCCCGGCCTCGACCGGGACGGATTCGCCGGTAAGCGCCGAGGTGTCCAGGGACGTGCGGCCGGTGATGATCCTGCCGTCAGTTGCCAGACGTTCGCCGGGCCGGACAACCATCCGGTCTCCGGGGGTGAGTTCTGCCGGGGGGACGGTGATTTCTATGCCGCCGCGCAGGACGGTCGCCTCCGCCGGGACAAGGTCCAGCAGGGCTCGCAGGCCACGGCGGGTTTTCGCCATCGAGTACTCCTCGAGGCCTTCGGAGATCGCGTAAAGGAAGGCCAGCATGGCCGCTTCCTCGTACTGCCCGAGGGCTACCGCGCCGGCGGCGGCGATCGTCATCAGCGTGCCGACCCCGATTTTGCCCTTCGCCAGGCGCCGGAGGGTGGAAGGAACGAACGTCCACGCGGCAATGACCAGTGCCGCGATTTCCAGCGGCAGCGTCAGCCACTGGGGGCCGCCGGCCAGCGATGCGATCCACGCCGCGAGGAGTAAGAAGCCGGAAACGGCGGCTGCCCGGACCTCTCGGACCTGCCAGAACCCTGCGGCTTCCGCTGCTTCTTCGGACTCGCCGGTCCCGGTCTTCTCGTCGCTGCAGCCGCAGGCGTCACTCATCGTTCGTTCTCTTTCGTCAGGGGCACACCCGTGCTGCCGGTGCGGTAGTTCGGGCACAGGCTGACCGCGTTGCCGGTGGCGGCAAGCAGGATCTCAGCCTGGGCAAGCACGTCCATCAGTTCCGGGCGGGACAGCGAGTAGTACACGCTGCGGCCCTGTACCCGGCCTTCGACCAGGCCGCAATCGCGCAGGCACGCGACATGGGCAGATACCGTCGACTGGGCCAGGCCCAGCTCGGTGGTGAGGTCACCGACGCGGACCTCACCACCGGCCATCCGCTTCACGATGCTCAACCGGGTCGGGTCACTAAGTGAATGAAACAGCGCCGCTGCGGGATCGAGCCGGCTGCACGGATCAGCGGACACCACAGGTTCAATCGTCATGTGACGATGATAGCGTATTTTTAGGATGCCATCGCCCTCATGCTGTAACGTCGACAAGGCGTCCCGCGGCGTTCCCTGCGTCCCGCGCTTCCACACGTAAAGCCTGGACATGAGTGCTCCTTCGCCCCGGTCGGGCGGGGCGATGCTGCTGCCGGGTTGGCGGACCATCGAGATATTGACCGAGGAGACACCGATGAGCATTGGCGGATATTTCGCCGAGATGGTGCAGTCCGGTGCCTTGTTGGTGGCGATGCCGCTGGCTATGACTGCCGGCGTCGTTTCTTTTATCTCTCCGTGCATCCTTCCCTCCGCCGGCACAACGCTCCCGCAGCGTTCACCTCCCGGCTCCAGGCGCTGACATCCTCACGCGCGGGGGAGACCGTGGACTCCATCCAGGAGACCCTTGCCGGCTTGCTCGAACCGTTGTCCTCACCCAAAGCCATGCACATCCTGAGCCCGCGCAAGGGCGAAGGATTCACCATGGATAAGTTCCTGGAGAAACCGAACACCCTGTACCTGCTCACCGACGGGGAGCGTTCGCCCGTGGCACCGCTGGTTGCCATGTTCGCTGACTTCATGTTCCGTAAGGCCCAGCGCATCTCCCAGGGCGCCCCCGGGGGCCGGTTGTGGCCGGTGCTGACCATGGTCCTGGACGAGGCACCGAACGTTGCGGCCATCCCGGACATGGCCGGCGCCCTCTCAGACTCCGGAGGCCGAGGGATCCGCATCATCGGGTTCAGCCAGTCCTTTGCCCAAAACCGTCAGCGGTGGGGCGCTGAGGCCGCCACAGCCATCCGTGGAACGTCCTCAATCCGGCTGTTCCTGCCCGGCCTGGAGGAACTCGATGAGCTGGACAAGATCGCCCGTGCAGCGGGAACCACCCGCCACCAGCGGGTTTCGACCTCCCAGGGCCGGACCGGGTCCTCCCGCACCACAAGCGAGGAAGAACGCCCGGTTATCCGCGGCCACGAAATCCAGCAACTGCCCGTAGGGGAGGCCTTCATGCATTACAGCAACGTGGCACCCGCCAGGGTAAAACTCACCCCATGGTGGGAACGCACCGACGCCGACCAGATCACGAAAGACAAAAAAGCCGCGCAGTCACGCAAAGAAGCGAACGCGGCCGACCAGCACCAGCAGGATCAGCTCACCGATGAAGCAACGGCCAGTAAGGCCGCAGACACTGAAGCCGCAGCCGCTGGTACGAGAGGGGGAAATGCATGAGCACCGCACCTGAGAAAGGGCCCAGCGTCGACGTCCCTTCCATGGAAGATATCGTCCTGTCCCACGTCGGTCAGATAAGTGCGCTCGAAGAGGGCATGCAGGCCCTGGTGGAGATGATGGACGATCTCCTCGCGGTCCCGCCGAAGAACAAACCAGCGCCGTGGAACTGGAAAGAGCTACCCGGCCCCGACGCCGCAAAACTGATGAAGGCCTTGGGCGCCTGGGTGGACTGGATCAACGAGCGATACGGGGTAACCGACAGCTCCCGCATCCTCGGATGCTGGTACCTCCATACAGCCGTCGTTGAAGAACTCACGGCCGCATGGGTGGCATGGCAGGCCGCCTACTACGGCCACAAGAATGCCGCGACGGACGCCGCCTCCTGGCACGACGGAACATTCTGGCCCATGCTCGAACGCATCAGGACCAAACCCTGGGGCTTCAGCGAATGCATCAACGAAGGAAGCCACAACGACCACCGGCCCTCCTTCAGACCATCAACCGATCCCGGATTCTCCGACTTTCTGGATGAAATGGGAGCGACAGCAGCAACCGGATAGACGACAGCAGAGAGGGAAGCCCACCCCTACCCAAATGTCAGATTGGAATCTAAGACTGATCATCAAAAGGGCGCATAAAGCAGAACTTCGACCCTAACCTGACGCTGTTTGAGTGCCACCCTGACGTCAGGTTGGGGTGTACTTCATTTCCAGTACGTCCGCCGTTGTGAAGTTGGCGTTAGGACTTGTCAGGCGAGGGAGAGGAAGAGCTTTTCCAGCTCTTTTTTGTCCATGGTGGTGTCTTCGCGGACCATGCATTGCTCCAGGCCGGTGGCGATGATGGCGAAGCCGGCCCTGTCCAGGGCCTTCGAGACGGCGGCCAGTTGCGTGACGATGTCCTTGCAGTCCTTGCCTTCCTCGAGCATGCGGATCACAGCAGCCAGCTGTCCCTGGGCGCGCTTGAGGCGGTTGACCACGGGGGTCAGTTCAGTGGGGTCGAGTTGCATGGAGTCTCCAAAAGGGGGGGTGCTTGCCTTCGACTATACCCCGTGGGGTGTTTGTATACCCCTGAGGGTATCTGTAATACTCAATGGGGTATCCAGCCTTCCCCCACCGAGAGGCCAGCAATGACTTCCACTTCCACCGCACCAGCCGTTACCGCCCTTGCTCCGGAGACCCTTCGCATCTGGATCGAGATGCACCAGGACCTCGTGGTGATCGATGTCCGGTCCGCTGCCGAGTTTGAGTCCCTGCATATCCGCGGCTCCTACAACGTGCCCCTGCCGCTGCTGTCCGAACACTCCGATGAACTCGCTGCCCGCCTCGGTAGCCGCGTGGTCCTGGTCTGCCAGTCCGGCACCCGCGCTGAGCAGGCCCGCCAGCGCCTGGCCAAGTCCGGCATCGATTCCGCCTACGTCCTGACCGGCGGGGCGCCCGGCTTCGCTGCCGCCGGCGGCGACGTCGTGAAGGGCAAGGAACGCTGGGCCCTGGAGCGCCAGGTCCGCCTCGCCGCAGGCTCCCTGGTGGTCCTGGGCCTGGCCGGCGGCAAGTTCCTCTCCCCGAAGATCCGCATGCTCGCCGGCGCCATCGGCACCGGACTGACCTTCTCCGCAGCCACCAATACCTGCGCCATGGGCAAGGCCCTCTCGGCAATGCCGTGGAACAAGGCCGCCAAGGAACCCACCCGCGAAAGCACCATCCTGACCCTTCCCGTCGGCGACGCCCGGGAGGAGGCCAACGCCTCATGACCGCCACCCTGGCCCTGGTCCTTGCCCTGTCGGTGGTCATCGGACTTTCCCTCGGCGTCCTGGGCGGCGGCGGTTCCATCCTGACCGTCCCGATCCTGGTCTACGTGGCCGGATTCGAGGCCAAGGAAGCCATCGCAGCATCCCTCTTCGTCGTTGGCGTCACCTCCGCGGTGAGCGTGCTCAGCCACGCCCGGAAGGGAAGGGTGATGTGGCGGACCGTCCTGATCTTCGGCGCCGCCGGCATGGCCGGCGCGTTCGCCGGCGGCCTGCTCGGCGGGCACATCCCCGGCCAGATCCTGCTCACCGCCTTCGCCATCATGATGGTGGTCACCTCCGTGGCAATGCTCCGTGGACGGAAAAAGAAGAACGACCACGGCGCCGCACCAGTCAAGAACGAGCTGCCCCTAGGCAGGGTGCTGCTGGATGGCGCCGCCGTCGGGCTCATCACCGGCCTGGTCGGCGCCGGCGGCGGATTCCTGGTGGTCCCGGCACTGGCACTCCTGGGCGGCCTGCCGATGTCCGTCGCCGTGGGCACCTCCCTGGTGGTCATCGCCATGAAATCGTTCGCAGGGCTCGCCGGCTACCTCACCACCGTCCAGCTCGACTGGGGCATCACCCTCGGCGTGACCGCCGCCGCCATCGTCGGCAGTCTGATTGGCTCGAAGCTGGCCGGCCGGGTCCCGGAAGCGGCACTGCGCAAAGCTTTCGGCTGGTTCGTCCTTGCCATGGGAAGCTTTGTCCTCATCCAGCAGGCACCGGCCCACCTGCACTGGTTCATCGCCGCCGGAGCCGCAGCGCTCACCGCAGCCACCGCCGCAATCTGCTGGTTCTTGATCAGCTCCTGCCCACTGCGCAATACCCGGCGCAACGTTCCCAGACCCGCCTGATCCACGCTTACCCCCCTCTTCTCAAAGGAGATCACTACATGCTTATCGAGCGCATTTACGACGAAGACCTCGCACAGGCCAGCTACCTGATCGGCTGCCAGGCCAACGGCACCGCGGTTGTTGTCGACAGCCGCCGCGACATCGCGGTCTACCAGGAACTGGCTGAGAAGAACGGCATGAAGATCGTGGCAGTTACCGAAACCCACATCCACGCCGACTACCTCTCCGGCACCCGTGAACTGGCCGCAGCCACCGGTGCGAAGATCTACGTCTCGGGCGAGGGCGGACCGGACTGGCAGTACAACTTCGACGGTGAACGGCTCTACGACGGCGACAAGATCACGATCGGCAACATCAGCATCCAGGCCGTCCACACCCCGGGTCACACCCCGGAGCACCTGTCCTTCCTGGTGACCGACGGGGCGTTCAGCGACAAGCCCGGCTACCTGCTCTCCGGGGACTTCGTCTTCTCGGGCGACCTCGGACGGCCTGACCTGCTGGACGAGGCAGCCGGCGGCGTCGACACCCGCTTCGAAGGCGCCAGGCACCTCTTTGCCAGCTTGCGGGACAAGTTCCTGACCCTGCCCGATTACATTCAGGTTCATCCTGCCCACGGTGCCGGCAGTGCCTGCGGCAAGGCCCTCGGCGCGATCCCGTCCTCCACGGTCGGTTATGAGCGGCTCTACTCCTGGTGGGGTCCCTACCTCGCGGCGAACGACGAGCAGGGCTTCATCAACGAACTCCTCGACGGCCAGCCCGACGCCCACGCCTACTTCGGCCGGATGAAGCGCGAAAACCGCGAAGGACCTACCGTGATGGGCGAGCGGACCCCGCTGCCCGAACTCGCAACCGGCATCGTAGCTGCAGGCCTGGCCGAGGACACCCTGACCTTCATCGACACCCGCCCCAGCAGCGAAGTCCACGAAGGCACCGTCACCGGCTCGCTGAACATTCCGGCCGGCAAGTCCGTTGCCAGCTACGGCGCCTGGGTAGTCAACCCGGAAACGGACAAGAACCCGCTGGTCCTGCTGGCGCAGGACCAGGAAGCCGCGCAGGGCATGTGGGACCATCTTGTCCGCGTAGGCATCGACAACGTGGCCGGCTACGTCACCAGCATCGACGGACTCCCCACCTTCACGCCGAAGCTGATCCAACCCGAAGACCTGCACGGCCTTGACGCCGCCATGGTCGTGGATGTCCGGAACAAGACCGAGCACACCGCCGGGCACATCCCCGGCTCGCACCAGCTCAGCGGCGGCCGCCTGATGTGGCACCTCGATGAGCTTCCCGCCGAAGGCACCATCGTCACCTACTGCCAGTCCGGCGTCCGGAACTCCGTCGCCGCCAGCGCCCTGCGCCGGGCCGGGTACGACGTCGTCGAACTGGACGGCAGCTACGCTGCGTGGGACGCGTTCCAGGCCTCCGCGCCAGGGCTGCCGCCGCTAGGTGCCGGTGCGGTGCGACCGAGGCTCAGTCGCACCGCCACCACGTCTCTGTCCTGGAGGACTCGCTAGAGGCCGAAGGCTCCGCCACTGACCAAGATGAAGACACCGAGGCCGATCAGGACGATCGGGAACAGGATGTGCTCCCAGCGTTCCAGCACCTCCGCGATCGGCCGGCGGGTGGCGATGAACTTGGCCAGCACCACCAGCACCGCGACCAAGGCCAGGAACACGATGCAGTAGGCCACCACGGCTCCCGGGCCGACGCTGAGGAAGACCGGGACGTAGACGCCGATGTTGTCCCCGCCGTTGGCGAAGGTCACTCCGGCCACCGTCCAGGCGGCGACGTTCTTGCCTTCGATCTTGGCCTCATCGTCGTCATCGTCGTCGCCCCCGCGCCAGGCCTGCCAGGCGGCCCACAGTCCCAGGCCCAGAGGGATGAGCCCGAAGTACGGGATGACCTCCGGGGGCAGGATTGCCCCCGCGCCCAGCGACACGAGCACGGCCGCGCCGAGGATACCGACGAACCCCAGATACTGGCCAACCAGGATCCGGGCGCTGGTCCCGCGCTGGCCGGCGCCGCGGGCGAAGAACAGGGAGAGCACGATGATGTCATCGATGTTCGTGGCCAGGAACAGGCCGATCGCCTGCAGGGCTGAAGACAGGATCATGCCTCAGCCTCCGCATCACAGCAGCCCGGCACCGAACAGGCCGGATCCAGGCACGGGGCGCTCTCATCCACCGCGAGGGTGACATCGACCAGTGCGGTCAACGCGCGCGTCAGGTGCGGGTCGGCGATCTCATACCGGTTCTGACGGCCCTCCGGCACGACGACCGCGATCCCGCAGTCCCGCAGGCACGCCAGATGGTTCGACACGTTCGACCGTGTGAGCCCCAGGCCTCGGGCCAGCTCAGCGGGATAGGCGGGCCGCTCCAACAGGGTCAGCAGTATTCGGGACCGGGTGGGGTCGGCCATGGCCCGGCCTAACCGGTTCATTACATCCAAGTGAGAATCTATAGTCAGCACTCGCTGAACTATACAGTAGACACTGACCATTTGAGACACGGCTGCCCTCAAATGAAGGAGCGCGTAAGTCCAGTGCGAGGCCTAGTTGGGCGAAGCGTTTCAGGTTGTCCTCAAGGCCCCAACTGCCACTGATCAACCCATCCGGAAAGAAAAGAAGTACACCGCGTCAACCCACTCAAAGCGCCTGCCGGGCGGGGCATGCCCGCGCCAGACACCGAGGTGAGTACCAGAACAGCGCAGCCTGGGCGACGACGGTATCGCCTTCAGCCGCTGTCTGGACGACGTCCTGACATCCGGAAAGTGCCTCCACCAGCATGGAAAACAGTGCGCTTGTTGTGCTCGGCCGTCTCGCTCATGCGTCAACAATAGGACCGCATTTAATGCTGTTACAGTCCCACACCGCCCACATTTCCAGCCCGGGTTCGCGCCGAGTAGACCTTCGAGTGCACTCGAAGGTCTACGCTAGGCAGCGTGCGAATTTCAGAGCTGGCGGCAGCGTCGGGGGTCCCCGCGACGACGCTGCGCTATTACGAATCGGTAGGGCTGCTCACAGCGAAGCGGGGCTCCAACGGGTACCGGGACTACGACATTGATGCGCTCGGCCAGCTGTCGTTCATTGAGGCTGCGAAGCAGCTCGATCTGTCGCTATTTGAAATTGTGGATCTTCTAACTGTTATCGAGGCTGAAAGTTGCACTCAGGTGC
>Ga0308160_10002981_pt1 | contig 19665 bp, 19 predicted proteins | sample PhyFR1_FD_201036 | JGI IMG/M metagenome (GOLD analysis project Ga0308160, IMG submission 201036) | Phyllosphere microbial communities from UC Gill Tract Community Farm, Albany, California, United States - DLSLF.R1 | ecosystem: Host-associated > Plants > Phyllosphere > Unclassified | place: USA...
CTTCTTGCCATTTACTTTTCCTGTATGGTTCCTTTCCACCTAGTCAAAAGCGGCCTGGGTAGATGCGAGACCCCGACTAGGTCGACCGCCCCTGAACCCTCCTTCCCCACCAAATCCTCGTCCACCATCTCCACCTCCACGACCACCATTGTACCCATCATAGCCTCCTCGTCCTCCACCTCGTCCACCGTATCCACCACCATTCTGACCTTGCTGTCCATACCCTCCTCGAGGTCCGAACCCACCCCTACCTCCAAAGCCACCTCGTCCACCTCGACCTCCTCGGTGATTCACATGTTCATCGGTCCTGTACCCACCAGCCTCACCGAAGGTATCGAGATTCCTACCCCTCTCCTCGTTCCTGCCCACCTTGGCCGTCTCGCTAGACAGACCATCAAAGAAATCATCCGACTTTTTGTAAGCTGAGGGCTTCTTCTCCTGCGAAGCTCCTCGAGCAGCTTGTGGTCGAGATGATTCGGCCTGATTACTGTCGGCTGTCGGACGATGATCTTCTCGGCTTTCTTCGAATTGACGAGTTGACGAGAAGTCAAACTCGGTATTTGGGACCGCACCGGGTCGAGTAGCGAGATCAGAGAGTGATTGTTGGACTCGGTCCATGGTCGTAGAGATGGATGATTGACGTTCCTGCTTGGGAGGTCGGGATGGGAGATCATGACGGGCAGACTGGGGTGGTGGTGAGAACTGTGATTGCGCAGGAGGGGGTTGTTGATATTGCTGATGAGGTTGAGGTGGGGGTGCGCCATTACTATAAGGTGTCCTTGATGGGCCACCTGGCCTGGTTTCGCTCTATTCTTCAGCTACAGTTCCAAGGGAAACAGACCGCTGAAAGGGATACATAGATCAGAAGGAAGGCAACGGAGTTGTCCACATGGGTTTTGCGCTCTCGGACAGTAGCCCGAAGGCAATTACATCCGAAAAATGTTTCATCAGGAAAGTAGGGGGAGATTGAGGCTTAAAGAAGCTCTCGGAAGAATTGATTAGGAAGAGGTGGATGACGAGAACACTTACAATTGAGAGTAGGGTTGGATCAGCCAGCTGAGCTTCATTTTCGTAGTTCGGTTCAACGTAATTCTCAATCACAGAGAGGGATTCAATCCCATCTGTCCTAAATTGTCAGCTTACAAGCCAGAAAACAGACGATGCGAGCTTACTTGAATCGAACCCATCCTAGGTTCTTTTTCGTTGGAGGAAACTTCTTTGCAACTGGACGTTCTTCTGTACCCCAGTTCCAGACTTATTGTCAGCTCAAGCAACACTATCAGGAGAGGAGCAGCTTACCAGAACCTAAGCAAACAGTCTGTGCTTGTTGATCGATGTGATCGAATATCCCGGTATATCGAATACCGAGGTGAGAGATGACCTGGAATGGTTTCCTGACAATCAGCTTGTGGGAGCTCGGCTGAAGTAGCTGACATACCCTACGAATTGCTGATAGTCCACTCCGGACATGATGAATACAATGGGATATGGGGAGAAGAGAAGAGAAAGGTAGAGAGAGAGAAGAGAACAAGCGAGAACAACTGAGTGGGGTTTGGCCTAGTTGATTATTATTTAACTCTATTTAATTACATTTAATCCCAAATGTATCCGAGTACGCGAGTGATTTCATGTGTGTGTTGATTTCGTATACTCGAATAGCGATGAGCTCAATCATACCAGTAGCCATCGTTGCTGGGGTATGGTATCATCTAGCTCGGCAAGGTATCACAATTACAACAGTCTGGTAGGTAACAATTTCCTCATGGATCGCAGACCTGACCAGCAGGCTAGGATGTAACCTCCTCGATACTTTCCGGGCATTGCGCCTAATCAGGCCAAATGGTCGGGCAGTAGGTCAGCGGACACGGAGGAAAGCTATGCGTGACTCTCTAATATGCTGGGCTTCTTTTGTGAGTCCTCATGCATAAGCAAGTTTTGCAAAATGGCTGACGAGATAGATCGTAATTCAACAACTGGGTGGAATACCGGATAAACTATTTGGATGGCTACCTGTTTACTCCCTGGCAAGGAGTCTTGTAGTTGCTGGATTTTTGGTGGCTAGGGTATCAGTAAATCAGCTTTATAGTTCTTCCACCAAGAGCAGAGCTGATACCCAGGCTTCAGAAACGATATACACTTCAATCATCCAGCCGACTTTACGGAAATACGAAACACCCATCGACCTCTCTATCGAACTTATCTCCTCAATCATCCTGCTCGTCTATCACTTCACTCTGGAATTTCCGACCATCCGCTTACAATCCGTCATACAACCCCGCGTCGAAAGGCTAGCACCGCTCTTCAGTTCCGTTAAAGCCCCCATCGACACACCCTCTTCGAAGGACATTGTTGTCGACTTGACCCAAAGTGATGACGATGACGAAGTTAAATCCGCGAAGGAGACTACCGCCAAAGAGACTGTCGGAGTCATTCGTCAATCTACCCCTAGAGCAAGCAAGGTCCAGCAGTTAATTCAAAGTTGCGAAAAGAAATCGCCTGCTCTTTCGACTCGGGATGAACGTCCTCGCTCGCAATTGACTAGACCTGCTGCTGCTATTGAAACCACCCATTCTTCGACCAGCATCACCACCCGGACGCAGCGGTCAAAAGCCATCAGCAAGCTACCGCCACCTGCAGTCATCTCGAGTTCTTCTCGCGAACCAACTCGACCAACCTCACGACCTCGAGTACCTGTCAAGGCCTCCAAAGACACTCAGCGCCAACCTACCTCCCGCCCTCCAGCTCCTTCGGTCAAAAGCGCAGGCAGTATCTTGACCGAATCACGACCAGTACCCACCGCCAGCGAAGCAAACATCGTCCGCGCAGATCCACCATTAGTAAAATCCAAATCCAGCAATCACCTCAAATCAACCAAACCCTACGTCACCGATATCATAGCTCAGCGACCTGTCAAATCCGCTCCTACTCGTCGACTACCCACAAAGCCATTTGCGGGAGACGATCCCAACAGCCCTCGAGCCAAGAAGTTGGCGCATGCTGCTGAACGGGCGCGAGAAATCCGAGAGAGGAGAAGGAGAGAACCGGGCGTTACTCCGGGCGAAAAGCGTCCACCGCCTGCTATGAGTAGTGTAGATGCTCCTGGTAGTAAACGGACTAGGATCTCTGTAGTAAGGGATTGAGGTTCCGCCTGATTATAGTGCTTGTACACGTATTGTTTCAGTTGTATGTCATTAACTCAACTTACTTTGTCGCCCCATCCTTCCGTCGGAGAAGATGATAAAACATGTCCGAGCTTGTTTGTGCCTGACTCCTTTTAACAGGAGAAACGGAGATAAGGTGATTGTTGCAGTGACACTCAAACATCCTTTTCTTTGACAAAGATGGTCTATCGGTAGACTGTTGTATGCACCAATACTGCTCGCCCAGTAAGCTGGGAGATGGATGATGGGAGACACATATTGGGATTGATTGATGATAGGGGCGTTCTCGGGAAGCAAAGTAGGAATGTGGAATTATGGAATCCTAAGGGGTGTGTGTGTATTCTTGCCCCTTGTCCTTTAAACGGCCATAGCGGGCATCATCAAAGGCTTTAGGTATTGTCACATTCTTTTCAACGGGGCAATGCTGTAACACTCTCACTCTCTCACCTACCAAATGTAAGACAACACAATCCCCCTACGTCAAATGATGACACCCAATTTATCATCTTCATTCCTGTCATTCCCTACTCAATCATCACCTCGTCTTTCAATCCATCTACGTCCAAGCAATTCAAATCCTAGCCAAACTCAAACTCAAACTCAGACTCAGCAATCTACACACTCTCCCTCTCGACACTTTTCATATCCTCTTCAACGACGTCGACCTACTCCAATCGATTTGTACGCACTCCCATCACTTGAAGCTTTACCCACACCACCTTCAACCGATACTCAAAGTCATCTCAGCTTCAGCAGCTCCACTGAAGATAAACCTGCGCGGTTGCGAAAAGCCCCGAGCCAAGGAGAATTTACAGGAAGGATAATGAGGTCATTTGTCAAGAAAAAGAGTGAGAAGGAAAAGGAGAGGGAAAAGGAGAAAACGCAAAAGAAGGATAAGAAGGTCAACACATCTTTCCTTCCATTCGACACAGCTCCGTCTTATTCGGCTTCTCGACGCCCCTCTGTTACTACCCAACAATTGCCCCGACCACCAACTGGCATGTCAACACGCTCCAAACCACGTCCCGCTCCACTTGACCCTGCTATCTTCGGACATCGACTTCAAGTTGTCAAAGCTGAAGATCCTATCGATATGGTACTCCGACTAGACTCTGAAGCCAGAGTTCAGGCGATTACACGTTCATTTACGCCCTTTGGTGCCGACCAGGCTCCACCGCCTCGCCCAGCTCCTCTGGATCCTAGTGTTTTTGGTAGGATGGAGATGAAGGTGGTCCGAAGCGAGGATCCTATCGATACGGTACTTCGACTCGACGAAGAAGCCAAGATACGAGCAATAAATCAATCGTTCACTCCATTCGGCGATGAAAAGTCGTCCATATTGAGTAAAGTCCAACGGGCAAGAGGTCAAAGCGTGGGTCAGGGACCTGACCGCCCAGTTCCTCGAACTACCGAATCACGAACCGGATCAGTCCGGCAGAGGAGTCATGGGCCGATGCCGAGTATACAAGGCGTGATCGAGGGTGATGTTATCTGGACGAATAGAGAGAAAAGGGATACAATGGTGCTACCCATGATGGCTCCGCCGCAGACAGCAATGCCGTTGCGCCGATCACCCACCTCCAAGGACTTCTTTGGTAATCAAGATCAAGCTCCCTCTCCTACCGCTTCAACACCTCGCGAATTCTTCTACCCTCGACGCGAATCCCCCCGAACCAATAGAAACGTCGTTCCCGGCTTCACCAACCGCTCTCCACCATCTCATACTGCCACTATCGACGAGTCCCCTACTCTCGGCTCAATCCATCTACCCGAGATCACCCGCTACAAATCACTCTCCCCGTCGATAGCATCTCGTACAGATAGCGCATGGCTATCACATACCTACGTCGACCCTGATGAAGAGCGGCTCACCGCTCAGGAGATTTTAGAAGAATTGAATGGGGGAATGGAAGATGGATGGGAGTATGGGGTCCTGGCCAGTCAGCGAATTCAGGCTGGACTCGATAATCGGAATTTCAAGCATTATGGTATGACGACCACTCCATACTCACAACCTACCACCATCATCACTGCTGGTCACCACAAGGAAGGGACGGGGAGTATCAAAGAAGTCGCAAATTCGGTAAGATCATGGAGGGAATCTCGCAAGAAAGTCCGACCGGCTTCAGAGAAGAGTGTGAAATCAAAGACTGGTTCACTCAAGCCTAAACCATCGTACGACGCCCTTCAGCCTTTATATGAAGTCCACTATTCTATCGAGAAATCCATCATGAACCCCCCACCTATCCCGCCTAGGGCGCCTGGTCGATCATTACCCCCACTGAAGATACATATCGAGAGGGTCGTTTCTCAGGGATCAACCATGTCGGGCATGGATGTACCGATTATGCTGGATTCACCGGTCAAGGGAAAGTTTAAGAGGGATAGTACGGATTCCATTGGAAGGCACGATATCCCTGAGAGTGTGATTTGGAGGTGAGCTATGCGCTCCTCCAGATGTTGTCAAAGCTGACCATTAGCCCCCCTACCTCACCTACCCCCATACATCAACGGCCATTACCACCATTGCCCAATGCATCTCCCCGAACCAGGTCGATGAAGACTTCCCTCAAGCAAGCCGATAGCATCACCAGGCTTCTCCGAGCCAAGAAACCCAATGGCGACTCACCTCCCATGTCCCAATCCACCCCTCCTTCATTCACTGAACCCCTCTCCCCTCTCGACTCACCCCCACCAGCTTCTCCCCGACCACGACTATCCGCTAGAGAAGAACCACATGCAAGTCTTCCATCCCGACTTGATCAATCGTTCTCGGTCGACCGAGCTCAATCGCGCAAACAAGGCACGACGGCTTTATCGTTCCTTGCGCTTGAAGATCCCATCAATTCGTGGGCCGGCAAGACTAATACTGCTTCTTCTGTTAATAACAGGAATAGCTTGGATGGGAAAGTGAATATGAGGAGGGAGAGTGTATTGGCTCATATCATCCCACCTGAGGAACTGGCGAAAATGGTATCGAGACGCCGAGCAAGCTCAGATTCGGATCATAGTCGATCATCTGTTATACCCGACTACTATACTGAGGAAATGGATGAGGGAAGAAGTGAGAAAGTGGGAAGGATGACATTGGGATTATCCCCTGCACCAAGGCATAATCGCCGGTCTTTCGAGCCACCTCCAAGGGTAGATGAGGAGGAAGTCCTACCTAGCTCGCTATCACCACCCCCTCGGCCTCGACATTCTCTATCCACTAGACGACCATCTGATTCTCCTTCGACTAGTTCTCGGTACGATTTCCTCAACCCCTCACCTGCTGCTTCACCTTTCACCACCACCCCATCACCTAATCGATCATTCATCCGCAACAACATGGGTACACCATCGCCAATCAAAGAATCGCCTGATCGTGATCTCTTTAGCCTCACTCCCGCATCGGAGCTAGGCCACGCTTCAGAACTCAGGCAGGGGAGTCATGAGAGTATTTCGAAAGAGATGGATAAGCAGGCTTTAAACGAGTGGTTATCCAAGCCTAGAATTAGGAAGGCTAGTGTACCTGTACAAGGGATTAGTAGGAGGAGGGGCATGCTTGTTTAAATGTATACATTGTACTGTAGGTGTGGCTGATGTCATGTAACGTATGTGTATTGTGCCTTATAAACAAGGTCTGTGCACCATCCTTTGGAGTGTATTTATACAACTTCTTGATTTCATTTCTCTTCCCCCTATACTTCTACCTTTCTCTTCCTCTTCTCTTTCACTTTTACATCTCCGCTACTCACTCATCCATCGATAACACAGTATCTCAGGTCAATCCTCGTAAGCTTCCCAGTGCCTTTTGGTGTTGGCAAAGCTGACCATCAGAAAATGCAAACCCACCCACCCGACCCAAAGATGATGACATCCATCAACCCCCCGAAATCCCTCCTATCACTCTCTAAAGAACTCATGGCGGACATCTGCTCTCAACTCGATCAAAAAACCGCAATAAACCTCCTATACGTCCATCGATCATTTCACCAACCCGCCGAATCGAGGATCTACAGGGATATCACACTCTCAATCCCTACCTATTGGGGTGAACCAGTCCTGATTCGACCTGAACGATATGGTTCCAACGAGTACGTCGCTTGGGCAAAGAGACAGGCTAAAGAAGTTGAAATGGCTGGAAGGGCAGAAGCTAGAAGGAGGGCCGAGGAATTGATTGTTGCTCTTTCGACTCGAGGATTGGAGAGGTGGAGATACATCAGGAAGTTGGTGATTGAATCAAGGGTGGAAGCCAATAACGCTATCGTCCAGATCCTCAGTCTCGCTAGGAATTACATCACCGAAATCGAAATTATCAAATCACGAGATCATATCTACCGAAGCCAGTGGACCCCGACTCGAAAAGAATCTTTCTGGGGCAAATTTGCCGACTTCGGATCGGTCGACAAGTACACCTTCCCGAATCTTGTCAAGGTTTCGGTAAAGCTGGAGGCTGGCGATTGTAGCTGTCTTCCTGAGCTTTTGCTTCAGCGAGCTCCCCATCTCGAGCATGTCGAACTTGACGGTGGAATTCCGACCGACTACTGGCACAACGAGCCGGAAGGCATTGACCACTACTGCGACTGTCCGTACCAGGAAACTCCGGGACGTAACGCGACACATCGATCACCTCCCTGGGAAGCTACACTTCGCGTAGCGCACATCACGTGTATAGCTAAAGAAGGATACGGATGCCCTCCCGAACTCGCGAAGAGCATCATATCAAGCGACAACCTCAAGAAGTTGACTATACGAATAGATGATTTGGTCGACGAAGAGGATACCGCATATATATGGCTCGAGACCATGTTGCATCATCCTACCCTTGAACATCTTGATTACGATATACCCAATATGCCGATTGACGAGGCTTTGGACTTGGTGGCGGAAACCGCCATGAACCCCGAGTCCTCGCTGAAGACCTTGATTTACCCCGTACCGGAACTACTGGTAAATCACGAAAGACTTGAGGTCAGTCCAGTTCCATCAGTTCCTCGTGTGTGCTTGCGCTGACCTTATCAGAAACTGAATCTTTCTCGCCACGAATTGTTCACCGATCTTGAATCGCTGGGACTACGCACCGCCGCCAAATCGAGTACCCGAACCGCTGTCAAGTATTCTCGATACTCCCCCTTCGACGATCACATTCGACCAGTACAGTCCATTCCTGAAGACATAGCCAAAGAACTCATGAAATTGGTCAATTTGGATGTCATCCAATTCTTACCCGAGGGAGCCGCGTCGACATTCACCCCTGTCCGACAGTGGGAATCAAAAGGAACCTTCGGTATTGTCATCAGAACTCTCAAGTACGGTGACTCTCCTGAACTCTTACACACCCGAACCTACTCCCGAGCGATCACCCAAAAGAATTCCAATCCAACTATCACCGAACCGACTTTGCGACTTCCAAATACCCCCAGTGGGAGGATGCGACCTACTACGAGGGTCTCGTCGTACCTCTTTCGGTTCTGTGCGAGATGAAACGAGTGAATGGTAGTAGTAAGCCCTGGGTGGGGCGAGGGATAGATGTAGGAAAGAAGGCTTGGCAAGTCTTGCTCGACTGGAAGAAGGAGAATCACCCAGACGAGACTACCGATGTCGCTGGTGCTGATGCTGCCGAGGTATCAAGGGTCATTGAAGTGGACGATAGTGAAGATGAAGAGGAGTAGATGGTTAGAGATCCTGCTCCCATCATCTTGGAGTAGGTCTACATATACTATCGGGAATAAGAACAGGAGATCTGAAGGAGATCATGGAATGCATCTTTGTGAATAATCTGATTATACTGATATCTATACTCATGGGCCGATTACAGTACACTCAACGTCGACAACCTTCTTTCTTCCTTGACTACATCTGCGAGGTATGTGATCTTGCTATTTGATGATGTTGACGAGGAACCAGAAGCGGCACTTGGTGTCAAGCTTACTCGTTTCGTATGACCGGGTTTCTCAACACTAAAGTCCGGCTCTTTGGCGGTGTTCGGGGTCAAGACGACTACAGGTCTAGATACCGATAATCCATGGTCGGGCTTGGGTTGGGAAGCTCGTCGAATGTCGCCATTCAAAATAATCTCCATATCGATATCCCCATCTTTCGTCCCTGCTCTCCGAGGTGCTTTCGGCCTAGGTCGGGGGGTGCTAGCTTGTACACTCAAACCCCTCTTGATCGCCGGAACAGGTTCAGCCACATGTACAGGCGGAGCGAAACCTTTCCAAGCTTGGAACAGCTCCGCACTTTCGATATCCGACATGGCAGATTGACAGCCTTCGCTAGTTGCCGTACGAGGTGTTTTGGGCATTTCATTCTTCGACCCCGAAGATGCAGATGGTGGAAGGGAGTAGGGGAAGTTGGTAGAGCCTCCTGCTGATTTCATGGCCAAGATGGAACTGGCTATTCCGGCTGACAAACCATTGAGGGCATCGGAAATGGGAGGAGGGGAGTCGGTAGAATCGCGATTCCCGGCGGTCAAGTGTCCACCGAGTTTAGGGGAACGGAGGTGAGCAAGAATGATGGAGTCGGGTCGTTTCTTCTTCTTACTACCTGATCGAGTTGGGGTGGTGGTGGTGTTGATACTCATTTCATCATGTCTGTGATTGACAGGATTAGCGGGGGCATGAAAGGTGCTGGGTGAAATCATGGGAGAAATGTCGATCATTGGAAGTCTTTCCCTTTCGAGCGGTCTTTGAAGGCATGGGCTGTTAACAACTTGCTGAGATGGGGTAGGGTCTTGGGTATATGGCAGCAGACTATCCTTACCCGGTCTGAAGTTAGGTGATATGGGAGAAAGGGTGTTCTGGGCAGCGATAAGATGATCCCCTTGTCGACGGGGAGTGCCTTCCGGCTGGGTGAAATCGATCTGGGATGGTGGGCGAGCCAAGAGTGAAATCGGTTTAGCAAATCTGGGATCGAGATCAGGAGGGGAAGTCGGCTCGGTCATCACCCCCAAGGTATAAGGCATAACTTCCTCACTCCCACCAGCTGATATTTTCCTGATTGATAGACTTGCTCGTCGAGCCCGCTCAATGGTGAAGGAAGTAACGCTTGGATCGTTAAGTGTATGATAGGTGGAAGTCCCGCTTTTCTTCCTACCGCCTTCACCGATGGTCGCCATACTTGGTCTCCTGGATCTGGTCAAGAGATCTGTATCATCGATGGATCCAATTCGATCAGCTCGGAAATGGTCCAGGGCTTCGGAAGAGGGGTTTGCGGGGAGGTGGTGGTTTGAAAGGGTTGAAACGATTGATTGGAGTCGTTGTCTTTTATCGCCTTCTCTGCTGGTTCCGATACGAGTAAAGTCTATAGACTGCTCCGTATAGAACGGGTGAGTTGAAATCGGAGGTAGGGGGTGATGGGAGGAGGTTTGAGGGACAGTTGACATTGTTCGGGGAGGAGGATTGAGTGAGGCTCTAGCCCAGTCTCCAGCGTCGCTATCTACCGACGGCTGGAAACTAGCATGCGTCCATTTATCGGAATGTTTCTTGCTTGACCGCTTCTTTAGTTTGGTATATACCGTTAGTCCTACCGTGAATATACCCATGACGGAGATTGTGACTATTACGACTACTATCTTTAGTCAGTGGGATTCCTTGGATGAGTGAGAACTTACAAGCGATTTTCAAAGCGTCAGATATCATTACAAGTTCGCGATTAATTGACTTGTACTAGAAGGTATGCATATACACCCACTGTGATCAACAGGGATGGATCAGCACTTGGGGTCATGTCGAAAAGGAAGCCGGGGATAGATTAGTGAAAGGAGACAACTCAGCCACCGCCACTTATACTGCCACAACCACTCGAGACACGACGTGACCGCCTCCAACCGCGTACTGTCGACGATCTACTACATTATATATCATGTCAAGACAAGATCCAGAAGCACAGAACTTGACTGCAGACGACTTTGAATACCGTTCAGATGAAGAGACGCCCACGACAAATGCACGTCCAGTTCGACCAGCTCAGCAGGCATTCAAGTCCCAATATACCATCCAAACCTCCGAGCGGTTAAAGGGGGTAGCAAACCGGATTATCTTTAGTCGTTATTATATACTATTCTACTTTATCATGATGTCTTTGAGTTTAACGACGGTGGTGATGAGTTTGATGGCTACGCGTAAGTTGTCACCCTAGAAACAGAGCTGATGATATAGACAAGGGTATATGTCCACCTAAAGTTTGGCATATCCTGGAGATTGTGATCAATGGGATGATGGTAGTAGAGGTATCGACGAGATGGGTAGCTTATGGTAAAGTGAGCTAGCGAAACCTTGTAGAACTGGGGCAAAGCTGATGAGCAGAAATACCCAATGACGATATTAAATGTCCTGGATCTATTGCTTGTGGCATTCTGTTCGTTGACATTGATGCTGGTCTTCATATGGCCATGCTCAGAGGGCGCTAGAGGTACGTCTATCTCTTCTCCTCTGTAGCTCAGCTGATCTTGGATAGAGGAAGAAATATTCGATACCGTCCTACTAGTCATCCGAAATGCCGTTCAATTCCTCAGACTAGGTAACATCCTACGCCGGTAAGCCGCACCCACACCACCTTGAATATAACTAATGAAGCAGGTCCGGTCACTCAGTCCTCAATCCACCTAAACCAATCGACCTCTCCCAAGCACGTACGGCATCACTAGCACTAGACCTAGATCTGGATTTATCAGACGATGAAGCTGTTGCTGAACGTCAATTACAAGGAGGGAGTCGGAGGACATTAGCTGGAAGAGGAGCTGGGGGGTATCAACCTATTTTCACGGATGAGGTGGAGGAGGAGACGGAGAGAAGGCCGGTGGCGCCGGCGAATCTGGCTGGGAGAGAGGCGTTGGCGGAGGACGATGAGGATCTTTGGGATAGAGTTGGATAGAGTCTTCATGATTTACCGGTATGTACTACTGTCTTTCTTGTCAGTCGCCTTCTCAACCTGTGGGCATTCACCTGTCCATCGCGAAGAGAGACTCTCAGGTTGTCGATGAGGGCCTCTTGGTCAGCGCGTTACATCACGAGTTTCGCAGTCTTGCAGCCCTAGCGTAAGTTTCGGTAAGGAGTGGCTCAGAGTACAGACATGGGAGGCGTTGACGTGATTAAGTCCCTGGTCAGTTACTGAGATGCTTATATGGGCACTCGACGCGAATGCCATGACAAGGAGCCTAGTACTGACTGTACTAATACTATCTGCATCTTCATCCAATCTCCATACACAGACAACCTATTGCCGACTAACTCTTGTATCTAGCCCAACTCAAATCCGCTTGGCTTCATCACTGTTTCAATTGTACGTTCATTACTATCGGTCTCGACGCGGTGGCGGTTTATTGAAGACCTCGACCTCGTCTGGCCTCTGGTTGTCAGTGCGCTCCAGGAAGTCTCGCCAACCGGGATCTTGGTCGTATCTGCGAGGCACGGTGATCCTCGCGGGAAGATCGGAAGGTTGTATATCAGGTCCCCCACCGAATGTGGCGATCACCGTGCCCTTGAACCGTCCCGAGGGGGCTTGATCGACCGCTGAATCGGGGTTGTCCGTACTGGGCTCACGATAAGACCCCTTCTTATGACTACTATGGCCGTGGGACTTCTTTGTGGAAACTATTCGGCGGACTATAGTATATGATGAAGTGGGCGTTTCCTGCATCGGAGAACGCCCGCTTCTTCGACTTGCCCTGGGTGAAACAGGTAAGGTGTATTCTACGCGAGCTTCAGCTCTTTCCAAGTCAGAGGACTGTGCTCTTACCTCTCCTTGTGCCCGCTGATGGATGAGGTGCTGGAGATCCCGAGTCACATGGGAATGTAGACCTGCGAGGCAAGCTTCCGATCTCAGTAGCATCAGGGTCCGCCTTGGTCCGGTCTCGAAAATCCGCCGAGGGTTTGGATCGTGATCTGTGACGAGGAGCATGAGAGTCGTGGTGCGTAGGTCTCACTTTGGTGGATATCTGTTGATAGGCAGGGAAGGTGTCAATGTCAGGGGGGCGCGGGACTCGCCTTTGGCTACGTCCTGACCACAAATTCATCTTTGGTCCGAGGGAAAAGGTGGTCAATGGATGATATTACGAGTTTGGCCAAAATTCAGACCGATGGCGAGAAAGTGACGAACGAAGAGGCTTTCTTGGATGCGAAGCTTTTATGTCCTCTTTCAAGGGACTCGGGGTATCCCCCCATAGGCGTCTTGCTAAAAGGAAGCCCACCTTTGATTATATGGAGGTAAGGCTGTGCACAGTATCGTAGCACTTCCTTTGATCATGGCTAGAGCCTCGTACTCACTCCACCTGAAAGGATGACAACGCCCGGAAGCGGAAATTAGTCCATTGATTTCGGCGCAACACAAAATGTGCTACGGTGGGACGGTGGGACGGCAACCGTCGAAATGCAAGACGGGCTCCTGATTGACCGACCGAGAATAAGCAGGTATCCCTTGCTCAGGCCTGAAGTCATCAGTGCCCAGCTGGCGCGATATCGAGAAGGGGCAGACCAGACAGATTGACGTCCTGCTGGTCTACAAACCCGACCGCCTGAGTGGTGACTTGAGTGCGACGATGAAGAATGTTCGGTACGGCAGTAAATTTCACCTCACTGGTTCTCCACTCATGATTTTCCGACCTATGACATGCATTATTAGACCCAAAGTAGCATAAATGATGACCCAACACTCGTCGCCCCTACTCCTCGACCTTTCTCACATCGCTTGTCCTATTAAGCCCTGTCATCCCTCTCATGAACGAAATGGTATACCTCATTTGGGCGCATCTCCATGTAACCACCGTCACTGTCACTGCCATACTGTACAATGACGTGCTCCAAACCATATTGGCTGTCGCTTCCACTGCTCCTGTCGCTGGGGAGATTGTATACCGATCGACTCCCAGACTGACTCCCAAAGTTCCCGGACCTTACCCTGCCTCCGACAACATCACTCCGGCTGTGGTCGCTCACTCTCGGGACATGTACCAACATCCTGCCGAAATCACGATTGTTACGCTGATCGTGGGAAGTGCTCTGTCCTAACCTGGAACCAGCTGGACAAGACTCGCCACCATACTGGCCACGGTACGATGTTTTGGGTCGGTCGGCCCTGAATCGGCGGGTAGAGTCAGCCGCACTGCTTCTCCTGTCTTGCGGTCTCTGGTTATATCCCTGGCGAAGTGTACTGGTGGGTGAACGACGCTGCGATGCAACCCAAGCAGGATTGTCAGCGTTCTGCGATACTCATCACCAGTATGACTTCGTTCTCACCTGAGTTCGCAGCCTCACCACGAAATGGCCTCAATCCGCCTGCGTTTGACCCTTTTAGTACCTTCCTGTGACACTGGTGACCGTCCAATCTGTCCTGGTCTTCTCTTGTGGCTGAAATCCACTTGGAGAAATCAGAATCTTCTCCGAATCAGTCAATGAGGGAAGACATCGATACAGAAAAGCACATACGTGGATAGCCCGACCTCTCATAATCGTCTTTCGGCGCCTGGTACTGAACGAGCTCCGTACCGTAGTGGGAGCTGCCTGTGGTCCCTTCCCGCCGACGCGTGTCCCCTTTTGGCTGCATGGGGCTACCCTGTGGGGAATGACGGCTGTGTGTGTGGCGAGTAGGGGAGCTGACATTTTGAAGTGGACGTAAGCCCTTGGTGTGTCGGTATCCGCGATCCAGCTGAGACATCTCGAGATAATCGGTGTTGAGTAAAGATGACTGAATGCTTGTTTGATGCTGTGAGTGTTGTGAAGTGCAAGAGAGACAGAGAGAACCATTCCTCTAATGTCATATCTCTGCTTGGGAAACGGTAACCCCTAAGAAAGATCCACCTTTGATGGAAGCAACGACCAAAGGAGAGTCGAGGGGTCAGGTGTCAAAGGTTCCACGGCCGCAAATCAATGTCTCAAATCGGCAAAAAGGAGCATCAAGGGGTAAGGAGCAGGGTATTTCCTATCTCTGACGACCCTTAGGAAGAGCAAAGAGTGCCCAAGGGGTCAAGGGCGAAAGGAATCCCGGAGGCATAATTACCACAGACCCCGTTCTTTTGCCACCCAGGTACTGGGGCATGGACGGATAGCAGTCACGGTGCCGGACATGTGTGCATACATGTATGTACAGTCAGGGGCAGAACATATGAGCAAATATAATACAGTACATGCACAATCCAATTCCTTTGACTCACACCTCATTGCCCAGCATCGGGGTACTTGTATGTCCTTCGCGTGGGTTCCTCAACTGTGTCGGAGCCGAACCACCCATACTGCTCTCGTACACCCCTTGTGGCCCTGGACTCGAGCTTCTCCAGCCCCTCAGTCCCGGCCGTACTCTCACTTGCACCCGCCGCTGATCTGGTCCCCATTGTTTCCCCGGCTTTCTCGAAATCGTCGTCGAGTCGGTTGGCAAACGCCACATATGGTGGACGGTTGGCAGGCTGGAAAGGTTCTGAGTGAGGGTTTGTGAGCATATCTGTTTGTCGAGCATGGGTCGAAACTCTCAGATAGCCTTCTTTCATTCCGACAAATATATTGGCGAATTCACTTAGGGATCGGGCTTTAGGAGCTTTGAGTCGGAGATCGAGGTCTTCAAGCGTTGGGAAGTAACATCTTGTGAGCTCGTCTTGCTGATTGTACGGCAGTCTTTCTTCTTCTGCACCGGTGTCAGCAGTTTATACCTTACCCAGCTGCAGAGAGGAGGAGAGACTTACGCTCAGTCGTCACACCGAGATCTTCGAAAGCGACCTCTCGTGCCAGGTCTTGATCCAAATCTTCCGATTCCCAATCTTTTTGGCTTAGCATAGCTACAGGCCTGGGAGGTGGTAGTCGGACCATCCTCGACCCGGAGAAAAGAGACTGCTGGGTCTGAGCCCATGACTTCCCGGCCAGCCCGCTCCTGTAAGCAGCTGAAGTGGTGTAACCAGTGTGTCTTTGCCGGGGCGGCTCGACGGCAGTGCTTTCTCTCATGATGGGAGACGGAGGGGCTTGATCACGGGAACTCTCTCCGCAGGAGGCGGGATTTTCAGAATCCCCACTGTCCGAGTAGTGCAGGTGAGAGTGTCCATTACGTGGCTTCGGTTTCTGAGATGAGGTCTCCGATGGCCATGTCGCGCTTTTACGCAGCGACCCTGGAGCTGGATCCTCATTGGGGCCGCCAGGATACTGATAAGTTGTCGTCGTAGTGTAGGCAGGACGGCGAGGCATGGACGGTCTCTCTGGGCCCTCGTCCTCCTGTCTACGTCGATGACGCCTTGTCGGCACTTGCTCGCTGTCATACTGCGTGCCGCGTCTGTAGTGACCGTCCATTCTGTCTCGCATGTCTTGCCCAGTCTCCCCTGGCTGTCTGTGAAGAGCCCTTGAGAGAGAAGGTCTCCTATTTTCTTCGCCCACCGCTCGCCTCTCTGACTGCCTCCCGCCTCTTTCGTGCTCGCTCTCCCTATCAGCATCTCTCCAGTCCCTTTTGTGCCCCCCGTTTCTGAAATGTTCCCTCCTCTCTCTTTCGCGATTGTTTTCATGGTACAAGCGGTCTAGATCGGCGTCTCTCTCGTAACGAGAACGGGACTTCACCCCGCTGTGACCCTGTCTGTTTTTGGGGTACGGGTCTCTTTCGTCATCATCATCGATGTCGAGAGAGCCACGCTCAGAGACAGATCTCGGTCGGTCGCTTCTTTCTCGATGCCGATGGCCATGGTGTCTTGTACTATCATGTGGTGTCTTTCGGGCATGGGAATGTCGTGAATGGTAATTTTTGGACTTCTCAGACTTCTGAGAATTTAGGCCAAGAAATGAAAGAAGCATGATCAATCGTGTTATACGGATAGAAGCTGATGCAGTGATATAGGGGACCGATTCTCGGTGGCAAGGTCGAAAGATAAGATGGATGATCGGAGGTGAAGGTACGAGAAGTGGAAACCTCGACTCAAGACTTACCTCTTATTATACCATAGACAACCGGGGACGCGAAGAAATCACATCGGCTTGAGTGGGGGGGAGGCCGAGTTTCGTCAAGGGATCTCAAGGCCTGTTTCCATCTCCGGGTCCGGAGCCATGATTCTGATCAACGCCTATCTCTGATTGTGGAGCTATGTGAAAGGAAATGCTCGATCAGACCGGCAGTCGAGCTAGCCCCCTTGTTCGATCACTTCCAAAACTTGCTCCCCATGCCCGGTCAATGCCGAGATCACCGATGCCGCTTCCGTACTCAGCCCAAAGTGGCTCTAGTTGATGCGAGCGACTGGCAATCCTATACAGTAGTACTCGTAGCATATAAAGGTCCTTGCTCACCTCCCGAGCGAGTATAAGGAGTAGTCGTGCGTGACACGCATATGGACTTGCATCTACCATTTATATGCATCATACTGCCCATATCGTACGATCCTACATAGTTGGACCGGACTTGCATGTGTCTGGCGGATCCAATTCCGTTCTGAACTCGCACTGCAAAGCCTCGATCAGCTGTTCCTCCCGGGCTTCTCTGTCCCTGGCACTATCATGTCTTCGTCCAGTGAGCATATGGTCAACCCTTGATCTCAACTCCTGCTTATGCTCCAGAGCTGCCATCTGCCAGAATGGCCGGCCGGCTGTGTCGCAGGCTTGCTGCGCTTGCGACAATTGATGGTCGGTCATGTGATTTGCCGCAAGGTATCGACCGATGTTCTTGTCTCCATCTGTTACATCTTCGAGTATTTGTTTCCAGACGGGTATAGAGCGCACCAGATGGGGGTGGATGCGTCGCGTGAAGGCGTCGATGCTAGTCCACTTGACCTTGACCACCTCGGTGAGCTGAGCTTCAGAGAGAGAAGGAATCACCCCTAAATACATGTCAGCATCAATATGGATTGCACAGACCATTGGCTAGAGTCCCAAAGCAGTTTGACCACTGGTTTACCTTCCAAGTAAGGATAGAGATTCACAGCATATGCTGATTCGAAATCACTCTCGAATGTCTCAATTGCCGCACTTTGCTCTTTCTTCGTCAGCTGAGTGTCCCAGAACTCATCATCGAGCTTCTCGAATGGCCTGCTGACTGCATCCGCTCTCACGTCGATCCAGTAGTCACGATCAGGGACCGCCTCACTGATCCATGGTGGTGCTTGGGTCGAATTGACCTGCCGACCACTTGAGCGTTGTTCCCTGTCCTTCGTTCGTCGATGGTCGATCTCCTTGAAGATTTTTAATCCTTCGGGTGCGTCCCTGTTGTCTAAGGGATCAAAACCAGATCGGAGCTCAGTGTGTCTTCGTGGTGGCAATTGGACCTTGGTCGGCTCCAGATGGGAGGGCAGAGTCGATCTGCGAGGGGGGCGGCGCTCGGATTGTTGAGGTCGTGTGTGGCGATTGCGATGTACAAGAGTCGTCTGAATACCTCCCTGGGTCTCCCCAGTACTCTGGGGAGAAGGAGTAGGGCTGTGCGATGTGCCCTCGGGACGACGTCTCCCACTCGAATGACCCCGATATCGTGAAACACGCGGATGTCGGGGGTCATCATGGCGAGAGGATTGACCAGACCGGCTTCGCCTGGGTGCATCTTGACCCGAGCCTCGTGAGCCCGATCGAGAAGACGTGCGGACAGCAGGGTCGCAGCAGCTGAGTATATCCTGCAAGATTGTTGACATCGTATGCACGGGCAGTGGGCGTTGGTGACTGTAGAGCAATCGCGGTACGTACGATATTCGGATAGGCGTTGAGAATTAGGCGGGTACAGTCGTAGATGCAAGTGTCTAGGTGAGCCGGATTTACCCTTGAGTGACCCAGGCTTCACCTACAGACTGACGCGGAGGAAGGCCGGGGGAGTCTTCGGCGTCAATTCGTAATGAATGGATCTGGACAGCGCCTCAATTCATCTTACCTTTCGCTCCATAAACCCTTGGCAGTTCCTTTGCCGGCCCCACAGGACCCTATTGCGATGGTCAGGAGCCTATCCCCAACTTTCCCTTGGACTTTACCCAGTATGCTTTGGAAAAAGGGTTGGGTCCGATGCTTACGCATTCCCCCTCACAAACCCACTGACAGTACATGACTGATTCTCCGGCCGTTTCCTCCTTCGTCTGATCCGCTTTGACGAGATCTTCTCCATATATACACGGTGCCTGTTAAAAGTCACGTTCTATGAGATGTTTGACTTACATAGCCAAGACCCATTGATCAATGCAAGACATTGGCATAATAAAGTTAGCACTACTGGAGTAGCCAGCGGGGTGCTTCCCTGAATCAGCCCAGATGGTGTTTATTGGTCAGTGACCTTGGCAGTAGTAGTATCAGATGATACATAGGTAGCTAGTCTTGTAGCAAGTACATGAATCTCTTCCGGTATGACGTCGACATTATCAATGACACCATGACAGTCCCTGTTATCAACAGCGAATTTACATATGGCACAATATCATACTATGGCGATGAACAAACTCGTATATGTGATATGTACAAATGTATCGAAATCTCATCATCCTCGGTTCGAAGCCGCCCTACTCTCGAGCATGAATGTTTCCATTTCGTGTGCCCTCCATAAGCCCTTCTTTCTCCTTGAAGCCGGAAGGTCGAGGGAGGGCTGATCCTGGTTACTC
>Ga0308160_10002983_pt1 | contig 19652 bp, 26 predicted proteins | sample PhyFR1_FD_201036 | JGI IMG/M metagenome (GOLD analysis project Ga0308160, IMG submission 201036) | Phyllosphere microbial communities from UC Gill Tract Community Farm, Albany, California, United States - DLSLF.R1 | ecosystem: Host-associated > Plants > Phyllosphere > Unclassified | place: USA...
TCTTCACAGCAAAGAGTCTCAATGGCGAAATGATGAATTGAATTAGTGGCCAAGCTCTAATTTGTCAGTACGGACTTTCATCTGCAAGAACATCCACTTACCCCTGTATAGGTCCTCGGGCGAAACAGCGAGCTATACTGAATGTGAGGATGGCGGATAAGGATATACCCCAGCGGGAGTCTAGAATAGTCGCGAGTAAGATCGCATCGAGGGCACGTTGGTCGTTGCCATTTGTGAGAAAGAGTATGGCGCAAGCGCATAAACCGAGTGGGATCTGAGAGGAACTGAATATCAGCTCATTTCCTCTTTGATCTTCCACTGGATTTCTCACATGATTTGCCGAGTCGATGAGGAAAAGAACGCAGGTGCTAGTATGATTGATATTACTGCTATGACCTTCTCGTTAGCCTCGGTCGTTGGTGGTAGGGTCGAAGGGACTCACTTGAGATCTCCAGCTCCTACCGCCTACTCTCCCTTGTGTGCGGATCCATTCTATAATAGCGCCATACCATAGAGCATTTTCACAGACTGCGTTCAAGAAGACGAGGAAATTCAGGAATTTACGGTCGGAAAGACCTATCAGCGTGTGTCCGAGGTATGGGATTCTCGCTGTTATGTTTTCGAATTGATAGCGGTGTAAGGTCAGGTGTTCTGTTTATCAGCATCTCTGGCTCGGATCACAGTACAGTTGTGAAGAAGTAGAATGACTTACGCCCAAGTCTGTCCTGTTCCATCTGCCACCTCAGCGACAACCACACAATAGCAGCCAGCCCCATACTCCTCCCCCTCCACCCTTTCTTAGAGATCCACCTCACAACCCTCCGTAATCTCGTATCATATTCATCCCCTTTCAAAGTACTTTTCCTCTCCCTCTCTTCTCTCCTTTGACGCCTAGCCTCCCTTCTTTTCCGGGTAGCTTCGTCTATCCCCACACTGAGGTGAGAGGGGCTTTGCACCCTCTGACTTGGTGGTGGAACGAAGGACTGGAGCCTGGGCGAGGTGGATGATGATGCTGATGTCGAAGATAGTGTTCGTTGTTTCGGGACTGTCAAGCGGGGCGAAGGGGCGTATGTGTATGTCGGCTGAAATGAGGATGTGGATTGGTGTGTGGTGAAGGATGCCAAGGAACCTGCATCTGTCTCGCTCCTGGTCCGTCAGCGTGCTTCCAATTGATGACAGGATAGATTTACTCGAAGCTCTGCCTCCTCTTCCGAGCCCGATGCTCTACATATGACGGGCGAGGCATGATAGTATGAAGAACAAGAAGCCAAGACTTGTAAACCGTAAATCCAGTTAAAGTTGATTCATCGCGTCATGCCGAATAGCCGGTCTATATATGCTGTTTGTCTATATCTATGCTATGACTTCCTCTTCAACTCCTGCTGATGCGCTAGATAACCCTGTAGAGCTTTGAGAAGAGCGTATGTGTACTCTAAGAGTGGGACTGGAATGTTATGCTTCTGAGCTATACGGACTACGGCTCCTACAATTACCTGTCCGTCAGTGACAGTCCTCTCGTCCTCAATGGGTACGTACCTCAGCCTCGATAGGTCTGCCCATCTCCACGTCAATGAGGAGAGACATCTTATGAGATGCTTGACCTGCGTTCACTTTCTCCAGAGACAACGCGGTCACCTACCCATCAGTCCATTTCTCGAAAGAGGTTTCCAAGGGGGAAGGGGTGACTCACCACATCAAAAGCGGCAGCACACTGTTCTTCCTCCGTTCCAATCTTCCCTCCCATCGGATATAGCGGCGATCCAGTCTCCAACAATCCAGTCTGGAAGCCGACACCTACAATCTCACGAATGAGTAATTTGACTTGCTGTTGCAGTTCTTTAGGTAGTACGGCAAAGAATTCGGGGGTGGCTCGAGTGAGACCTTCGACCGAGGACCAAGTACAGTTCCATACGTTCTACTTGTCAGCTCTTGTTCATGAGAAAGGTGAGACAGCTGACCTTTTGATACCTCACTGCATCCATCCTTTCCGTCACCTCGACGGAATGTCCGCCTTCTTCCAGCAGCTTTGCGAAAGTTATGGCTGCCTTTCTCCCTTTTTCAGCCGCAGATGCCGAGGTGTTCTGAGCCGGAGGTGGGTATGCTCCTAGTGCGGTGAATCCTCCTCCCTATCTGTCAGTTTTGTGTATTTCAGGATGGGAGAGTCTGGGGACATACCCGTGGACCGGCCCAGATAATCCGCTTCCCATCCGGACTAGTCATTAATCCAATCCAAGCAGCCGCAGTAACGATAGGCACATCCTCCACCTGTCCGTTCTCCTGCAGAGCGGCATACAAGTCCTTCTCGATATCCAGTCCATTCTGAATGAGGGCGTATGATTTGATTTGTTTCGAAGCTAAGGCCGGTGCGAGGAGTTTGTGGTTCGGAGCAATGTCGGGAAGGCATTTTGTGGTGAGTAGACAGTAATCGTATACCTGTCCTGAGGCTAGTGCTTCCTCTTGTGATTTGACCACTAGATTTTTAGCTTATTTCAATACAAGGCGAGATTGAGTCACCCTTGTAAGGTCTCCAGCCTTCGATAACCTCAACGTCAGTCCTGTCGATAGTGATACCCTGCTCTGTGTATAACGCGTAATTTGATCGAGCGACAGCTGTGACCCTGGCTTTACCGGTCTGCTTTATCAGCACAGTATAGCTTGAAATATATACCTTCTCCAGGATGTGGGCATAGATTGAGCCCATGGATCCGAGGCCAACGAGGAGGACCTCGAGTGGTTGGTCTACTGACATTGTCGAATTGGCTCTGACTGTAACCTGGTTTCGAAAGAGAAATAGTGGTACCCTTGGCGAGGATATAGACTGTCGGAATATAGACTGGACTCGAGGTGTTGCTGTTGATGATCTTGACAGTATATACATGTGCTACTGTGATTGACTCGAATCCCCCTTTTATACTGACGCCTTATCATGTATCCCGGTTAAAGGGAGTAATCAGGAGATCCGGATGTAGCCGATAACCCTTTTTTAATAGAGTGTATACCCATTAATCATTGCGGCACTTCCCGCTTCTATCAATCAACCCTCTGCTAATCATTCAACCAATGTCCTATAATCTACCACCTATATCAACCCTATCTGCAGCATTAGGACAAGATGATCAACACCAACATCAACAACAATTACAAATAGCACCGGAACTATTAGATGATCCCGCAAATCAATCTTCTAATCATCAACACGAATCATCCGAACGTAACGGATCACATCAACAATGGACAACAGACAGCCATTATCAAGTCGATGAATCGACTGATGATCTCCGCTTCTTCGATACTCAACAAGCAGCAGCACAAATGGATCAAGCTCCACCACGTAAAAAGGCAAGATCACGCGCTTCGGTAAACAACATCGATTTAGCGAATATCATCAACGAGGCAACTGTTGCAGAATACGAAGATCCGGCTGGGGATTGGAGAGCTGGAGTGGTCTATGTTCATCCGGCCGCGACTGCGAATCAGGCTTGTGTGAGGTGTCATCGGATCAAGAGGAAATGTGATAATGCAAGGCCGAGGTGTGCGGGGTGTTGGAAGGCTGATACGCCGTGTGTCTTTGAAATCAGTCCAGCTACCGCCGGGTAAGTCCAGCTGCCGGTACCCATCAGGTCGAAGCTGACAATCAGCCTTGTAGTCAATCTCAAGAACGAGCAGAGCAGAACAACGGACGAGCTCCAGATTGCACAGCAGCGAGTTGCCGAACTAGAAGCTCAACTCGGCGCACACACATCCACATCCGTCAACCACGACGAAACACCGCACGCCGGCTCTTCAACATTCCCACACCCACCAGCAGAAGTCGAGAGATACTACTCCGGGTTCGCCCAGACTATCTTGGGCATTGAATCAGCTCAACCGGATCTTGACCCAACTCCCTCCAATCTTTCACAACCCCTACCCAGTCTTGAAGTTCTTCAACTGGCGGCCGCAACATCCTTCGATGCTTATCATGCACAATACCCGTACTTGAACCGAGGGGAATTCATGGTGGATCTACAGGACATACATTCGGTGGAGCAGAGGGTCTCGGGTGATCAACGGAAGGAGTTTTCAGTCTTGATGGTCACCAGCGTCGGAGCATACATGAGCGAACAAAAGGGAGAAGTGGAGAGTGGCACCGCTCAAAGATTGAGGGATAGAGCGTTGCGTAGTCTGGCCACAGCTACCTCCATAACCGACTTGGTGAGCTTCTGCATGCCCCAATCGGGATTGAGCTCATATGACAGATCACAGTACAGGCATACCTGGCACTACTTTCCTCTGTTCTCCTCGGCCTCCATCCCGATACGAGTGCTCACAACGTTCTCGCTCTTGCCATGCACACTGCTATTAGTCTTCAACTGCACCGGAAACCAGCTACACCGCCGGCTGACAGCGAACTTCGAAATAGAATATGGTGGACCATTTACAACCTCGACAGGTCTCTTGCTGCCGCATTAGGCAGACCACTAGGTATCGCCGATTCGGAAATTGATGCGGATGTGAGTGTATAATCAGACAAAATCTCGGACGATGTTGACAGACAGCTGCCTTCCGAGTCGGACGGAGGCTCACTCATTTCAATCACCAACGCTATTACCTCTCAACGTCGCATTCTTGGCAAAATATCTTCAAGCCTCCACTCGCAGTCTCCCATCGCCGGTGAAGATCAAGTAGTTCTGGAGCAAGAGATTCATGAATGGCGGAGATCGTGGTCCAGCTCGAAAATCGACGAGGCCGGTCAGACGTATCTTCGACTTCTATCGCTTCAAGCTCTGTGCCTCCTCTACCGACCTACCCCTCTCATATCCACCGACGAACCTCGTGTGGCAAAGTTGGGAAAATACGCCCAAGAAGCTTTAGAGATCTACCAAACATCCACAACTCCACCCCGAGATCTGATTACACTTGCTTGGAGGTATCAAATCGTTATCTCGCTGCTGTACACCACTTCTCACGCCTATAACATGGATCTAGGTGTAATAAGTGATCAACTCGAGACCTGCCGGCAGAGCGTTTCCAGCGTATCGAATTTCCAGGAGTTGGAGAGACTGAGGATCGCATTCGACCAATTATCAGAACTTTTGATGGAGGGAATCTCTCCTCAGACGGGTGGTGCCGCCGATAAGATACTGGCCGGTATGTATGGGCTAGTGGAGCTGGAAGTTGAGCAGGGCCAGGAGGAAGATGGAGAGAGGTCAATGCGGATATTGGAGGCGAGAGGGAATCAGGCCGGGATACCCCGTTGGGATCACTTGATTTGATTACATCGTGCATGGAAGAATGGATGCATACATGATTTTGCAGGACTCTACAAGAAGAGAATTCGGTAGTGCGACAAGCGGACGGGATTGAGCGCTCAGCGCAACACGTCAAGCTCGACACTCTACTCGAGACTAAGAAGGCTAGACCATACTGATCTTTGTCCCAAGGCTGCTCTCGTTGAAAATAGGTCCAAAAGAAGCTCCACTCCTAATCAACTCATTCTCAAGTTTGAGCTGAGCCCTCTCCCTCTTCCTATCATCGTAAATACTTTTCGCCCTCGTCACTCCCCCAAGGCCGAGACTGGAGCCAAAGGCAGAAGATGTAGACGATTTGATTGAAGGTTTTTCGGTGAAATCATCAAACATCTGGACTGATGATCTGACTGAAATCCTTTGGTGGGTCGAGGATGATACTGATAGACCTCCTTTTGAGTCGTTTGAGGAAAGGGTCTGGTGTAAGGCGTTGGCTGACTGGTTGTTAGGGTTAGTTATTGGGGGGGAGGGGGTGACTTACTTCGTTGAATCTACATGTACCTTCTTGAGACCAGGAGTGTCGGGTATTCAACATTGCTACGAGTGTCAGTAGGGGGATTGTAGTAGAAAGCAGCGAGGAGGTGACATACCAAGACACCCCATCATATAGAATTTGGGATGAACGATCCTATCCGTCAGTCCATGTCCTTACGATTGAATGTTGGGGGACATACAATACCCAAGGAATAAATGGATTTCCAAGGTTAGTAGCCGCCAATAAAATAGCAATAATCGCACTACTCATCAGCTCTGGGGTCGGGATGGGGACATACATGATAGTCCCAGGTATTTGACCTTCCAACGTAATCCTATCCATCAGCTCACACATGAAGGAGATGGGCATACATGATAATCCTATCGATCATTCGATTTGTTCGCCTTGATCCTTCCCTATTTTTCATTAGGCCGTAGATTATAGCGGCTGTTACTGAGAGATGCATTGCTGCGCAGATTGTTCCTTGGGCTAGGAAGAAATGGACCATCAACTGGTTGTTAGTTTTTGCTTCCAAGCTGGACTTGAGAGGGAAGAAGGGTCAGGAGGAAACAGGAGGCGGGGATGAGAATGGGGAGAGGAAAGGGACGTACTTGGGTACCATCAAACATCGTATGACCTCGGGTCGTAACGAGTGAACCAATCGTACAAGTAGTAGTAGCCAGACTGTCCGTCAGCTAGTCTGCAGCCATATCACGTTCCAGACCAACGTAGGCGATCAAGTACGAAGAGAATAGAGGAGAAGGGGAGAAAAACGTACATGGTGGAGTAAAGTACGACGGCCAGAATCTTGTTATTACCATTGATCCTAACTGCCCTATCCGCAAATACGATCTCGATAGGAATGATCGTCAAACCATTGAATAAGGTATATAGTCCGAGGTCTTCGATTAGCACTGTTTGACGTGGGTGAATGGATAGACTTACGATCCCATGATGCGAAGCGAAGGAAAGTCCCAAATAGTGACACAAACGCTTCAAAGAAATTCTTCCATGTACTACCGTATCAGCCTTGTCCCCTATGTCCGTTTTGGTAGAAACAAGAGGGAATGGTGGGATAGACGTACTAGATGGTAGCAGCCAAACAACCTAGTATCGCGAAACCCTACTTATCAGTTGACTCATTCGAAAAGATGGGGATATATATGCTCACCACCAGGAGTCGGATATGTAGTGCATCTTTCCCTGCGTTTGGGATCCATTTGAGGGTTTGACCAAATATGATTCCTATGAATACTGCGTCCCAGACTACCCTGTCAACGAGTTAGTGTTCCCCACCATGAATGAGGAGGATGCGATTCAGGAAGTGGGAAAAGATGGGCAGGGGAAGAAGAGGACGTACCCCATAAACTGTGATCCAAGCGCAATAGCGATCTTATCGCTGAAATAAGCTTTCGCCATCATTTCCAAATCGGGTGTTGTTGTAGAATTCATCTTGTTGATGTTTTGTATCTGTCTCGTCAAGAGTCGAGGTGGCCCAGCCAGTGAATTGATGTATTTATGAGTCGGGTGGGGTGGGGTCTAGCCAGTAGATTGAACGCCTGTTGATGGAGACGAGGGGGTCATGTCATGTATGTATATATAATTCTCGGCTTCATGCTGAGGTGTGTATCTCATACATTCCCATTCACTAGTGAATTAAACTAGTGAGATATGAGAGTCTATCGGTCTCACCTCTGTTATGGTCGGAGTAACATAGATTGAGATCTTGTTCATCAGTAGGGATGAGCAAATTCAATTTGCAAGTACTTGGGGGTATTAGTGCGGACTATCTCTCCAATTATGCTTGGCATATCAATATATCAAGTCGATCATTGCTCATTGTATGGTTGGTGTGGTCAGTCAGATGACCTTGGTAAACCAGGATTCACGGCGTCTGGTTTTTAGCTTCATCACTCAATTACCGATTGATCCAAGACACACACATCCCACTCAACATTCCCTCCCCCTCAATCCTGTCAATTCCAATGTTCGACATCCTCTACATCCGATACGAAGTCACTCGTCGAGTGAAGAAACTCACTGCATAACAGCTCCACCCACCTGCGGACATGTACTTAAAACCCCGAGACCTGTTCCTGAATTCGGCCGATGATGAAAGGGATTTTGAAGGGTGGAAACGTAATCTGATAATGACTGCCGGAACAGGTTACGTCCCCCCCTCCCCTTCTTCCCTCTAGCTTGAACCCTCGTGGTAAGGTCGCCCAGGGTATCGCACAGAAAGAGGAGAGAAAGAAGGCGTAGAAGAAGTTCCGAGGGGGTGATGACGTTGTCTACCTTCTTAATTATCGGCTGAGATGACGGCTGACGGCTGTAAAAAGTTTAGACCCGCAGCTCGTAGCAATCTGATAAGAACTCCTGCTTCACTCAACTTCCCATCAACTAATTCATCTCAGGTAAATACGATGGGTTTATTCACTCGCCGAACAAGTAGTAGTGATGGGACCAATACCACCCGAGTCCATTCCCACGACCCAACAAATGTCCCGGGGGAAACTACAGATGGATCGGGAAACCTATATCCGAATGTTAAGCAAGTTATGCCTCATCATGAAGGTGAGAAAGATGGGGATGGGACTGTTTTCGGAGATAAATCGCCTGGGGTTAGGCGGATTGAGGTTATTGGACAGTTCTTTAATGGATGGCATAAATGGGTTTTATTCTTCTTTATCTTCTTGATTGCTTGTACGTCCCTTCCTCTTTATCTGAAATGGGCTAATATTTAGATGTTTACGGGTATGTCTATACCATATGAACATCATCTCCGGAGGAGAAGGCGAAATGGATATATGACTGACAACTAGACTTGATGGGTCCACACGATTCTCTTATCAATCAGAAGCGACCTCTTCTTTCGGCGCTTCTGCCCAAATTTCAACAGTCAGCGTCGTTCGAGCGATCGTAGCTGCCGCTGCTCAACCGGCGTATGCCAAGATTAGTGATTACTTTGGACGAGTATCGATCTTGTTGATTAGTTCTATTTTCTATGTTGTCGGTGAGTCTCCCTCCGTTACCTCCCACACCGATCAAACTCTCCTCTCTTATTATGTTACACATCTTCCTACACTGGCTCTTTCTTTCTTCTACTTCTCCGTCATCTTTCTCCGGACTCACTCCCCATCCCCAATCTTCGGATCCTCCATCCCTCTTCGCATGTGATCAATGCTGATGGTAGGTACAATCGTCATGGCAACCGGAACAGAAGTCAGCGGTTTCGCAGGAGGTGCAGTCCTCTACCAATTCGGTTTTACAGGTGTACAACGTATGTCCTTTCTATAAATTCATACATCTCGTCGTCGTACTGAGTTGCTAACAATCAGTCCTGGTAGAAGTCCTCATTGCCGATCTCACCTCACTTCGAAACAGAGTATTCTTCTCATACATCCCAGCCTGGCCTTCTCTTATGTATGTTCCCCCCACTTCCCGAGTGGGAAAATGCTGATTGGTAGTAACACCTGGGTAGCTGGATTTATTACCGAGAGGGTTCTGCTGGAGAGTAATTGGCAGTGGGGTATCGGTTAGTCTTTTTCTTTCTCCCCTCTTTTCGACCCATATGCCGTCTCATCCCGACCTCTTCATCCCCACATCCTGACCCTCCCTTACCTCGCCCACTCGGTCCTCCGGACCTCGTGAGCTCAGTCGCTGACAACCAGGAATGTTCGGAATAATCTTCCCAGTAATCGCAATCCCCCTCTTCATAACCCTCATATCTGCCGAAGTCCGAGCCAAACGATCCGGAGCCCTCGCAAACCTCCCCTCACCCGTCAAATCCCTAATGTCCGCCCACCTCTGGACCGATTTTTTCTGGCAAATCGATCTAATAGGTCTCCTCCTAATAGCCGCCATCTTTTCATTCATCCTCGTCCCACTCACTTTAGCTGGTGGGAATGGAAGTCAGTGGTCTACACCTAATATCATCGTTCCGTTGGTCATTGGGGTTGTGGTTTGTATCCCTGCTTTTGTGGTCTGGGAGATGAAATTCGCTAGACACCCCGTGATGCCTTTTAGGATTTTGAGGGATAGGCAGGTTGTGGCTGCGTTGTGTGTTGCGCTATTGTTGAATACCGCTTGGTATACCCAGGGAGATTATTTGTACTTCACCTTGAGGGTCGCATTCAATCAGTATGTCCCCCCTTCCCATCAGATAAGATTTGACAGGCAGACCGGTAAAACAAGCAACATGGATTCAAAACATCTACTCTTTCGTTTCAGTCGTCACTGGAGTCGTAGTCGGTGTAATCGTACGATACGTCCGACACCTCAAGTACTTCGCTGTCGCCGGAACACTCCTTTTCGTCCTAGCTTTCGGTCTACTATACAGGTACAGAGGAGGAACCGAAACCCATCAACTAGCAGGTCTAGTGGGTGCAGAAGTGGTCCTAGGTGTCGCAGGTGGTTTATTCCCTTATCCCACTCAAGCCTTGATTCAAGCTGCAGTCCAGCACGAGAGGACAGCAATCGTAACCGCCTTATACCTCGCTTCATACTCTATCGGTTCCGCTCTTGGAAATACTATCGCGGGTGGAATATGGATAAATACACTCCCCAACCATATTCTCGATCGATTCAACGAAATCGGAATTGCAGATGCTCAAGCACTTGCCACTGCCGTTTATGGAGATCCAATAGATTTCATCGATAACAATCCAAGGGGAGCAGTCGGACAACCAGAGAGAATAGCGCTCATGACTGCTTATGGGGAAGTTCAGAGGTATTTGACAATCACCGGATTGTGTATCTCGGTATTACTAGTCATTGCTAGTTTGTGCTTGAAAAACCCTAGGCTTGGGGATCAACAGAGTTTCCAGGATGCGGAAGGATTCGAGGTTAGTACTGTTGATAGTCGGGAGATTAAGCATCCTGGGGATGTCGGACCGGGAGCAGAGCCAGAGGATGGAAGGTATACTTTGGGTAACGAGGAGAATAGGGTGGGGGTAAACAACGAGAAGAATCAGAGAGTCCCTGTCTAGGTAGACTTACATAGAACACTTGAGCCTGCATGCAGCGCTCACCATTGCAAGGCCCAGCACAATTTCCCACATCGCAGGTGTCGAGGTTGTCTCTGGATCACCGTACAGTGATGAGTACGGTGAGTAAGGTAAGTCTCGGAGGTGGACACGGCCACCTCATAGCGATGCGGGATTCACTTATTCCCAGCTGCAAAGCAGTCGTCAACATCGATGATGCATACATGTCATTTGATTTAATTCTATTCTACAATCTTTCGTGATCTATTCTCATCAGCGCAAGCTCACTGATCACGAATAAAGGTGAAAGGAGCGGGGGTATCAGGGACGACCACTGCGTATAGTTGTGGTTGCGTCCGAAAAATCACCATAATTAACGGTATGACTGGTGCCAACATAATCTCATCATTGAAAAGGGGTAGGAGCCGGGATGGATGTACAGTAGGATAAAGACTTACGTTTGACTCTTGGTCGGAATTACAAATCGACGTCCATACCTTCTCCCACGGGTGCTGTTGTTGGTTGTGTTGATGCTTCTGCTATTGGCTGTTCCTTCCCGGCGCCGGCAGTGACCTTGACGTCGTCAGAGACGATCAGGCTGCGGACATTCTCCTTTGTCCACGCGGTGGTACCGCGACGGAACTTGTAGTCTCGGGACTTGATTCCTCGCTCGTTCTGGTGGTCAGCTTTGACGTGGATGTGCTGGAAGCTGACATACGGGCATCTCGTAGTTCCTCAACATCTCGGTACCGGCCTTGGTGATGACAGAGACATCGACATTGGAACCGGAACCCAAATCATTGAAGATACCAGATCGGATAGCCCTTGCGACGAGAGCAATAGCCTCGGCTCGCTAAACGTCAGCTGAAGCAATTAATCTGGGCTTGAAAGCTTACAGTCATGTGCTCCTTGAAGCTAGACTCGAAGACAGCCATGGCAGCCAAACTACCAGATCCCATAGTGACATAAGGAAGCTTATCGGTGGAACCGTGAGCAGCGACAGTGAACAGATGAGGACCAGTAGAGTCGACACCACCAAGAACCAGATGGGCACCAACGTGTCCTTGGTAACTGCTTGTCAGCTATGTCCGACAATAAGCGAGGCACAGGTAGCTTACCGGAAGAGATACTGCTTGAGCATGGTCATGGCGGTGACGACTCGTGCTGGACGGCCTTGTGATAAAGCGTGTAGCTCGAGGTTGGAAGCGATGAGGTTGGTGACGAATCTACAGGTCAGCTAGAACCGTGCACGAGTGAGGGCGAGCTTACTCGGTATCAGCTGCGGTACCAGCACCACAACACCTGATCTGAGGAGTGAGGTAGTGGATCTGAAGGTCAGCTTGACGTCTGGTGTGAGAGGACAGGAGCTGACCTTTTCACAGTTCTTGTCTGCTACAATTGACCCTCCAGTCGCTCTCGTATCAGCCCCAAGGCAGACACCTTCCTCCTCTCCGGAGGAGCCACCTCCAAACTTGACTCCTACGATGGTAGTACCAGTAGAAGTAGCTAATCGTCAGTTTCTGGTCCGATCAAGAGAGACCTCAAACTGAACATACCCTTTGGTAGACCACCCATCCTGGCACCGAGGAACTGGTTCCTACCATGGTTCGAAAAGTCGAAACCATGAGTAGAAGGTTGTTCTTGTAAGGCTGATGTAGCCATGATGAAAGAGAAAAGAAGAAGTGAGGGGAGTGAGAAGTAGTAGAATGTCGAGGAATGTAGGGTATACCTCGCTAAACAGCTTGCGTGTCGTGTATCAATGACGTGTAATTGTGTATTGTTATCAATACACGTGATACACATTACATAATAAACGCGGGTATGCCTGTAGCTGCGAGTGATTGTGACTTCTCACAGAAGGGATATCTATACAACCCATACCTATACCCACACCCACCTAAACAACAATGCAATCCTGGAAGAACTTCTCCGCAAACTTACCTGCTGTCGATATGTCCTCAGTTCAGAAGAACTTAAGGAACACTTATCAAGCTACCAGGTGAGTAGAATCTTGCAGCGCACGGCCGGGCTTCCGGGATGCAGGGAGTACTAAGTGGGGCATTGCTAATGTACAGGGAACGACTTGGAAATGTCGGCCCAGAGGGTATCACCGAGTATGTCATACCTTGAAAGGTTGTGCGGAAAGCTGATCTAGTCTCTTCATTCCATCCACACTCCATCTCGCTCGCTGTTTTGAATATGTTCTACCGTTCCATCAAACAACAGACTCCCCGCCGAGTACAAGCAGCTCGAAGCTCGAGTCGATGCTCTCCAAGGAGTCCACCAGAAACTCCTAAAGGTCACCAAAGTCCACGAGACTGAATCTGTAAGCTGTCTTTCTCTTGCCATAGCCGAAGCTGAAGAATAGTACGACTATCCCTCCGACGTTGCCGAATCAGTCCAGGATCTATCCACCACAGCCGCTTCTGCCTGGTCATCGTTCGCCAACAAGAACCTCAAGGTCAGCTGTTCCATTTGGGGTCTGTAGTGAAGCTAATCCCCAGAACACCAACCTCCCCATCCCAATTCCCGCTCAAGGGGTAGAAGCTCCTCATCAGCCCAAGACCCTCCCCCACGCTATTGGTCGAGCTGCCAAGAATGGAGCTACGGATCTAGGAAGTGGAGATAGGTTCGGAACTGCCTTGGCAGTCTACGGAACCGCCATGGAGAAGGTCAGCTTTCAATGACTTGTCGGTTGCCAAAAGCTGATTCCAGGTCGGAGATGCTCGATTGCAGCAGGACAATTTGATTGTTGATCGATTCCTTACCCCCTGGCAAGCGACTCTTTCGACGTCAATCGGTCTGGCAATGAAGGCAAGGGCGACCGTCAAGACTGCCCGACTTGAGCTGGATAGTGCTCGTGCTGCGTAAGCTTACCGTACCTCTTCCTCCACGAAAGCTGACGAGACAGATTGAAAGCAGCCACTCCAGCAAGGCAGGAACAGTCTAGGTAAGCTGTCCCCGTCAGTTTGCAGGCAAAGCTGACATTTAGACTCCACGTCGAAGAGGCTGAGGACAAACTTGTTCAGTCTACCGAAACTGCTATCGGACTCATGAAGGCCGTTCTCGAGAATGTAGCTTTATCATTCTTGACACAACAAGATATCAAGCTGACAAATAGCCCGAACCCCTCGCTAACCTTTCCAACCTGGTCAAAGCCCAGCTCATCTACCACTCCACCGCCGCCGAGACTCTTAGTGTAAGCTTGGAAATTCCGAGATCTGGGAGTAAGCTGATGACTAGGGTATTCAGAGCGAGATTGAGGATGCTGCTACAGCCGCCGAGAGTGATTACAGGCAATCCCGAGGTGCTTAGGTGTGCTCTGCTTTCTCGGGGTGAATTGGGTGACTTGCTTTTGTTTAGATCTCGAAAAGGTTGTGATATCCTTATGAATGCCTTGGGCGAAGCCTGCTAAACCGAAAGAGTGACAGTGCTGATGTGGGGAGTAGGTGATGCATGGCTGATACAGGTAGAGTATGGGAGAGTACGGGAGGGTATGACAACGAAAGCGATGCTACGGAACATAAATGAATGTAAGTCTAATGAGCGTGGGAGAGATGGATTAGGAAGTCATCAGTATATCGGGGTATGTCATATAAGGATCTTCTAGGTGGCCGATCACATCCACCATCCCTACTCATCAGCTTTCTCCAAAGCACAAGGCATGGCCAGCTTACCACGAGTTCCAACTCTGCGTTCTTCTCGAGTACCCTCTGTACTTGCATCACGTCGAGTTCTCCACCTGGTTTCCTGAACATTGATCGAGTAGTGTTGGTCCCTCCATGAGACGATTCGGAAGGAGCAGAATTGGCAAGGTTGGGTTCATGAACGATGATCCTTGCTTTCTGGCAGACCAGGTCTAGTCATCAGCTCATTTATACACCAATCATAAATGGGGAGAATGAGCTTACCTGCGATATAACAGACAGGAACAAGTGATACCGACTTAGTACACCTGGCGAAAGTGTAGCAGAGTGAATGGACCATCCTCTGAAGCTCATCCGGTGAGACCCCAATCTCATCCAACAAACAGACATAATGAGTTGGCCTAGCCGTCCCTACCCTTCCTTGATGCGATTGCATAAAGAAGTCAAACGCATAAGGGTGTGTGACTCCTTGATCGACAACCAGCCCAGCGTGTAAGTTTCCAGAAACATCAATATCATATTGATCACCAAAGAATCGAGTCGAGTGTCGTTTCGCACATACACAAATAAGGATCTTTGGTCGATAACCATCCTTGATCTTTGCGCAAGCTCGAATGACCGCGTCATTCTCGTATGCGAGGACTGGAGCGTATTGACCTTCTGAGATCCCATCTCGGAAGATGAGGATCCTATCAGGGTAGGTACCGTTGTTGTGTTTGGCGAATATGGTGAGGTGGGAGTGAATCATCGAGGCGAGGTCAAAGATGAATTCAGATCGTCCTTCTTGAAGTCGGATTTGGGCGGAATACGCATCGCAATCGGCATTGTAGGTCGCAATGGTGCAGGCGACGGTTGGGGCACCTTCGAATTGACCAAATCGAGTGGGTGGCTGGTGATCAGCTGTGACATCGCAAGGGAAAGCGATAGCTTACGAATCCCAGATTGCCACCGAGGAGCATAGTCTTTCCCCTGACCATCCCGGGAAGGTCTTTTATGGGGACCTGGTGGGTCACACCGCCAAGCTTTGCCTAGTCATCAGCTTTGTGAACCAACCAGGGGACCCCAGCTTACCTGGACCTTCATAACCAGATTACCAGTGTATGCCTCAATACTCCTAGGAGCCCTGATCTTGGCGGCTTGCATACACTGGGTAGGTACGGGAGCTGAGAATCAGCTATTGTTCTTTGACAGAGGTAGTAGCTGCTCACCTTTAAGATCCATAAACGACAACCTCTTGATCTGCTCATAGAGGAACGCATCCCTATTCATCAGCTCGGCGGTCCGAAAGAGGCGGGAGCTTACCTTCCAGGAAGGATAATAAAGATCAACTGAGGCGCACATTGCCCAGCCTGGAACGCGGCCCTTGCAGCCGTCTGCAGCGCAGACTTGACATTCTGTTCCTTTGTCGGATCAACAGGTCCAATGAGAGTAGGTTGTTTATTGTCGATCTTGACCCCATGTTTTTCTAGGGTTTGCATGAGGTACATGACGTATCGTTTCATCTCATCGACGTTCGTGTACTTGTCGAATGAGATTACCGACCATGCTTTGAGGGGGGCTTGACCATTTCGGAAGAACTGATATCAGCTTGCTTCTTGACAGAAAAGTTCAAAAGAAAGTAGCTTACTTCTTTACCTCTGAGGTTCCAAGATCCGTCGGTTGGCCTGGCATCTTGGTTCCTGGCGTACATTACACTAGGGGCCGGTAAGATCCTAGCAGGGACCTTCATGAGTTGTTTATTGATCTGACCGTCAGTTCTGCTCTTCCCACAAGGATTGTAAACTAACCTGAAGACCCCAAGCCCTGATCTTGTCCTGCTGCTCATAAGCAAGTTCTTGTCGCCACTTGATAATCTGAGTACATCGATCAGGGGGTTTTACCGCAGAGATCTTGATCATCCTATTTTCAGCTCATGTCTTGCGCTCGTGTGCAAGGTAGCTACTCTGCAGTTTGATCCGGGGAGAGCTTGAGGGGAGGAAGGGAATTCCATTCGGTCAATTCGACGAATTCAAGGGGGACATATGCCTTCTTTCCGTACTGGTCATTAGCTCTTAACTACAAACGGTTTGGAAGAGCTGACCTGGATACAAGGTAGTCTTGGTTTTGTTACCGTACTCCCGTGGAATTCCTCAAAGTATTGACAAATACTAACCCTTCGATCTGCTTGACCGTCTTTCCCATTCAGAGCGAAAAAGATCTTCTCGGCAGGCATAAGCGTGATAGATTGGACGGTATGTAGTCGACTTGATTTCCGATGAGTGACAGTGAACTACTCATCAGCTTGATCACCCATGAGATGGCAGCTGACTTTACCTTTGCGCCTCTAAGCTTAGACTTAGCTCGAGCGATATCTCTCTCATTCATCTCTGTTAATTCCCCTTTAGGCTGAATACCACCCATGTAACCCCCTCGGCCTCTTGTAGCGGGCATACCGATGATCTTGGCGATCACGTCAATAGCAGGCCCCGAGGCGAGGAAGGCAGAGTATCCAACATCGAGGTTGAGGACTGGTAATCCGCATGACGAGTATCGGAATGATCTGATATTAGTGCTTGTCCACATATCAAGAAAGGTTGAGCACATACTGCATGAAGCCTTTACAGACTACCGCCCCATGGGCGATGGGTACCGCGCCTTCGGACGAGAAGAATCGGTTCCCCGCAGCACCGACTTGAGCGTACTTCTTAGAAGGAACATCTCGAAGGAGGACATTTGCCGCCATAAGCGCTGGCCATCAGCTTGAGCGATGTTGGAAGAACCATGGGAAGCTTACCAGTCAAACAAGCTTCTTCAACCTTTGCAGACCCATTATCGGCCTTACAGAACTTGATGACGGCCTCCAAGTCAATCAAAGCAACATGCTTGATGACAATCTTCCATTTCCTCTGTTCATCCTCTGATCCAGAGGATTGACCAGGTTTCTGAACCACACCATCGGTATTCACAGCGACGGTGAATGTTTGAGAGTTTTCTATCCATCAGCTTGTTAATCAAGAAAACATTAGCTGAGAAGACGTACCTCGACCCATTGGGAATTCGATAGGGGTGTAGGCGTTCTTCCTACCGTCAAAGGCTGAGGCGGAGAAGGGTCCGACCCAAGGATCATTCTTCTGGTCCAGAACGAGTTGTTCCCATACCGCTCGAAGTAATGCTTTTGGTTTCTTCTGATTAACCACCTTTACATGGGGATCAATCTCGACATCATAGTGACTATGTATCAGCTCAATCGACAATCCGACGTCAGCTGACGTACTGAATGATCTTGGGAGTCTCTCCATTCCAAGGCCTTACTTGGAAGTAGTTGGTCTTGACAGTTAAAGCTTTCCCAGCTACCCCATGTCCAGGCCTAACGGCAAAAGGAGAGGGTTTAAGCTGAGTAAGTCGTCTTTCAACAGCTTCAATACCCCTTAAATGCGATACCTCAGATCGTTGGACTCCACCAGCGATAGAAGGGTTTACCGATACTGATACTGATAAAGCAGAGAAAGCTTCGGCAGGGGGAGGAGGTACTCGGGCGGAAGTACTTTGAGGAGGAGACTGGAGTCGGTCCGGAGGTGGGAGAGGACCACCTCGGAAGGGGATAGGAACTTCTCGGGTATTTTGTCGAGAGGGGTCCGCTAAAGACCTTTGAGTGGGAGTTGAGGGGATATCTTCGTATCGTGATTGATACGGTCGCTGTAGGTCAGCTCAAGTACGAAGTCAATGGTCACGGAAGCTTACTTCTTCTCGAGGAGCTTGCCTTCGAGAAGGCTCGTCATCGTAATCTGCGTATCGACCTCCGTATGACATTTTGGGATAGGTTTTTTCTTGCTGTGGATCAATATCGGTGATAAGTTGATAGGACGGGAAGGATAAAATGAGAGAGAAAGAAAGGACGAAGGGAAGGTGGCGAGAGAGGAAATGGGGAGACGGGAGAAGGTATTTCGCTTTTTTAGGACAGCTTCGAATTATACTTCACATAGCGAAGAGGAGGAGAAGTGGAAGAAGAAGAGCGAGATGGAGGAACGAAGGAGAGAGAAAGTGAAAGAAAGAGGAGGAAGAGAAAGGACAGGAAGTACCTACTTCGACAAATGGATAGGGGTATAGGGGTATTTTATCAACAGATTATGGTAATGAGTAGGTTAAGTACAGTACAGCTATGATTATACTAAGTATACAACAGTGATATAGTATGATATAGTATCGACAGTATATTATGTATGTGTATAAACGTTGAGTAGTGAGTGAGTGATTGAGAAGAGAAGAGAAAGAAAGAAGAAGAAGAAACGGATTTGAGGCTTGATTAACCCTTTCAAAGAGGGTCTGTGCGTATTGAGCTTGGACCTCTCTTTTCAGCGATACATCAATACATGTACATGTACATTCAGAATGACATCCTCTACCCTTCACACCTATCATCAGCCTATGATCATGATCAACGAGGGGATAGATCACTCACGAGACTCAACTACCCGTATCACAACTTTGAATCCCTCTTTCCCTTTCCAGACCCAGAACCAATACTCCCAGGATGTACTTTACTACTATCAATTCCCTTCCCCTCTCCTTTTCCCGAAGAAGAAGAAGAAGAAGCAGCAAGATCATCAATATCCCCCTCATTCCCCGCTCCAGCCAATGATCCAGCTCCTGTACCCCCACCCCCGGCTCCTCCTGATTGACCAATCTCTAGTTCTGTTGATGTACCTCCTTCTTTACCTTCTCCTCCTTTCTTCCCTCCGGAGTTGGATGAAGTGACGTGTTCTCGTTTCTGTGTTTGGTTTGGCATATTTGGGATTGAAGCTGGGTGGGTTGTTTTGGAGTTGAATGGTTTAGATGCTGTTGGACGCTTGGAGTTGTTCATTCCTTAACTCAAGGGCTATAACGTGAATTCTTGTTCAAGCGATAAGGCGAGCTGAGCTGTAGGTTACTATACTCTGATGATGATAGAGTAGGTATGTGGGCGTGTGGTTGAGAGTGATTGATTGTGAGGGATCATCGATCCAAATCGTCATTTTGCCGGATACTTGATTTGCCGGTCACGTCCGCCGGCGACAGGAATATCATGAATGGGCTCTTATGCACGAGAATGCAACAGACTTTGCTCGAGCATGGCTCTCGTAACTGAGGCATGATATGCATGATTCTAGTCTTTACTACCTCTTCGCTTTTCAAGCGACCTCGTTCATCCTTTCCTTCTTCCTGTCCTCTGTATGAAGTTAGGTGACTACTTTCCATCCGGCAAGTTTGGCGCTGGGAAATCCGTGCTCATGTGCATCTA
>Ga0308160_10002984_pt1 | contig 19648 bp, 28 predicted proteins | sample PhyFR1_FD_201036 | JGI IMG/M metagenome (GOLD analysis project Ga0308160, IMG submission 201036) | Phyllosphere microbial communities from UC Gill Tract Community Farm, Albany, California, United States - DLSLF.R1 | ecosystem: Host-associated > Plants > Phyllosphere > Unclassified | place: USA...
TCGAGGAGGCTGGCCTGATGGCCTGTTTGAGAGAGGGCGAGATCGAGTGGAAAGGTGCGCGCGCTCACTTTGCTGGCTTGCCGTCGATGATCACCGCTGCTAACCATGTCCGCTCGCTCTCTCTCTTCAGAGGGCTCCTTCCAGCGACTCGTCCAGCGGGAGCTAGACTCTGCGATGTGATGCAGAGCCCTGGTCTAGTGTAGTCAAGAGAAGGCAGCAAAGCGGGAGTTGCCTCGACTGTGTGTGGGTTGGGCATGCGTACTCCTCGGCCTGCGGCTCGGCGAGCACTGCCGTGCGCAGCATGGGCCGCCGCCTCGACTCTCTGCCTTGGCAGCAGCGATCAATCTCAGGGTCGCGCGCATGTAGAAAAGGGCCATGGCTAAGCACCCTCCTGCAGCGTCGTTGAGCTCTCGCCGAGAGCCGTCGGCTCGAGCGGCGGTACGACGCCGAGCACCTCGCGCCCGACGCCCTGGCCGACGGCCCGGTCCGACCACGAGTTCGACCCGTCCCAGTCCTCGCGGCCCCAGATCGGCAGGCCGGTCTCGAACTCTCCCAGAGCGGTCTTGTATCTGGGAGGCAAGAGGGGCAGACGGCCAAAAGTCAGTCCTCGGGGTCGGGTGGCTGCGAGGGACAGGTTCAGGAGGACTCACCTTCGGGCGTGCAGGTAGATAAACAGTCTGTCCGGGTCCGGGTCGGGCGCTAAAGGGATGTAGCAGACAGGGCAGAAGCCCTCTGGCGGCACGAACGGAGGGGCGACTTTGCCGTCGGTCGGCATCTCGCCCTCCTGCTCCTTCTTGGGTTCGGTCGCCTCCGCCGCTGCTGCCGCCGGGGGCTGGCCGCCCTCGGCCTGCTGCTTCGCGAGCGCCTTGGCCGACTTGGACGACGAAGTCGAGCCGCGTCGCGAGTTCGGCGCCTTGCTGAAATCGCGGTCGGAGAACTTGTTGTTGGGCAGCGACGGATCCGAGACGAAGCTCGCCGACAGCGACTGAATGATCGCAGGCGACTTGGCCGCCTCGGACGTGTAGAGGACGACGTCCTTCCAGCTGTCAGCGAAAATGAGAGTCAGCCGCTGGTACAAGACGCGGGGAGAGACCGACGAACGCACCGCGCCCAGTCTTCCTGCTCGTCCTTCATCCGCCTCAGGCGACGGATGACCTCGCGCGCCTCCCGGCTGAGCTTGATTGGGCTCGAGCTGCCAACGTCTTGGCCCGTCTCGCGCGGCATCAGCTTGCGGGCCGGCGCCTTGTCCCCAGCGGCCGCCTGGCGCTGGTTTGCCTTCTCGGCCAACCGGCGCTCGATCGTCGCCTTGTTGCTCGCAACCTCGAGCGCATCGTCCGGCCGGTAGTCGGGCGTGAAGGTCACGTCGTCCTCGGGCGTCAGGTCGATGCCGCCCTTGGCTTTGGTCGCGCACGCAGACCAGACATCCTCCTCGCCGTAAATGGGGTCGTTCGGGATTGGGTGACCGAGGTACTGCAGGTGGACGCGGATCTGGTGGGCTGCGAAAGGCAAATCGTGCCTATCGTCAGCGGCAGGCGGATGGCAATCTTCGTAGCACTGCGGCCCTCACTCCGACCGGTGATCGGCTTGCATTGGACGACACTCTGGTCTCGGGCGGCGTCGTAGAAGATGCGCTTGAAGATCGTCTTGGCCTCCTTGCCATCCTCGGGCGCGACGACGACGAGGCCCGACTGGCGATCGACCGTCAACAGCGGCTGGTCTACCGTGATCTCCTCTTCGGGGAAGCAGCCCCGGACGCGGGCGAGGTACTCCTTTCGGATCGTGCCCGACTTAAACTCTTCCTGGATGTCGGTCGCCGTCTGGGCGTCGAGCGCCATGAACATGAGGCCGCTCGTGAGCCGGTCAAGCCGGTTAACGGCTGCGCGAGCGATTAGAGCGGGCGGGATTTGTCAGTCCGCAGCCGCTCCTGCCGGACAAGGAGAAGAGGGAACGCACTGTGAATCTTCTTGTAGCCAAAGTCTGGGCTCATGAGTGTTTCGGTCACCGTGTGCTTGGTGAAGCGGCCGGTCGGATGGACGGGCATGCCGCCGGGCTTGTCGATGACGATGTAGCGGCCTGTCGGATCCTCGTGGATAATCTGGATCGGGTGAATCGAGATGGGCGGCTCGTGCCGATGCACCGTGTTTCTAAGTGGCGGCACAAAGCGGGTCAGCTTAGAGCCAGTGGGCGCGCGGAGTAGCACGGGGCGGGTCTTCGCACTGGAGGGCGTCGCCCGAGCGGACGATTGTCGTCGGCGTCGCGACCTGGCCATTGAGCGTCGTGATGCCGGCCTCGAGAGCGTGACGCTGGCGGTAAGATGAGCGACTGCCTCGTCAGCGAGGGCCTCTATGCGGGCGATGGCCTTGGGCCTGAAGTGCCGGACGCACATAGTATTCGACGGAGCTGGTGCGACAGGCAGGCGGCGCAGCAAGCCGGGGTCAGCAAAGAGCGGCTTGAGGTGAAGTGATGGCCAGCTCAACGAAGGGCATCCGCTGTTGCTGACTTACCGGTCCCGGAACTCTGTGCTGACGACCTCGAGCTAGTGAGACGTGACGTAGACAGCAGACGAGGATGTCAGCGACCGCAACCGAACTCCGCTCGAAGAACGGCGCAGACGGGCCACGACGTACGAGCTCACGGCCAAGCCAGCGGCCTTTGGCGTACGTCTTGTAGGGGTAATAGTATGGCTCAGCGTAGCGCAGGCCCGGATTCTGACCGCGAGGGTAGATTCTCTTGCCCGAGGGCGAGAGCGGGACCGGGGCCGTCGTCGGCAGCGGCTCGGACGGGTCGCTGCTGCAGCTGGTCGTCGCGGCGGCGGCGACACCGACGGCGGAGGCGGCGGCCGCAGGGGAAGGAGGTCGGATCGACATGGCCCTCCGGAGCATCAACTTGTGGGGAGCGGCTGAGGTCGTAGAAGCCGTTCCGGCTGCTCTAACAAGGATCCAGACGGCCTTTGCTCGAGAGGATATTAGCGGAAGCGAGTGGCCGTTGCTGGGAGCGCTCGCTCTGCCCGTCTTGGCCCTCCGCCAAAAACCATGGCGGCGCACCCTCCGACCCTCACCTCGCTCGCACCCCTGGACACTTCTGCCACAAGGCCAAGCCCATCTACCCTGCCAGCTCGACAGCTTCAGCACAGGCTCTCTCGCTTCCAGCTCTCGTTCGCCTCCGCCGTCTCCTTCAGAGGAGGTCGCCCCAGCAGCTCCCAAACCCACCGCGCCCGGCCATGCTCGCCGCCTCCTTCTCGTCGGCCGTCCGCCGGTCGGCCGCCCATCGCTCGGCAGCCCTCTTCCTGCCCTCGACCTCGTCGGCAGCCTCGTCCTCGGCGGCAGGTCCTTCGTTGCGCGCCCGGCAGCTCCCGAGCCTTTTCTCCTCGCTCTCGCTCTCTCGCTCGGCACTGGCGCCGAGCAGGTCGATCCACCAGCAGCGGGCATTTGCGACGAGCCCAACCCTGGCGACGCCTCGGCCGGGCCTGCTCCGACGCAAGCACCTCGGTCGGGTCCCGCACCTGGGCAAGGCGTCGGGCCCGAAGACGCACACCGGCGCCAAGAAGCGCTTTAAGAGCTACAAGAACGGCACGGTATGTCGATGGGCATCCTTCTGCCCGGCGTTGCTCCAGCCTGTGCTGATCCGCACCCCCTCTCCTTGCTCCTTTTCGCGCTGCTTCAGTTCAAGCACGTACGTCCGCCGCACCTGATTGTCTCCCTGTACCTGGCGCTGCCCTGAGCTGACCGTGGACGCTTCTGTGCCATTCCTGTGCTCCCAGGTCAAGGCCGGAACGAACCAGCTCAACCGGAAGGACAACGCAATCAAGCGCGGCGAGAGCAGCATCATGATCTTCACAGGCAAGGCACGTCCCTCTTGACCCGCGCGGCCGCTGTTGAGAGGGGAGAGTTCCCGTAATCAGAGAGCTGACCGCCTTTCCTCTCGTGACACCCTTTTCTCGTTCAGGCCCAGACGGCCAAGCTGAAGCGTCTGATGCCCTTCTGGCGTCGCACGCGCCGGAACGGCGCCAACGGCAAGTGGTAGAGTCAGACGGATGCCGAGGCCGATGCGACCCACGCCGATCGAGGGTCGGGCGCACGGGCGCTTGAGAAGCGTCCTGCTGCCTTCCGACTAACGAGGGAGGAAGACGTATGCCAAGATGCACACCTTCGCTCGATTCCGGCGACGATCGCGTCGCTGCCCAGCCGCCGTTACTCGCACGCCTTGCGCCGTCAGCCAGAGTCGCATCCATTCAGCTCAACGCGGGCGGTAAGGGCGGCGCGCTCAGGTGGGCGAAGGACCGCCGGTGGCGTGCCGCGGCCGGCAGAGGTACTCGGCGCTCAGCCCGACGTTCGCGCCCTTCGACGGCGAGCCCGTCGCAGGCCTGCGCTTCGAGCTGTCAGCCGTCGACGGCTGCCGTGGGGGTGCGACAAAGGAGGCCGGCAGTCCTTGACCAGGGGACGAGCGCACTCTGGGTGTTCCCACTTGGTCGCCCGAGGCGATGGACGAGGGCAAGAATGGCAGGGGAGCCGAGCTGCGGTTCAGAGCGTCCCTCGCGAGCAGCTTGCTGCCGGACGTGAAACCATCGTGGAGCGAGCCGGTCGAGCGCAGACTGTGACTCCGGCGCGGGGCGACGGTCGGTAGGCTGGAGGCGATATCGGCACGGGCAGAGCTCAGGCTGCGCTTCCGGCCAAAGAGCGAGAAGGTCGAGAGCGTTGCTGTTGAGGACGAGGCACGGGGTGACGAGGAAGCCGACGGCGCCGGCGATGTCAAGGGCGACCGGAGCAACGTCAGTCTTGATTCGGACGCTGCCGGCCGCAGCATGAGGCCTGATGCGACTTCAGGGTTCGAGGGTGCGAGAAGCAAACGTCGCTGAGCGACGGCAGCCAGCGGCGACGACCGCGACGAAGCGTCCGGGCCGGGGCCTAGTCGACGACGAAAGCCACCGCCTGAGCGCCCTTTGCCCGGGTCGGCCGCGCGAGAGCGGTCGAGCAGGTCTGGGTCGCACTTGAACGAGAGCAGAGTGATAGTCTGCCCGGGCGAGAAAGCTGCGTCAGGTCGCGGAGCACGGTCATCCCTGCGACTGAAGCTCGACTGACCGTGTCTTCCGAGTCGATGCCAATCTCGTAGCGGAGGACCCATTGCGGCCGATGTGCGTCTGTCTCGGCGAGCTCGAACGAGCCAAAGTCGTCAAGCGAGACCCGGGGCGCGCCACTCTTTTGCGCTGTCGAAGCGGCGACAAAGTTACGCCGGTCGTCGTCGCTAAACGTGATCTTGATCAGCCGAAGCTCGGACGGGCCGTCCCTGGACTGCGATCACACATGCGACAGTCAGCGGCCGCCCGCTGCGTTGCGAAGCATTTTGAGCCACGCACCTCTGGCTGGACGGTCCAGACAGGGCTCAATCCTGGACGAGCGGCGTATTCGACGCAGCCGGTCGACTCGAACCGATCGACCCTAGTCATGCGGCCGGTCGGTGCAGATGTACCGGAATAATGATCCGTCGCAGGCGGGTAGTATCGACAGAAGGGTAGCGAGCCGCTGAATGTGCAACTCTTATCGTCCTCTGAGCACAAGAAAGTGACGGAGAGAAGGTCAGGCCAAAGGCGCGGTGTGCGGTCTGATCCAAAGAGCAAAGTACTCACCCATCCAGACGATCAGTCGTAGCTCGCCCTTTTCCGTAGCATGGGCCGCCATCTTGGAAGTAAAGCTGGCCCGCCCCACGTTGACCGGCGGACGCGAGAGCACGGCCATGAAGGTCGAGTCGAGTGGCGAGGGACACCGAGATCTGAGCCTGGGAGACAGCTGGGACCGGTCGTTGTCCTCGCTTGAATCGAATGGCGACGCGTCGCGCTGAATCGGAGCGGCCGAGGCGTGCGCGTCGAGGCTGTAGCCAGGGTCGAAAAGGCCTTGACCGGCCGACGAGGGTCCTGGGAGGTCCGGATCCGACATCAACCGGAGAGGCGAGCAATGGCGCCAGATCGAGTCCTCGGGCCCGCGCGCATGCCGGTTGCGCCGAGCAGGGATGGCAGTACCGTCCGCGAGTACATCCTGACCTATCACCAGGCTGTTGACGACCTCGGACGGCGACGGTGGTGACCATGTTGACTCATCGCTCCCAGCTGAGCCGGCCGAGACCTTGCGGTCGACGACGGGCGACCGACCTGCCGGCGGCGTGCGCGGCCCGGCACAAGTGGGTAGACGTCTCGGCGTACTCGTGTCGAGGGAAGGCGACGAGCTCAAGCGGACTGTTTTGTCGTCGCCGTCGCCGCTGACGGCCGTCGGAGGGTAGAGCAGCTGGCGCGGGGTCTCGTCGTCGTAGGCCGACGTCTTTGCCTCGAAACCGGCGGGCGAGGCGTCATCGGCGAGGAAGATGGGAATGCTCCAGCGGTCGCCGTTGTCGTCGGTGTCGCTCCCGTCGTCGGACTGCGAGGCCAGCGCGGCAACCTGCTCGAGCGTAAGCTTCGACAGCCGTCGGAGCGGCGAGTCAGGGATAAACAGCGGCGGTGGCCGGTGGGCGGATGGCGGCGACCGGTTCGGCGTCGAGCGGGGCAGCATGGCAGCTTGCGGCAGGCTGGCAGGGTCGCTCGGTCGGCCGAAACAGAGGTGTCAGAAGATGGCAGGTCGGCGACAGAGATCAGCCTGCAAAGCTCGCTAGATCGTTCTCGAAGAAGAGCTAGCGGCTTGCTCGACGACGACGCGTCGTTTTGAAAGGCCAAGGCGGCGCGCGGTTGCGTGCGCACGCCACCGGTACCGAGACGCGTCGTCGCACGCCTGGCGCGGGTGCCTGACGCCCGCTTGTGCCTGACCCTACCCGACCGTCGACTGCCTCGGAGGTCAACGTACCGCGGGGAGAGCGGGTCCGTCTTGTCGAAAGATGAGTTGAGAAATGAGTTGAAACGAAAGAGGCGATTCGCCCCTGCAAAGGACGTGAAGTAAGGCGGTGGAGCGCAAAGGTCGCGCTTCGGTACAAGGGGCCATCGCATGATCGCTCACGCCGCCAGTTTCGCGTACGTCGCTGGACGGAAGATGCGCTGAAAGATGTGGAGAATGTAGAGCGGAACCGAGCTGGCAGAGGGGATATGTCGGTCAGGAGTCAGCTTGGCCGCACGCGTCTCGCATAAGAGTCGGCGCGACGAACCTGACGCCGATGATGACGGCAACGCGCCAGAGGAAGCCGGTCGAGAGGACGAACGAGAGGTCTGCGATGGCAGGATACCTTCGTCAGCTATGCAGCTCCGACGAGGGCTAAGCAGGATGTGCGAAGGCCCTACTGAAGTACTCTGGCAGGAACGCCATCGAGCCGGCGTAGACGAGGAGCGTCACAACGAGCGAGATCGCCTGGTAGACGTGCCACTTTGTGATCTCGAGCGCGACCATGATCAGCTCGTTGAGGATGAGGGCGGTGAACGAGATGGCGACGATGTTGAGGAACTCCGTCTCAAAGAGGAGCAGCGAGAGGATCATGATCGCGCCGCCTGCGACACGCCGACCACCGTCAGCGTCGAGCTCGGCTGAAGCGGAGAAGCAGTCAAACCAAGGCCATACCTTGGAAGACTGAGACGAGGCACCACTCGAGGAAGGTCTTGGTCGAGAGCGAGCGGCCTTTGGTGAGGTCCTTGTACAGCTCGGGGTAGAGGAGCGCGACGTCCTCGTCGACGTCGCGATCGAGCACGAGCGAAAAGACAGGCGCCATCGTGTAGACCTGCGGCAAAGCATGGCGATCGTCAGCTCAGTACCGTATCCGCGGAGACCCGACCCGAGACGCACCGTCGCATAGCCGACCTGGAGCCAGCCCTGGAAGAGCGCGATTGGCGCGTAGAAGAAGATGGCGGAGAAGACGGCCTGCATGACGCTAATGATGAGCCCACGGTGGATGACAAACTGGGCCAGCTTGGCCGAACGCTTGTAAGAATTGCGGCCGTGCCACAGCAGAACTGGCGGCGGGCAAAGGTAGCTTTAGCGCTTCGAAGCACGTCGCCAGTGGGCCTGCGGGGCCGAGCAAAAACGCACGCTTCGTGATGAACGAGAACTGGGTGATGGAGAAGTCGGCGGCGAGGGAGGCCTGGCGGCCCTCTTTGCCGACGATGCCGAGACCGACGTCGGCGGCCTGGATCATTGAGACGTCGTTGCCGCCGTCGCCAATGCAGCAGACGCGCTTGCGCGTGTGGGCGCGGATGAGCCGGGCGACGTCGGCCTTCTGTGTCGGCGAACATCGGCAGGCGACGACGCATGGCAGTTGGGTCGCGAGCTCGATGAACTCGGTTTTGAGCTGCGTGAGGAAAAGCTCAAGCGAGTCGCCGTCGATGACGAGGCAGCAGTCCAGCTTCGTCCGCAGAAAATCGAGCTGCTCGAGCGCGCCATTCAGATCGCTCACTGTAGCAGCGGTCGAGTGTAGATTAGTCAGCCTCCGGCCGCAGGCCTTCTAACAGTGTTTGTCGCCCGACGCACGTTTGGCGACTTGGTGGATGTACTGCCCGCGCGAGACGAGCTTACTCGAGATGGCGATGCAGGTCGCCGTCTCGATCTTGTCCCCGGTCAGCATCCTAGGTAAACGAGAGGAAAGAGGACGAATGACGGTCAGCCCATGCGATCCGAGTGCCAACGGGCGGCTAGCGACGCACCAGATCTTGATGCCAGCGTTCCGCAAGAGCTCGAGCGTCGGCCGGACGTCCTCCTGTAGCTTGTCCTCGACGCCGGTGACGGCGAGCAGCTCGAGCTCGTGCTCGAGCTCGCCGACGACGGCCGCAATCGCCTCGGCCCGATCTTCGGTCGTCCGCGTGCGGGCCTGGCGGTAGTCGCGCGCAAAGCGCTCAAAGGCCTCGGCCGAGAGACGCTTCTTACCGACGACGAGCGTCCGGAGACCTTCACGCGACATGTTGCCCGTCTCCTCGTCGAGCCAGTCGTTGCGCTGGACGATGCGGCCCATGACGACGTCGGCGCCCTTCTCATAGAAGGTGATCTCGCCTGAGGCGCTCTCCCGGACGACGACGCCCATCCGCTTCGACTCGGACGTAAAGGGGAAGATTTCGAGCACCTCAAACCGCTGAGTCGCGCCGTCCGGGAGCCGGAGCGTCATCGAGGAGCGGTCGCGGGCGATGAGCGTCAGGCCGACCTGCTCGGTGAACTGGACAATTGCCACCTCGTCCGGCGACGAGGCTTGGTAGGTGACGGTGCCGGCCTCGCCATCCTCGTCGACGGGTGTGACCTAGAGCAAGCGAGCAAGCTCCGTCAGCTCATTGCAGCGCAACGCAATCGGGCGACTAGGGACGCACGTTATGGCATATGGCGAGCGCGAGCAGGGCGTCCTTGACCTTGGACGACATGTCCCTCCTGCCGCGGTTAGCAAGGAAAGCGCCCGTCGGCATGGCCGACGATCGTCGGCCGGTGGTGCCACCTGCAGCTTCAGAGGGCGAGCGGGGACATCTGTCAGCTATGGCAACAAGGACCGACAAGGTCGACGGAGGAGATTGCGGGAACTAACCGGGCCCGCCGCCGAACGCTGTCGACAGCTGATGCGCCACCTCGTCGAATGAGTCCTGGCCGTACGACATGGTCCCCAGGTGAAGTTTCTTCATCACCATCTCTGCGAAAGGGAAAGTGGTACGTCAGCGGGGCGCGGATGCTGACCAAAGCAGAGGGACCTCGTCGCCACACCGTTCTGGGTGAGAGTGCCAGTCTGGACCGGCAGATCGAATGAAGGTCAGCCCCGGTCTCAACTTGACCTTGAGAGCGACACGGCCGTCGACGCACCTTGTCGCTCAAAAGATACTCTATCCGGCCGAGCTCCTCGGGCAAGGTCGAGGTACGGACGATCGTGCCGGGGATCTCTGAGTCTGTCTGGATGGCATGCGCGTAGACCGTCTTGCCCATGTCGAGGTTGACGCGTAGACTGCGAGATCTCGGAAGAGAGCCCGTCAGCCTCGAACGTTCAGCTATGTGAGCTCTGCCGCAATCGCGTCGCACCTGATAGGGATGATGGAGCTAAAGAGGATGAGAAAGCGGAAGGTGTAGACGATCCACTGTCCACGGAAGCCGTTGAGCCCGACGAGGGCGAGCGCAAGCGCAAACGTCCCTGCGCAGAGGATCTTTGCGATTCGGTTGACCTCGTGCTCGAGCAGGCCGACCTTTGTCTCTGGCCGCGAGGTGTTCATGACGGCCCGCGTCTCGCGGCCAGTGTAGACGACGAGGCCAATGGCCGAGCCCGCAGCAAGGACCGTGTTGGCCCAGAGAAGGTTGTCGGCCGTCAGCGGGTCCGTCTGGGACTCGCTGGCCGTGCTCGACATTCGGGGCGAGCTCGGGCGAGAGCCGGTGAGCGGCCGATGGGTGATGGTGCCGACAAAGGTGTGGAGGTCCTTGATCGGCGGATCGGCTGGCGCACGAGCAGAGGGTACAGCGGCGAAGAGCCTGTCAGCTCTGTGCAAGCAGAGGCTGGCGCCGCAAAAGACAACGGCTCACCGTAGACCTCGCCCTCGACGGCCAGGAGGTTGTCGTTCGTTAACGGCTGGAAAGCTGGCACAGCCAGCCGGAGCTTCCAGTCGGTCTCGCCGTCAAGCTGATCGGTCCGGACGAAGCAGCCTCCGGCCTCATCCGACGTCCGGAGGAGGACGAGGTCGGCCGGCACCCGCTGGTCCTTCTCGAGCAGGACGAGGTCGCCGACCTTGAGCGCTGAGGAGGGCACAGCTCGGGTCGGGCCAACAGTGCTGCTGCCAGCGCCACTCTCACCGTTGGCACCGTTGTGAGAGGCGGCCGAGGCACCGCTATCAAGTATGAGGTAGCGCGTCGAGTTGGCCTCGCGGTCGCGCACCCAGCGCTGGTAGTCGTCGAAGGCCTCCTTGGCCATCGTCACGAGCAAGACGAACGCCAGCGGGGCCACATAAGTGACAATGTAGCCTAGAGCGAGGGGCACAGTAAGAATCAGTAAAATCAGTTCAGAATATAGCAGCGGCTGCGACGACCAGAGCGGCCGGGGGACGAACCGATCTTCAGTGCCGGGACAAACTGCGAGAGCGCAACGGCGAGAAAGTAGGCGTTGAAGAAGAACTTGAACTGCTCATAAAGGACGAGCGGGAGGAAGCTGGCTGGGTTGTACTTTTGATTGCGGACGACGTTGGGCGCGAAGCGGCCGATTGGAGCCGAGGACAAGTGGGCTGGCGCGACAAGCACGACGAGGAGTGAGCGGGGTGCGCAGCGAGGGAGCAGGGCCGGGCGGCGCGTGAAAAAGCTAGCTCATGCCGTGTCTATTTCCGAGATTACACTGTAAGGCACGTACCGGATTGTGGAAGAGGGATCGTCCGGCCCTTGCCTGCGGATACTGACGATGATGTTCCACCCTGGGTGAAAGGGGAGGCGCCGGAGGCGATCTGGTCGTGGGGAGACGCCTGCGCCGAAGTTTGCGTCCCAGTTCGAACGAGCATTACGCAGATACACAGACAAGAACGAGACGAGGAGGGAATCGTCAGCCTGGAGGCTCACACTGCATGCCGCTATTCAGGCTCAGAGTGTCGCAAGCGAGGACGCACGCTGGGATCCGACGCTCGTGCGCTGCGGAGGCCACCGTCATCACCAACAGCATCCTCACCGTCATGCTCGGCGTCGGCGCCATCAGCGAGGAGGCCAACCGACTCGTCGCGCTCGTCGTTGTCGGTCAATCCGGCACGCTGCGATGCCCGCCAGCTGCTGGAATTGGCCGCGTAGCGCGACTGGAAGCGAGAGGCACCGCCGGCGGTTCGGCCGCCGCTGCCGCTGCTACTGCTACTGCTTGCGCCGTAGAGGCCGGACGAAGTGCCGCCCGGCCGGGCTAGCCCACTCCGACCGAGAAGACGGAGCGGGATCGCCCGCTGGCTGCTGCCATTGCTGCCCGAGCCCGAGCTGCTGGCGAGCAGCTCATCGTCGTCGGCCGCTGTCGGGTCGAAGGGGGCCGGAGCCATGCGGCCAAGGCGGGCGTCCTCGTCAAAGGCGGAGAGGCGAACACACGCGTCGATGGGAGAGGGAGAGAAGCGGGCCGGTCGGTCAATCTCTAGGGCATCCGCGCGCGTTCTCAAAGCGAGGCTCTGCTTCTGCTGTCGTGGTGGTTGCGTTGGAGGAGGCTCGCGCTCGAGGCGATGTCGGATGGAGAGAGCCACAGCGAGCCTGGCGTTGAGGCTCTGGTGGTCTGAGCCTGGCGGCCCGCCGACGCGGGTGACCGGTCAATTAGCTTGTTACGCCACCTCGTTACGTTCTCGCTCCGCCGTCCCGAGGCAGCGTCAGGCGCGGCGCGCGGCGAGCGATCGCTCGGGGCCTCGGCTGCACCCAGCAGGCCGGTGCAGCCAGCGAGCAGGCAGGCAGGCAGGTACCGCCGTCGACTCCTCCTCCTTCCTCCCCTCCTTCCCGGTCGGACCCCTCCGCATCGGTCGCTCCCGCCTCTGTAGCGCTTCCTCTCTCTCTCCCGCTCGCCGCTCGGCCTCCGTTGCCCAGGTACGTCGCCGCGCGCTCATCACCCCGTCCCCCATGGTCTGGCGGCCGGACGTTCCGACGCCTCTCCGCGGCGTTTGCAAGCCTCGGGCTGACCCTCTCTCCCATGCACCGGGCTTCCCTTCGTCCTCTCACAGCCAGCCGTCGTCGCCGTACCTTAGTATCTAATCCGCCGCGTCTCGGCCCTTACACGCTCGTCAGCCCGCCCACTCACGTCCAACGTTCAAGGCAGCTCTCTCCCTTGGCCGGCGCACGCCTCGCAACCCCTGCCACCGGACGCCGGGCGCCTGATTGACCCTCCGCCATGGACGGCATCGACTTTGCCTCGAAGGGCCTGTCGAACGTCGCCCTCGACAGCTATTCAGGTAAGGTCCCGACCGACCCGACGCTCTCGGGCCGGGCGACGCTTGACCTTCTCAAGGAGGGCTCGCCGTTCCTTGACCGATGGGCGATCAAGTCGCTTGAGTTCCCGCGCAAGGTCCGCTTCAAGGCCGTCTCGAACCGGAATCGCGAGGGTGCGTCGAGGCGGGCCGAGCCGCGAGAGGCCGAGCTGGGAGTGCTGCTGACCGACCGTCGTTCATCGCCCTTTGCGTTGCAGCCGTCCGCCTGTTCAAGCGCAACCAGACGCTGTTCCCTCTGACGTCGTCCCGGTCGTCGTCGGCGCTCCAGCACAAGTCAGCCGTCGCGGGCCAGTCGATCCCGCGGAGTGCGGCCCAGGTGCGGCCACCCATCTACGACAGCGAGCCGTCGCTCAAGACGGCCAACTCGCCGGCAGCGACGGCCGCGGGCGGCGATGGCAGCGGCTCGGTACGCGCATCCACCGAGGCGGCCGCCCAGCTGGCCGCGCCCTTCCAGGACCGGATACTCGGTTTCTTCGACGACGAGTATGGCAGCTGGCTCCTTGCCGACGACAACGGCCGCGTGCTCGGGCTCGAGGAGTACTGGTCCGAGGTCGTCGAGCGCGAGGGCAAGCAGACGGCCGACGAGGCGCTCGCCCACGCCTCGACCGACGACGAGGGCCGGCTCAAGCTCGGTGTCAAGCGATATGGCGGGCTCGTCATGGACATCTTGATCCAGACGGCTGAGGTGCTCGACAACCTGCACGACAAACACCTCGCGATCGGCATCTGCACGCCCGAGGCCTTCCAGGTCAAGTTCAAGCCGCCGCCCGACCCGCACGCCAAGGCTAAGCCGGCGGTCGAGACCGTCTCGGACAAGGCGATCCACGAGTGGGAGCCCAAGATTGAGATTGTCGACCTTTCGGCCGCCGTTGGCATCGACGGCTATACGCTGCCTGAGGCGAGTACGCTCAACCGGCCGGCCGATATCGAGAAGCGCCGCGACGTCGGCCGACAGTCGCTCAACGTCCCTTCGAATGGCCACCGCGACGGGAGCGCCACCCCTCGCTCATCACCTGGGACGCAGCCTGCCCCGCCGCTAGGCTCGCCCGGGTCGATCGGCATGACCTACGCGCCTCCTGCCGCCGCCGCTCAGAGCGCTATCAACGGTGCGAGCGAGTTCACGCCGAGCTCACGCACGGGCTCGTCCTCGGCCGGCTCGACCCACAGCCTCGACATTAACGCCTCGCTCGCCGGCGACGGCGACGTCCACTCCTCCGGCGCCCGCCAGGGAGGCCTCAACTCAGAGTACTTCATCAAGCACCATCTCCGCTGGATCGCGCCCGAAGCCCTGTCCGAGACGGGCCCGTCCGAGCGCGACGCCCGGGTCGGCGACGTCTACAGCTTTGGCGTGCTCATGTACGAGCTCATCACGCGCTCGCCCGTCGAGCCCGTGCACGAGGTCGTCGACCTTCTGTCCGACGTCCACCGGCATCTGAACCATTCGATTGTCTCGGCGGCGGACCGGATCCGGGACAAAGACTCGCCTTACCTGCTTCCGCCCCGACTGAGCGAGATCCTGGCCTACTGCCTCGATAAGGACCCCTCGGCCCGCTACTCGTCGATGAAGCCGCTCATGCACGACCTCCGGACGTTCCAGAGCCAGACGAGCATCAACGGCGACATGTCGCTCTTCACAGTCGGCGAGGCCGATCGGGCCGCGCGCTTCGTGCTCCCGCCGGGGCTGATCGCCCGCGAGAAGCAGCTCGGCTCGCTCGACGCCGCCTTCCTGGCGACGACCGACCCGAAGGCGACGGCGACGGCTGTCAACGGCGCGTCGACGGCGGCCTCTGCCAGGTCGAGTTCGGCCGCCGTCCGGGATGAGCCGGGCCTCCTGGGCACGATTCACGGCCCGTCGCCGACCAAGGGCGGCCTTGGCGTCGTCACCGTTTGGGGCGCCTCGGGCTCCGGCAAGTCGGAGCTGATGAAGACGTGGGCCAAGGGCCTGCGCGCACTCAAGCATGCGCCGATCCGCTCGCCGCCGCTCATGGGCTGGGCCAAGCTCGATCAGCATATGAAGAAGCCGCTCAACGGCTTTGTCCAGCTCTTTACGAGCCTGCTCGACCAGCTCCTGTCGGATCCGCACACCGACGTTGCCGCCTGGCGGACAAAGTACGACCCCCGGTCTCTGCAGGCCCTGCTTCAGGACGTAGCACACACCAACCGCTGACGTCGCTCTCACTTTCGTCGCTCTGCCTGCAGGATCATGACGGCCCTCGGATCGCAGGCGCCCGTGTTCCTCAACCTAATCGGCCCCGAGTGGCGCGATGTGCTGCTCGTCGACCGGCCGCCGTTCAACGATGAGGCGATTGAGATGGACTGGGAGCACTTTCTTGACTCGACTCGCTTCTGGCTCAAGCGCGTGCTGCAGACGTTTGCGACGGCCGACCGGCCGCTCGTCGTCTTCCTCGACGACATACAGTGGCTCGCCGACGAGCTCCCATTCTGGCAGAAGCTGCTCGCGCCGTCCTCGTCCCGGCTCGAGCACGTCTTCATCGTCGCCGGCTTCCGGACCGAGGGCCCCTCCTCGAGCGGCCAGGACGACATCGCACCGACGCCGGACCAGGTGCTCTGCCCGTCCGTCATGCTTTACGTGCCCAAGCTCAACAGGCCAGCCATCTCGCGCTACCTCCAAGAGTGCTTTCACTGGGGCGAGACCGACCCCAAGCAGGCCTACCTGTCCAACTTTCTCGTCAGCCAGACATCTGGCTCGTGTCTGTTCCTCGTCCGTCCGCGTTTCCTTTACTTCTTGTCTCGTAAGGCAGGTCCGCTGACCGCCGCCGGTCGCATCCGACCCTGCTCCTCAGGCGAGCCTCATCTGTCAGCTCGTCCGGGACGGCATCATCTCGTTTGACTGGGCCAAGATGCGGTGGACGTTCAGCATCGACGACCTGCCCCGGCACACGGCCGGCATTGACAAGTTCCTCGAGTCGGTCCTCCGCGGCTTCGATTCGCCAACTCAGGAGCTGCTTATGGTTAGTCGTCACTCCGCCTACCCGCGAGCTCTCGCCACCCTTCATCCGTCTGACCCTCTGGTCTACCCCACACAGATCCTGGCTTGCCTGCGCTCGAGCGGGACCAAGCTCGCCTATCTCGCCCGGATGACCAAAATGTCCGAGACAGATGCCCGCGCCGCGCTCTTCCCAGCGTCGAACGCCGGCGTCGTCTGGGTTGGCGACGACAGCGTCCGCTTCCGGCACGACAAGCAGCGGACCGCGAGCGCGGCTCTGATCCCAGAGAAGCGCAAGGCTTCGATCCATCACCATATCGCGCAGTGGATGCTCAAGGCCGGCCTAACCGACGAGAACATCTTTGACAGTGCGTCGCCTCTCTGCTCAGCCTGTTCCTGCTCCTTGTTGAGCAAACCTTGCCGCTCCGCCTTCCTCAGCTGTCGATTGCTTCGTCGTCGCTCGCTCGCTCGGTTATGCTATCGAGGACGAGCAAGGCCTGGCCCAGCTCGCGCTGAAGGCGGCTGCACGGGCCAACCGAGCGGCCGCGTTCCGGCAGTCGCTCGAGTACCTGCGCTTTGCAGACGAGCTCGCCAACCTGACCGAGGAGTGCTCGCTGCCTTTTGCCCAGTCGTGGGCAGAGGTTTGCGCGATTGAGCACCTGCCGGACCTTGGCATCAAGAAGGTGAGGCCTTCTGCGCTCGACTCCTGCGTCTGTCGTGCTCTCACTGATCGACCGGTCGCACGCAGATCGAGACGATGATTGAAATCGTCAACGGCGACTCGTCTCAACCCCGGCGCGACATGCTCTTCATTGAGCTCCGGACGCTCCTCGTCCGGCTTTATATCAACTGCGGACGCCTCCCGGAAGGCGTCGCCATCGCTTTCGACACCGTCGACAGCGTCGGCTACACCGAATCTCTGCGGCTCAAGCTTGCGGACGAGAGTCTGCCGCGCACGCAGGAAGACGTCATGGCCGTCAAGCGCGAGGCCGACCGGTCATGGTTCGACTCGGTCGAGGAGGAAAACATGGCCGTCGTCGTTTGCAAGCTGATCAGCTACGCCGGGTCAGTGGCTGCACTGCCGCATGTTTCCCTCGGTGTGCTCGAGTGCTAACGACGTAGCCCTCCCGGCGAACCCCTTTGCTTTAGTCCCGCGATCTACGTCTCACGTGAGGATCACGGCCAGAGGTGTGTGTCGATCGCCCTCTGCCTGAGCCTTGCCTGGCACTGACGCATAGCTTCCCCTTCTGCGCCACTCAGCTATTTTGAACTCGGAGTTGCCCTCTGCGCCAGGCTTCGTTCTCAGACTCTGGCCAAGCGGGCCGACTATACGGCCTACCTCTACGCCGTTTGGGCCGTCACGGTGCGGCTTCGCTCTCAACAGACTCAGAAGCCGGCCGTTCTGCGTTGACTGACCTCTTTCCCTGCTCCCTGCTCAGGCTGTTGCAACACTCCCCATTCGGCAGGCTTGCGTCGAGCTTGCGCAAGACGTACGTGCTCCCAAGATGTCGAGCCGTGCGTCGCAGAGAGACTGACACCGGCGTCCCTCGTGCAGCTTAACGTCCGCGGCTTCTTCGAAAACGCGACTAGCATCTGCTGCGTGGCTCAGCTGCACGAGTGGAAGAACCTGCACCTGCTGCGGTCCGACTTTGCGCGCGCCTACGAGTCGAGCGTTGCCTCTGGCAACTGGGACGTGCGTCGTCTTCGCCTCTTACTCGCCAGACTCGACCCCGACCTCGTTGCTGAAGTCTCCTTTGCTCGCGTACTGCCTCCTCAGGCTGGCACCTACGTTCTCGGTCTCGCCTTCATCACCATGCTCTTCTCGACCGAGTCGATGCTCGACCACGAGAGCCAGCTCGTCGACTGGTACACGATCGTCGAGCAGCTGCCCCCGCACAGTACGTCCAAGCTCGTCTCTTTCAAGGGTGTGCAAGGAGTGGGAGCGACCTGAGCTGATCGTTTCAACCTGTCGGCACCCGACTCGCAGGTCAGGTCTTTGTCAAGGCTCCGCTGCAAGCCTGCGAGAACCTGTCGGACACGTCGCGCCCGTTTGAGCGGCTGCGCAGTGCGTTCGAGCAGCCTTTTGTAGAGTTGGTCTTCGTGTGCCCGCAATTACTGATTTTGATATCCGTCTGCCTATCTGTCAAACAGCGCTTGATGGCCGCCTCATCGACAAGCCGCGCGACTTTGCCGTCGTCCAGGATCTGCCGATGTACTCGGTCGAGTTTGGCCTCCTCCAGCTGTTTCTCAAGGTCGTCTTCCTTGCGCCGCGCAGCGAAGTGGACCCGGTCCTGAAGCAGGTGCGTCGGCCTCCTCGCTTTGTCACGCCGTGCGCTGGCAACAGATACTGACTCTGCTCCAATCTCAGGGCAACTCGTACTACCAAGTATTCTCGGGCGTCATCCTCTTCCCTCGTAAGTTTCTTCTCCTCTGGTCAGCAGACCAGCGGTAGGCATTGCCTGACGAGCCATCTCGCGCACGCAGTCTGGGTCTTTGTCAGCGCTTGGTACCTCTTGACTGAGGGCACCGACGAAGATCTGGCCGAGGCCGATCGCAAGATATCGGAGCTGCACAAGTTCACCAGTCAGTCATGGCGGCCCCACCCTCCCTTCCTCCTCCTGAGTTGCTGACAATATGCGCCGCCCGCTCGCTGCATCGCCATCAGCGAGCGACTTCACGATGATGCTGCTCATGCTGCGAACGGCGCGCACCGTGCGGCAGGCAGGTGACGGGCCCGAGCGCTGGGCGGCTTGCCTGGCCGCTGTCGAGGAGGCGCTCGACACCCTCCTCCGCGGAGGCTTCCATTTCCTTCGAGGTTAGTCGACTGTCGAAGCCACCTCCTGTCGCTGCTGCTGAACCGTCAGCTGTTGCCCTTACACACAGGAATGCTGAGCTTCAAATGGGCGCGCGTGCTCGCTGAGCTCAAGGGCGACGACTCGCCACTGGTCGCCGGCTATGCTGTCACAGCTCACCGGTCCTTTTCCAGAGCGAAGACGCTCGCGCTCGTCCGTCTAGTCAAGAGCCATTTCCCTGGCACCGGCAAGGAGCCGCCAACGCCGTCGCTCTCGCTTCCATCCGAGACCCTGTCGGCCTACTTCCCGGCACCGATCCAGGAGACGCCGGTCCCGCCGCTTGTCAAGCGGCACGACTCAGGCTCGACCGATACCACTTCCGAGCCGCCCTTTGCCGCGAACCTGGGCGAAGAGGCCCTGGCCAAGGCCGACCACCTCGACAGCCTGACCTTCATCCGAGCCTCGCTCGTGCTCGCCCAGAGCGGCAACCAGATCTCGGTTGAGCTGATGCGTATCCTGCTCCAGGTCCATTCTGCACCGAGTCACATCATCCCTTCGATCGGTCGGTTGTGCTGATTCCGCATATCTGCCCGACACTACCTGCAGTTCTCGCGCGCCTCGTACGGCGCCCTGGCCTTGTCGTCGTCGGGCTCTGGTGGCTCGGGCTCGGCCTCGCTCAATCTCCGTGCGAGCGGCACGTATGAGAACCTCGTCTCACACGACCTCCCGCTCAGCTCGGCCACAGAACTCTGTCCGACGTCGACAATCCTGCACGTCTTCCGGACCAACAAACCGGTTCTGACCGTCTCCGGCCTCGACCGGCGGCCCGACCCTTTCTTCAAGGGCTGGCTGCCCCGGTCGCTCATCGCCCTGCCGCTCGTTCTCCAGGGGCAGTGCCGGGGCGTCGTGCTTCTCCTGTCGAAGAGCTTCTCGGCGACGTCGCCGGTAGCCGCGTCGATCGAGATGATACAGAGCCTCGCATCCTTCGCGGTATGTCAGCATTCGGAACCTTCGTCCCGGCGGCGCCCATGCTGACCGTCGCGCTGGCGTTGCAGGTCGTCGCTATCGAGTCGACCG
>Ga0308160_10002985_pt1 | contig 19644 bp, 25 predicted proteins | sample PhyFR1_FD_201036 | JGI IMG/M metagenome (GOLD analysis project Ga0308160, IMG submission 201036) | Phyllosphere microbial communities from UC Gill Tract Community Farm, Albany, California, United States - DLSLF.R1 | ecosystem: Host-associated > Plants > Phyllosphere > Unclassified | place: USA...
CTATCAGACCTTACCAGCCTTGGTGCCCATTCTGAGCCAGTGCGTTACAGACATGGTAGGCAGCTTACGGCAGATACTCTGACGTATTGTTTCATTGTTCTAGCTCGAATGGCCGAGGACCAAGATGTGCCGCCTGGTATGAGGATGCACTCATCGCACAGGGTATCAAATCGAACGCTCGCGTGCTCACTGGCGGCATAAAAGCTTGGATTGCCCATTATCCCGACGAGGTGATCGACATGTAGATAGTGTGATCCGTATTCAAGCATATGTTGAGTCAGTTGTAAATGAACAATGTTTCAGAAAGCATCATCGATCAAAGTCGAAAAAAGTCCGCATTGGCGCCGGCGTCCCCGTTTGTCACCTTCTCATCTGGCCTTCTACTTACCCTCCCGACCTGCTTCCGTCTCTTTCCACCGCACTCTAGGCGTGCCTCAGACTCCCGGCATCGCCTGCTTTCTTCCGGTGCATCTACAGAAATGCGGATACGGGAATGAGATCCGATGAGCCCAGCTTGAAGTGATGTTGAAGTACTGATTCATGAGATGATCAAGTATCCATCCACCAAACGCCATCAGCTTACCGGGGCGCAATCTCTATCAGACATCGGCGATGTTGGTACCGATCTTGAGCCCGTGAGTTGTCAAGGCGTAATTCGGCTGATGAAAGATCCTTCATTGTACCGCGTTTTGATTCTAGCTCGGATGGCTCAGAAACTGCAATTCGTTTTTTGATTCGAGAGAGCCCTGATTCAGCGGATGAGGACGATGCATGCGTCTATGCTCACTGGGGGCATCGAAGCTTAATAGAGCTTTATAGGTATGCGAGGGGTAGCGTCCAACGAGCGAGCTTCTGGAATTGGTAGTGGTTACATACATACTGTATAATTGGATCGCATGGGACGGACAATTCAGCCTCACGTGGGTTTCTGGCGGCAGTAACAAGATTGGCACCGATAGGCTTGTGACTGCCGTCTAGACGGGATATAGGAGAGGCGAAGAGGGAGGGAGGGGGGGGAGGGTAAACGGCGCGGACTTACGATGCAAGCCTACCCATCATCTTCTGGCTGAAAGTAGCGCGCAGAACCTGACATGGTACTAAATATAAGCCTAAGCTGGACGTTTGATTGATGCTGGGCAGGAAGCAAATTTGTCGAAAGCTGACCCCGAAGCCAGAGACCAAAATTGGGTGGTTAAAATTGGTCTCTTGTCTTACGTATGACCTTTTCCAAACTCCCGATGACCGAACCGGTAGAGGCTTACTATGTAATCCATGGCAAAAATTGAGATCAAACGCATCAAGCGTGATGAGTGAATTGTAGAAAGGCCAACTCAGGTTTCATCGACCCCCCAGGCAGGGACTTGACATCATTTATTATATCATATCCTTCAATTTATCCTAGACCCCTCATGTCCTTGGTCTTCCATAAATGTCACGAGCGCCCTCTCGCGCGGAAAGGTGGCTGCCAAGATATAAGGATCTGAAATGTCTGTCGTCTAAGTGAGCACTATGACCTCGTAATACTGGAGTCTGATGTCGATACCAAAATCATTCTCAGCTTGGTCGCTACTATCACCTCGTCGAGCTCTTTTGGGCCGTTGATCCAGGAATCTGCTGATGAACACGTTCACAATCACTATAGCAGTATGTGTAGCGGTCCGTAAACCAAAACCTGATCTAGCTCTCGCAGTTCCTCACAGCGATCATCCGGCCGCTGTCCAGCGGTCCTAACGGAATTTCGGCTTATCTGTCGTTGCTGGTCAAGCGGAATCTGACTTTTCCGGACGATAAGAAGGAGGCCAATGAGATGATTACTTGAAGCCATTTGTGGCATACCCTCTGGATATACTGGTGTGATTGCGTCTCGTCTCATAGGGGTTTCATACTGAGTTTTGCCGTATGAGGAGCTGCGCTGGGCAATGCTGACAAAGTACAGAGCTCGACGTGATTCTTGCTCGGCCCGGGCAACTGTCATTAGGTAATGTTCCTGTCTTGTTGCGATTTAAATTGAGGAGATGGCTGGCACGGTCCTTTCGGGCTGCTCACGAATCATACATCCATCACTGTAAGCTTTACTATGGCATGCTTCTAGGATACTGATTAAGGCGCCAAAGCAGGGAAGACTGCGAATCTATAGTTTCTCAATTTGATTATTTTCTTGCTCTCGAAAACCTTGTGTCGGTGCGCTTTTCCTGTGCCATGTGCCTTATCTAAGTAGGACAGCAAAGAAGTGTGAACCGAAATGACCAAACAAAGTCATTTCCGAGCTGTCGAGCTAACATACCAGGCCCAAGTCCACATCGCGCAAGCCGCAGTGCATACGGGCACGTGCAGATGTCGTGTCAAGAGGCATTATTCCTGCCACTTCACTGGACACCGGATAGTCACTGTCAATGGCGCATGGTGGCATACATATCATGTAGGGGAAATAACTCCTGGATAATGTTTGATATCACATTCAGTCACGAAATTTGAAACAAACGGCCTTCTGCACACTCCCTATTTAAACGGCTTATTGGCAATACTCAAGCACTGCGATTTGTTTGCACCACGCGAGCTTGACCCGACGAGCTCTCTGTTTGTCGCTGAGTAGACCTGAGTCTACTCTGCCATACTCTCTGACCACTCTCATATGTGACTCGCAGTTGGCTGAACTTCACCCACACAATTGATAAAGGCGACGCGAAAAATCCATTCCAGCGTTGCGATCGGTGCATTTCAGTCGTGCTTTGGCGGACACGAATACTAGTGCATGTCTCTGAAGAGATCAAGTTTAATCCTACAGAGCATCTTGTACGGTGCTTCGGTGTCGCCAGCAGCTGGATTTACCGTGCACGACATCTCGAACCAGTACCCCACAGAAAATAGTGCCGTATCCATGGGATGAAGATGATATTTGTAGGAGCTCCTTTGTAGCTCGAACATGCCCTGAAAGTATGTGTGATATACCCGCGAGGCCGAAGTATCTTTGAACTGGACTGCCTCTTTCGCTCTTAATAGAATGGATCTGTCTGTATTTCCGTCCCAAATCGCCTGAGACGGCAAACGTGGCGGCATGCTGGTCAGACCGTGCGTATCGATAGAAGCAAACACGGGCGGTGCTTCCCGTAGTGTCGGGTCCACAGTTGAGTCAAGGGCGGCTGTTACGTCAGCAAAAAGACTCGGGGCCTTTCACTCCTTGTTGAGGCAGGTAGGTGAGAGGTTATAAACGCGTGACATACACTCATACCCACCTTCTACTAGGACGGGCCTCATTCGTTCATTGCCCCTGGGTAACACCTCACCAGCTTCTGTTTCTTCTAATGAGCCGTCCGATACATATGAGTAGTCCAGCCACCATTGACCGAACAGCCGGTTCAGTTCTTTACGCCGAAGACCAGTACCCGGCATTTCGACTTTTAGCTCTCGATAACATCCCATGTTCCAGTCGGATATCATGTCACTCGTTATTGGACCTCTCGAAGAAGCAAAGTGTACGCGAAATGGGAAATGGGGTAGCCCGCGACACTCTTGCTCATCCGCTGTAGGAATAATCAAGGAAAAGGGTGATGGGGTGAGTAGCTTTGCATGTCGTGTCAGTCAGACGTCGATAAATAGCAAGGAGCGAAAGGCTTCAGTGACTCACCTCGGCTGCAAGTTCCTCCTTTGTGGCAATGTCATGTGCATACTCCTCAAAGACATAGTTCATCCACTTGCGGGTCACTGTTAGGAACCGGCTCGGAATCGGGTATAGAGGAGGATGATAGAGAAGTGGTATCCGAACGCTTTCCAACGATTAGCAATCGGATGCCGATTCATCGAAAACTGGGCCGGTCACGCACCTTTTATCCACACGAAGCCGCCCCCTGCGCGCTTTCAACTCCAGGATGTAAAATACTCGAATCCGTACGCGTCCTGCTGTAAATTCCATAGTCGGTGCTAAGGGACCGAGCTGTTGAGGTTGGCGCCTGCTCTCATCCAGAAGATCTCTACTCTCGGGACAGGCCAAACGCATTCCCCCCAGAACTTCCCGCTCGGTTCGAGACACGACATCGGCAACAGATGGCATGGTAATCTGCCAAACGCCTGTTCGAGGAGTGACCGTCGCCTCAGTCAAATCAGGCCGCCATATATTCGTTGTTCGACGCACTTGCTCGACGCACTTGTGCGCGTAGCCGCTGCCTTCCACGAGGTGCGTTATCGACATATATCCTTGCACCTACTCGTCTCAGCAGAATTCTATTCAAATATAATCAAGAGCGATGCTAAATGCTTCGTACATACCGACAACTCGACCTTTTTACAACTTGTTATCTCGCCCAGCGCATAAGTTCCTGACAAGATTTGCTCTCTGTGGACCACATGAAAATGCTTATCATCGCTGCCGCATCGTGTATGCAGCGCATTGTCGACTTTTAAAGTGATGCCGGACCTTGTAAGCTCCATACTACGCACGTCTGCTGCCTCGGCTGTGTTACGTTGCCAAGCAGACTCCTCGCAGCATTGTGGTGTCGAAAGATGAAAATGGCCCTCCGGCACAACGCTGCTGTAAAGGGGGGGTTCCGGGCGCGTCCTGGGGTTCTGTGACCCCACATCCATATTGATGAGATTCGATGTCATTGATTTGTGATCCTACTGGTGGGGAAAATGTTTTCGGATTTGTAGTAATGACGAAAGAAGTCACTGCTAGGCAGGACTGATGGCGATAGTACTTGCTGTTTTAGAACGAGTGTTCTCAATCGTTTAAGATCACGAAACGCAAAATGAATCCCCACTCTCAGGAACGACACGAATTTCAATATCGTGCCTGACCACCGGACTATGCGTCGTTAAGGGATCCCAATGATCAATGATCGAGGCCTGCTTCTGGGCTGCGCGATTTATTGGGGGCTAGGGATAGCCTCGATGTCAAGTCGGGTAATTTTGTGGGCGAAACTTGTGGTAATAATGTATCACTCTTTCGCAGCAATGCCAGAGGATGACGGACCTGGCTGGTGATAGAGATTCAGAGCATGTTGACGAAGTCGAACCGAAAGAAGCACGAATAGCGAACGGGTTTAACATTGATACTCTCAGGACTGTTTGAAACAGTGCCTCAGGCGTATAATTGCGGCATTCTTAGGGCGGCATGTCAAAGGGCAGTACTTCAAGGGGGATGTCTGACAAACGATGCTCACCACCGGCATACCTTTAAACCTCTGTCTTGACTTGTAACAAAAGAGGATTTCCGAGGCGAGTGATAAGTCATGGTGTTTGAGCTATACCTAAGCCTGTAGCAGTCGGTCGGGAACCCAATAAACTTCTTCACTGAGTTAGGCTCGTGGGAGACTGGAGGATCGAAAATTCCGTTCTTGCCTGCCCCGGACCATCGGCTACTCCAATCAATGTGCAAGATAGTGGCCTTCGCAGTGTTGAATGGATGCTAATACACTAAATAGAAGACAAATGCGTCGGCGCTGCAGTTCCTATTAGCTCTCTGTATCATCTGGAGAATGATGAAGAAGAACTGCAAGGAAAACAATCTATCAACTATAGGGGGTTGCACCGGAATATGAAACACAGGGGTAAAGTGTCATAGCGTATTGCCAACAAGCATTATTCATTCCGGAGCAAAGACGGGACGACTTTGGGGTCATCCGGATATGGTCCGGTATCGGCACATATTCGGCGCTTGGAACTGCACCTTTCGGAATCGATACCGACCACGATAGTCCATTCAAGCGTCACTTTGGACCTCCTTGCTAAGGTTTCGCCTGCAATACCCCCCGCCCGCCAACAAGGGCGACAGGTCTATGGTTTCTATTTCGACAAATATGCTCCGGGCTCAGAGGATCCCTCTCCACCTAGGAAAGTACAGTTTGGTGATTGGACTTTGGACATCACTCGATCGATGGTGTTTGGACATCCTGGCTCAGGGTATGGCTTGATCATCCAACAATCCAAATCTTCGACTTTTCTTTTGGTGGATGAAGGATTCCAAGTCGACTTCTCAATCCGCGCGGATCCTAAAGCCTTTATCTCACTTATGTCCTTTACTGAGCTGGACATTGTCGACGGTCGAGTACAGCGGCATCGTTTGCTGAATGGCGATGAGACTTCTTCGGATACCACTCGCACCGTGGCGAGAATGCCTGGGTCGGACCCCGATTATGAGTAGATGAATGTTTTGAAATGTCCCAACTGCCATCTCGATTCCATCGGGAACTAGGATAGCAGAGTGTGTGCCGTACAGTATACCTGCTCACCCATAGTATATCAAGCTCGTCCATCGTACAAAGCTATGTATAGACAGTTAGTAATTTTCGACTCTGCCCACTGTGCGAGTCTAAGCTCGCCGCCCACTGCGCTGCCGACTGAGGCAAAGCAACACAGATCCCCCCAAAGTACATGAGACCATTTGCTCCTCCGGAGGCGGATGAGGTCACAGACACCTCAACTGCACCTCGACATATGAGATGCGAATAGGGGCAAGGGTTTCTGCCAGGAGGTTGGGGGCAGAAATTTGGCCCATTTCCACAACATCGACATTCAAGCTAAGCACTCTCCACTTCGAAGATATGCACTGCGTAAGCGTACCTGATGACTTGCATCGCATGAATGACCGCTTGTAAATGAGGCGAAAAGCTACCAATACTCTCTTGACCGCGGAGGCCGCATGGGTTTTCTAAGAAGCTTAGAAACGCAAGCTCTACCCCTGTGGCTGACAACGATATGGCAGAAGCTTCGGTAGGTCATTGTATCTGTCTGTTAAATGAATGGTTTGTAGCACAGAAGATGCAGACTCAAGGATTCAGAATTCTTTTCTTGTGTGGATCATGAATCAAGTTGATCATTGAAATTTCCAACAAGGTAATCATACCGGTCTACAATGTAATCATCTTAAGGTAATCATCCCGGATAGACCGGTACAGCCAAGCCACAAACATGTTCAACATTGCTGGTCGCTGTCAATAGTACCGACTGGAGCTGTGACACTCGACCTTGCTTTTACAGGTCAAGACAAAGATCACAGACGAGATGTGATCCAGCTCAAAACGAGCATTGACAATGGGGCAGAATACCTGTTGAGAACATAGGGTTCATACACGATCTCATCTCCGATCCGCAACCACAATTTTGGCATGTATCATAATTCTAGGGAACATCGAACCTTGTTGACGAAACAGGATCAGCCGTACAGATCTTGCCAGCAAAAAGTCACCACTGCGAGACGAGATTCCTTAGTCCTCAAGCATTTCTCGGTACTTTTCGGAAGCATCCATTACCTGGTTAGCTGACTGATACTGAACAACGGACATGTCCGTCATCGTGCTTTATCGCATGCTGAGTTTGTAGGCAGCTTCTATACTCAGATCCATGTTGTCCAATGTTGGTCAAACCTGTATCCGCCCTCCCTTACCACAACCTCCTTTTCGAGCTGATCCAATACCTTGCCGTCCTCACATCTGATTGATGCAGAGATCTTGTCCCCAACAGCAATCTGCGAGACTCCCTTCGGTGTTCCCGTCATGATTATGTCCCCGGGCTCAAGGGTGAATATCGCCGAGGTGAAGGCGATAAGCTGCGAGATGGTGTATATCATGTTGCGCGTCGAGCCGTCTTGCTTGACGCAGCCATTCACCTGTTCAAGGTCAGCGGTCAGGCTGAACAATGGCCGGATGCTTCCGTATGGGCAGAGTGACTGACCTCGAGCATCAATTGGACGCTATGTGCATCCGGTATCTCGGATACATCGATGAAACGACCCACGGATGCGAAGGTATCTAGACCCTTACATATCGTCCATGGCATTCCAGAGTCTCTCGCCTGTTGCTGTACATTCCTTGCGCACATATCGAGGGCAAGAGCTGAGAGACATCAGGGGCCAAGGTATGATACGGCGACTGGAGGCTTACCGTAACCCGATATATAGTCTTTTGCCTTTGCGGCGGAAACGTTCTTGGCCTCCCTACCGATGATCACGGCTAGCTCGACTGATATATGTCAGCTCGACTTCTTGGATATAAATCTGAAAAAGAAGTATAATCTCACCCTCATAAGCTAAAGTACAGCCTTCCGGCAGCTCGATGTTCTGTCCCGGGCCGGTGATGCAAGATGCTGGTTTCAGGAAGACCATCGGCTCCGGCAAGGGCTGAGGAGCCTTTCGGGATCAGTTCTGATGAGTGAAGGTGCTCACGATCTCGTTGGGCCAATTGTAATCATAGGATCTACCGATACCCACCAGCTGAGTGTTCAGCACCATTCGATTTCACACCTTCACGCTCAGCAAATGCCCGTGTACTGACCTTTGATGGTTGAAATCGATGATTGAGATCAATCATGGCTGCAGTCGACAGGACTACTGAGAAAGAAAAACAAAGGAGCGAATACAAGTTCAGCTGATTCTGTCGGACATGCATCGGATGTGAGATGCAGCGCAATGGAGGTTACGTTCTCCGGAGACTTCCTCGGCAACATTGGACCATCCGAGAACGACCACAGGTCGTGCGGAACCAATTATGTCTCAGCCTATCATGGACTGATGTGGCGCGGTTACGCCAGTAAGAGGACATCGTATCGGAGATATCCTCGGCAACTGAGAATCATCCGGAGACGACGTAAGGTCGCCCGAATAATGACCTCGAGCTTACTACTATCATCTGGACTCAATCGTTCTGATCGAATTGCGCGAATCATCGACATGCCTTCCACCCGTATTGCTGTAGTCACCGGAGCTTCTTCAGGTATCGGTCGCGCCACTGCAATCGCTCTGAACGCCGCTGGCTGGACGGTAGTGGTGACGGCTCGACGTGAGGATGCTCTCCGCCATACCGTTTCCCTCATGCCACAGGAGAGCCGACACAAGTCAAAAATCATTTGTGGAGATATGACGAAAGTCGATGATATCCAAGAATTATTCATGCAGGTCAAAAGAGAATACGGTGTGTACATTTGAGTGATCAGCAGTAACAATCACTGATCGTGTTAAGGGAGACTAGACCTCCTTTTTAATGTAAGATATTCTTTTGCCCGACCACATCACTTGCTGAGGTCAACCAGAACGCGGGTATCAGCACGCCTAAAGTGATGCTGGACGAGCTTGAAGTCCAGTCAGCGGCTTCTGTGTTCTCAGTGAATGTGATGGGCCCATTCATCTGCTGCCAAGAGGCGATCAAGATCATGAAGACCCAGGAGCCGATGGGTGGTCGGTGAGTAAGGGCTTCGTAGACAGTATCTGCGCACTGACAATGTCAGCATCATCAATAATGGCTCGATATCCGCCTACGTTGGTACAGCACTATCTACAGATGTTTGCCTGTTGACCTACAGACTCCGCGCCCACTCTCAGCGCCGTACACAATGTCTAAGCACGCCATAGCTGGGTTGACCAAGTGCATCGCCCTCGATTACCGAGAGTATAAGATAGCTTGTTCTCAACTTGATATCGGTTCGTTAGGAAATCAGCTTGCCTATACAAACAGTTCTCGCTGATCACCAGGGAATGCGTCAACAGTCATGTCTGCCTCGAAAACTAGTCAGGGCATTCTACAGCCAAATGGCCAGATACAGTTAGAGCTGTAAGTCAATGACTGTCGGGTCTGAGCCACGTATCTCCCGGATACTGAAGGAATCAGGTCGTACGATGTTTCGTATGCAGGAGAAGCGGTTGTGTATATGGCTTCGCTCCCACTTCACGTGAATGTGCTAAACCAGGTATTTCTGCTCACTTCGATCATGGGTCGTTGACTGACACTATAGACCTTGATGGCGACGAACATGCCCTTGGTCGGACGTGGTTGAAGGAATTGATATCTTGTAGACCCAGATCCAGTTCCAGGAGAGATGAATAACCTGAAAGCGAACATATGATTCCATGTTGACCGTAACTACGACCTGGACAGACGTCAAAGTCCTAGATGAGTGATTACTTGAGTGCCTACCAGATCGCTATTCCTGTTCTCCGTCTGTCGAAGTCGTTTGTCAGCAAAATCATGCAGCGGTAGATCCAGCAAATGTGTATGAATAATTGTGCGCCTACCGCAGGGTCCATTCGCCTCTGAGCAAACTCTGCAGCATATTCTGTGCTCCACCAAATATGAGGCGATCAAGGTGTGGATTTGGAGATAAGCACTTCTCATATCATCACATGTGCCAAGTAACAGCGAAGAGCGCCTAGACTGTGACCGCCACCTCATCAGTACACAGAGGCACGGAGAGTGATCTCGACAGGATCATAGCTCATGGTAAAGCTGACCGCTGCAGTTTGCTACCGCACCCTCTGAGGAACATAGTACTCGGAATGGTATTCTGTTGTGAACTTGGTACCGATGACCTGGGTTCCACAGTTCCTCCTTGCAAGGCAAAGCATGGTACTCTGCAATTCTCTGATCTCATCATCCGATTGATAGTACTCAAATGAGCCGCCGGAAGATACTTGCCCGATCTGTTGAGGGAGTCAAATTCCACCAAGCACTGGGATCAAGTGATTCGGTAGGACGTCGGATTCCAGCATTCCATCCAAGGGCGTTCAATTTATCCACTATAGCCTGTATTTGTTCCTTGGATGGTCTGTTGGCAGCAGCTCCAACAAAAACATTGGACTGGACGGCTTGGTTGTAGACCCAGTTGGCGTTGGCAAGGAGTCCTTCCCTAGTGACAAGTTGAGCGGTCCATCCTCTGTAGGCAATATTCCTATCACCGGCCTTCAACCAATAGGAGGGATTCAGGAAACCCCGTATCATCAACCAGTCGCTGAGCATCTCGGAGACTCTTGGCTTTGACAGTGACTTCTATCCGGAAACCTCCAACAGCCTGATCTTCTTTGCTGGCAAGATTATGGATCATACGTAGTGCCCCAGCAGCCTGATTTCGTATACCTTGCAATGTCTTTGGTACTGACGCTTGTAACCGGCTGTTGAATGACTTGATGACATGGACCAGTCGGGGATACACCTTGATCTTGAAATGCCGGTTGCGATGGGTTGTCTTGATGTTGACCGATCCATAATTCCCAGATCCCGGTACCAGCATAGGGTAATGTTCCATCCCATGTTGTCGACCATCTGTCCCGGCAAACAACCATATGTATTCCGATCCATAGCTACAGCCAATGTCCCACTCAATATGAATTGCCCATGGGTGGTCTACTTCTGCAGGTTCTTGGCGTACAAATCCCCCATCAATTGGTATCTTCTGGCCGTATGCCTTGAGCCGAATAGTATCGCATCCTGCTTCACTCAAGCACCGGCCAAACACTGAGGTTGAGAGGTGGACATTGCCTTGACTGGCTTGAAGAGGATGTTGACCGGGTTGAGCAATCTGGTATTGGTCCAGCCGAGCAAAAAATGGGTCTTTGAATTTTGGGTCGACCCAAAGCTGGTGGTTGGCTTGGGCAAGCAGCATCCAGCGGTCAAATCCTGGTCCACGATGCTAGGTCGTATGGAGTCTGCGGAGGGGAGCCCGACTGATAAGCTGGACTGTTGCAAGGGTATCCTTGAACCGGCGTTGATATTCCTCTGGTGATATGACCAGCTCCCAGCGATCAACGTCCACTGGCTGAGGATTGAGACTGTTGATGGGAGGACTGTCTTCTGAGAGGTCCGACAGGATTGAGAATTCCTCAGCAAAGGGAGATCAAGATTGACCATCTCGGGTACAGGTGTTAGAGAACGTGACATTGACCAATCAGGGATTTGGTCATCCTCAGGACTTCCTTCCGGCATGGGTTCATCTTCCCAAATGGCGTCTTGTCTTGCAGTCGTTGACCAAGACCTTGATTGAGATAGTGTGGCAGCATTGTCGACAGGTGTTGGTTGTCTGGGCAAAGGGGAATTGATAGACGACGAAGGGACAGTATCGATAGACGATGGTTGGTTAGGGGGTTACATGATGGTCTGGGGGTGGTGGTGGTCGTCAAAAATTTCATGCATGCATATTATGCCCTTTTCCCATTCAGGATCGTCTGGGCTATCCAGAACTGAAATCAGAACAATCCTGAGAGGGATGAAGCGTGAGATATGACCAAAAAGCAAACTCACGGTAACCTGACCCCTTAATGCGGGAGCAAATCTCTCACCTCTCATTTCTGCCGCCAAACTTTTCTCCGTCTATCACCTCATCTTCCACCAAAGTTGCTATCCAATGCACAATAGCTGTCCTAGATAACCTGTGGTAACATCCTGGCATACAGCATCGTACCCGATATGGTGACTGGTTGTTGACTTGGTATCGATAGAAGGGATTGTCTGGAAAGTCTTTGCAAGGTATTTGGCCAGCAGCATCTCTTGCCACATTAAAGAGCTGTCCAATCTGCTGATCCGTATGGAAGTTGTTGGCCAGAGATTGTAAAATTTCAGGAAGATTGGTGTGGTCATTGTCACACCACCACGCATTGGGATCCAGCGATTTACTTGGTTTCCGTATCCCGGCATTCCAGCCTAGACCATTCATGACATCAGTCAAGGCTTTGACTTGAATTCCTGAAGGACGCCGATTATTGTCTCCTTCGAATTTCCCCAGCTGATCCGCTTGATGATAGACCCAATTGGCATTGTCGAGCAAACCCTTCTTTGTCACCAGCCTGGCTTTCAATAATTCAGGGGCATGTGGACCATCTCATACGCCCAACCAGTACTCTGGATTGAGGAACGTGGTTTGGTCGACTATCTTCTTTGCCGCTTTGAGAGTAGGTGCTTTCACCGTGACTTCAATCCTCAAACCTCCCAATGACATGTCGTTCTTGGTGGTGAGGTTGTGTATCATTGTCAAGGCAGCTCTGACCTGACGTCTCATACCATTTATTGTCTTTGGAACCCCCCCTTGTACGGAACTGTTGAAGGATTTGAGGACGTGGGCTACGCGAGGCTAGATCTTGACAGAGAAGTTGCGCCGTCGGTATTGGGCAGTGATACTGACCGTTCCATAGTCGAGAGAAGCAGGGATCAACATAGGGTAGTGTCGGATTCCATATACTCAATCCCTTAAAGCACGGAACAGCCATATCTTATCGGAAAGGAAGGTGGTACCAACATCCCACTCGTTGTGCTTGGACCACTCGTGACCTTCCTCTGCAGGCTCCGTTGCAACAAATCTCTCGTCCAGCGGCATCTTCTGACCATATGCTTTGAGCCGAAGGGTTCGACAACCAGACGCTTTAAGACAGTATATAAACACCGATGTCGTTATTAAAGCTTGACCGGTACTTGCTTGAAGAGGTAGGCGACCAGGCTGAGCGGTTTGGAACTCTGCCAAGAACCCAAAGAAAGCCTCCTTGTGAAGCAGCAGGACCCATATCTGATGAGGTGAATGACCAAGCAGCATCCAATTGTCAAAGGCGGGACCAGTGTGATATGTCCTTACTAAGCGTCGGGTAGGTACTCTGTTTACCAATTGGACCGTTGATAGGGTGTCCTTGTAACGTTGCAGGTATTCGTCACAGGATATGACAATCTCCCATCTGTCAACGTCCATGGCGCGCCATGGACGTTCCTATCCAAATCCATCAACAAGGCTGTCCTTTCATCCTCCTCTATATCTTTTAGGAAAGTACACTCGTCCATGAATGCGAGTCGAACAACGGGAGGTGGTATTGGCTCTGAATCCAATGAAGACGATGATGATGATGACGATGACAATGAAGATGAGGAGGGTGGTGGAGGATTTGATTGCCTAGTCTATCAGTGTCTGCGCACATACATACTCAACCAGACTTACTCATCTCCTAGGGGTGGCTGATCATGGTTTGTATCCACACTACTTGAGTCGTTGTTCTCCTGATCATCCTCAGGAATAATAACGACACCATCCTCCGATCCATTACTCTCCTGATAATCACTCCCGTCATCCTCCATCCTAGCCAGTCCCATAGCCAAATCCCCGTCTACATCCAAGCTATCCTCACCGCCACTCTCACTTGAACTTGTGAAGTCGTCAAGCTCTGATTCACCCTCTTCTTCCACTTGATTGCCAGCGTTCTCCAAAGCCTCTTTTTCCCGTTGATCATCCAGGTCACATTCCAGTTCCCAATCCTCTTCCCCAAACCCGTCACCCACTGCACCTGGTATACCGTCTCCTTCCTCCACCACCATCCCGTCACCCTCTGGAACAGGTACAACCTCTTCCACTTCTACCACCATTCCCACATCCACCTGCCCCCGTCCATCATCCCTATCCCCAGAAGTGCTTTCAAGGCCAAGCTTAGCACCTAGAAGTCTTGCATGATCAATACTTGGATCCCGGGGCGGTCTATCCTCAAATGGTTCCTCCTCTTCCTCGATGTCTTCAAACTCAACATCCAGTTGTAGATGGCGGAAAGCATTGTGGACGGAAGCTGAGCCATGCCGGGATAGAGAGGGTTGTGATGGAGTGGAAGAGTGGATCGATGTTAATGGTGACGACTGTATGCGAGGAGGATGTGAGAGGCGTATTGGTGGAGTAGATGGTAGTGCTGTTAAAGACGATGATGCCTAGGACCAGGCTGTCCTTGCTTGCCTAGCAGCTAATGCGGTAGACAGATTCTGTGAAGCGGGATTTATGGGTAGTCCGATATTACGTGTCGTTGATGTACCATTTGATGATGGAGCCGTGGATAAGCGAGACAAGACTGTTGCTGACCTCTGCCTCTCCTCAGCTCCCAGCCTTGCTCCCCTCTCCTCGTCTCTCCTCAAGCATCCATACCTCAATCATGTCGACCTATCCCTGACCTGTTTGATAGCACTCGGTCATATTGGCAAGCAACAAGTCCAGCATAGCTGACATCGTCCTGGGTGAATCGTTCATCTGCATGTCGTTTGGTGATGTGATCAAGTAGATTGTTGTAGTGAAATTTGCATTGAGGGCATGTGCCAGGCTTGCCGCTGTTGCCCATTGCTCTTGAGTTCTACCAAGCCAGGATTGAATGTTAAGGAGATAGCTGCCAGTATCGGCGCGGGGAAGTAGTGAAAGGAGGTGAGAGGATTTGAAGAGATGATACTGAGCGGTCAGTCCAGTCATAGGCGGGGTGTGAGATCACACGGCTAGATGCGGCAGCGCATGTGGCATCGGAAAAGGAGTGCGGGCATCTAGTGAGCGCAGAACTGCGTGTAGGCAGTAAGTTATGCATGGATAACCATGTGGAGAATGAACGGATGGGATGACTTTGTGATCAGGGTTCTGATTGATCGTTGAACGACCGGACGGTAGTCGTTTCATCCGCCAGAATTCGAGTGGGGACGCGAGGAGCGTAAATATTGACCCTGTTGGTTGGCAGTCTTTGTCTAAGCAGATCTCGATCCCCCACTGCCGGATTCTCGCGAGTGCATGAATCAACCTCATATTCCACTGAGTGCATATAGCGAAGCGTAGCAGCAGCTTCTCACTCGTTCCGCAAGCACCATCCAGATACCCATTCCCACGCGAATCTGTGAGTCGCGACGCATATGACGAACTTTGTTTGGATATAGCACTAGCCTCCCTCTCCTAGGCACCGCATCGCCAAATCGATCCACATGACCAAGAGAGGCGTAAGATATGGATCAGTCGGAGTCGATTTGGGGATCGAGTGCACGTCTGTATCCACATCTAGTCCAGGTGTCGTCCAACGCTCGGATAGTTCCGTGCCGCTCGCGAAACCTCGTATCCGGGCTTTCACGCATTGGTTGTAGTGCCACTTGATGAATCTCGGATCGGGGTAATCACGAAGTTTCCCTCGGAAGCGGCCGGCCGTCAAGGCCTTTCCATGCAGTTCACGAGCAGATTGAAGTAGGAGTACGAAGAAATGGAGATAGTACGTTCCATCCTGGGAGATCAGCTTCACATTAGATGACCAAACTGTATCTGGAGCAGGAGCAAGACGCACCTTTAGGTAGAAAGATAGCTCCAAACGGTCAAAGGCATGGTGGATATCGTCACGAAGCAGGAGGCCAGCAGAAACACTAAAGATTGGTGCAGGATACCTGATAGACAAGAGCGATTGATAAATCTGAATTAATCAGCTTACACCGATCTTCGAGAAGCCACGGAACTCACATCCGGTCGACTTTGCGGCACGATGTGACAAGCTGTGCACTCTTCATACGGGGCATCCGTGACTAATCAGGCAAAATCCCTAGCAATCAAGGCGACTCTGAAAGAAGACTGCCAAGATTAGCTAAATCTTTAACTTCAGGGGAGCATGCTGGAGACTAACCTGTTGTGCTGTGGATCGCTTCGAGTTTGAGCGTGTCGATTGACTGCCATTGGGATTAGGGGGACAGTTTCTGCGAAAATACTCTGGGCCCCTGGCGAAAGTCACTATCGTCTGACCGCCTCACGTCGTCATTACATGCGTCCGCATCGGAAGCTGGTTCAAGCACTCACTATTGAGTACATAGCAGTAGTCGCCCGGTTCAGGAGTCTCCGCCTTGGTCATGACCGATCCGTCTGGCTTATAGAGACATCCTCCTTCTTCATTGTCCAGCAATTGGCGTACTACGTCGTAGATATACTCCCATATGCTCACCTCGCTGCGGATGAGAAATTCCAGTGGGAACGTTCCAATCAGCTGCGAGTCGCGTGACGAGATGGTGATCACGTCCTGGTCGTCCCATGAGTGTTATGCAAGAGGGTATGAAGTCATTTCTTTGTTTATTCAAGCTTCGGAACGTCACGCGGCGCGTTCCACAGACAACCTCCTTGCGACATCCGACGGTGTTTTTCGGCATATCTTCGTGTGGCACATGTTGCGCAAAGGGTCTTGATACCGGTAAGCTTGACGTATGCGAATGGCAATAGCGTTCCGGGCGCCTAGGTTGTACTGCCTGCTCTTTATACTTAGCAATCCAAGTAGAGGCTGACAGCTTCGGCCAAAAAGATCTATCCCCCTTATTTGCTGGGAGTATAGAGTAGGTCAGGGTGTCCCACAGGGCGTGTCAGGCCCCACTGACTAGGTCACAGCTTGAGATACCTCGCGGAACGGCGAAACCATCATGCTCGAAAACAAAGAGAAAAACAATTCATGCTCAGGAGCTGGCCAGTGATCCTAACACTGACCGGGAGACGCTGATTTGCGAAAAGCGAGCCTATCGTCAGATTCTTCAAGAAGACGGCGGTACTGAGACACGTGACGGAGAAATTACCGGTTTAATTTGGCTTCCAATGATGCCTCACGTGCAGACAGCCTTTTCTCACGGTCTTTCAGCTCCCCCAAACGTCGCTCGATCATGGCTTCGCGTTCGTCCAGCATCTGATCGCGCTCATTCAATATCTGCGCCCCGCTCATCTAATATCTGCGCCCGTCCGCTTCGAATTTCAGGAGTGCTGCTCCTATTAGACTCTGTGATAAAAGGTGTGACAGGAACCACATACGACCCCTCTTGGTAGTTCCCGCTCACCCACTGGGCGAAGTGACTGCTCGCAAGCACATCACCGGTCGAAAGCCGTCTATTCGGCTGTGAGAGATTGATCATCCGGATTCCCTCTCTAGGATAGGGAGCTTACGCGGGAAGCCAGCAGGCTTGTGATTGTCTCTTGTAACGGTAGGCTTCCTCCGGGCGGCATGATGATATCGAAAGCCCGCTCAATTCCCCTTTTTCGGCTATCAGGGAGTCTACACATAAGTGATGTGGAGGGTTTAAGCCTGCTTCATCGCTCACCTCAAGTTGACCAATTCGAACAACACGCAACCTAGGCTGTACATGTCTGCTTTCAAGTCGTACGGCTGTCCGGCTAGAATCTCCTGATCATAAGTGATGGTCACTGATGGAGTCCTGGGTAGGAACTCACAGGTGCCAAGTAGCCTCGGGTCTAGCGTGTGCTATCAGCATTTATTAAGCCAGACACCTGATGCCGTGATAGACTTACACCGACAAAAGACTGGGCGACTGCTTGAGAGATCTGTAAAGTCCGACTAAGGCCAAAATCTGCCAGTTTCACCATTCCATTTGGCATCAGGAGGACTGTGGGATCGGTTAGTGTATCTCCAATCATTGTTCAACAGTCAAACGCACTGTTCTCGGGCTTAATATCCCGATGAACAATTATCGTTCTGCCATCAACGGGATGATGACAATGTTGTAGAGCGAGTATTGACTGGCAGAATATGTTGAGCACTGTGCGCAATGCAATTGAGCTCCTGACCTATCAGCTACGATCTTGAGAAAGCTACGGTACCTTACTTGCTCTTCTTAGCGCCCTCGATTGCATCTCGAAGGTCACCCCCTGCGCAGAACTCCATCACAAAGTAGTCGACAGGGCCATCTTTATTGTCTTCCATGAGACGGATGATATGGACATGGTCTAGAGTGGACAAAATGGCTGCTTCTTCGCGAAGCAGCTCTATCTTCTTCTTGTAGTCCGGAGCTCTTTTCTTGATCGTTTTGATAGCCACCAACTTATCGTGAGCCCATTTCCTTCTCCTATTTCTGGAAGCACAACTACTGACCTGTTTGGTGGTGCGGATCTGAGCGAGGACGACTTGACCAAAACCTCCTTCACCCAAATACTTCACTATCTTGTAGCCATCCATTTTAGAATTGAGACGGTCAACGACCAAAGCGTCTGGGGACTTGTTTGTCACCATTATATGAGCAGTATAAATTCCGTTGTTACAGGTCCTGGGGGTTGAGAAGACCAGCTTCCGTTCTTTTGTCCCTTGTTTGAACCATGTTTCATGTGGCCCTTTGGTATTGTTGTTGTTGTTATCACGGACTTCTAGAAAAGCGATGTGAGTGTCGGCAGGTCTCTGGACACAGCCCTGTTGATAAGATGAAACAGCCATTGAACATTCAAGGCTTTTGCGGGTTCAACGTGGAGAGTCCGAGGAGGCAGTGTACCCCTTTCGACTGAATTTTGATCCGTAGAGTATTGGTCATGCCACACTAGCGTAGTATCTGATGTGACTAGATCGTCTCCGTCTGTACGCGTGACCTCGCGCGTGAAACGGGAACAATACGAATGCTCTCCCCTTCGAATCGAAGCAGCGGTAGCACCTTTTGTCCCAGCCCCGAACAATAGGTCTAGGAAGAATCGCCCATCCTGAGGCTGTAAAGGCGAAGACTAATGTTCACCCAAATAGCTTCATAATTCACGGTAGCATGCGTTAGACGTCTCGCTTACATCCAAGAAGGGGTTTAGGTAAATTGATCAAATAACCGGTGCCTGCATGCAGAACAATACACCTTGACAACGCGGGAAAAAAACAATAGCGCATTCAGTCTCCCCTGATTTCACGGAAGTATTAATGCTCTTTGTCCTTTCGACAGACAATACGACACGAAATGCTTCTCCCTCGAGCTGTGTGCTCCCCGTCAAACATCGCAGAATCCGTTGAGCTCATAAAGCTAGGTGGTATTGGTAAAATGCTTCAACGATTAAACCGACGGCTAGAAACCACTTTCCCTTGCCAATGATTGACGATACCGCCAAAACAATAATCCGGCCTACCGCCGAAGCTCTCTCTCATGCCGATCCCACACTTTTCGAGATGATACGATACATCCGGCACGTACTCGATCGCCACGATCCTGCCGAGATAGCGCATAATGCAGCGTTGGTCTACCTCGCCATGTTCACGGCGTTTAGAGACGCAAAATTACTAGAGCTCGATTGGGCACCATCTCTCTCGCTGGACATCGGAGACCGGGAGTTTGAGATAGTGATCTCAGAAGTGAGTTGATTTCGAATTGCTAAGGAGAGAAGCTAATTTTCCCCAGAAGACGGCGACCCAGAACA
>Ga0308160_10002986_pt1 | contig 19624 bp, 21 predicted proteins | sample PhyFR1_FD_201036 | JGI IMG/M metagenome (GOLD analysis project Ga0308160, IMG submission 201036) | Phyllosphere microbial communities from UC Gill Tract Community Farm, Albany, California, United States - DLSLF.R1 | ecosystem: Host-associated > Plants > Phyllosphere > Unclassified | place: USA...
TACGCGACCAAAATCTCGGCCTACCACATCATCGACTGTCGCTTCGACTACGAGTTCAACGGCGGGCACGTCGTCGGAGCCATCAACTGCCAGAGCGAAGCCGACATCGAGGCGCACCTGCTCCCTGAGAGCAGCGCGAGCGGCCGGGCGGCTGCGACATGGGCGACGCTCCCCCTGCCGAGCATCAGCGGCCTGCCTGATGCTTCAGGTCAGGCCAAGAAGACCGTCGTCATCTTTCACTGCGAGTTCTCACAGAAGCGGGGGCCCGAGCTGTGCGTTCCGCTTGTCTCCCCGACTGAAGCAGCTGCCGAGTTGGTCGCTGACGCCCGGACGCACGTCTCCTGCATCCGAACAGGGCCAAACTGCTCCGTAAGAAGGACCGAGCAGCCAACCAGAAGTCGTACCCGGCGCTGTACTACCCGGAGCTCTACATACTGGACGGCGGCTACTGCGACTTCTATCGTCAACAGCCGGTGCGTCGGATGCCAAAGCCGGACCGTCACTCTCAGCGTCGAGGGCAAATCACTGACCGCTATTGCGCTTACAGCAACTGTGCAACCCCCGGGCGTACGTCTCGATGGACGATCCGGCTCACGTTGCCAAGCGGGCGTCCGAGATCCACACGATGCGCAAGTTCCACCGGGCGCAGTCCTGGCAGGGCTCCCGTACGGCGCCCGTCCTCCAGCCAACTCGGCCCCAGTTGCGGCCACATTCATCCGTCAGCCAGGGCATCCCTTCCCAGCGGATCACGTACGAGCGGGCGGCGCCGGCGACCATCAGCGCAGCAGCAGCCTCGGCTCGGAGCACGCTAGGGGCGAGCTCCAGCCACAACATCGACCATCCGATGGACGACCACGAGGACGAGAACACCTTTGCCGACTCGTCCTTCGCAGACTCGTCTTTCGAGGATTCGTTCGAGGGCAGCCCGGCCCGGCCGTCATCACGCCTCGGTAGCGGCGGTGGTGGTCTGTCGATGTTGGGCGGGGCGGGCGGACTCAAGCCGTCGCTCGCGCCGCCCCCTCTAGCCCGGATGGGCAGCCTTCAGCCACCGCCGAGGTTGAACCGGCTCGCCCGGGCGACGTCTTCGGCACCGCAGGCGTTTACGCTCGGCTCGGCGGCCGCAAGCGGGCTACAGCCACGGACGTTTGTCCGCGCACAGTCGTGGCAGGACTCGGGCTCCGTCTCGAGCGGCGCAAGCGGCTGCGGCCGCTCATCGGTCAAGCCGTCCCGGCCACCATTGGCAGGCATCTTTCCCCTTGCCTTCTCTGCCGGATCGGCCGCCAAGGGCAGGCGGCGAGCCGGCAGCATCATTGGCGAGGAGGATGGCGGCGATTAGGGTGGCCGACCTCCCCACTTGTCTCCCTGACGCGAGCTGCTGCCGTGGCCCGCGCACAGCCTGATCTCGTTCTGGCAGCTGTGGTCAGCCCGCGGGCTCTGCAGGATGTGATGACGACCGTTTTGTGTAGACGGCTGAGGCGCACATCGGGAAAGCGTGCAGAAACATGAATGGGTGGGGGAGGAGGGGGGAGGGTTCCATTTGGGGGGGGGGCGGGGAGGAGGTAGGGAGTCCGAGGAGTGTTCGGCATTAGACGGCGTGCAGGTAATAAGAGAAGAAGAGGAGGCAGAGTGTCCAAGAGACTACAAGGGTGGCCGTCGGACAGGCGCACGACGGCGAGATACGGTACAAGAGGGGGGAGGTCAAAGCGACTCGCGCGGCAACTAGGCGCAACCGATCACGAGTCGTCGGACGACATCGCGAGGGTGTTGCGCGAGAAGTTGCGGCCGGTGAGGCCAGTTAGGTCGACCCTGCTCGAGTTGCGCGAGCTTTTGAGAGAGTTGAGCGAGGTCGCCGGCGGGGTGAGGACGCCCGACCGGTGCTGCGCCGTCGAAGGGCCGCCACCGGCATGGCTCGCCGCACCCGAGGAAAAGAGGTCGGCTGGTACGTCGTTCCAACCCCCGGCTGAGCTTGCGCCGTTCGTCGAGGCTGGGAGGGTCCGGCCGAGGATTTCACGCAGAGGGAGGAGATGGAAGTCGACCGACTGCCCACCGGGCCCGGTCTGAGGGGACGGCCTGCGCTGCATGCGCGGCGGCGGTCCTCCGGGCAGAGCGCTCCCAGCAACGTAGGGTCCGTTTGCGATCGGCGAGTCGACGCTGCCGGGCGTGCCGTACTCGTCGTCGCTGAGGCGGCGACTGAGCTGCACTTCGACTGAGCCCGGCCGGACAGATCGTCGGGGCGAAGGCGGGGGCGAGTTGCCCTGGCTGGCGTACGCAGACGCCGCCGTCGGCCGGTAGAGGGCTGACGCAGCCAAGGAGGCTGAGGTCGCAAAGTCGCTCATGATGGCCGGCGAGGAGTCGACGTGCTTCAGTGTCCCACGACCGCGAAGCTGGTGGGCACCAGACGGAGGGCCGGCCGGCCGGAAGGGCAGTAGTCGACGGAGTGTCGAGACGAGCGACCAGAGCGAGCCGGAGCGCTTCGCCGGCCGTAGTGTCGGCGTCGTCGTGCCGCTTCCGAGGAAGAGCTCCTCCTCGGCGTCGAGATCGGTCGCCTTCTTGGCCCGCCGGGCCGGGCTGCCGCGCAAGGCGGAGCCTGTCCGGCCGCGGAGGATCCTGCCGAGGATGAGAAGCATGGCGAGCAGGCCAAAGATGACGTACACGGCCTGACCGTCTGGCCGGAGATGGGCGAGCCGGGTGCCGTCGACGAGTCCGTCAAGGTGCTTGGGCAAGGCGAACCACGGCTCGCGAGCCGAGGAGGCGAGTCGGGGCTCGACGCCGCGCGAGGCCTCGATGACCATCTTGCCGAGCGTCCAGCTGATGGCCGTGTCACCGACGGTGTCGACCGACTGGAACTGGGGTTTGCCGCCCTTGGCCTTCTTTCGCGCACCGGTCGAAGCGGTTGGTGCCAGCAGCCCCTTCTCGCTCGCCTTCTTGACAGCCTCAAGCTCGGTGTCGGACGGGGTCGAGGGCGACGACTGGCCACCGGGGTGAGAGGGCGCATGCGCTGCTGGCGAGGACTCTGGGTCGATGGTCCGAGGCAGGCCGATGCCCTCGTGCAGCACGTTGACGAGCCAGGCCGCCTTGAAGCACTGCATCTTTAGCCGCGACAGCTCAACCTGCAAAAGGGGTGGCGGGCGAGAGAGAGAGATCAGAAGATCAGTGTCTGGGACAACCTGGTCAGGCGTCGGGCGAGGATGGAGTCGCACCTCGGGTCCCCACTTGCCGGTGGCGACGATCTGGCCGTTGCCATCGAGGACCTCGCCGTCGCCCGTATGTGGGCCGCCGGCCGAGCGCTCGAAGCGGTGCTCGATCGCCGACCAATCCTCGCCGCAGAAGGCGCCGGCCTTGCGCTCAAATTCGTCAAAGTCCCAAGCGCCGCCGAGGCCAAAGACGTGCTCGGACGAGTACCAGTACTCGCTGACGCCAATGAAGCGCTGACGGGCAAAGTCGATGTGCGGGGTCGAGAGTCCGCCAAAGAGGCAGGTCGTCGGGTCCGATCCAGCCGGACAGGGCAGGTCCTTGTTGAGCAGCGGTTGGAGCGAGCGCAAGCAGGCATCGAACGAGCCGGTGCCGGCGAGTGTGTGTGGGCTCGAGGCGTGCTGGAGCGCGGCCGATGACGAAGCCGTCGTCAATGCCGAAAGCGGCAGCTTCGGCGTCTCGACGAGCGCGAGCGACGTTGGCAGGCACGGGTCCGGGATCGCCGGCTCGTCGTGCGCGGCGCCACCATCGCCGACGGTCGGCCGGCCCGAGGCTTCCCAGCGCTCGACAAGGAGGCCGACGTAGCGCTCCCGGGCTTTATTGGTCCCGTAGCCGAGCCAGGAGGCGACAAAGACGTCGTAATTGAGGTCTTCGCCAGAGAGGAGCCGGAGCTTGACGCTCGAGAGCGAGCTCTCGTGGGCGCTTGCCTCGGCCGCCGAGGGCGCGAACGCAATCTGGGTCGAGGCCCCGCCCATGTCGAGAAAACCAAACGGCGTGACGTCGTCAAGGGCGGCCTCACGGTCGGCAGCATCCTCCCATGCGGCCGGCGTCGAAGGGACGAGCGCGGTCGGGTCGCCAAAGCCGTCCATGAGGTAGTTAACGGCGACCCAGCCCCAGAGGCCCTCCTCCTCGCCCGAGATGATGCGGACGCTGTCGCCGCACGGTCCGAGCGGGCCGGCCGGCTCGACGGCAAACGGCGTCTGCTGGCGGAGGACGTCGCACGTCGCACTGATGAGCGCGGCCGAATCGGCCTCGGGCAAGAGGCGCATGCCGGCCGTCGCGAGGATGTAGACGGGCGTCGCCGCGTGGTGCGAGGGAGGGATCGCTGCCCGGGCATGTTCGAGCAGCGGGGCGAGGTAGGCCGAGGTCGCGCCCATCGAGAGGGGCGCGTTGGCGAGGGATGAGATGCCTGTGTCGGAGGAGGGTTTGCAGATGCGTCGTCAGTGCCGCGCTGTCTGGTCAGGACAGAGGGCGGGCAGAGTGAAGGACGTACCGGGCTCGACCTTCTTCTGCCACTCTCCGCTGCCGCCTGCGACGCCCTTCTCGACCCTCGGCAGCCGGCGAAGGGCGCCGCCCTCGGCCGCAGCCTTAGCCCGGCCCTTGCCCTTGCGGCCGCTGGCGTCGAGCGTGGCCAGGAGTTCGGCCTTTTCCGACTTTGGGTCACGCCACGAGTAGATCTGGAGGCGGGAGCCGGACGAGCCGGCGTCAATGACGAGCGCGTACCGCCGGTGAGCGAAGGCGTCGAGCTGAGGCGGCGGGGGCATGGCCTAGGAGGAGGGGAAAGGGGAGTGCGGCACGACGCGGCCTTCAGACGGATGCGACGCGAGGCAGGTAGGAGAAGGGGACCGGGGGAGGGGCCGTGCGGCGGGGAGAGGCAGAGGGGTGGGGTGACGCTGGCGGGCGGAGTATGTGGGCCGTCGTGGTCCGACCGGAGGAGGAGGAGCAGACGGGGGCGTCCTCGAGCGTCTCTCGAAGGCCAGCTTCTCGGAGGAGCGGGGACGGACGCGAAAGGGGAAGGGAGAAGAGAGAGCGCGCCGACGGGGGGTCGAGGGAGGGAGGGCAGGGGAGAGGACGCTGCCCACGCTGCGCCCGCCGCCGCCGCGCGGAGTGTCTCGCAGGACGCAGAGGCCTGCCCGGCGCTGCATCGTCCAACCGTTGCGGCGGCAGGGCCGGGGAACAGGTCGCTCGCCCTCCCAAGCTCGTAGGCTCACATTGATCCCCTTGCGGGAGAGTGGGAAACGACTCGCGCAGCTATCTCGCCCATGGAGGAGCAACGCCCTTTGCGAGGGACGGCCCTGTCGCTCTCCTTCTCTTTGCCGGTCGCAGGTATCCTTCGTCGGCCGCGCAGCACGGCGCCGGCGGGGGCGCGAGAGTTTGACCGAGCGCCAGCGCCACACCCTTGCGCGCCGACGGCTGCCAAGCTGAGATGCGCGCCTCTGACGGCTTGCAAGGACGCTCCGGACGTGCAGACGAGCAGATGAGGGTCATGATCATAGGTCTGGGAGCTTCGACCGTAGGCCCCCGCCTTGGGACAGGCGGCGCTCAAAGCGGGTGCGATCGCTTCGGCTACGTCCGCCTTTCACAGCGGCGGGACCGTCAGAAAGTCGTGCCGGACGACGGGCTTCCGCGGCGTCGGCTGCTCCTGCTCCTGCTGCTGCTGCTGGCGGCGCTTATTCTTGCCAAACTCGAGCGCGAGCCCCTCGTCGTCGTCGTCGTCGTCCTCGGTCTCCTGCTCGACGTCGCCGTAGGCGCTCCCGCCGTCGTCGATCGGCGCAATGTCGGCCTCCTCGTCGGCATCCGCGTAGGCGTCCTCGGCGACGGCGACCGTCCGGCGGGGGATGAGCGCCGGCGGGCGGAGAGGGGAGCGCGTCCGCTGGATCGGCTGGACGAGGGCCGCTGGCGGTGGCGGGGCAGCGGCGAACAGGCCGCCGTGGAGGGACGAGACGCTCCCACCGGCCGACGAGCTGCCGCTGCCGACCACGTCAGGCCGCCGAAGCGAGCCGAGCGGCGAGACGGAAGGCGTCACCGGCGCGGATGACGGGATCGGGCGACTACTCGTCGTCGAAGAGAGCATCGCGCTCTGGTTGCCACTGCTCCGTCGACTCCAGCTCTCGGCCGTTGGGGGTGCGCGGGCGCCGACCTGCCCGCGCGAGAACGCCAGGCCATGGCCGCCGCTGCCGCCGCCGCCGACGCCGGCGTGCCCGCTAGTGCCAACAGCCGAGGACGATGACGAGGCCGAAGAGTGGAAGAGCTTGTGCCGGATTCGGGACGCCGTCCGCCGGATCTTGGCCGAGAAGGTCTCGGTCAGCGCGCGGGCAACCTCGTCCCGGGTGACGGTCACAAAGGTGTCGTTGTTGGGGTCCGTCCGCGTCAACCAGTCGTGCACGTTGTCGATGCCCCGAAGGACCCAAGGATGGCGCTAGATGCGATTAGTGGTCGGGAGGAGAGCGTCAGTAGGAGGAGCACAGCTTTGGGGCAAAGCCGTCGAGTGGATTCTTACCTTGACCTCCTCGAGCCGGATACGCTTCTCGGGGTCTTTCTCGAGCAGGCGGTCCATAAGGTCGCCGAGCTCGCGGGCTTCCTCGTTGGCATCCCAGGCGCGGTTGCCGGTCCGAAGCTCGTCGGCACCAGCACTTTCCGGCACGCGGTAGTCGTCGAACGGAATGACACCAAAGAGGGCAAACTCGGAGTGAGCCTCGAACGGCACGCGGGCAAACAGCAGGCAGTAGAGCGTGACGCCGAGCGCCCAGATGTCGATCGCTTTGGTGATGCGCGGCCGGCGGACGGCGAGCGACGGATGGGGCGACGGCGTTTGGTGGCCAGACGAGCCCGGGCCGGAGCCGGCGGCGGCAGCCGCGAACGGCTGGGCTGTCGCCGAGGAGCAGCTCTGCGGGCGGGACGAAGAGCCGCGATGCGAGAGCGACGGTCGACCGCCATTGCCGCTGCCGCCGCTGCTAGACGTAAAGCGGCGGGCGAAGAAGGATGTGCCAGACGTGCCTGCTGCGGCCGCCGCTGCCCGGTCGAAGCTCGCGTCGTCGCCGGCCGGTGGGCTACCAAGCGGTGTCGTTGCAATCGGGGTCGTCTCGCCACCGTAGCAGAGCTCGGGCGCAAAGAAGGCTGGGCTACCGGCCGTCTTTGCGAGTTCGGTCTCGTCCTCGCGATCGTATAGCGCGCTCGAGAGCGTCCCTGTGGTGAAGCCACCGGTGCTCGCGACCGAAACAGGCGAAAGGACACCCTCGTCGACTGGCCGCTTTGACTTTGCGCTCGCGCGATCAGAGCTACCGTAGCCCTCTTCTGAGCTCGAAGCGGGGGCTAACGACTCGGTGCCGTTCGCAGAGGTCGCCGAGGCTGCTGCCGCAGCGGCCGCGTCCGCCTCGGCAGCCGCTCGAGCTAGCGCGTTCGAATGGTGAGAGACGCCAAAGTCGGTAATCTTGACGACCGAGTGATCAGCGCTCCAGAGCAGGTTGGCCGGCTTGATGTCGCGGTGGATGATGCCCTGGTGATGGACTGCGAGCAATGGCGGTCCGGCGGGGCGAGTTGTCAGTCGATGTAAGATCGTGAAGAGACGAGAATCGACGAACGGTACTCGAGCCCGAGGACGATGTCGCGGAACGTCCGCCTCGTCTGGTCGACCGTGAGGATCGGCCGCTCATCCGTCGTCCGCCACTTGACCTCGCCGCCCTCCATGTACTCGAAGACTGCCGGACGACGCAAGGAGGTAGATGGAGGGTCAGTCGGTGCAGCGAAAGCATTCAGCTCACGCGCATCGCTGGCGACTCACCGAGAAAGATGTACTTCGACGACGGGGCGTCGATCACCTCGCGCAGCCGGACGACATGCTCGTGCCGCAGCTTCTTAAGGATCGCAATCTCCTTCCTCAGCCTGGAGCGCAGAGTAGGAGCGAGGTCGTCAGCACGTTTACAAGAGCGCAGGTGTTGAGCGCAGTCAAGGTGAGCTGCAGTCAAGGAGGGGCGCGCGGACGGACTTGTTCTCCTTCTGGACCTGGGCCGACTCGGGCTGGGCGCGGGCCGACGACGAGAACGCCGAGAGCTTCTTCTTTGCCTTGCGGTTGATGATCTTGATGGCCTGTTGGGGTCAAAGGTAGCGCGCGAGTAACGAGGGTATGGGGTGGACGAAGGTCGTCAGCCCTAGCCAGGGTGCTGGCAAACATGAGCCGGCGCAGACAGCCGCCGAGGGGGGGGGGTGACAACGCACCCAATACGAGCCGTCGTTGACGTCGCGAGCGAGGCGGACCTTGCCGTGCTGACCGCGGCCGAGCTCGTCGAGGATCAGGTACTGATTGACGAGCGACTTGCCCGTCGCCTCGTCCTTGGACTTGAAGAGCACCGGCGTCTCCTTGCTGCGAAGGGGGAGGATCAAGTGCCGCCGAGACGAGAGCTCGTCAGTCAAAGGGATCTCCGACCGGAACAGCCACCGAGACCAAGCAGTCGGGTGCGGTTGCTCAAGCAGAATTCTCGCCCGCAACAACGTACGAGCTCGGAGGGGAGCTCGCTCGCAGCAGGCGGAGAGGCGCAGACGGAGGCGGCAGTCGGCAGCGGTCACTCACACGTCGTCGTGGTAGTCGCGCTCGCTCATCTCCTCCTCGGTCGCGCTCCCGCTCCGGGTACCCGACCCGCCCGGGCCATGCCGGTCGACGGCGGTCGCCCTGCCGCCGAGCCAGAAGCGGCCGGCCTTGGACCTTGCGCTCGACTTGCGCGAGAGGGCGAGCGGGCCGCCGCTGGCTTGCGAGTGGCCGGCGGCGTAGGCCGCGGCTGTCGGCGTCGCCTGGGAGAAGAGCGAGTGCGGCCGGGTCGAGGGCCCGGCGAGGGCATTGTCCCGGGCGATGAGCGTCGGTGCGGCCGAGAGCTGGGGCGGCGGGAGCTCGTACGGCGAGGCCGGGCGCGAAGACGAGGCCGAGGACGACGTCGGCGAGCTCGTGCTCGAATCCATCCGACTGCGGGAAGGCCGATGACGGGGGGGCGGGTTGTTTAGGCCAGACGTACAGCAGGGACACTTCCTGAGGAAGACCGAGAGAAGGCGCAGGAGTCTGCTGCGCTTGACGTTCGTCGTCGCCAGCAGCGCCGGGTAGAGAAGGCTGCGTTGGTGGAGGGTCGCTTGCGATGGTGTTCGGGGGAGGAGCAACGGGCGGCAGGCGGCCTGGCGGGCGAGGGAAGGCGGCCTGCCTGCAGAGGGGCGAGCCGAGGCCAGTTACGCAGGCCAGCGTAAACTTCACAGGTTACGCCGCATGCACTACTCTTTATTTTTTCTCGTCTCCCCGCGGGTGTCGAGTTTTCTCGGTCTGGCCTTGCGGCCGCGCGGCGGCGGCGGGAGGGGGCGACCGCTCGCTCGCCTCGCAACCATCGTCCTCTCTCACCCAAGCCCTTCCCTGTGCGTACGCTCTCCTCGTCCCTGCCTTGGGTAGCTAGCTCCCTTTTGGACCTCGCCCGGGTCTGCTCGGATCATCTGCTCCCAGACAGCTGACGTACCTGTCTTCTCGCTTCCTGCCCCGCCTGCTGGCCGTCCTCGCCCGTCCATCTGCGTGTCGCCTGCCCTCGCCCGCCGCCGCCGCCGCCCGTCGAAAAACCCTGCCGCTCTCCGACCGAACGGAACCGCCAGCCTCACCTCCTCCTTTCCTCCTCTCTTTCAATCTTCACAATGTCTGACGCCGAGCACGAGGTCGACTTCGTTGGTGGCTCCGCCGGTGGTGCGTAATCTTTCCCCTGCGTGGCGGGCTCGGTCGGCGGTCTAGGCTCGGACGACCAGCGTCCGGGCAAGCCGGCCGGCACGCCGCCTCGCCTCTTCCTCTTCACTCTACCACAGCTTGCTAACCCGTCGCTCCTTTTCTCGCCGACCTCCAGCCTCCGACCGCTACCCCATCCAGGTGAGCCTCCTTTTCTCTGCCCGCCAATAGTCGAGCATGGCGTGCCGGTCCTCAGGGGCCCTGCCGCGCTTCTTCTGGCGAGCTCTGCCGCTTGCCTCTCGCGCTCCTCTCATTGGAGCCAAGGGCAGCGGCGAGCTCGAGGCCGTTCCTGCTCGGTTGAGAGTCGTCTGCCGGTCTCAACGGGCAGCGTAGTGTCAACCCTCGTTGCTCGGCGCCAGCGCTGATCATCCGACGCATCCTCTTTTCCCTCGCAGTGCTCTGCCCTCCGCAAGGGTGGACACGTTGTCATCAAGGGCCGCCCCTGCAAGATCATCGACATGTCGACCTCGAAGACCGGCAAGCACGGACACGCCAAGGTCCACCTGATCGCCACCGACGTGAGTCACCCTTGTCTGCCGAAGGTCCACTTGTAGAGCTGGACGGGCGGCTGACCTATTCCGTGCCCCGTTTGCTCTCCTTCCTCAGATCTTCACCCAGAAGAAGCTCGAGGACATCTCGCCCTCGACCCACAACATGGAGTCGCCCATCGTCACCCGCACCGAGTTCCAGCTCGTCAACATTGACGACGGGTGCGTCTCCCTTCCCCCGTTCACTCGGTTGCCTTGCGTCCGAAGCTGACCCGGACATCTTGCCTTGCGCCCGCCGCAGATTCCTCAACCTCATGGACGACGACGGCAACTCCAAGGACGACGTCAAGGTCCCCGAGGACAAGCTCGGCAAGGACCTCGAGGAGGCCTTCGAGAACGGCAAGGAGCTCGTCGTCACCGTCGTCGCCGCCCTCGGCGAGGAGATGGCCCTCCAGTTCAAGGACGTCGTACGTAACCTTCCCGACCTCGCAGAGCTGGCCAGGAGCGACGCTAATCATCCGTTCCGCTCCGGTTCCTTCTTCAGACCAAGAACGACTAAGCGTCTTTCGTCGTCGCCGCCGCCGCAAATCCACTCTGTTCCTTTCCTTGCGCCCCTCGCGCACCTGCGGCCGCCTCCCGACTTGCTTGTCCTTCTACCCTCCCCGTTCGCGCCGAACGCCCTTCCTCCCTGCACTAGAACGGGGCGGCGTCTTCGGCGTTTCCCTCCCATCTACCCGCCCAACCCCCTCCCTCCCCTTTAAAACCCCTTCCTCCGCTTCACACCTCCGACGACAGGGATCTCATGAGAAAGAAAAACAAATTACCTCGTTGGACGCTGCGTGAGGATCGAAGTCTTGACAGCCAGGAGTCCTCTTTTGATAGCTCCGGGGGCGAGGTGCACAGAAGTCAGGTGGGTTCGCTCGGGTGGTGCTTTCATAGCACTGGCCGGCCGGTCGAGCCGGCGGAGCAGGCCGGCTCGGTCGGCGACTTGCCTTCGCCGGTAGCCGTCGGTCGTCCCACCCCTGACCAGCCAGCTGCACCCTCCCCTCCACGCCGATCTTACCTCCTCCATCGCTCGCCCTCTCCTCTCCTGCACTCGAGAGCATCACTCGCTCAAAGAAGCCGCATGCCCTTGCACGCCCCGTCCGCCGCCGCGCCCAAGGCCACCGTCCCGGCGCTCGGCGAGCTCATCTCGCCCGCCGCGCTCGCACTCGTCCGTCCGATATCGCTCGCTCTGCCCTCACAGAGATTTGCTTGCCAAGGATGACTGACGAGTGCTTGCCCTCGCTCGTCGTCACCGCGCCGCCACTCGTCTCTTGACGCGGCAGATCGAGCCGCACCTCTCAACCTACGCCAAGGGCCTGATCGGCGAGCTCGTTGACTTCGTCTTCGTGCGATTCCATCCCTCCCTCCCTCTGTGTGAGGCCGTTTTACTAACGGAGACGTCTTGCCCGTCCATTCCCTCGCACGTCAGACCGACTGCCTTCCGTCCGAGGACGCCTACCACGCCGAGATCGCGCCGACGGCGGCTGAGGGCCGCTGGTCGCGCTCACCGCAGACGATGGAGGCCCTCAAGGAGCGGGCCAAGGCGCGCGGGCTGTGGAACCTGTTCCTCAGCCGGAAGGCCGGCTACAAGGAGGGCGTCGATCTGAGCAATGTCGAGGTATGGCCCTTTCTGCATTCTTGACGGGTGGGCGGCGGCACCGCCGAGGGCACTCGGCGGACTTCACGAAGAGCAAGGCTGACGGTCGACTGCGCGGCCCCCACCCCTGTGCTCCCTGTTGAATGCCGTTCGCAGTATGCGGTGATGGCCGAGATGTCAGTGCCGCTCCCCTCTGCAGCAGCCGTGCTTCTTCAGAGAGCTGACGATGGTCCTGGGCGTGCGCTCGATCCCTCTCGGAACTGCAGCATGGGCCGCAGCATCCTCATCGCGCCTCAGGCAACCAATTGCTCGGCGCCAGACACCGGTGCGTTGACCTCCCCGGATCCAAAGCAGACCGGCCCGTCAAACGAGCTTCCCGGCTGACCATGGTCCTCTCCTTCTCTGCATCGCCCTTCTGTCTTCAAAGGCAACATGGGTGCGTCTCGCAGGTGTCCTAGCGGCCTTTCGCCAGCTCTCTCACATACACCACTGGCCGCTGACTGGCCCCTCCTGCCATGCGCAGAGTTACTTGCAAAGTACGCGAGTGAGGCCCAGAAGTCGCAGTACCTCGGGCCCATGCTGCAGGGTAAGATCCGCTCGGCCTTTGCTATGACGGAAAAGGGCGGTGCGTGACTTTCCTCTGTCCTCTCGTTCGGGTCACTCTGAGACCGACACGCTTGCATGGACTTCCATAGTCGCAAGCTCGGACGCGCGCAATATCCAGACGGCGATCCGGCAGGAGGGCAACGAGATTGTCATCTCCGGCCACAAGTGGGTGCGTGCCTCGCGACTCACCTTCGTCCTTTCGCGGCTACCGGCAGCTTCAAGGCGTTTGCTGATCCCGCCCGCCCGCCGTCATCCCCCCTCTGCCTCTCGTCAGTGGATATCGGGCGCGGGCGACCCCCGATGCGCCTTCCATCTGCTCATGGGCGTCTCGGATGGCGGCAATCCAGACCCGTACAAGCGCCAGTCGATCGTCCTCATCCCGACCGACGCCAAGGGCCTGCGTGTCGTCCGGCCGATGACGGTCATGGGCTACGACGATGCGCCTGAGGGTCAGTCGTCGTCCCTTGCCGGCTCGGGGCGAGTTACCACTGATCCTGCTGCCTGTATAAGTGCAGGTCACTGCGAGGTCGTATACGACAACGTCCGTGTTCCGCTGGCCAACCTTATCGGCGGCTGGGGCCGTGGCTTCGAGGTTCGCCCGTCATCGTGGAGCTTTGTCTGAGTCGGCTTCGTGTGCTGATGACCTGCGCGAACGTGTCACATACCGCTCGCAGATCGTCCAGGGACGTCTCGGACCAGGCCGGCTGCACCACTGCATGCGTGCGTCGTCTCTGCTTGCCATCAGATGACCTCTACGACTGATGACGATCTGGCCGCCCCTCGCAGGGAGCATCGGCATGGCCGAGCGAGCTCTCGGTCTCATGGTCGACCGCGTCAACGACCCGAGCCGCAAGACGTTTGGCAAGATGCTCGTCGAGCACGGTGCGTCCTTGACTCGGCTCAGCCCGAAGTCGCCTCCTGGAGCTTCGCTGACATGATCGTGCACTGCTTTCAGGCACCGTCCTCCAGAACATCGCGCTCAGCCGGGCCGAGATTGACCAGGCCCGACTGCTGGTGCTGGCCGCTGCCCATCAGGTGCGCCCGCGAGTTTTGGCCGCGCTTGAAAGTAAGCGGCTGACGCTCTCTTCTGATTTTCCGCCACGCAGGTCGACGTCGTTGGCGCGAAGGGTGCGATGAAGGCCATCGGCATTGCCAAGGTGCGCTTGCAACCCTTTGCAGCCTGTATGCCTGCCTGAGCTGATCCGACGTTGACGTCGTCTCCGTTAGCTAACGGTACCGAAGATGGCTCTGGCCGTCGTCGACCGCGCCATCCAGGCGTTCGGCGCCGAAGGTCTCAGTCAAGACCAGCCGCTCGCTTACATGTGGGTTAGCCTCCGGACGCTCCGCTTTGCCGACGGGCCGGACGAGGTTCACGAAGCCCAGGTTGGCCGGATGGAGAGCCGACGCAAGGCGGCCGGCAAAGCCAAGCTATGATGGACTCGATTGCCTAACTCCCCTCTTGTACAGCTCACGCCAACTCTGCCCGCACTCCCCCGTCGACGATCTGCCATTTCCGCCCAATCTCTCATCGCGCCCGCTGGTCAGGTCAATCGTTCTTTTGATTTCTTGCACGGATAAGGACGAGGGATCCCGGAAGGGAGGTGTTGGAGGTCAGATGGAAGACCCGGCCAGGTTGCCCCCAGCCCGGGGGGAGGGGGGAAGAGGAAGCGCGCAACGAATCGCCCGGCGATCCGCACCTCCTCCCCTTGCTGGTCGATACACTCACACGCGACACGACAGTTGAGAGAGTCTGTCGGCCTGAGCGGCAGGCCGATGCTCGAGGAGGGGGGGGGAGTGGGGACGGGGGCGAAAGGGTCTGGGAAAGTCTAAGAGGCAGAAGGTGGGGCGGGGGTGGGGGAGGTGAGAGACCGGGACCCTTTAGGTCGTGAAGATGCCACTGAATCGGAAAGACGAAACGAGTCGGTCAGCGTCGGGGCACTCTTTAGCGAGCTGCCCGCATCGGCCGACGTACAGGATCTTGAACGGCGGGCTCGGCTTGCCCTCCTCGCCGAGCAGCTGGCACTCGACGAAGTGGCTGCCCTTGGCGACGCCCTTGTCGATCATCGTCAGCGTCGGCGACTCAGCTCCAACGCCACTGACGGTGCCGTAGAGCTCCTTGCCGCCGGCGACGTTGTCGTCGACCCAGCAGAGGGCGGTCCCGAGCGGGCTGCCCTCGTCCTCGTCCGACTGCATGTAGTAGATGCCGACCTCGCCGGCACCGATCCGGACGGGCACACGCAGCCGGCTCGTCGGCTGCTCGGCGTACCAGTAGTGGCGGTCGTTAGCGTCGTGCACGTTGACCGGGTGGTAGGCGTGCCAGCCCGAGCCGTAGAAGAGCGACGGCGGGAGCGGGTTGATGAGGTCGTTGGCCGAGACGCAGAAGGGCTCGACCTCGCGAAAGCCTCCGACGTCGCCTGGCCGGTCCGTCAGCCGCGACGTCGGCACGCGGAGCGCGGCGTAGTAGGCTGAGTGCGGGTCGGTCGACCCGCCGTCGCCCTTGTCCTGGCCGGGGCTGCCCTTGCGGAGGCCGACGCCACCGAGCAGGTGCGCGCCGCCCGAGCCCTGCGTGTCGGCCGAGTCGGCCGCGACGGGCACGTCGAAGCCGTGACCCATCGCGGCTGCCCAGCCGACGCAGACCTGCGACTGGACGTAAGAGATGAGGACGTCGGCGATCACTGCGAAATGAAGCAGAGGCCCCTCAGGTCAGCGAGCAAGCGACGGCGACGACGAGAGCTGTTGCGCAGTTGTACGCACGGTCGTGACCGTTGCCGTTGGCGAGCATCGGGTCCGTGTAGAACTGCTTGCGGACCTCCTCAGGCCCGTTCATGTAGTCCTGGTAGAGGAGGCCCTTGACGCTGATGGGGAGAGAAGGGGCAAGATTCCGTCAGCGAGAGGGGCCTTCAAGGGTCAACAGTCGAAGGAAGGCAGACGGACCTGATGTGCGGGACATCGTAGTACTGCGCGACGATCGTGTGAAGGAGGTCGGGACCGACGTAGCCGTGCTGAGCCTGGACCTGGGGCGCAAAGTGGCCGAGCGTGATGATGGCCGGCTGGTCTGGGCGGACGAGAATCGACCGGACGAGGAGCTCAAAGTGGTTCATCCACTCGGGCTCGCTGAGGGATTCGGGTTCAGGTAGCCGATCGGTCAGCTCGGCGAGGCGCGGCAGACTGGCCAACGTCGGGGCTAGACGTACTTGGGGTCGGCCGCGTCAAACTCGAGGATGACGAGGTCCGTCTTGTCTGGCAGGTGGTGCTCGGAGCAGAAGGCAAAGTAGGACGAGTCGGCGTTGCGGGTCGCGCCGTTGGTGAGCTCCGAGGCCGGGTGGGGGAAGACCTCGTTCCACCACGAGAAGAACTTGGACGGGTAGCACTTTGCCGAGATGGGGTCGTCGCCCGCACCGTGGCAGGCCGAGACTGACGTGAGGCGGCGGCGTTAGCTGGCTCACGCTCTCTCACACATGCGCACGCAAAGGGGGTCGGACGCACTCGAAGCACCGAGGACCGAGATGGTAAGGGGCGCGCCGCTGAGCGCCTTGCGAACGACGCGCTGCATGCGCGCGCCGGTGCCGGTGTGCAGCTTACTCCGGAGGAGGCCGGCCTGGCCCCGCCGGTTAGCGACCTCGTCCCCGGGCCCGTAGATCGGGCAGAAGGGGAACGGCGCCGGGTCCGAGAGCGAGGCGTTGAGGTAGTCGTGCGACGAGAGCAGGTGGGCCTGCGTGAAACCGTGCCGGCCGTGGCCGGCCGAGGCGCCGTGCGAGCCGAACGGCAACGAGCCGGTGAAGAAGAGGATGAGGAGGAGGAGCGAGAAGAAGGCGATCAGGCGCGGTGGGAAGCCTGGAGCGCGTGCGCGAACGACGCGTGCGAGGGGGCAGACAAGCAAGCGGTCGCGGCGTCAGCGGGTCGATCCGAGGAGCCAAAAGCACCAGCATCCCCTTCAGGTGCAAGATAGGCAGAGTCGAGCAGCCACGACGCAGGCTCGATCTCGGCCGAGAGGCGTCGAGCGGCCGAGAGAGGAGAGAGACGCGCGCCGCGCGCGCGCGCGCCCTTGTCCGCGAAGGAGAGCTCGCTAGCTCGGGGGGGGGGGGGGGATGAGGAGGGCGAGAGTCAGGCTCACCGAAAAGGGTGCCCTCGCGGCCGAAGAAGGACGACTTGTTCTTGCCCGAGTCGGACGAGAGGCCGTGCTGCTTGCTGTCGCGCATCATGCCGCCAAAGACGCTGTCAAGGAAGGAGGCCGGCGGGTCGCTTTTGGTCCGGCTCGGCTGGCGGCTGCTGCTGCTGCTAGGGTCGGTCGGGAGCGCGGTGGTCGACGTCGTCGGCGAGAGCGAGGTGGTCCGGCGGGAGAGGGTGGCGGGGTCGTCGGTCGGGTGCGAGTTGTAGCCTGGCCTCAGCATGGGACGGGTCCTCGGGTCTCGTGGGGGCTTGAGGAGGAGGAGGGCAGCAGCAGGTGAGGTTGGGCGCGGCGGGGCAGAACGAGCAGCAGCGACCAGCGAGGCCAAGGCGGCGCGCGCCCGACGAGAGAGGGACGCGCCGGGCTCGGCTGGATAAAACGACCCAGCACCTCAATCGGCCAGACTTTCGATCGCACGACTCCGCACCGAGATCAGGAAGCAGGAGCAGGGAGAGCCAAGAGCACGACATAGTAATACAAGCAGCAGAGGAGCGTTTCAATTTTGGCGTGGGCGGTCCGACCTACTGAGGAGGCTGCATCTGGGCTGCAGGAGGGGTCGCAAGACAAGCCAAGAAGAGAAGGCCGATCAGTAAGCAGGCGCTCAGGGCCGCCGATACTCGGAGCGGCCTCAGCTGGCAGCAACCAGGGGCGTACCGGCGTTGTGCTCGGCAAAGCGGGCGCCGACGCGCTCCGAGTGCTTGAGGAACTTGTCGGAGCAGTTGGCGACGCAGGTCGCCTGCGACGAGGCACGATCGCAAGGCGCACGGTTGACCAAGGGGAAGCATCAGCTCTGTGCGAGCAAGATGCCAAACAGAGAGCGTCGAGAGGGGGCTCGACGGGCGACGGAAGCCTAGAGGGAAGTCGGGACGTACCTCCTTGCCGGTGAGCACCTTGGACGTAAAGTCGTTGACGCACGAGTTGAAGCACCGCTCGACGAGACCCGAGTAGAGCTTCATAAAGTCCTGCATCTGTTGTTCGTGTGCAGCGAGGTCGCGGGAGGGCGGAGCGTGGGTCAGCAAGTGAGGGTTGGCGAGAGGCCGGAGTCGGCGAGAGGGGCGTCATCGCCAGCCGGAGGCGCAGGCGGTCGACGACGACGCCGGGCGATGGACGACAGGCTCCGAACGGACCTGCTTCTTCTCGATGATCTTGGTCCTGGTGAGAGCGGCAGGCACGCGCGATCGCAAGGCCAGCGAGTCAGGGGCAGCGATGGGTCAGCCGGAGGCTCTCGTCCGTCAGTGCAGCCCCGGCCGGGTCGTCCGACAGCCGCCGGTCGATCTCGAGAGCCCGAGACGAGCCAGCACCCGCCTTCCCGTTCCTCGACTGCGGCTCCGAGGCGGACGATCTCGACTCACATGTGGGCCTGCTCGGCGGCGTTAAACTGGGAGAAGTCCATCGTGGGGGCGTGGAGGCGGGGTGTGACTGGTGTCGATGACGGATCCGTTGCTGCTTGTGGTGGGTTGCACCAGGGTTGACTCGCTCGGCGGCAGGGCGGCGGCGGCGGCGGCGGCGGCCCCGAACGGCTTGGGCTTGGGCGCGCGCGCGCGCGCGGGCGATTCAAAACCTGCCCCCGGCTGGCCCGCCCAGCCACAGCGCGCGCCCGACCCGCAGCAGCAGCAACCCACCACAGCGACCACCGCCCTCGACCGACCGACCGACCGACCGACAGCCTCCCTCGACCCACAACACCCACGCACCCCTCCTCCTTCCAATCCCATCTCGCACGAACCTAGAGAAACCCTCAACGCAGCCATGGCCTCCCGTCTCCAGTTTGAGAACTCGTCCGACATCGGCGTCCGTCCCCCCCTTCCTCTCGCCGGCGGGGACGACAGGGCTGGTTGGCCCCCCGGTCGACTCGCGAGCTGACCGGCTTCGCACCCCTGCCTCTGCCCCGTGCCTAGGTCTTCTCCCTCCTCACCAACTCGTACTGCCTCGTCGCCGTCGGAGGCTCCGTCAACTTCTACTCGGTCCGTCCCGGAGCAATCTAGTGCGCGCGACCCCGCTGACCGAGCGCGCGTGTCTGTCGCCCTCCGCCACCGCCCGCTCTTCGCTCCTCATCTCGTCCCTGCGGTCTTCCTTCGCCCTCCCACAGCACTTTGAGGCCGAGCTCCAGGATGTCATCCCCATCGTCAACACGACGATCGGCGGCACCCGCATCATCGGCCGGCTTGCTGCTGGTGCGTCCCGGAGCGCTCTGGCTGCTCAACCGAGGCTCAGGGGGGCCACCCGCTCCTCCCATGCTCACGAGTCCCGACGAAACTGACGCTCTCTCTCTTCACCCCGCGAAAACTCGGCTCGTTTCGGTGCGCTCGCACTCCAGGCAACCGGCACGGTCTCCTCCTCCCTGCGTCGTGCACCGACCAGGAGCTCCAGCACATCCGCAACTCGCTCCCGCCGTCGGTCGCGATCCAGCGGGTCGAGGAGCGGCTGTCGGCCCTCGGCAACGTCATCGCGTGCAACGACTATGTCGCCCTCGTCCACCCGGACATCGACCGCGAGACCGAGGAGATCATCGCCGACGTCCTCAAGGTCGAGGTCTTCCGGCAGACGGTCGCGTCCAACGTCCTCGTCGGCAGCTACTGCGCCCTCTCCAACCAGGGCGGCCTCGTCCACCCCAAGACGAGCCGGAGCGAGCAGGAGGAGCTGAGCTCGCTGCTCCAGGTGCCGCTCGTCGCCGGAACCGTCAACCGCGGTTCCGACGTCCTCGGCGCCGGCCTGGTCGTTAACGATTGGTGCGCCTTCACTGGCATCGACACGACCGCGACCGAGATCTCCGTCATCGAGGCCACCTTTAGTCCGTCTCTCTCTCTCTCTCTCCTGTGGCTGCCGTTCGATCGAGGGCCAAATTCCCCCCCACTGACCGCCTTTCCGTTGGCTTGCTCCTCCGCAGAGCTCCAGGGCCAGAGCTCGACGGCCATCATCAACGAGATGCGCGAGTCGCTCGTCGACTCGTACGCATAGTCCGCCCTCGCCGCCAGACGAAATGAAATGCCTCACGCCCCCCCCCCCCC
>Ga0308160_10002988_pt1 | contig 19619 bp, 11 predicted proteins | sample PhyFR1_FD_201036 | JGI IMG/M metagenome (GOLD analysis project Ga0308160, IMG submission 201036) | Phyllosphere microbial communities from UC Gill Tract Community Farm, Albany, California, United States - DLSLF.R1 | ecosystem: Host-associated > Plants > Phyllosphere > Unclassified | place: USA...
CGCGCTGCCCGGCGCCACCGTGGCCGAGAGCTGGCACCGCCAGTACGGCAGCCTGTTCGCCCGCAACGTGACGGTCGCCACGCTGACGCCCTTCCTGCCCGACCCGGCCAAGGCCAGCGGCGCGGCCGTGATCGTGGCGCCGGGCGGCGGCTTCCGTACCCTGTCGATGAACAACGAAGGCTGGGACGTGGCGCGCGCGCTGGCCGACCGCGGCGTGGCCGCGTTCGTGCTGAAGTACCGCCTGAACCAGACCCCGGCCGACATGGCGGCATTCTCGCAATCGATGGCACGGATGTTCTCGGAAGGTGCAAAGGACGGCGCGGCAGCCAGGGCGGCCCAGCAGCAGGACCCGGCCAAGGCGCTGGCGCCGCAGATCGCCGACGCGCGTGCCGCGTTCGCGCTGGTGCGCTCGCGCGCGGCCGGCTGGCACGTGGATCCGGACCGCATCGGCATGGTCGGCTTTTCCGCCGGTGCGATGCTGACCATGGCGACGGCCCTGCACGGGCAGGACGCACGGCCGGCCTTCATCGGCAACATCTATGGCCCGCTGTCGCCGATGAAGGCGGGCGCCGATGCGGCGCCGCTGTTCGTCGCGCTGGCTGCCGACGATCCGCTGTTCGGCAACGGCGGCTTCGGGCTGATCGACAGCTGGCGCAGCGCGAAGCGCCCGGTGGAATTCCACCTGTACGAGCAGGGCGGCCACGGCTTCGGCATGTACCCGAAGACGACGACCAGCACCGGCTGGTTCGACGCCTTCGCCCGCTGGCTGGACATGCACGGCTACCTGAAGAAGCGCTGATCCGCAGTTCCTGAATCAGTACTTGTAGTTCAGGCCGACCACGTACGACCGCCCCGAGTGCACGTACAGCAGGGTGTCGTTGCGCTGCGTATCGCGCCCGTAGCGCAGCGGCGTATCGGTCAGGTTCTGGCCCTCCAGCGACAGGCGCAGCGCCGGCGTCAGGTTGTACGACAGGCTCATGTCGATGTTGGTCGAACCGTCGACGATGGTGTAGTCGTGGCCGTTGACGTCGCCCAGCACCGCCAGGATGTAGTTGGAGCGGTGCGCGGCCGACACGCGCGCGCTGAACTTCGCGTCCTCATAATACAGGGTGAGGTTGTGCGTGCGCGGCGACAGGCCGGTAAAGTCGGCCACCTGGGTCAGCTGCTCGTTGGCCGGGGTCGCCGGGTTGTCGACGCGGGTGATGTAGGTGATGCGCGACTTCACGCGGGTCGCATTCGCCAGCAGGCCGAAATTGCTCCAGAAACCGGGCAGGAAGCTGAACGGCGCCTGCAGGTTGAACTCGTAACCCTTGAGCGGGCCGCCGGCCGTGTTGACCTTGCGGCTGACGTTGACCTCGGTGGTCGGCAGGGTCTGGCAGATCGGCGCGCCGGTCAGCGAGCAGCCGTTCAGGATCAGGAGCTCGTTCGGCAGGCCGAGCGTGTTGTAGGGCACGCGCTCGTTGACCGACTGGATGAAGCTCCCGATGTCCTTGCGGAAGTGACCCAGCGAGACCATCGCGTTCTTCGCGTAATACCATTCGGCCTGCAGGTCGTAGGTCTTGGCGCGGATCGGGTCCAGGTTAGGGTTGCCGATCGAGACCGACTGCGAGATCGGCGACACGGTCGCATTCGGCGCCAGGTCGGTGTATTCCGGGCGCGACAGCGTCTTGCCGGCCGAGAAGCGCAGGAACACGTCCTTCGGCAGTTGGGCGGTCAGGTTCAGGGCCGGCAGCCAGTCGCGGTATTTCTTGGTGCCGGTGTTCGGCTGCAGCTGGCCCTGCACGTTGATCAGGGCCGTCGAGGTGGCCCTGGTCTCGGCGCCGCGCACGCCGACGTTGCCGCGCCAGGTGATGTTCCACAGGTCGTAGTTGAAGTCGACCATGCCGTACAGCGCGCCGATCTTCTCTTCGACGGCGCGGTTGGTCTGGGCCAGGACATTGTATTCCGAGCCCGGTACCGCCGCGCAGTGGCACTCGATGTTGTACACGCCGAGGAACTTGTTCAGGTCGACGGCCGCCCAGGAGGAGGGCACGCCGCTGCCGCCCAGCCCGGAACCGAAGCCGCTGATCTGGCGCGAGATGTCGGCCATGGTCACGCCGGCCGGCAGCGCCAGGCCGTTGGCGCTATTCCCGATCTCGTAGTTGGTCCAGGTGTTCTTGCGCTTGGAAATGCCGAAGTGGGCCTTCAGGTTGTCGGTCAGTTCCCAGTGCAGGTTGGCGGCGTGGGTCTCCAGCTTGTTGGTCGTATCCAGGTAGCGGCCGACGAACATGCCGCGCACGTTGCCGGCGGCGTCCTGGGTGTTGAACTGGAAGTTGTTCGGGTTGCTGACGTCCATGCCGAAGTTCAGCGTGGGCACGTTGCGGTTGTCGCGGAAGTCCCACGAGAAGCCGTTCACGTTGGGGGCATCGAACTGCACGGTGGCGCGCATCGGCTCGTTCAGGCCGGAGTTCGAGGTGCCGGTCATGAAGTCGACCTTGACCCGGTCGCTGAAGCGGTGGCTGCCGGACAGCACATGCTGGCGGAACTTGGTCGTGTACACGTCCAGCAAGCCTTCCGAGCGCACGTCGACGCCGTTGAACTTGCCGTAGTCCCAGCTGCCGTTGTCGTCGAAGTGGGCGTCCACGATCGAGGTCTGCGGCTTGCCGTTCGAACCCAGGTTGCGGCCGAAGGAGACCGCCGAGATGTAGTTGTCGTAGCGCTCGTTGGAGAACTTGCCATACATGAGGTCGAGATTCAGCTCGCTGTCCGCATTGCGCCACTGCCAGCTGTTGGTGATGCCGGTGCGCTCGTAATCGGTCTGCGAGCGGCGGAAGCGCGGAATGCGCGGGTGGAAGGCACCCGAACCGGCGGCCGGATTGGCAACGGTGCCGCCGAAATCGTCGGTGCGGCCCATGACGGTGTTGTAGGCGGTGGGGTCGGTGGCGCGCGGCATGCCGGTGCCGCACATGGTCGGCGTGATGCCCTTGATCGGGTCGTTGGCCGGGTTCTGGCGCGCCGCGCCCAGCGGCGAGCAGAAGCCGCCGTCATTGCTGGCGCTGAGGATCTCCACGGCTTCGTAGCCTTCCTCGGTGGCGCGCCGCTTGGAGAACGCGCCCGACAGCAGCACGCCGACCTTGCCGTAGGCGGTGTCCCAGCGGTCCGAGTAGAGTGCGGTCACGCGCGGCTGGGTTTTCTCGGTGAGGGAGTTGTGCATCGCCTGGCCGCCGATGCTGAAGGTGCGGCCCTTGAAGTCGAACGGGCGCGCGGTGCGCAGGTCGACGGTGGCGCCGAGCGAGCCTTCCTCGACCGCCGCCTCGGAGGTCTTGCGCACTTCCAGGCTGTTGAACAGCTCGGAGGCGAACACGGAAAAGTCGAAGCCGCGGCTGCGGTTGGTGCTGCCGTTGATGTCGGAGGCGCCGGTCGCCGCCACGCCTTCGATGCCGTTGATGCGCACGCGCGTAAAACCGGCGTTCAGGCCGCGCACCGTGATCTGTTTACCCTCGCCGCCGTCGCCGCGCGCCAGCGCCACGCCGGGCACGCGCTGCAGCGACTCGGCCAGGTTCGCATCCGGGAACTTGGCGATGTCTTCGGCCTTGATCACGTCGACGATGCCGTCCGAATTCTTCTTGGTGTTCAGGGCGCTGTTCAGGCTGGCCCGGAAACCGGTCACGTTGACCACGTTCTCGGGCTGCTTGCCGGCGGCGGGTTGGGCGGCGAGCTGCGGCGGCGGGGCGCTGTCGCCGACCAGCCTGGCCTGGTCGGCCTGGCTGGTTTCATTGGCCGGCGGCACCTGGTCGGCCTGGGCTGCGCTCTGCTGGGCGTGCGCATTGGCTTGCAGGGCGGCCAGCATGGCGAGTACGCCGAGGCTGACCAGGGTGCGGCGCTGGCGTGGGTACGCGGATGTGTTTCTCATTGTTCGATGTCTCCATTCTTATCGTGGTGAGTCGGTACGAACGAGGCGGTGCCGGAGGTGTGGCAGGGTCTGCACGGCTGCCTGGCCGGTATTGACACTGCCGATGGTAGCGTCAACTGGCGGCGGAAATGGTAACGCTACCTTGTGCACTGGTAATAATCATGTTGTTGAGCGCTTGCATGGCATTTCACCAACACATCGCTCATCGCGGCGACAATACGCCACCACATGCACAAGGAGACACCCGGTGACCCATTCCCCGCCGCACCGTTCGCTGCCACGTTCCGCCTTGCTGGCGCCTGTCATTGCCATTGCGATTGCCGGCATCGGCATCGGCGCCGGTAGCGCCGCTCGCGCGCAGGAGCTGGGTATTCCGCAGGCGTCCGATGCAGCCGCCGTGAAAGCCGCGCCGGCAGCCTCGAGGACTGCGTCGTCGACCGCTGCCAACGCGCCTGCTGCGCCGCGCGGCACGCCGAAGAAGGTGAGCTGGGACCAGTACTCGCTGATGGTCGACGGCAAGCGCATCGTGGTGTGGTCGGGCGAGATCCACCCGTTCCGCCTGCCCAACCCCTCGCTGTGGCGCGACGTGATCCAGAAGATGAAGGCGCTCGGCTTCAACGGCGTCTCGTTCTACTTCGACTGGGCCTACCACTCGCCGAAACCGGGCGTCTACGATTTCACCGGCGTGCGCGACATGGACCGCCTGCTGCGCATCGCCGAGGAAGAGGGCATGTACGTGATCGCGCGCCCCGGTCCCTATGTGAATGCCGAACTGTCCGGCGGCGGCTTCCCCGGCTGGATGTTCCGCAACAAGGCCGAGGCACGCACCGACGATCCGGTCTACCTGGCCGCGGCCGACGAGTGGCTAGGCCAGATCAACGCCATCATCGCGCGGCACCAGGTCACCAACGGCGGCGGCAGCGTCATCGCCTACCAGCTCGAAAACGAACTGGGCAAGGTCGAACCCAAGCACGTGCGCGCGATGGACCACCTGGCGGCCAGGGCGCGCGCGGACGGCATCAGCGTGCCGATGTTCCACAACGCGGCCGGACGCCTGCCCGACTGGGCGCCCAAGAATTCGAGCGCGGCCTGGGCCAACCCCGGCCCGACCGAGCTGTACGCCTTCGACGGCTACCCGGGCGGCACCTGCAACGTGCACGCCGACCCGTCCGGCCCGAACCGCGCGCCCGACTGGGGCATCTACGGCAAACCGGGACCGAAGGCCGGCGCCCTCACCTCGCCCAACACCCCGGGCTTCGCGGCCGAACTGGGCTCCGGCTGGTTCGACTACTGGGGCTCGAACGGCACCTACGACTGCACCGCCGAACGCCAGGGCAAGGGCTACCAGCGGGTGTTCTACGGCACCGATCTGATCAACCGCATCACCATCCACAACCTGTACATGGCCTTCGGCGGCACGTCCTGGGGCTGGCTGCCGGGACCGATCGTCTACACTTCCTACGACTACGGCGCGCCGATCTCGGAAGACCGCGGCCTGCGGCCGAAGGCGCTGGCGCTCAAGCAGCAGGGCATGTTCGTGCAGGCGGCGGAACCGGTGCTGGCGCAGATGGACAAGGGCCCGGAGATCAAGACCTCATCGCCGAAGGTCCGGGTCTACCACAATGTCAACCCGGCGCTCGGCGGACACGTGCTGTTTGCCGTGCACCAGCCGTCCGACCTGCTGAGCGACGACCGCTTCACCTTCGGCCTGCGCACGCGCGACGGCAGCTACACGCTGTCATCGCGCCTGAACGGGCAGGATGCCAAGATGCTGCTGGCGGACATCGACCTGCAGCGCCAGCACCTGGTGTATTCGACCTCGGAGCTGCAGGCGCAGCTGCCGAACGGCGAGCGCGACATCGTCTTGCTGCAGGGGCGTGACGGGGAAGCCGGCGAGACCGTGCTGCGTTATTCGAGCGCGCCCAAGGTGGAGGTGCTGGCCGGCCGCGTCACCTCGACCTTTGATGCGGCAAAGGGCGACCTGAAGCTGGCCTATACCCACGACGGCCTGGCGCGCGTACGCATCACGGGCGGGGGGCGGGCACCGCTGCTCCTGCTGCTGGCCGATGAAAAGACCAGCACGCGTTTCTGGACGGCGGACACGGGGGCGGGCCGCATGCTGCAGCTTGGTGGATCGCTGCTGCGCTCGGCCCGCATCGAAGGCGGCCGCCTGGCGCTGACCGGCGATACGACCGAGGACAGCGCGTTCGAACTGTGGGCGCCGGCCGTCAATGCGGTCAGCTTCAACGGCGCCGCGCTGGCGACGACGGCCCAGCCCGACGGCAGCCTGCGCACCGCCATCGTCAAGGGGCCGGATGCGGTCAAGCTGCCCGATCTCATGGCCTTGCGGTGGGACCGCCGCATGGACAGTCCGGAAGCCCAGCCCGGCTTCGACGACAGCGCCTGGACCCGTGCCGACAACCGTGGCTCGGCGGCGCAGACCTGGACCTTGCCCGAACGCGGCCAGCCGACGCTGGCCATGAGCGACTACGGTTTCCACAACGGCGATGTCTGGTACCGCGGCCGTGCCGACATCAAGACGGCAGGAAAACACCAGCTCGACCTGTTCTACGGTGGTGGCGGCGGCGGCATGCTGCAAGTGTGGATCGACGGACGCTTCGCCGGCCAGCACGAACTGGACACCGGCCGCGCCTTCCCCGAGACCACCGACAGCGTCAAGCTGGAGCTGGGCGAACTGGCGCCGGGTACGCACACCATCGCCGTCATGGTGCGCAACAATTCGCACAACTGGGATTTGATGGCGGACGACGCCCATCGCGAGGCGCGCGGCCTGATCGCGGCCTCGCTGAGCGTGCGCGGCGGGCAGCGCTTCGGGGTACCGATCGCATGGCGCATCCAGGGAACGCGCGGCGGCGAGGACCTGGCCGACAAGCTGCGCGGACCGCTGAACAACGGCGGTCTGTACGGCGAGCGTGAAGGCTGGCACCTGCCGTCGGCTGGCGCCGCCGGCTGGGCCGCTGCCAAGCCCGGCGACGCGCCGCCGGCCGCCGGCACCTACTGGTTGCGTACGCGCGTGAAGCTCGACCTGCCGAAGGGCCACGACGTCCAGCTCGGCCTCGCCTTCGGCGACACGTCGAAGCCCCGTTCCGACCGCGACAACCGCGCACTCATCTTCGTCAACGGCTGGAACATGGGCCAGTTCGCCGCCAACATTGGGCCGCAGCGCGTGTTCGTGATCCCGCCGGGCATCCTGGACCAGAACGGCGACAACACCATCGCGCTGGCGGTGACCAGCGACGGCAAGCCGGAGAACGCGCTGGAGCCGGTGAAGCTGGTGACGCTGCGCGCGGCGCGCGGCGGCGTGCCGCTGGAAGTTTTGTCGCAGCGCTGAGCGAACGTGGCCGCACGCCGGTAGCCGCTAGCGCGTCACTGCCTGCTCCCGCGCCGCGAGCCAGCGGGACACCGCCTGCGCCGCCACGACGCCCATCGCCTGGTAACCCGCCCGGTTCGGGTGCAGGTAATCGCCGGCGCTGCCCTCGCTGTTCGGCACGTAGGGCGGGAGCAGGGTGCCGGTGGCCAGATCGGCGGTGACGGCGTCGAAGTCGGCGGTGGCGTCGAACAGGCCGCTGGTCAGGATGAAGCGGTTCAGCGTCCTGCGGTAGGCGTCGGTCTGGGCATTGCCGTACTGCGCCGCCAGCGTGGGCGAGACCGCAGCCAGCGGGCTGTTGGCCGGTACCTGACCGTTCGGCACGTAGCTGGACGTGACCGTGGCGCCGATGACGCCAAGCCCCGCACTGCGCAGGCTGGCCACCACCTGGCGGTAGCCGGCGATGACCGGCGGCGGCGTCAGCTGGCCACCTCCAAGGTCGTTGATCCCCTCCAGCCAGACCACCAGGTTGGCGCCGGACAGGCCGATCACGTCGCGCGCCACGCGCTGGGTGGCCGGCTGGCCGGTGCGCAGCGCCACCACGCCGTTGCCGCCGATGCCGGCGTTGACCACGCTGACCCTGGCGCCGAGGCGCTTGTGCAGCTGGCGCGCCATCACGTTGGCCCAGCGGTCGTTGCCGTTGAGCGTGGAGAAGGTGCCGTCGGTGATCGAATCGCCAAAGGCCACGACGACTGTCGTATCGCGCGGCGCCAGCACGTCGACCTCGCTCACGAAGAACCAGGAGGTGGTCGAGTAGGGAAAGGCGATGTCGTCCTCGGCCAGTACCTGGTCGCCGGAATTGGGCGCACTGATATAAGAGGTGGTGAAGGCGCTCGAATGGTAGCTGGCCGGACCGGTCGCGCCGTCGACGGCGAAGCTGATCGCCAGGTTGCGGCCGGCAAAGGTGTGGGCGTCGGCGTCGGATACGAAGGGCAGCGCCACCGGATCGCTGAATACCTGCTGGCCGGCCGGGATCGTCACGCTGGTATTGCCGCGGAAGCGCAGCGGCACGCTGGTGCCGGGCACGATGTTGGCCTGGAAGGCTTGCAGCGCGACCGCGGCGCGGCTGAAGGTGACCGGCCGGGTGCCGAACACGTTCGAGAAGCGCACGCGGATCGTGTGGCCCCACAGGTCCGGCTTGACGATCATGCGCAAGGTCTGGTTGGCCGCGCCATTGACGGTGGCGTTGGGCAGCGCGAAGCTGAGGTCGGGCTGTGGATCGAAACCGGGCACGGCCGCGCCCTGTGGCGTGGTCGGCGCCACGTAGGCCGACTGGATCGAGGTGGCCCAGGTAGCGGCCCATTTGCTGCCGCCGCCGTTGCTGTAGGTGAGGTCGTCGGCGCCCGCGAACCCGCCGGCCAGCAGGCCGGCCAGGCCCGCAGCAAGGATGAATGCCCGCCGTGTCGTGTTCCAGGGTTGCTGCATATGGACGGAGGCCAGCCGCGGCATCAGCCGGCGTATCCAGTTCAACGCTTGCATGATCGTCTCCATCGCGCCCGGGCGCTTCTCGTTGGTATGGCAGACCACTTCAACAAATCGGTCGGTCACGGTCAACGGCCGCGCATATGCCGATTGATGGCGATCATGCGAATCGCATTCTCGCAGTTAGCGATAACATCTGAACATTTCCGTGATAGCATGCCCTCGCATCAACAGAATCCACAAATAAAGTTGTTAGCGATAACAAACGACAACGGAGACACCCGATGACACGATCCGACTCCCCGGCCTTGGGCGCCAGGCGCGCGCTGGCCCTGGCGCTGGCCGGCGCACTGCTGCCGGTTGCGGCCGGCCTGGCGCAGCCGATCCCGGCCGCCTGCCAGGCCGCGGCCTGCGGCTGGCTAGACCCGCAACGCGCGCCCGAAGCGCGCGCGGCCGACCTGGTCGCCCGCATGACGCTCGAAGAAAAAGCGTCCCAGCTCGGCAACGCCGCACCCGCGATTCCCCGCCTCGGGGTCCCCGCCTACAACTGGTGGAACGAAGGCCTGCACGGCGTGGCCCGCGCCGGTTACGCCACCGTGTTCCCGCAGGCGGTCGGCATGGCGGCCACCTGGGACCCGGCGCTGATGCGCGAAACCGGCGACGTCATCGCCACCGAATTCCGCGCCAAGTACCTGCAAAGCCGCGCGCCGGACGGCGGCACCGACTGGTACCGCGGCCTGACCGTCTGGTCGCCCAACATCAACATCTTCCGCGATCCGCGCTGGGGCCGCGGCCAGGAAACCTATGGCGAGGACCCCTACCTGACCGCGCGCATGGCGATCGGCTTCGTCAAAGGCCTGCAGGGCGACGATCCGGCCCTGTTCAAGACCATCGCCACCGCCAAGCACTTCGCCGTCCACAGCGGGCCGGAATCGAACCGCCACCGCGAGGACGTGCATCCATCGGCGCACGATCTCGAGGACACCTACCTGCCGGCCTTCCGCGCCACCGTCACCGAGGGCAAGGTGCAGTCGGTCATGTGCGCCTACAACGCCGTGAACGGCGTGCCCGCCTGTGCCAGCGACGTGCTGATGGAAAACACGCTGCGCCGGGCCTGGGGCTTCAAGGGCTTCGTGGTCTCGGATTGCGGCGGCGCCGCCAACATCTACCGCGCCGACAGCCTGCATTACACCCGCACGCCCGAGCAGGCGGTGGCCGCCGGCTTCAAGGCCGGCATGGACCTGATCTGCGGCGACTACCGCAACGGCATGACGACCGAGGTCGAGCCCATCATCCACGCCGTGCGCCCGGGGCTGTTGCCCCAGGCCGTGGTCGACCGCGCGCTGGTGCGCCTGTTCACGGGGCGCATCCAGCTCGGCATGTTCGATCCGCAGCCGGCCTTCTCGGGCATCCGTCCGGCCGACTACGATACCCCGGCGCACCGCGCCGTGGCTTTGAAGATGGCGCAGGCATCGATGGTGCTGTTGAAGAACGACGGCCTGCTGCCCCTGAAGCAGGCGCCGCGCACCATCGCCGTGATCGGCCCCAACGCCGACAGCGACGACGCCCTGGTCGGCAACTACAACGGCCAGCCCTCGCACCCGGTAACGGTATTGGCCGGCATCCGCGCCCGCTATCCCGACGCCAAGGTGATCTACGCCGAGGGTGCCGGCCTGGCCGGCCCGGCCGAACCACCGGTACCCGCCGCCGCCTTCTGCGTGGACGCCGCCTGCCGCACGCCCGGCCTGAATGCCGAGCACTTCGCCGGCGCGGCATTGGAAGGCACGCCCGCGCTCAGCCGGGTCGAACCCGCTGCGCGCCTCGAATGGCAGGACGGCAAGCGCAACACGGCGGTGCGCTGGAGCGGCTACCTGAAGGCGCCCGCCGGCGGCGCCTACCGGCTGCGCTTCGTCAGCACCGGTGCTTATCGCATGTGGGTCGACGGCAAGCTGGTCGTGGATGCCTGGGACGTGACCGATTCCCCCTCGATCGACTTCGGCAAGGCCGACCTGAAGGCGGGACAAATCTATCCGATCCGCATCGAAGCGGTGCAGAAGGGCGCGCGCGGCAACCAGAAACTGGTCTGGAGCCCGCCGGTGGACAGCGGCCGCGAAGCGGTGGAGGCCGCCACACGCGCCGACCTCGTGGTGTTCGTCGGCGGCCTGAATGCCAATCTCGAAGGCGAGGAACTGAAGCTGCAGGTGCCGGGCTTCGCCGGCGGCGACCGCACCAGCCTGGACTTGCCGGCACCACAGCAGCAACTGCTGGAACGCGTCAGCACGGCCGGCAAGCCGACCGTGCTGGTGCTGATGAGCGGCAGCGCGCTGGCGGTCAACTGGGCCGACAAACACGTGCCGGCGATCGTGCAGGCCTGGTACCCGGGCGGCGAGGGCGGCCATGCGGTGGCGGGCCTGATCGCCGGCGACTACAGCCCGGCCGGGCGCCTGCCGGTGACCTTCTACAAGTCGGCCGACCAGTTGCCGCCTTTCCCCGACTACCGGATGGACGGCCGCACCTACCGCTACTTCAAGGGCGAGGTGCTGTACCCGTTCGGCCACGGCTTGAGCTACACGCGCTTCGACTATCGTGCGCCGGCGCTGGCGGCGGCTTCCATCGCAGCGGGACAACCGGTGAACGTGACGGTCGAGGTGGCCAACAGCGGCGCGCGCGACGGCGACGAGGTGGTGCAGCTGTACCTGGCCAAGCCGGGCGACCCCGCGAATCCGACCCTGGCCGGTTTCAGCCGGGTGCACCTGGCGGCCGGCGCCGGGACCAAGGTCAGCCTGGCGCTGGATGCGCGCGCACTGTCCTCGGTCGATGCCGCAGGCAGGCGCCGCGTCGTCCCCGGCGTCTACACACTGTACCTGGGCGGTGGCCAGCCACGCCACGCGAAGACGGTGACGGCGCGCCTGACGGTCACCGGCAACGCGGTCGACCTGCCGCGCTGAGCCAACCATGAATAACTACAAGGAGACTTCGATGGGCAAAGGTCTATTGGTACTGCTGGCGGCGGCGTCGAGCATTTACCTGGGCGCTGCGGCGCCAGCGGCGGGGCAAACGGGCGACAAGCAGGCGGGCGACAAGCAAGCCGGCTACAAGCAGTTCGTGCTGAACAATACGCAGATCGTGCCGCTGCAGTCCAAGGCCGGCGGCCGCCAGTACGAACTGGTGGTGGTCCTGCCGTCGAGCTACGCGGCCAACCCGGGCAAGACCTACCCGGTGCTGTACTACCTCGACGCCTATTGGGACACGCCGCTGCTGGTGTCCACCTACGGCAACCTGATCTACGATAACCGGGCGCCCGAGTTCATCATGGTGGGTTTGTCCTACCCGTCCGGCACGAACTACGACGTCGAGCGGCGCAAGGATTACACGATCACCGCCACCGACGCCAATTCCGGCAAGGCCGACGCCTTCCTCTCCTTCATCACGCAGGAAGTGGCGCCGCTGGTCGAGTCGCGCTTCCGCGGCGAGCAGACCGGGCGCGTCATCGGCGGCAGTTCGCTGGGCGGGCTGTTCGCCATCGCCGCGGCCTACAAGGCGCCCGGCTTCTTCGCCGGCCACATCGCGATCAGCCCGGCGGCCGGCTGGGACGAGGGCGCGCTGGCGAAACTCGACGAGCAGTACGCGCGCACGCACAAGGCGCTGGCGGCGCGCATGTTCATCTCCTACGGCAGCGACGAGTACCCGGGCTTCCGCGAGCCGATCGCCGCGTTCCAGCAGCGCCTGGCTGCGCGCGGGTACACGGGCCTGGCGCTGCAGAACTACACGATGGAGGGGCTCGACCACACCAGCGTGAAGGGCGATGGCTATGTGCGCGGCCTGAACTGGGTGTGGCAGCCGCGGAAGCCTGCCGGTCCCAGTGGGCTTACGCGGGCAATGATGCAGCAGGTTCAGTGAAAGGCTGTCCGGTGTGCGCCAGCGCTTCGTGCCAGCGCTGGCGGTAAGCCGTCAGCCCGGCCAGGGCACGCGGCCCGATCGCCGTGCTCGACCCCGGCGGCACGCCGTCGCGGTAACGCAGCATCCAGCCGCCGCAGGTGGTGCCGCTGGCATCGTCGGAATAACTCACGGGCTGCTGCGGACGCAGGCTCGCCAGCAGCGGCCCGAACCAGGGGTTGGCGGTAAAGCTGCCCTCGACCGCGAGCGGGCCGGCGGCGCGCAGCGCGTCCAGGCAGTGGTCGGTCATCAGCACGCAATACAGGGTCGCCAGCGCATAGCGTTCGCGCGCGTCGCGCGGGGCGGGACCCTCGATACAGCCGGTACGGCCGGCGAACGGCCCGCCGGTAGCGGCGAAGCAGGGCAGGGCCATCGTCCCCTGGCGCACCAGGCGCTCGATGTCCTCGATGGCGCAGGGTTCGATCGCCGCGCCCGCCAGTTCGGCGAATTCGCGCCCGCCCATGAAGCGCATGCAGGCCACCGGCTGGCCCAGCGCATTGGTATTGGCCAGCATGTCGGCATCTTCGCGCAAGCCGTCCAGCGCGACGCCGAAGGCAGCCGCGATCATCCAGGTGCCGGTGGACAGCACGGTGCGCGGACCCGAACGCTCATCCTGCGCCAGGTAGCGCATCAGCGAGGCATTGCTGTCATGGATCCCGGACAGCACCTGGCAGCCGCGCGGCAGGCCGGTGGCGTCGGTCACTTCGGCGCGCAATGTGCCGAGCGAGGCCCAGGCCGGCGCCAACGGCGGCATCAGCCTGCGCCAGCCCATGCGTTCGACCAGCGACGAGTACTGTTGCGTGTGCGGGTTCCACAAATCGGTGTGGCAGCCGAGCGAGGTCGCTTCGCCGAAGGCGGCGCCGCACAAACGCCAGGCCCAGTACTGCGGGTACATCAGGATGTGGCGTGCGCGGGCGAATTCGGCCGGAAAGCTTTGCTGCAGCCAGGCCAGCTGGCGGCCCAGGTTCAGGCCTGCGGGCAGGCTGGGCGAACAGGTTTCGGCGTAGGCGGGACGGGCGCCGTAGTCGACGCCCGGCAGGTCGGCTTCGTAGTCGAGCACCGGCAGTACCAGACCGTCGCCGTCGACCAGCGCGGCGGTGGCGCCGTGCGTCACCGGGACGATGGCGGAGACCTCGGCCAGGCCGGCGAAGCCGCGGCATGTAGCCAGCAGCCACTGCCACAGGCCTTCGGTGTCGTGATGCGGGTAGGGGCCGTCCGCCAGCACGATGTTGGGACGGCGCTGTTCGGCCAGCACCCGGCCATCGGCATCGATCAGTGCCAGCTTGGCATTGGTCTTGCCGATGTCGAGGACGATCAGGGCGTCTTTCATGGCGTCGCTCATTTGCTGGTCTTGCGGCCGCGCAGCAGGCGCGGCAGGGCGATGGTCGCCAGCAGCAGCACGCCGACCACGATGGTCATGTAGATGCCGGGGATGTTCGCCAGCGACATGCCGTAGGTGGCCACGCCCAGCGTCAGGACCGCGAGGAGTACCCCGCCGATGGTGCCGGCGCCGCCGGCGATGCTGACGCCGCCCAGGATCACCATCGTGATCACTTCGAGCTCCCAGCCGGTGGCGATGTTGGGACGGGTCGAGCCGATGCGGCCGGTCAGGAAGAAGGCGGCCAGGCCGGCCATCGCGCCGGTCAGCATGAACAGGCCCAGGCGGTAGCGGTCGACGGCGATGCCGGAAAAGCGCGCCGCGTCCGGGTTGTTGCCGATCGCGTAGATGCGGCGGCCCCAGGACGTGGTGTGCAGCAGCAGCGCGAACACCGCCGCGAACACCAGCAGCACCACGAATTCGCGCGGCACGATGCCGAAGAAGTAGCCCTGGCCCCAGTCGGCCATCAGCTGCGGGTAGCCGGTGAAGGCCTTGTCGCCGAGGACCACGCTGGCCAGGCCGCGGTACAGCGACACGGTGCCGATGGTGACCACGATCGAGGGCAGCGCGAAGCGCGTGACCAGCACGCCGTTCAGCAGGCCGCAGACGCAGCCGGTGGCCAGCGCCACCAGCACCAGCGTCCCCGGCGGGAAGCCGGCCTGCATGGCCAGGCCCATCGCCACCGAGGACAGGGCCAGGGTGCCGGCCACCGAGATGTCGATTTCGCGGCAGATGATCAGCAGGGCCATCGGCAGCGCGATCAGCGCCTTCTCGCTGAAGTTCTGGGTGCCGTCGAGCAGGTTGTACAGGTCGAGGAAGTGCGGCAGCACGATGCTGTTGACCGTGAAGACCACGACCAGCAGCAGCGCGAGCAGGGTCTCCCAGCGTCCGAGGACGCTCTTCAGCTTGACGGTTTCGCGGTCGAGGATGGTGTAGCGCGACGTCGGTTTGTTCGACTGCGGGCTCGGCATGGCGGTGGTGTTCACGCTGTCTCCAGTTCTATTTATATTAGTGCGCGGCTTGTTCGAGCTGATTCTTGTGCAGTTGCAGGATCTGGCGGCTGCCCTTGCGTGCGCCGCGGGCGTTCACCAGCACTGCCGCCAGGATCACCAGGCCGGTCAGGGCGCTCTGCCAGAAAGGCGAAACCTGCAGCACCGGCAGGGCGTTGCCGATCACGGTCAGGAACAGGGCGCCGAGCAGGGCGCCGGTGACCGAACCGACGCCGCCGGCGATGCTGACGCCGCCGATCACGCAGGCCGCGATCACGGTGAATTCGAAGCCGTAGGCCACTTCGGTGTAGGCCACCGCGTAGCGTGCCACCCACAGGTAGCCGCACAGGCCGGCCACGAGCCCGGACAGGCCGTAGGTCCACAGCAGGCGCCGCGCGGTCGGGATGCCGATGTAGCCGGCGCACTGCGGCGCATTCCCGATCGCGAACAAATCGCGCCCGAAGCGGGTGAAGCGCGCGATGAACAGGAACACGCCGAACGCGGCGGCCGCGATCCACACCAGGTGCGGCAGGCCGAACAGGCGCGTCAGCGGGAAGGCGATGAAGTCGGCCGGCATCTGGTGCGCCGAGACCCAGGTGCCGCCCGACAGCACGAACACCAGGCCGCGGTAGACGCTCATGGTGCCCAGCGTGATGACGATCGGCGGCAGGCCGAGGTAGCCGATCAGCCAGCCGTTGACCAGGCCCAGCACCAGGCCGGTGACGGTGGCCATCAGCACCACGGCCAGCAGCGGCGCATCGGGATTGTGCGAGGCCAGCATCGCCGCGACCATGCCGGACAGCGCCAGGTTGGACGCCACCGACAAATCGACGCCGCGCGTCACGATGACCAGCATCTGGGCCAGCGCCAGCATCACCAGGAGGGTGCTGTCGGTGACCAGGTTGGCCAGGGAGGGTGCGCTCAGGAACACCGGCGCCTTGACGCCGACCGCCAGCACCAGTGCGATGACCATCAGGGCGAGCAGGGGCTCGCGTTGGAACAGACTTTTCATGCTGCGTTTTCCTCTTGTTCTTTAGTCAGCTCCAGGCCCGACGCGGCGGCCACCACGATTTCCGGCGTCGCCTCATTGCGTTCGAACACGCGCCGCACGTGCCCATGCTGCATCACCACCACGCGGTCGGCCAGGCCCAGCACTTCCGGCAGTTCCGACGACACCAGGATCACCGACAGCCCGCGCGTCACCAGTTCGCTGATGAAGCGGTGCACGGCGGCCTTGGAGCCGATGTCGATGCCCTTGGTCGGCTCGTCCAGGATGATCACTTTCGGATTGGTCGCCAGCCATTTGCCCAGCACGACCTTCTGCTGGTTGCCGCCCGAGAGTTCGGACACGTGCTGGGTCAGGTGGCTCGCCTTCAGTTCCAGCTGCTCGGCGAAGTGGCGCGCGATCTGCGTTTCATGCGCGCGCCGTCCGCGCAGGAAGAAGCCGATCTGCGACAGGATCGGCAGCGAGATGTTCTGTTGAATCGGCATCGTCAGGTGGGCGCCATGGTGCTGGCGGTCTTCCGGCACGTAGGCGATACCGTGGGCGATCGCTGCGCCCGGGGTCGAGATCGCGACCTCCTTGCCCTCCAGGCGCACGCTGCCGGTGACGCCGGGCGTCATGCCGAAGATCGCCTGCATCACTTCCGAGCGGCCGGCGCCGACCAGGCCGTAGAAGCCCAGGATCTCGCCGCGGCGCAGGGTGAAATTCACCTTGTCGAATTCGGTCGGGTGGCACAGGTTCTGCACTTCCAGCAGCGGGCCGCCGATCTCGGCCTGCGCCTTCGGGTAGGCGTCGTTGACGGCGCGGCCGACCATCAGCGCGACCAGCTCGGCCTCGGTGATGGATGCCAGCGACCCGTCGGCCACGAACTTCCCGTCGCGCAGCACGGTGTAGCGGTCGGCCACTTCGAAGATCTCGTCGAACTTGTGCGAGATGAAGATGACGGCGGTGCCGGCGGCTTTCAGCTGGGCGATGATGCGGTACAGCTCGCGGATCTCGCGCTGCGACAGGGCGGCGGTCGGTTCGTCCATGATCACCACGCGCGCATCCTGCGACAGCGCGCGCGCGATCTCGACGAAGTGGCGCTGCGCCACCGACAGGTCCTTGACGCGCGCACGCACCGGCAGCGACACCTCCAGGCGGGCGAACAGGGCTTCCGCTTCCTGCTCGATGCGCTTCCAGTCGATGCGTCCGCCGGCGCGGGTCGGCTGGCGGCCGACGTAGATGTTTTCCGCCACCGAGAGTTCGTCGAACATCACGGTTTCCTGGTGCACAGCGGTGATCCCGGCATGCATCGCTTCCTGCGGGCTCTTCATGACCACCGGCTTGCCGTCGAGGAGGATGCTGCCGGCGTCCGGCTGGTAGATGCCGGTCAGGGTTTTCACCATGGTCGACTTGCCAGCGCCGTTCTCGCCGATCAGGGCCATGACTTCGCCGGCGCGGATGGTGAGGCCGACGTCGTTGAGGGCGTGGATGCCGTTGAAGCGCTTGCTGATGCCGGTCAGTTGGAGGACGGGGGTACCCGCCGCAGAATCGGCGTGCAGGGGTGTTGGGGCTTGGGTGACTGGCATAATGCTCATGCAGTTGCGGACAGGTTGGATGAGCCGTCGTCCCTGCGCAGGGGCGACGGATTGCTGTTGACACTTACTGATGCAGCGCTGCGGCCCACCGGCCGCAGCCAAGCTCAGAACATCTTGGCAAACTTCTCGACGTTCTCTGCGTTGTAAGTGAACGGCGGCCCGAGCGCCGCTTCGCCCTTGTCGTCCAGCGTCACCTGGCCCAGGCGGCCCACCGACACCGGTGCGCCCGGCTTGGCCTTGCCTGTCACGAACTGGTCGGCCGCGTAGGTGGCGGCGTAGCCCAGGTCGATCGGATTCCAGATTGCGAATTCCTTCACCGCGCCGCTCTTGACGTGGCCGGCCATCTCGGATGGCAGCCCGAGGCCGGTGACGTAGACCTTGCCGACCAGGTGCTCGTCGACCACCGCCTTGCTCGCGGCGACGATGCCGACCGTGGTCGGGGCGATGATCGCTTTCAGGTTCGGATGGCTGCGCAGCAGGCCGATGGCTTCGCGGTAGCTTTTATCCGACTGGTCGTCGCCGTAGACGGTGGCCACCAGCTTGACGTTGGCGTATTCCGGCTTCTGCAGCACCTGCTTCATGATGCCGATCCAGATGTTCTGGTTGGTCGCCTGGGCCGATGCCGACAGGATGGCGACTTCGCCGGCGCCGCCCATCGAATTGGCCGCCATCTGGATCTGCTTCTCGCCGATCAGTTCCGCATTGGACGGGTTCAGCTGCATCTGGCGGCCTTCCTGGGCCAGTCCGGAGTCGAACGAAATCACCTTGATCCCGCGCTGCATCGCCTTCTTCGCGATCGGCACCAGCGCATTCGGGTCGTTGGCCGAGATGACGATGGCATCGACCTTCTGGCTGATCAGCGAGTTGATGATCTCGATCTGGCCTTCGGCGCTGGGCGTGGTCGGGCCGGTGTAGATCACTTCGACGTTGCCGAGCTGCTTCGCCGCTTCGTCAGCACCCGCGTGGGCGGCGTCGAAGAAGCCGTTGCCGAGGTTCTTGACGACCATCGCGATGCGGGTCTTTTCCGGCTTCTTCTCGCAACCGGCCACGCCTGCCAGCACGCCGGCGGCGGCCACCGCCATCAGGAGACTCTTGATCTTGTTATTCTTGATGCTCAATGCGATGTCTCCGTCTGGAAGATGCCGGCCGTCTGCAGGTCGAACGCGGCGTTCGATTGCAGGTCGTAGGCGTTATTGAAATGTGGGGCACACAGGTTCGGGGCGACCGGATCGGGCGCCACGGTGACGACGTTGACCCCGTATTGTTCGAGCAGCTGTACGGCGCTGTCGGAGGCGTTGGTGTCGGTGATGACGGTGGACACGCGGTCCAGGCCGCACAGGATCAGGCCGGCCTTCTTGGCGAACTTGGAGCTGTCCGCCAGCACGACCAGTTCCTCGGCCTGGCTGATCAGGCGTTTTTCGGCCTGGATCAGCAGCGGGTCCGCTTCCATCAGGCCCAGCAGCGACAGCCCGTACACGCTCATGAACATCTTGCTGGCGTAGTGGTGCTGAGTGATGTCGTTGTCGAAGGGCGAGAGGATCACGTTCTGCTCGCGATAGACCTTGCCGCCCGGGACGATGATCTCGTTTTCGCTCGAGACCAGCAGCCGTTCGGCCATCAGGAAGGAGTTCGTGAGGATCTTGAGCTGTTTCTCGGCGAGGAACTCGGCCATCATGAAGGTGGTGGTGCCGCCGTTGATGATGATCGTTTCGCCGTCCACGCACATCGACGCTGCCTGGCGCGCGATGGCACGCTTGCGCGCCGCGAAGCACTGGATATTGTTCTGGAAGGTTTCGCTCGACAGCGCGAACTGGCGCTTTTTCGGCAGCAGGTTTTCTGCGCCGCCCCGGGTGCGCGTGAGCAGATTGCGCGCAGCCAGCCAACTGATATCGCGTCGTACCGTGGCCGGGGACGCGTTGAGCCATTCGACAAGCTGTTGCACCGTCGCTGTCTGGTGTTCGGCCAGCAGCTTCAGCAAACGCTTGCGGCGTTTGTGATTCACCATGTTGTCTCCTCCTGTTGCCGTCTGTT
>Ga0308160_10002989_pt1 | contig 19617 bp, 21 predicted proteins | sample PhyFR1_FD_201036 | JGI IMG/M metagenome (GOLD analysis project Ga0308160, IMG submission 201036) | Phyllosphere microbial communities from UC Gill Tract Community Farm, Albany, California, United States - DLSLF.R1 | ecosystem: Host-associated > Plants > Phyllosphere > Unclassified | place: USA...
ACTAGGAGACGTGGTCGACACGCTCAGCGGCCTGTGTGGTTGGAATTGATGTGCATGATCCTGGGCCACAGCAGCGGTCGGGGCTATCGTCGTTGATTTCCAGTACGTTTCAACCCTGCCCCCGATCTCTAACTGCGCTCCCTCGAAGGGTCGTATGCACTCTACCTGAAAGGATACCTCTCCTATGGCCTTGAGATGATGATCAAGTAGAGGAACCACTAGAGACCGAGATCTGTGCATATCCTTGAAGGTAGCCGGCAGGACTACTGCGCGTCCGATTACGCGAGACCCAAATGTAGGGTAAAGCGACATCTCAAGGACAAACCTGTCCAAGTCTTCCACATGGAAGCCAAAAGTTTCCCGTTCGTCCGCCAAAGGCAAGACGACACTGTGTGGCATATCCGTTGGGTCCAGCTTGGAAGTCATGACTAGTTTAAGGGAGGACCACATGTCCAGCAGGTTGTCGTCTTCTGTTCTGCTGTACAGCTTGACAGGGAACATGCGTCGATCAGAAGACGTCCCAGAGACAGGATGTCCCAGAGTGACTTGGACCAGACTTTTCTTTGCCAAAAACTATATTGGGCTCTCAGTACCAGAGACGTCGGTAAAGTTGCGCTCTCAAATGCGCTGCACTTACGTCATGTCCGTACATACGGAGACTGAGTGAGTTGGCAATCGAAAGCTCAGTCTGGTGCTAAAATTGGGGTTTCTGCTCGGACGATCACTCACGGAATAATGGGAGGTGGCAGGGAAAGGGAGGGTATCATATCGACCTCTCCATCCAGCATCAGATCATCTTCTCCGTCAGAATTAGGCGAGCCGGTACCTTGAACATCAGCGGTACCGAACCCAAGATTCTGGACTTTCGAGGTGGTGCCGTTAGATTTTGCTTGTCCGAGATCAGCACCTCCTTTCAGAAGCTCCTCGAGACATGCGATTTGCTGCGCTCATGAAATCGTTAGGGAAGATGATATACATCTCAGGACGGATCTCGCGTCGGGGACTCACCCCGTACCATCCAGCGTAAAATCCAGGGGTCTTTCCGTACTCATCCTCTGCATTTACATCGCAGCCAGCCTGAATGAGAGTTCGCAAACATTCTGCATGACTTTCCGATCCGCCAACACAGGCATGATGCAGCGGCGTCCATTGATTGTACTTGTCCTTTCTGTCCTTGCCACCGCCATCTGCTCCGCCTTCCTTGATGAGCAGGTGACATATAGCGGCATGACCTGCTCGGGCAGCCAGGTGCTGAGGATACAAACCCTCCGAATTTGGCAAGACCTTGGCACCGTTCTTGAGTAGTAAGCGTGCGACATCCAATCGTCCATGTTGGCACGCCAATGACAAGGGAATGAGGTCGTTCGATATGGCTGATGTCTCAAGAATTTGCGTTCCAACGTATTTGACCAAGATCTCTACGCAAGAGGCATGCCCAGCTACGACACCCTGTATGAGAGGAGTTTGTCCGTCCATATCCACCGCTGTTGCATCTACGCCGTGCTTTAACAAAGTCTCGCAGATATCGGCATGACCATGCATGGCAGCATAGTGCAGCGGTTTCCGTCCATACGTATCCTGAGTTTCAAGCGGAAGTCCTTTCTCTATACAGATTCTGACCAGCTCGAGCCTGCCCGAGATACAAGACTCGTGCAAAGGACTTCGGCCGTTGATCTTGTCGGTAAAATTGAAGTCAACCGGGAGTGTTGATAAGACCTGGTCGAGATGACAAGGCTCTAATTCTTCGACTGCACGCCATAAAAGCCTCATCAACCGTGTAGCTTCTGGGTGCTGTCGCTGCTTTTCGCCAGCGAGATGTAGCCAACTTGCTACGTTGCTCGAGCTCTGATCGGCAAGTGTTCTCTCCAGCTCGTATTCAAGATCCGAAACGGCATCCATTCCAATAGCTGGTAACAGATCCGGTCGATCGTCAAAGCTGGGCTCTCGTTCGAAATGCAAGCCATCTGCACCAAGAGCTTCCGGCAGATCGTCCAAGAAGGATATATTAAGGTGAGACGAGCCTCTCTCGAGATCAAGCAGGTTCGCCGCTACAATGTCGGCCATTTTGGTGATGCACTGAGAAAGCCACATGACAGACTGCTTGTCAGCTCGCGCAAGCAAAATTCCACTTGACACTTGGGCTCACCTCTCGATTGAAACAAGGTTGGATTTCGACTTGTCTCTCCAAATATAGCTCCTTGGTACTGGTTTTACTCCGCTTGTCCCATTTCTTCAGGATCTTTCTGAAACCGGTCGCGTTGATCTCTATGAATTGCTGAAGTTTCACCAGATCCCGCTCAAACAACTTCCAGCCTTCCTCCAAATTCGCCCATTCGGCACCCTTTCTCGATTCGCCTCCACTCATTCCTGTTGTAACATCATCGACATCGCTGGGGTCGGATGGAGAAGCCGCGCCGAGATGAAGCAGAAGCCTTTTCCGATTGTTCAGCAGTGTCAAGATACGCAAACGGAGATCTCGCTCTTTGGTAAGGTAGAAGGCATTTATCTGTTGATAGCCTGCAATTTAGCACATTCTCGGTCGCAAGAGCAGGAGGAGAGTAACGCTATGCCTCACCTTTTCTAATTCTCGACCCAACTTGAAGAAGAACACCGCTCTATGAGCTTTGAAGCTCTCGTCTCTTTCTCTATCTCGTCCGCGAGCGACCCCATTGACACCTCCAGAAGCGCTTTCCCCCGGTGCAGGTGGTTCTGCACCTGGAGGCAGTGGCTCAAGGTCGATGGATTGAACGCCCGCATCCAGATTGAGGTGATTCCCAAGAGATGGGTTTTGAGCTTGGAGTGCGGGCGAGAGCAAGAATGGAGTCGAGCCAGAGCTGCCAACCGGAGGAACTTGCGAGACATTGATAGGTGAGTCGAGCGAGTTGCTGCTTATCGTTCCTGTCCGTGATGCACTAGGCCGAATGCCGACAGCAAGAAGTGAAGCCTCTGAAGCTGGTCGGTGTGAAGCGAGCGAGTTGATGATCTGTCAAAGGTGAGTTGACCTGTATCAGCCTCGGGGTTCGAGCGTGTCAGTGCTCAAGAGCATGGCCGACCTTTTTCAGGAACTTGTAATCCAGGTAGTACGTTCCCCAACCTGGGATCTGCCGAGCCTGAATAGTCTTTCCGAACTAAAGAAGGGGAGCATACGGCGGTGTCAGATGTAAGCTTATGCTGGAAGAGCGGGAAGACTCGCCTTCATCCTGTTTGTACCAGTATCGACTTTGTCTAGCTAAGCGGCCCAGATGACCGGCTTGCGCTGATGTCCTTCCTTGTTGTCAATTGAACGCTTTTCAAAAACTGGCGGTCAAGCGAGAAGGAGACAGCTATTTAAGATCTCGATATGGTATTGGTGTCGAAGGGAGCTCTGTGGGGGGTTCCAAGTCAGTTGGTCGTTCTGACAACGTGGTGGTGTCTACCGATATGATCGAATTTGGTCTGCAGATGTTCTCGATTAGGAGGACGGCCCGCCCTGATCTTGGTCGGCAAGGAATAAAGATAGGGGATGGTGAAAGGCCCTCTCGAGAGGCTTGACTGACTAGCTACCGAGCACTCACGGGAGGTTTGTGACTCTGTGCTCGCTGCGAGGGAGAGTTGATCGTGATGAGATGACTGCACTCTTTGGCCCTTTACGCACGTTCTCGTTCGGGCAACTCGGTCTCCCGAGATGTGGGGCCCCGCATCGCTCGTAAACAACACAAGAACGGGTTCTAATGTGATCCGACCGTCTACACTTGGACCATTCGGAATATCACTGCTCTCACTTCGAGAACTGCTGAACGGACATTGGCATATATGAGGATTGTATAGGGAAGACCTCGATCATCCTACAAAAAGAAGAGAGAAACTTGGAACCCGGCCCAATCTATGGAGAAAGGAAAGATGATGCTCTAAACGATGTGCTGCAAAGCCATCGCGACTGCATCTGGTGGAGGACCCTTTTAAAGACGGTCACCAGTTCCAATGGAGACAACCTGTGCATCGAAACAACGGATTCAAAGTCAGAAAGAACCAAACAGTTGGTGACCGACCGAGCCTCGTGCTCACCTTGAAACCAATGTCCTTGAGCTCTTGTCGCTTGAGGATGTTCCTTCCGTCAAAGACGAATGCGGGCTTGTTCATGGTCTTGTGGATGGAAGCCCAGTCGAGATCAATGAAGGCCTTCCACTCTGTGTAAACACACGGGAGACAGACGGTCAGCTTCAAGATCTACCAATTCTATGGAGTTCGTCACTACGTACCAGTAACGACGACAATGGCTAAGAATCACGCAGAGGCCAGGATATGATGATCAGTTTCCCAAGTCTTACACAGATGACACCAGCCGTCATCGCTCACCGTCAGCTCCGCTACAAGCCTCCATGGCGGACTGGCAAACGGTGACAGCCTTCTTGATGGGCTCAGCGGGCTTGGAACCGTAGTCGGTCAAGTCGAGCATGATCTGCGACTCCTGGACCTCGGGGTCGTAGACGGTGACCCTGGCACGCTCAGACAAGAAGTGGTTGATGAGGTCAATGGCGGGCGACTCTCGGGTGTCACCGGTGTCGGCCTTGAAAGCGAATCCAAGAACAGCAATCTTCTTGCCTGTCGAGTCGTCGCGAAATGATGCGGATCAGCTGAGCCGGATCACTCAGTCGCAATTGCAAGGCAGATGGTACGAACCGGTGATGGTGTTGAACAAGGTGTCAACGACCTTCTTGGCGAACTGAATAGCACAAGGGAGTATGCGTCAGGCAAGCTTTCGGCTTTGAACGGAGTGGAGCTCGATCTCACCCTGTTCTTCTGGTAGTCGTTAGCCTCGACAACGGCGTACCAGTATCGAGCGACCTCCTCAAGGTTGAGCTAAAGATGAGCGGGAAAAGTGATCAGACCTCGTCTTTGAACTCTGGCGATGATATGCGACTTACCGATCGGGCAAGGTAGACCAAGTTGAGGCTATCGAGAGAAAGACGTTGATGGTTTAGCTTTCATTGCCACCAAGATTGGCACCTGCTCTTTGATGACGTACATATCCTAAACGGAAGACACGATGGCATCAGCGCTGACTCCTTCTCGACACACCCCATGCACCATCCTAACTCACCTTCTGGAAACAAGAACCTCCGAAACCGACGGAAGCCTTCAAGAACTTGGGTCCGACACGCGAGTCCTTTCCGACGGCGTAAGCGACCTCGTCGACGTTGGCACCAGTGGCTTCACAGATGGCGGAAAGCATGTTGACGGAAGAGATACGTTGGGCCAACATGGCGTTGGCAGCCAACTTGGAGAGTTCGGAAGACCAAAGACCGACAGTCAAGATCCTCTCTCGGGGGATCCAGTTGGCGTAGACGTTGCTCAAGGCGGCACAAGCGTCGAGACCACGTTCGCTCTGGAGAGATCCGATGAGGACTCGGTCGGGGGAGAACAAGTCCTCGATGGCGGTACCCTCAGCCAAGAACTCCGGGTTGGACAAAAGGTCAAAGTGGCATCCAGGCCTAGCGTTGGCCTCGAGGATAGTCCTCATGGACCTGAATGACGGTGGAAATGTGCAGTCGATCAGCTTTCGATGCTGCATTCGTCACAATTGGTAGATTCTGGCCAACTCACTCGGCGGTCCTGCAGGGAACGGTCGATTTCTCGACAACGATCTTGGAGCTGGTCGAGACCTCGGCGATTCGTCGGGTAGCCAACTCGATAAAGTTCAAGTCAGCGGCGAAACCAGCACCGAGACCCGACTTCTTGGTAGGAGTGTTGACTGAGACAAAGATCAAGTCGGCCTCGGCGATACCCTTGTCAACCTCGGTAGAGAAGAACAAGTTCCTGCCTCGGCATCCCTTGATGACATCAACGAGACCGGGCTCGTAGATGGGCAAGTTGAATTCGGGGTCGTTCCAAGCGTCGATACGGGCTTGGTTGAGGTCGACAATGGTGACCTGGATGTGAGGACACTTGAGAGCGCTACGCAAGGAAATCAGGAGGAACAAGCTGTTTAGCACAGAAGGTCGGTTTGTTCGATGGAAACAAGAGTTTACACGACAGCACAGGTGGGTCCACCGACGTAACTGAGATTAGACACCAATCAAGCGAATGTAAGACCACTTCCTTTGGAATCGCTGTACAATGCGGCATCGCTTACCCAGCACCGATACAGACGATCTGACGAGGCAAAGGGTACGAGCTGCGTCAGCAACCCATTTTCTTGTCCCTCGGACCAATCGATGACTCGAGCGAATCAATCTCACCTTCTTAATTTCGATAGGAGCCATTTTTGCAAGTAGTAGATATATGTGGTTTTAAAAGAAAGTGTTTTGTAGGTGGGATTTGGATGACTGTTTTGGATTGGCAGAAGTCGGTGAGGGAGACAGAAATTCGTGTAATGACACGGTTGACGCGATCGAAAGGGTTGAATAGCAGAGTAGAGGTGTTTGAGAGATTTTGGTGAGCGTAACAAAGAAAGGTCGAATGGCAAGATACATAATCAGCAATGATGATCGTTTTTTTTCCTTCTCTGACAGAATCCCCTGATCAGGGGGAAAAGATGTGTTTTGAAACCAATCATGTTGCCCGATACTCACGAAAAAGGACAGAGATCTGATGCGTAGTTTGAGGATTCGTAGGGAGAGATGGGATTGGTTGAAGAGAGCAAGTGAGATGGGCAAACGAAAGTACGGGATTGTTGTTCTATTCAAGTGTTATCAAAAGGGTGCGGATTATATGGATGGACCAAAGTCGAGATCGGTATCGAGTCGCACAGTGATGGCTGCAAGCTGGAAAAGAGGCTCGAGGGGGGGGGAGGAGTGTTGTGCTGGCTAGTTGGTTCCGATCCCTGGATGGGTCTATAGTTGGCAGGGGAAGGAGGCAGCCAGAGGGAGGGAGAGCAAGCGGGTGTTTCCGCATCCGGTGGAAGGCAGCAGGGGGAAAAAGACGGCGGACGCGCGAGACTAGGACAGGACACGCGCTCGCGTTCGAGGTACGAAGCAGAGCGATCACGGCTCGGCGGATGTCGCGCGAGACCGAGGTTAAATTGATGAGCTAGTCGATAATTCGCTGAGCAGAGGAAACGCTGGCACACTGCGCGGGACGAGCACCGTGATCCCACCTCCTCCTTTTCGGGCTAGCAACGCGCGCGCCCTTGTAGGTCTTGCTCTTTGTTCGACGCCGATCTATCCGAAACAAACCCTGATGCGTACTAATGCGTTCTGGTCCATCACTTCTCGCATGCCTTGCTATCTGTCTATCAATATCGACCAGCCATGCCTGCCGTCAGTTGGTCTATCATTCTGCAGAACCAACATACTCATGCATACGCGCATACAGTCATCATCATCATCAATCAGCTGATGGGGCTGATGGCCTGAAGGAAGGTGCTGCCTAATCTGACTCGAAACTTGATATCCACCCTCGTGATTCCTGCTCAAGGCAGAGTACGGAGACCGGCGTGTCTCCTCTCCTAGCACTTGTCGTCATCACGTTGTTCGAACTCTATCATCGTCGCATCACACCGCACGATAGGCAACAATCACCCAAATTTGCAAGCGAAACTTTAAAGGACGAACGGGTCCTAACCAAAGCCTCGGGCGTTGGGCCGGAGGCATCTTCCGCCTTTCCCTCTCCGATTGTGTCAAAGCAAATGATAAAAAGCTTCCCATGATCGCCAGTTTGGTGCACAGCGTTCCTCCTGATCGATCTGGTTCCGAGCAGAACAAAAAAGGCCATGCCATAAATACCGCGATCAAAGTCGGACTGCCGGAGAGCGAGAGACTTGTCTCTTTCCCTCACGTGGCGACTGCGATACCTTGGGACGTGTTTCATGTCGAATACACTAATCAGCCTGTGAAACTCGGCCGAGCTTGAAGTTTCCCGGCTACCTGTGGGTAAAACCACCAGACTAGTTTGACTAGTTGGATCGAGCCAAAGTCCTTCTGATTGCGAGAAGAAATATCTCGCATATCTCAAAGGATTATAGACTTTGGCACGAGATGCGGCATTGACATACACCGCTCCGCTATGGCAATCTACCGGCCCTACTCTGCAGCTGATGCTGCCAAAAGCGCAGCGCCGACTACCTTTGGTCAAAGTTCACGCTCCCAGCGATAAGCCGCTAACCCCAATGTGATTATCAGAGCGTCCCCCTAGAGCCGATTTGCCTCCCTTTGTTCTTCTCGGTATAAATTGTGGCGGCGGGGTAGGGAGCTTCCTCCATCCCAATGGCGTGAACAGATGACCGTGAACATCATAAGCATGCTTCTCCATTCTCAGCTTCTGGCCCAGTAGGTGGGGGATCTCACTACCGCACTACATAAGACTCTGGCTGTCACTCGAGAGCGAGGATAATCTTCCGCGCCACCTCGTAGCCCACACCGGTAGACCATGCCTAGTCAAACATACATGTTCTTGAAAGCTCGTAACGAATCTCACAATGAGCCCGCCTCGACGCAGATGGGGATCGTTCAGATTCCTCACATGACGCATCCAGTACGGCGACCCTTGCTGCATTCGGTCACTGCGCCTGCAATGCGTGCCACCCCGACCCTGACGTATGGTTCGCCCCTCGATTCGTACGCCACCAGTAGTCCACAAACTTTCACGGGTACACCCAGCCGGATGATCCAAATTCAACAAGGAACGCCTCATGCGCATTGGATTCAAAACGGACTTTCGCATCACCGCAGCACGATGGCCAACTCTCCAGATCAACCTCCCGAGCATGTCCCTTTCAACTCGCCCATCGACCTTGCTAAAGGGAATCCACTGAGAATGGGTGTTCACCCGGTTCTCCGCGGATTGAAGCATACGCCGGAATCGCATGGCTGGAATGCGTTCTCGGCGCTGATAACGAGCGAGAAGAGTTTGGATCGACGAGGCACGGAAGATCGGAAACTCGAGCTTCCGTGCCAAGGTCAAGACGGGACAGGTTCAGCAGCAAAAGAGGAGCTTCATAGGGTGACGAAGCCGACGATAGAGCTTCAAGTCTCCGGGTCAACCGGTCCATTAGACTCATAGCGATTGTAAGAGTACTGGATGTGGGTCTTTTTGTAGTGATTCAACGAGCGTGGGCAGGGTGGTGGACGGACATAGCGACCATGTCTGTGTTCTCCTGGAAAGTATGCATAGAACATCCAATCGAATCATACATCGGTTCTGAGGGTATGATATCAATAATCGCGATCGTCGTAAATCTGAAACATTGGAGAACAGCGCCAAGTCAGTTTCGTTCGGCTAGCGGGTGATCTTTGTTTGCTGCGGCGACTTACGTTCCAAGACTGTGAAGGCAGGGATCGCCGAGCATGAAAATCACCATATTTAGCAACAATGCTGACCCTGTGCCAAGCCAGTAGCCAATGCTTACCTTCCTCCACTTCAGCCCTCGATGATCCTTGATAGGTCCAGTGATACCGAAGGCAACCCCTCGGAACCACATGAAGCAGAGGAATACCGATCCAGCGCACAACCCGAACCATATCCAACGAGCTCGGTTGGAACGGCTCGACCGCTGAAACACGAATGTGTCCAGCATGTGACCCATCATGAGTACCGCGAACCAAAGCGTCGGTAGCTGTAAGGAGATATGAAAAGTCAGCAGCGATACTTGCATATTGTCAAATGAAGACTGTAGGTGACGTACATAGTGATGCAAGTACGTCACTCGCCCCATGATCAGGAATGGCACTGTACATTAGGTCTGAGATCAGCAAACGCTTGCCTACTGACCGCTCGAGTGACGTACCGAAATGCGTGAGCCATCCTCCGAGCGCAAGCTTGAAAACATAAAGCCAGTCTTCCCATTCACCTGTAGCAAAATGTCAAATTAGGCTAGTAGCTGACACAACATTTTAGCACGTGCTACTAACCTTCCGCCCAGTCTTTGTACTGCCTCTGCATTCTCATCATATAGATGACCAGCGTGAGCACGCCGACAATCAGTGCGACGCCTCCGCCCCACCAGATCACGGGGGTACCAAGCAAGTAGTACTTGATTTGACCGTCAGACCAGCCACACATGCGGAGACCAAGGTGCAACCAAGGCCAGTCCAGCGGCTGCGAAGCCAAGATGTCTTCCTTGTCGGGGTCGGGAACAAGTGCATTGTTTGAAGTCATCATCGCGACATTCAGATGCCAAAAGTCCTTCCAGAATGGCGATTTGTAAAGCTGAGCATCTCCAGCAGGGACTGTCAAGACACAACCCCGGTCAGTGGAACGCTACGAGGCTGCTATCTTGTACACTTACGTCTCTCGTTCCAATGTGATTCTACGTTCCACCAGGTATGGGCATCCGAAGGATCGTTTTGCTTCTCACAGGTAACCTCAATTTGCTTCCATCCCCACTGCGGCAGCGGGACATTGGCAGCTTTCAAGTAGCACCCCAAGACTTGATGTCTGAATCGCATCCTTGTTGTCAGGGCGTGGATGTTTCGCACGTTTTTCTTCCTGCCTAGGAGCATGTCGTCGACAACCTCGACGACCCAATGATCGTGAGCATCGCCAACCGTAAGATTTCCGTAGGCTGAGACTTCGTAGTTCTCCTTGGTCATAGGTGCCGCCACAGTGTGAGAGTGGATGTTACGGGTGGTTGGAACATGAACGATTCGCAAGACGTCGCCATCCTTGAGCAGTTCGATGGGACCCTCCGGATCGAAGGAGACATCGCTCCAGGGAGGATAGATCCAGAAATTGTTGTTGTCGTCTTTATAATGATAACACGTAACTTGCTGCTGAAGGGAGCCGACCGGATACGTTTGCACGTGCGAGTGCAACAGCCCTCCACCATAACCGTAATTCTTGAGCGTGAGCTTGGATCCATAAGCAATTTCCAGGGGCGACTGGGCAAAGTCATTTCCACGCAGATGAGCCTGGAAGAGCGAGCTCATTTGCGCATCCCCTGGGCCGCTCCGGTTGAGAATCATGAAGTGCAACTTGAACGACATGGCGTAGACGCAGAAGGGGATTACGATGAGACAAAGACCTCTCGCCAGCCAGTGTCGAAGATAAATGGCCTACGAAAGGGTCAATTGGTCAATCGGGACTTAGGCTGAGGTAGAGCAAACACGTTCACTCACCTTGGGCATCTTCAAGTCCCCAAACTTGTTCCAGAGATCCTCGATCGTATACAGGCCGACGAGAGCAGTGGCACCAAACAGACCAACCCATTTAACGCTGCGGATCCCAAAGACAAGGTTAATTTATATCGTCATCTCCATCTCTTACGTTTACTGACCTGCAAACGCAGCCGATCTGCAAACCCGTAAATGCCAACCACGCCCACCAGTCATCTCCAAAGGCACTATTGAGACGATTAAGAATCAGGTATCAGTCAATATGCATGATAAAACTTCAGAATGCTAGGCGTACTCGTGTCGCTGGTTGTGAAACTTGACCAGTCCGAGAATGGTTGAAAATGTAAAGAACAGCAACATGGAGTCCAAAAGGATGAACCGCGAGATGCACAGCCAACCGACATCTACCAGATCAAGAGGGCTTCTCATTAGCGTCATGTGTCTTGGCGAAACTCGAGTAGACATACCGAGCAGCACGCAAAGCGTCACCAAATGTCTCGATTGTCGGGTCCAACCGAGTTCGCCCGCCGTCCACCATGCGATGGGAACCATTCCAACGCCGAACATGGCCATCAAGACACGCATTGTGGTGTATGGCACCTCATCGGGATATGCCAATCCACTCTTAAAGTCGAATCCACCATTGTATCCGCTCAGTACTCCGGCGAGACCGACCAGCATCTTCCCCAATGGAGGATGCACATCGAAGTAAAAGTCCCGGTTGATATAGTGCGAGCCGAATTTTCCGAAATGGGCTTCGTCCCAGACGACATAGTTGGCTGCGCCGATTTTGTAGAGTCGTGTGAATAGTGAAAGAAGGGTGTAGACGACGGTGAAGAAGAGTTCTTCGTTGTAAAGTACCCAATCTGGAATGGATCCGGGTCGTCGAGCTGACATCAGGGGAATCCCTCGTCGACCTCCCGTTCGAGGTCCGACCCCAAATCCTTTCGATCCAAATACCTTGCCCTGATCATCTTGAGCAGGAGACGGTCTCTCCTGCTCCATTAAGAGCGTATTCTTCTCGTCATCCAGATAAAGCCCCGTAGGATCGTTTGGACTAGCCGGGATCGTTGGCAGTCCGCCGACACGTCTCCTCGACATTTCGGCACCGAGTCCTCCATGCAATCGTTGATCAAGTTGATCCTGAGACTGCATGCTTCCGTTCCGTTTTCCCGATGTTGAATGATAAAGAGGCAAGTCTAGATCGTCGTGTGCGCTGCCTCGACGGTATGCGTTCTCGTCCTCGTAGTCGTCACCGTAGTCGTTCCCGACGTAGCCTCGATACCACTTTTGACGTTCCTTTTCTTCCGAGTCGTCGTATGTACCCGTCCGCGATGCGTATGAATCTCCAGGTAGTGTGGTCGGGAGCGACCGAGGTGGAGAATCTGATTGAGAGAAATCTTCTGCTGGATGAAACGCTACGTCTGATGCGAAATTATGACGGGTCGAGTGCTCTTGGTTGTTCTGGCGAAGTGTTCTCTTCATCGAGGCGTTCTCTGGGCGGTATGTGTGACGAATACGCCGTAACTTTAGTCTTTGCCAAGTCGTGACTCGCAAACTCCAAGTTTGTGTATTGTAATTGATGCAGCACAGCCGGGTTTAAGCCATAACCTATTTGCGCAAAGCGATCGTCCGTCCGCGACTGGCAAGACCTTTTGGACTCGATCGCGGCAAAGTATCAATTGACAGGCAGATCCAAAGGAACGATCTTAACCCTAACCAGCAAGATTTCGTGCTGAGCCAAACCTTTCGAGTCGAATTCGATCCGAGCTTTGATCAATCCCTTTGTGCGGTGACGTGGGAGGTGTGTCTCGTCTCGTCCATCCCCGGAACCCTGTTCTCGGCGCTCCTCAAGCTTTTCACGTGAACGCCTAATCGCGCGTACGTACCCTGGAACGCTGCGGCGATTCTCCTCCAAGCCGCAAGAGTATAAATACCGGGAATGTACAGGATCAGTGGAACAACACGACATCCCCCCCGTCTTGACCCTTTTTTTTCTTCAAGTTGATACCTTCCAGTTTTATTTGCGTCGCCTACGCCCAGTCAATGAAAGGACCGGGTTCTTCCCGTTCTTCCGACGACAAACGCAGCGGCAAGGGGATGTGACATATTTGAGAAGCAGAGAAAGGCAGTTATCTAGCATTAATCATCCCAGTTCGTAGTTCCTTGAACACAGAATCCTTTTCTAGGTCTTGGTGGAACATTTCGACCCGTAAAATGCTCACATGCATATGTTGTTCTCTTACCTGTATCTGTATAATCATATCTATTCCATTATCACCGTCACCTTTGACTAGCCCTTGACCAGTGTCGGTGATGCGGCTTCTATATACCACGTTGAAGGATTTCCGTCCGTCTGAAGCTGTGAGATTGCATGCTACGATGTTTCCCAGCCATTAGCTGACAGTCATTACCCATGCCAGGAGCGAGAAACGCTTCTCAAGGCCATCCCGTCGCACGCTCAAACCAGGATCGCAAAATTCAGAAGGATCGAAGATCAAAATCGCTCGCTATTGGGTTGGTCCCTCTTGATACGATGGATGAGACTACAGGGCCATGATCAGCCGTTGAGAGATGCGATCGAAGTCGGAACGCACGGGAAACCGGCATTTGTGAGTCCTTGAACGCAAAGTGATGATCGTCGAGCTCTGCCATATGAATTTAACCGTCGTTTCCTTCAGAAAGCTGCTTCTACCCAAGCCTGGCAGTCGACTGTCGGCTTCAACATCGCGCACGATGACGAACTTGTCGTTTGCGCTACCCATGACGATAGGTTGCATCAAATGAGGCCCAACAATCACAGACCTATGGTCGGTGTAGATTGCATGCGTCTGGACCGACCATATAATGAGCTGCTCGAACTCGATGAGGTTTTGATGGACCAGGTGAGTTGAGCGAGGGATGATGGCGAGCGATTCAAGTGCTGTTCATCTAATCGACAACGATTCATGTGGTTCTCATAGTTGGCTGCTACTGAGTTGGCCGCTGTTCCCCCAATTGGAGTTTTCAATCGGACAGACGACGGAATGGGAACCAATGTGCGAAAACGTCTGAATCACCTACTCACCATCTGGACCGTGAAGGAAGCATATATCAAGGCCCTCGGTCATGGCCTCAGCATGGATCTCAAGCGCATCGAGGTCTCTTTCTCGGAACCTGCGCCGTATTCTCTGATCACCTCGCAAGCCAAAGTCCATTCTACTACGGAGGGCGACGATGGTCCTCAAGCAAACTCGGTCACACGTTGCGACCTATGTCAAGGCATTGTCAAGCTTATCGTAGACAAATTCGATGTCCGGAAAGGCATGACGGATAGGTTACGGTGGCACATGCAATTGGGAGTTCAGAGGATCGAGGATGAAGAGTCACTATCCGGCTGCCAAGAATATGTTTGGGCTTCTGTTTGGACCACTGCGGCGAGCAAGCTGTGTCAGATGGAGGAGATGATGGGGGAAGCCCAGAGGATATTTACAGCGTGAATTTGAATGATTAGCACAACATGTATAAAGTGAAGCGTGCTTGACTACTGTGCACGGTTTTATCCCAGGCCAATCGACCCAACCTAAGAAGGAACCACTTGCGGTATGGACAGATCTAAGCCAGAACGGCAATGTATACGAGAATATACTTTTGACACCGTGAAAAGGTACAACCAGCGAGCTGTAGTGTAGTTGGTTATCACTTTTGGTTTTGATTCGATTCGAACGTCCAAACGACTCCGGTTCGAATCCGGGCAGCTCGTTTTTTTTTCCTGCCGCCATACAAAGTTCACCCAAACCGCAAGCTGGGTGCAAAGCGTTTCAGTGTCAAGTATTCGTACAAAGTAAACAAAGCCTCTGAGTTCGTCCTCGGGTGCATCTCACAATCAGGCTGACGACCTCCGATCCTAAATCATCGGTAATATCGTGGTTAATCGTCAGATTCGTACATGTATCACGCCGTGGATCGTGGGACTTTATGACATCCTCGATACGTAACGTAGCCTCAAGGTAGACATCAATCATGTCCTCAAGCAATCAATCTCGGCCATTTCCGACGGCCTCGTTTCATCCACAGAGCGACTCCGCAACTCATCCCTCCACAAGCGAGAGCTCAGACCCTAGTGCTACACCGTGGTTTTTCGAGTTTGTCTCGTGCTCCATATGGTAGGCTGAACGCATTGCAAAAGCAGTGTTTGGCGACTACCCTGACTCATTGCCGCTCAGCAATCACGATCTCATCGACACGCTGCAGTCGGACACTCCCGATAGGTTTTGGATAGCAGAATGTGGACATTTCCTTTGCGACAATCATGACCGTACGTCCACTGTACCAGATTTCTTACGAGGATTCATATCTGACGATGTTTTCCAGACCAACCAAAGGTGTGCACCTGCTGCGGCCAGACACCGGTGCAGACTTATCGTCTGAGCAGCAATGTGCGAGGCTTTCCCGGTTCCAGTCCGACGTAAATACATTCCTACCGCCCCGCTCATAGTTCCATTTCCTGGCAGCTGGAGACAAATCTTCGTCCATGGTTTAAGAAGCCGACTGGAGCATTGCAGAGTGCCATGGCGACCGTCGGAGTGAGCGCAGTTGATGAGTCGATCTGGGGTCAGGCTGATCTAGAATGTCGGAACTAGTTCCAAACGACAGAGATGGCCCGAGTCATACGGGAGCTGAGAAAGCTGGTCAAGATACAAAACGTACTTCATCGCGGATTCGTTCCAGACCGAGGCTGATTTCTCCGGAGTTCCCCTTCGATAGGAGGCATTGGAGACCGCAAATCGAGCTGCTCAAAGAGATCAAGGCCTCAAGGAGTATGTCGATGGATACTACCGTCACAAGATAGCTCTTGCACTAAATCGTCCTGACAACAGGGCCTTGCGCTCAGCAAAGGCAGAGATCACCCAACTTCGCGGGCAGTTCGAAGGGCCTAGACAGTCTGGGAACTCTCGTTCATACAGCGATTCATCAGTGCAACAACAGCCTGCAGCTCACGGTACACACACTGGCACTTCATCACGAGGACACCAATCGACACACCAGGATCCCCAAGGGCCGTTCGACTATGGCGTACGAGAACGTCAACGACGTACCTTCTCTCAAGGAAACGGACATCATTCTCGTGAAAGCCTTGATGGATTCGGCCAACCCATGATCATACCAAACAGCAACACGGCTCGGAAACGGATCAGAGAAGCATCGCCTCCAGGGTGAGCTTTCCAGAGATCTCACTTTAGGCAGTGATAGCTGACGAGCCATCGATCCAGGGACTCTGGACCACACTCGGATGGACGACTTCATACGCCTTTCATCACCCATACTCCTAATCCTCGAGGTCCTATCGCTCCGCAAAGATACAGTCTACAGACTCGTCCTGCCGGGCATCCGAATAGTGACAATGACCTGAACAGGACGGAGAGCAGACAAGCTATGAAGGAGCATCTAAAGTGCGTCGACGAGATGACTTAGGTCATCAGATCACCTGACCCTGAGCTTATGGGATCCCTTATAATTCACAGCGGATACCAGTACGAACCAGCGGCGACGTCCATCAGCAACAAGACTATCAGCACAAAAGCTATTCACGATGCACGGCTCATGCCACCACCAGCTCTTGCCCCGCATTTTACTCGAAATCCCGGAGGGAACAGTGGTCAGTACGAGTCTTCCGACAGTGAAATCGAGTCGCTCATATAGCCTTTTGAGACTCATAGCGCGAGCTAAATCTGTCGTGCACAGTGGGAGCGATCCGATCGTAGGCCCGCATAGGCCTGCATTTACGCCAGTACAAAGATCATACCCACAGCATAACATCAACTCGCTGCAAGCTGCAAGATACGGAACCGTCCCCCTGAGACCTACCGCCACGCCTAAATTCAACAAGATTAACCGCGAGCCTTTCGTACCGGGACCGCAACGATTCTGACTGAAGAAAGCATTTCGCCTGTGGACTCCGCAATCGGTCCAATATGTTTCCAGCTATCGCTATTCAGCTTCAGATCGATTCGTACAAAATGCATCCCATTTGTCATCATGTCACAGAGATACAGAGAAAGAGAAACTCAATCAGGCGGCTGCGATCTCATCTTCTGCCTTCCTCTTTAGACTAGCAGTGACATCCGTTTCAACCTTGACCGTCTCGCCAGGCTCAACTCCGCTTCCGTTGAGCGATGTCAGAGTACTATGGGGTCCAGGGACGCCAGTAGGAGCTTCAGGAATAGGTGTCGTGGCTCCCTTATCTTGGAGATTGGAAGCAGAAGGAGCGGCACCAGAAGCTGAAGGGATTCCGCTCGTCTGAGCGAAAGCGGGAGGCTGTTGACCCTGTACAGGGAATGGCAAAGGCCCACTGGAAGGAGGTGGAGACGAGTAGCGGTATCGCGGTTGTTGAGCACGTTTCTCGGCCTGGAGGATCACAAAAGTGTATAATCAGATATCGGTTGCTCCGCACCTGAAACTTTTTGATTAAGCTTACCGGAGACGCTTCCGCATCAGGCCACATGACACCATCTTGCGGCGCCAGGATGTTGACAGGGGCAGCCACGTTCGGAGGCGGAGCCATACCGGCAGGCGAACCGGGGTAACCACCTGGAGGACCGAAAGTTGGCATGCCTATTGGGCTGGGCATACCGGGGAGACCCATGGGAGGGAAAGGTGGGCGGAACCCTTGGGGGGGAAGGTTGGGTGGGAAAGGCATATTCATCGGGGCACCAGGGTATGGTGGCATTGGTGCGCCAGGGAATGGCGGGTACTGAGCACCCATTCCAGGAGGAGGCATGAACATAGGGGGGCTGCATCGAGTCGACGAAGACGGTCAATTCGGAAGCCATCGGCGACCTAGAGATCGTACTCACCCAGCTGGAATCATATTTGGAGGAGGCATTCTGTGAAGGTGACGTCGGACGATAAGCCATCGGGATTGACGGTCTGGAACCGCATTGACTTACCCAGGTAGACCTCCCATCGGCATACCAGGAGGCATCCCCAACTTTCCACCGCTCATCAACATCTTGTGCTGATCCAGTGCCATCTTGAGATCTCCCTCGCTGATGACTCCGTGATAGATCTTCGGTCGCTTATTGGGGTTCTGCTGCTGAGTGAGACTGACACCAAACTCGGCTTCCTTCTTCGCTTTCCATTCGCCTTGATCCTTGGCCGGCACGCCCTCCATACCAAAGATCTCGACGTCATATCCATCTCGTCCGGGAAGGGTGTTCTCAAGCCTATAATGCCAGGCCGCTCAACACCGATGACGAAGACGGATTCCTTACAGTGACTCACTTGTCGGGTTCAGTCTTGTGCACCTGCTGACAATGGACCATTAAACCTCCTGCTGTGTTCAGCTTCCTGGGACAATGGCGACATTTGAAATGCTTCGCCTTTTGATGTTGCAGCAAGACTGAGGAAAAGGGCGAATCGAATCAGATCTTCAAGGCAACAATAGACTACTGGATGGAGATGGTACATACCCTTTTCATCTTCGAATTCTCGCTCGCAGTACCAACACCACGGCTTGATCGTCTAAGTTGCGAAAGTAAGTCAGGGTTTAAATCAGTGCTCCGCTCCTAAGTCTGACACCATGTATGCACATACGAAAGCGGTCTTCTTGGACTTCTTCTTCGCCATTTTAGTGTATAATGGTTGGCAAGTGGTCTGATGGTATCTTAGGGATAGCTGAGCCGCACTGACCTTCGATAAGCTGTTCAAGGATAGGTTCACTCGTTGTTCAAGACCATCATCCCCTTCCTAACTGGCGAGAGACTAAGAGAAGCCAATAGAGCATAGACTTTTCGCGTTCTGTGGACCTCAGGCCATGACGAGTAGATTGTAGCCTAACTTATTACTTGGCCAGGCATGAACGTATGCTCGGAATGCAGACGCAAAGTGCCTGTGATATCTAGCATCAGATTCATCGACAGCAGTTTCGAAGTAGTCCCAGCTGTTTCTGCAGCACTAGTCCATCCGCTGTTACAGGATGTCGCTTACCCCTGCTCGTTCCCTCAAACGAGCTGCAGACTCTCCCGCAACAGGCGAACGCAGGCGGACATTTCAAACTCCCGTTCGCACGCCGGCTGCAGCTGGTCACGAGCACCGGAGTCGCTACAGAGGACAAACCCCGACTTTAGGCTCTCCAAGAACACCACTGGCTCGAGGATTGAGAGCCTCGGTCAATCACCGTGCATATGAATCGAGTGCCCTCCGAAGGGAATATTCCGTCGATCGCTCGCTCATATCCAGCCATGTCGAGAACTACGATTATGTAGAAGAGGAGGAGCTGAGAGATTTCCAGCAAGACACGGTGTTAGAGGAGATGAAGGGTCTGCCAAGTGGGACGGTGTTAGCCCGTGACGACTTTCACCAGGTCGTAGCGCACGGTAGCGTTCCTGACGAAGTTCGACATGCCTTGCACGATGTCGGTGAGTAGCCACTTGGCAACGGACAGGCAATACCAAAGCAGGGTGCTCAAATATCTCGATCCCACAGATTTTTCCAGTGACCAATTCCGAGCTGTGGTCGACGCCTTTACCGGTTTCGCAGCTGTGTCTACTCCACAAGCGGTCTATGTCTGGAATTACGCAAAAGTGAGCACTGTCGATATTGTTGT
>Ga0308160_10002991_pt1 | contig 19614 bp, 15 predicted proteins | sample PhyFR1_FD_201036 | JGI IMG/M metagenome (GOLD analysis project Ga0308160, IMG submission 201036) | Phyllosphere microbial communities from UC Gill Tract Community Farm, Albany, California, United States - DLSLF.R1 | ecosystem: Host-associated > Plants > Phyllosphere > Unclassified | place: USA...
ATGTGAAGCGAAAGGCGGGCGGGCGAGGAGAGCGTCAGCTGCTAGGGGCTAGAGGGTGGGGAGGGTGGGAGGACGCCGACGGACAGGCACCACTGCTTCGTGCACGTCAGGCAGGGATGGACCGGGTCGGTCGGAAAGTAGAGCGGGAGCGTCGTCGCATTGCCAAAGCAGTTGCACTTGCAGTACGAGAGCTGGCGGTCCGTAGGCGGACGCCGGGCGAGCGGGCGAGCGTAAAGGATGAGCGGGGCGGGAGGTGCGTCAGGGCGAGGGCTGCGTGAGGGGCGGGGCGGAAGAGGCCGGGCCGGGCCGGACCTCGCTGTTCGTCGTCGCCGGGGGCGCGGCATGTGCAAACGTCGTCAGCTGGCCGGTGCGAAGAGAGAGGCGCGTTGTCAGCCGGGCTGGGGTGTGATGAGGCAGTCGGTTGGCAGAAGGAGGGAGGGCGGACGAGGGCGAGGCAGAGGAGGAGGACGGCCCAAGGGCGGCGGCGGCGGCCGGGGGCGAGCGGGGGCCGCATGGCGAGCGCGGCGGCGGCGGCTGACGCTGGCTGGGCGAGGGAAGCTGAGACAGGGTCTTGGACGGAGGTGCAGCCAGGCGCTGGAGAGGACGTGGGCAGGCGATGGTGGTCGATGAGCGAAGGGGTTGAGCGTCAGGGTGAGAGATGATCGAGAGCTCCCGGAGCCGGCGGCCTAGGGCGGGCTGACGCGCGGGTGCGTGGTGAGCCTGATCGAGAGCACGGTTGTACACTCTAAAGCTACCCAGCCGGACGCACGACGGCTGCTCGACTCTCCTACCCGATCAACTGTGCCATCCAGCCCTATGGCGATGCTCGAGGGAGGCTCGTAAAGAGGCGGGCCGGCGACTCGGGTTGGCTGCGCGCCGCCAGCCCCTACCGAGCTGCTCGTCGTGCGTCGCCGGGTCGCCCAACCATCGCCTCTTAACTTGATCATGGGCCGCAAGCAGCAGCCTCCAACCAACCACATGCTGACACTGACAGAGCGTTCCTGCCGCCTGATCCCGACTCTCAAGAAGGAGCCGCCGCCAAGAGCCGCCAGGCACGGCAGCGGCCATTAGCGATCGACAGCGCCCGCCTTCCTTCGACCTCCCTTTCACCCGACGTGCCTCGCCTGCTCGCCGCATTTCATCGCCTCGCACCCGACCTCGCACCGCCTCGACTGCTAAGCAGGAGCAGCTCTGTCGTTGTACAAAGCGGCTCGGCTCGTCGACCTCGTCCAAGCCGCCGGTCGTCCACCACTCGCCTCCGGTCATCACTCCAGGCCCGCTCCCGCCGCCGCCGCCGCCGCCGCAGTAGCTGCCGTGCCAGGCACCTCAGCCACAGCTCCCCCTACGCAGCACTTCACCGCAGGTGACGGCGCGCCCCTCGCAGCGGGACGAAAGCGAGCAGACGCCGTCATGGGGGAGGAGACGGTCCGGCACGATGCGCGGGCGTGCGTCCCGGCAGGATGGGCACGAGGGCGGCCTGCCCTCTCGCCCGCCCCTTCAAAGCTTGCTCGGCGAGGACGGCCGGTCGTTGTCGTCTCTCCCTCAACAGCGAAGACGTCCTCTCCTCCCTTCCGTCCCTGCCCTCGGCTGCCTCATCTCCTGCCGGTCCCTCGTACCGCCCAGGACCTCACGCCGCGCTCGCCTTCGCAACCGCCGCTCCTTTCGACGCTACCTCTCCATCGTACGGCCCGCCGCTTCTCCCTCGACCTCGAGAAAGCGCCCTCCCCCCTCCCCCCCTTTCCAACGACTGACGCGTCTCCTCCCTTTGCGCCCGCCTAGACGCCCGCCATGGCCAGCCCGCCCCGCAAGCCGGTCCTCTCCCTCCACCCGGACTACCTCGAGCCGCTCCGCAAGCCCAGCGACGAAGACTCGAGCATGACCTGGGAGCCCTCGCCAATCCCGGCTTCGGCCTCGCTCGAAGAATACCGCTTCGGGACCGTCGCGCCCTCGCCTGACGACCAGACCGGCAACGGCGGCATGTCTGACGAGTGCGCAAGCGAGACGGCCAGCTCGTCGCGCGCGTCGTCCGGCGGCGGGTCGACGGATGATGCCGGCTGGTCGCCGTCGGTCTCGGTCCTCGCAACCGGAGGCGAAGCCATCTCGATGTCGGTCGTCCAGCAGCCGTCGAACACGTCGCCCGCCAAGCCCTCGTTGCCGTCGGCATCGGCCACCGCCAGCTCAACGTCCTCCACCGGCCCCTCGAACGTCCGGCGCAAGGGTCTCTTCCGGATGCCGCGCAGTGCGCAGACGGGGCCGGTCCCGCCCTCGCTCCTCGCCCGGCGCGGCTCGCTCCCGCACAACGATCAGCTCCTCTCGTCCTCGGTCGCTTCCGCCGCCGCCGCCGCTGGCGCTGCTGCCGGCTTCCGCGTCGGGCCGCTCGCGTCGAGCCCGCTCTTCCGGTCCAACTCGCTCGACGTCGTCGGCCGGTCGCTCACCTATGGCGAGCTGCCGTCGTTCGACGCCGAGCCTGGACCGATGGAGGCCAACACGACGCTCCTTTCGCACCGGACGACGGCTGCGACGGCCGGCAACACCCTCCAGCCGGCACTGAGCGTCCCTTCGAGGCTCGGAAGCCCCATCGGCCGGCCCGTCCTCCAGCAGCGACGCGATGCCCCGTCTACCTGGACGTCGACGTCGCCCGGCGCCGGCCTCTCGACTTCTGCGCCGACGTCGTCGTCCTACTTCCCGCCTGTCCAGCCCTCGACGGCCAACGGCGGCCCACCTCCGCCCTTGACGCCCGACTCCTCGCCGACGGTCATCCTCTCGCGGCCGAGCCCGCTCAAAAGCGTCGTCGGCAGCCGGACGTCAGAGCTCGCCGCTCCGTCCTCGACCAACTCGCTCTACTACGGCCAGGCCCGATCCTCGGGCGCCTATCCGTTTCCCATCGTCGGCCAGACGGGTACAGCGACGCCGCCAACAACGCCCGCGACCTCCACTCGGCCGCTGCTCAAGCTCCCAACCCGACTTACCGTCAAGTCGCCCTCGCCGCCCCCGCAGGCCCCGGCGACCTCGCCCAGCGGCTGCGTCGGCCAGCTCTCGCCCCACCTGCTCGACGACCACGTCCTCAACCCCCTCTTCAACGCCCGGTACGAGCTCCGCTCCTCGCTCGGCTCCGGCGGCTACGGCTTCGTCTGCATCGCCCTCGACCGGCTCGAGGCGTGCGAGGTCGCCGTCAAGTTCATCCTCAAGGCAAAGGTGCCCGCCCACTCGTGGGTCGCCTACGGCGACCATGGCACCGAGGGCGACGGCATGCCGGCGAAGGGCGGCAAGGTACCGATGGAGTGCGAGCTCCTCCTCCGCGTCAAGCACTGGGGGGTCGTCGCCGGCCTCGCCTGCTTTGCCGACCCAAAGTTCTTCTACCTCGTGCGTCTTATATGCGCGTGCATGGTGCAGTCGGTCAGCCTCGCCGTCTGACATCCTTCTCCCTCCCCTCTAGGTTCAGGAGCTGCACGGCTCCTCGTGGGGACCCTCGACGCCCGGGACGCCCATGAGTGGCAACACGCCCTCGGTGAGCGCGTACGTGCCCGCCCTGATCGAGGGCCTCCCCCTGCCCTCGCCCTACGCACCCTCGTTCGCCCTCCCGCCCTCGCCCTCGTTTGCGAGCCCGCCGCCTCTTCTGCCGCCGACGCCCCAGCGGCCGTCGATGACGTTTGAGCGCCGAGGGTCGTGCGACCTGTTCGAGTGCGTCGAGGCCCACAAGCGCTTCAGCGAGAACCGCTCGCGCATGATCTTCAGCCAGATTGGTGCGTGAGCAGGCAGCGCATGATGCCCTTCTTCCTCGCCCCGGACAACTGAGCCCCCGGGGTCCGCTCTCTGATCGCTCCTCGCAGTCGAGACGGTCCACTACCTCGCAGGCCACCGCATCTACCACCGCGACATCAAGGACGAGAACATCGTCGTCGACCGCGACTACCGCGTCAAGCTCATCGACTTTGGAAGCGCCGTCTGGGAGCGCGAGGGCGAGCCGGCCGTCTACCGCGAGTTGTGCGTCCCCTCTTCTCCTTCTCCTATCCGACCACAGGCCAACCCCCCGCTGACGACCCCATCTGTTCGCTCGCGCCAGCTATGGCACGACGGCGTACGCCGCGGCCGAGATCCTCGCCGGCGGCTCGTACCGAGCGAGCGAGGCCGAGGTCTGGTCGCTCGGCATCCTGCTCAACATCCTCCTTACCGGCGAGTCGCCCTTTACGTCCCCAGCCGACGCCCAGCTCAGCCGGCGCTCGCCGCTCAGGGCCGGCGTCAGCATGTCGGCCGAGGCGGCAGATCTCATCACGCGCTGCCTCGACGTCAACCCGGCAACACGGCTGACGATCGACGGCATCCGAGGCCACCGCTGGCTCGGCCTCTCGACTCGCCGTTGAGACGACGCACCATTCCCCGCGCTCGCAACCCTCACTCTCCACCCGTTGCATTCCCTCCTTCTCAACCACCGCATACACGACCTTCAGATCAGACACACGCATCTCAGCGCCCTCGGCTCCTCCCCTTCATCGACTTTACGACCACGCCCGCCATCCCCCACGTGTACAACACCCTCACGCATCGGAAACCATCCCAGAACCGCATCCTCACACGGCATCCATCTAACGACCCTCCCTCTAGACCACTCCCGCCCGCGCGCTCCCCTCCCTCTCCCTTCCGTCTGCGTCCCATCAGCAGGTCGCCGTTGGGCCTTGCCGATGCATGTGCTCCCCTGCCGGTCATCGCCAGCGCGCCCGTCAGCACGCCGTCCCCTCCCAACTCGCCATCATTCTCGCTGACAGCGCCGGCCGCACGATCAGACTCGGGCCAGAGGGAGTCAAGGAGGCAGGGGTTGGAGGCTGCGGCGGCGACGTTCCGCACCAGGCCAGCAAGCTCTCAAGCCGCCCGTCCCAAACGAAGCGCCGCCAACCCGGCGCCGTCAATCGACCGACCCGCGGCAGTGGCGGACCGCCGGCAACGGCCTGCCCGAGCACACAAACGCCTCGCCTCGCCGGCGGTCGCCGACGCCGAGAGGGGACGCACGACGCCCTGTGCGGGGTCGGTCGAGGGAAGCGCGTGCGACCGCCTCCTCTCTTGTCGACAGAGTCCTCCTCGGGTCGACGACGTCGGCGCCCGGTCCCTCGCCCTATGCCTGCGTGCCCGCTGGCCGGCGGGCGGCGACGACGCTGCCCGCGCCGGTCGTCAGCCCTCGTCGTCAGCCATCATCAGCGATAGCGATTGGTTCGACCCCGGTCGTTCGTGAATCGCCGCCAGCAGGCGGTCCACAGGCCCGTGCCGCCGCCGCCACCGCCCGTCGCCCACCGCGACTACCGGCGGTCAGGATGCTCGATAGGACTGCGCGAGGCGAGGCGAGGGGTCTCGGGCATCTTCCGCTGCCGGCCGAGTTTGCCTCAGTCCTCCTTTCCTACATAGAGGCCGGCCGTGCCGGGAGCCGAGAGAGAGAGAGGGGGCGGCTCGCATCAACCAAGCACGCTCTCAGCAGCAAACAGAGGCAGATTTTTTGGTGCCCTTGTGACTTGCTGCAGAGGGAGTGGAAAGGCGTGCGTGCATGTGGACGCGTCGACGACGTGGGCAGGAGGGATCAAGGACACGGGTCGGCGCGTCGTTCCTCTGATCGTTGCCGCCGGGCGAGCCAGGCAGCCGGAGACCTTTGCCAGCACTACTGTTGTTCTCTCGCGCTGCTGAGCGTTCTTGCCAGCGACATGCCTCCTGCCCGAGAGAAGAAGCACTGGCGGCAGAAAGTGGACCAGCGAGAGGCATGTGAAGGACAGCAGGCCGGCGAACCAGGCGGGGCCATGGACCGACCGACCCGACCTCGACCTCGACAGCGAGACCTTCCCGGTCGTCCCCGCTCTCTCGCGAAGGCGGCTCGCGACATCCTCCGTCGTCGTGCGCTCGCTCTCAGTCCTGCTCGACGACCCGGCCTGCTGGGCGGCGGGCGCCTCTCTGTCCTTCCCCGCAACGCCCGCAACGTCGAGGCCCTTTGCGGGAACGGGTCGCGGCTGCAATTGACCGACGCTTTGCCGGGGCTGCCGCCGCCCCCGCCTGGCCCCCCACTGGGCCTTCCCCTGCGCATTCTCTCCGACGAGGGGCACTCAAGGGGCCTCTCGGGGGTCGTGCCGGCAGACGGCCCGAAGGACCCGATTCTTCCTTGTCGAGCTCGTTGAGGAGACCGTGCTGCTGATGAAGGACTGACGACCTCCTCTTCGACCTCTGCTGGTCGCGCGTGCGTGCACGCCGCTACGTCGTCGTCGCGTTGCCCCTCGATGCATCCGTCAGTCGACCTCGCACGCAGCAGGGCCTGGCCGTTCCATTTTCGGAGCTGAAGAGACTGCCGCCTGGCTGGCTGGCCTCGGCGCCGCAAGGGAGCTCGGGCCAAACTCAACACGGCGGTTGTGGCCTCCGCATGCGGGGGGTCGCTTGAGACCCCGACCGGTCGCCGCCCCCACATTCCTTCCCACGGGGTCCGACTCTTCCCCCTTCGCTCTCGGCTCGGCAGGTTCCTGCCGCCGTCCCCGGCGTACGAACTTCGCGTCGGGACCAGGCCAGGGCGCGTCCTTCGAGGGGACAGGCCGACGCGCTTCGAAGTGTGGCTGTGCTGCTGCTGCTGCTGCTCCTTCTCTCCTCGTTCTCTACAGCTCGGTCGGCAGCTCCCACATACGACGGAGCCTGGTGTCCGACTCTCTCTTCGACCCTGGCGCTGGCCCTTGCCGCCTCGTCATCCTTGCCCAGCCTTCCCTCTCGCCGACGGTTCGAGCGACCGGCGGGCGGCCGATCGACCCAACCGCCGCCGTCCGACCCCCCCGCCAAACACTCGCCCGGCACAGAGTCTCGAGCGCCCTCTGCCTGACCCGGTCCTCTTGCTGCGCAGGGCCCAGACGCAAAGGGAGGCTCTTCCCTCCCCGACCCCTGACCTCCATAAAGCGAGACGGCCGCAGGGACAGAGGTCGTTCTCTCTTCCCTCCCAACCCACTCCCCTCCTCTTCCTTCGGCCGACCTCCCTCACTCGCCCAGTGCCCTCAAGGCCTCCCCCCCGACAGGCAAGACACCCCTCCCCTCTCTCTCGACCAACACACACACTCTCTCAACAATGGTGCGCACACATGTTTTCTTTTCCCCCCTCCTCTCCTCTTCCTGATCATTCCCTTGCTGACTTCCCACCGCTTCTTCCCACCCTCAGGCTGGAGGTCCTTCCGGCACCGGCGGCGGCATCGAGTCCAAGTCGACGGCTGTCGCGATCCTGCTCGCCTCGTTCGCTGCCTTCGGGTTCGTCCGCGCCTCGCCTCGCGTGCCCCTGTTTTAGACCCGTTTTCTCCTCGGCCGCTGACTCCCTGCCCCCCCTTTCCGGCTATCTCTCCCTTCAGTGGTATCCTCTTCGGTTTCGACACCGGAACGATCAGCGGTGTCATCGCCATGGAGCCCTGGCTCGAGACTTTCGGCTCGTACGGTCCCTTCCCCCAGTTTGACTCGCCCCCGACCTACTACCTCACGACCGGCGACAAGTCGCTCGTCGTCTCGATCCTCTCGGCCGGTACCTTCTTCGGCGCTCTTACGGCCTACCCCGTCGGTGACATCCTCGGCCGCAAGTGGGGCCTGATCGCCGCCTGCGCCATCTTCTGTGTCGGCATCGGAATCCAGCTCGTCTCCAAGTGGGGCGTCTTCATTGCCGGCCGTGTCATTGCCGGCTTCGGTGTCGGCATCATCTCGTGCCTCGTCCCCATGTACCAGTCCGAGTGCTCGCCCAAGGCCTTCCGTGGTCTCATCGTCGGCCTCGTACGTCCTCCCGCTCGGTCTGCTCGAAGAGACTGCGCGACTGACAATCCTCCCTCCCTCGCCCTCCGCCGCCCCCTTCCAGTACCAGTGGGCCATCACCATCGGTCTGCTCCTTGCCGCCATCGTCAACGAGTCGACCAAGGACCGCGGAGACGACTCGTCGTGGCACATTCCCATCGCCGTCCAGTTCGCTTGGGCTGCCATCCTCGCCGGCGGCATGTTCTGCCTCCCCGAGTCGCCTCGCTACCTCCTCCTCAAGGGCCGTGACGCCCAGGCCAAGAAGTCGATGTCGACGCTCACCGGCCACGCCGCCGACTCGGTCGAGGTCGAGCAGGAGTGCCTCGACATCCAGATGGCCCTCGACGTCGAGCGCGAGCTCGGCAAGACCTCGTTCATCGACTGCTTCCGCGGCGGCGAGGCCAAGAACGGCCTCCGGACGATGACCGGCATCATGATCCAGGGCATGCAGCAGCTCACCGGCATCAACTTCATCTTCTACTACGGCACCACCTTCTTCCAGCGGTCCGGCATCAGCAACCCCTTCATCATCACGATCATCACCAACGTCGTCAACGTCGTCATGACGATCCCGGGCATCATGACGATCGACCGCTTCGGCCGCCGGCCGCTCCTCATCTACGGCGCCCTCGTCATGCTCATCTGCGAGTTCATCGTCGCCATCGTCGGTGTCACCGCCGGCAACGCCGACCCCGTCACCGGCGCCGTCAACCTGACGGCCCAGCGCGTCCTCATCGCCTTCGTCTGCATCTACATCGCCGCCTTTGCCGCCACCTGGGGTCCCATCGCCTGGGTCGTCTGCGGCGAAATCTTCCCGCTCGGCATCCGCGCCAAGGCCATGGCCATGTCGACCGCCTCCAACTGGCTCTGGAACTTCGGAATCGGCTACGCGACGCCCTACCTCGTCGACCCCTCGTCGACCGGCGTCAACGCGGTCAAGACGGCTAACCTCGGTGTCAAGGTCTTCTTCCTCTGGGGCGCGACCTGCACCCTGTCGATGCTGTTCGCCTTCTTCTTCGTCCCCGAGACCAAGGGCCTCTCGCTCGAGCAGGTCGACCTCCTCTACAAGGAGTCGTCGATCCTCAAGTCGAACGCCTACCGCAAGGAGATCATCGCCCGCAACGAGACCTATGTCCACCGCGAGGGCACCAACAAGGGCGAGGGCCGCCACTTCGAGCACAACGAGGAGAAGGCCATCGTCTAGATGCCGGTTCCGCCCACGCGCTCCCTCCCCCTTCCTTTCTTCCCTGTCTACTCAATAATCTCTCCCACCCCCCCTCGCTTTTTGTACCACCTGCACCGTCTTTCGGTTGATCTCTCGATGATGATCGCATCCACCCTCTCAGATCCCTTGGAAGCAGCATTCAAGACTCGGGTCTGATCGCCGCGGGCAGCATCGACTGAGCCCGACAGAGCGTGCGAGCGGGAGGAGAAAGGGCACCTACTCGAGGGCGCCTACTCGATACCTCCCGCCTGCCGACTCATACCTTCCCCCGCGCAGTCATACCTCTGCCATGCCGACTCATACCTCTGCCGCCCGCCCGCCCGCGCACTCGTACCTCTGGCCGCGCTCGAATCTGGCACCTTTGTACGATGGTCAATTATCTCCGTGTTTGACAGAGGGCCTGCAGGAGAGTCTCCTTGCTTTTGACTGGCCGGGCAAGGATCTCGACGCGACCGCCAGCCCGTCGTCTCACTCGAAAGCTCGTCACCGGCGCATGTGAGAGCACGGGAAGAGCCGACCGGCCGAGCAAAGCACTGGCGTTGCTGGACGCAAGCGGTCTGAAGGGTCGGACGGAAGCGGCCAGAAAGGATCCCTTGCTTTCGTAGCTTTCGTTGATGGACTCGCTGCCTATCGTTGCTTTCTCAGCCAAGTCGTTGCTCCCGTTGCGCCGCGTTTGCTTTCGTCGCTAGTCGTCTTCGTGGATCGGACCTCAGTCAGGCTGAGTCGGCTTCGAGCGCGTCGAGCCTGCCAAAAGCCTGCTATGGAAGGCGAGAAGGGCCACGCCGAGATCCCGGTCGAGTGAGGCGACGGCGGGCCGGACGGGCGACAGTCTGAACTCTGGCCAGGCTCAATCTACCCCACCCCGTCCGCACCCCCGATTGTACCAACCTCCTGGTGGTCTCGATGCTCGCCTGTCAGTCCACAGCCGCCCGACTCGAAAGGCGCCCTCCGTCGCCGTCCTCCGTCCCTCTTCGTTTACGCGCACACATCAGGATCCAAGCAGGTCCCACTGCTGGCCAGAGACGATGCCGAGCTGGGCGGCCTCCCGGCCAGATGTTCGCCCGACCGGCGCGAGGTCGGCCAGGTCGACGACGCCCGTCACCATTGACCCAAAAGGCTCTCCGCCGCCAGCGAGCCGGCCGCCCACCGCCGACCGGAGCGCGCCGTCCCGGCAGTCCCACAGGCGGACAGCGTTGTCCTCGCCAGCGGCGAGCAGCATCCGCGCGCGCGGCAGGTAGCGGAACGCGAGCCCGGTCGTATGTGAGTTGCAGTGCCCGGCAAGGGAGAGGACCGGCCGGCTTGTCGGGGGCGCTGCCGATGCGCTGCTTCCAGGCGTCGCTGCTGGCGATGCAAAGCGCAGGTCGTGCAGCTCGAGCTGGCAGGCCGGCAAAGGAGAGTCTTGTCAGCCGAGTGAGCCTGCGTTCGAGGGAGGCAGGCCTGTCCGCGCGGACACGCACTGAGCCATTCATACCGGCGACAGCGACGTTCCAGCCGCCGATGCTCTGGAGGCCGACGACGGCCGTCGCGAGCTGGAGCGCCGGCTGCCGGTGGACGTCGAGCCAGGGCGTCCGGAGGTCGTACTGGCCGACGGCGCCAGAGCGGAGGCCGCTCAGGACAATGTTGCCAGCCGGGTCGATCTCGCGGTCGACGCTGCAGAGCGCAAGGACCGACGACCGGGGCCTGATGTTGATCCGGCGAAAGTTGTTGAGCAAGGGCGCTTTGCCGATCATCATGTGCGACGAGCAGCCTGTTGCGACAGCCAGCGCAGGAAGCTCAGGAGGGGTCAGTCACTGGCCTTCCAGACGCCTCGAGGACGACGCGTACCGAGGACGATGCCACCGCCGGGCAGGAGGAGCGACGACGTGACGTCGGTTGCCTTCTCGGGCCGGCTGATCGTGCACCCGCCGCCTTGCATGTCGATCGGCGAGTGGATGAGGACCGGCGACGGCCCAAACGTCGTCGCGAGGATGTTGCCGTCCTGGGCGCTGATGGCGCTGATCTGTGGCCGTCGGCGGTCTCAGTACAAGGTGGACAGAGTCAGGAGCACAGGCGGCGCGTGCGGACACGTACGGGCCCACTTGCGGCGATCGACAGCGTCGTCTGCCAGCCTCCGTCCCGGTCGGTTAGGTCGAGCACGTGCAGCGAGCCCGTCGAGTCACCGGCGACGACATGCGTCGCATTGCCCTGAGATTATCGCATCGTCTGCTTGTCAGCATGCAGGAGACCACGGACAAGGGGCAAGGAACAGGACGCACCGCGACGGCCGTGACGAAGGCGTTCCTGGCCGGCATGGGCAGGTAGACCGTCTCGACGACTCTAGCTGCTGCCAGAGCTGCCTGAGCGAGCCCGCTACGAAGCCGAGCCGCAGGGCATCAGCTTGAGAAGGAAGGCTGCAACAAGGGAGAGCGGCGCTAGGACTCACATCCTATCCCTGCCCGCACCGAGCGGGCCGGCCAGGCTGCGCTGCCATGCGAGCAGCTGGCTCGCCTGGTCGCCGGCAAAGAGCGGTTTCCGCTGCTTCCTGCTGCGGCCGCCTGATGAACCATCGCTTGCCTTGAGCCGCTTTGTCGGCCGGCTTGCCATCGGACCCTGTCGGGCACCCGTCGGGCCGCTGCTGCTGCTGCCGCTGCTGCCGGCAGAACTTCTGGCCGGCTGGGAGCCCGCGGGGAAGTAACGGTTGCGGGCCGGATCCCAAACCATCCCAGGCAGGTTGAGCAAGGGAGGCGCTGTTCTTCTGCGAGAAGCAGTCTCGTCTGGCTCCGGCATAGTGAGACGGGCAGCGTTCCGTCCGAAAGCGAGAGAGAGAGAGAGAGAGTCGTGGTCGGCCGCCTCGAGCCTCGAGCGCTCGAGCTCAGGGTTGGGCAGGGCGGCGGTCGCTGCTGCGCCTGGCGCCGCCGACCGCCGACCGCTGCATGCTGCAGCCGGCAGCCGGCAGCGTGGCCTGTCGGCTCGTCTCCTCCTCCACCACGACTCGCCAAATCCCTTCCAACCCGCTGCTGCTGCTGCTGCTGCTGCTGCTGCTGCTGTCAGCGAGCTCTCGTACGCCTACTTCTCGACCATGGCTGCCGTCATGCCGTCGACGCTTGCGACAGTCCATCTGCCATTCAGCTCGGTCGCCTCGACGAGCGCCCTGCCTCCGCCGCCGCCACAGACGACCCTTGCCTCGGCCTCTGTCGCCTCCGCCGCCGAACAGGCAGGCGAGCCATCCGCCGGTCACAAGAAGGCTCACCTCTGCCCGTACTGTCTCAAGACGTACTCGAAGCGGTCCAAGCTCTCGGCGCACGTCGCGGCGACCCATTCGCCCGCCGGCGGCGGCGGCGGCCCGGCGCAAGCGACCCTACCCAAGCCGTTCCCTTGCCCGCATCCGGGCTGCCCAGAGTCGTTCGGCCGCAAGGACCACCTCGACGTCCACTCGCGCGTCCATCGGCCCGAGAGCGAACGGCCGTTCGTTTGCGGCAAGGCAGGCTGCGGCAAGCGCTTCTGGACGGGCCAGCACAAGCGCAGGCACGAGGAGGGCTGCGGTGTCTCGGGCGGATCGCACCAGGTCCGTCGGCCTTCGTAGCGGGCCTAAGCCGGGCAGCCAGTCGTTCGTGCTAAGAGGAGATGCTGACGAGCGATGCCTTCTCCCAAACCGTCGTCCGCAGTGCCCAGAGTGTCCCGAGTCGTTCAAGAAGGACTCGCAGCTGCGCGCACACGTCGCGCTCGCGCACGCCCCGCCGGGCACCAAGCCATTCCCCTGCCCAGTGCCGGCATGCGGCAAGTCGTTCGCGACGGCGCAGAAGCTCCGGACGCACGCCAAGGTCCACGACGCGACGCGCTATACGTGTCCCGACCCGGCGCACGACGGCGAGGTCGACGGCCCGCGGCCAAGCTTCGGCACGTGGTCGCAGCTCCAGGCGCATCAGAAGGAAGCCCACCCGCCCCGATGCCACTATGCGAGCTGCAGCGACCGGCCGGCGTTCGGCTCACGCAAGGCGCTCCGTAACCACCTCAAGGTCCATCGCGAGCGCGAGGAGGACGATGCGCTCCTCGGGCCCGAGCCCGCCTCGGACGCGTCGGCGGACGAGGGCACGCGCGGCCGCAAGCGGCGCCGGAGCGTCAGCGTCGGCGTCGGCACGGCGGGTGGGAGCGGGACCGGCACGCCCAAGCTCAAGCGCCGCCGGGGCGAGAGCGTCGCCGGCAAGGACTGGCACTGCGGCGACGTCGGCTGCGGCAAGTCGTTCAAGACGGTGCGTCCCTTCCAGCGATGAGGTTGCCGCTCGTGCATGGCTGCTGATCCTTTGTCGGACCCGTCTTCGCATCGCCCGCCTGCAGAAGAAGGCGCTCGAGACGCACATCGACACGGCGCACTACGCGCTCCGGCCATGGACGTGCCCGCACGCGGCGACGGGTTCGTGCGACAAGGCCTATGGCCACCGACACCTGCTCGTCCGCCATCTGACCAAGAAGCACCCGGGCACCGTCCTCGGCGAAAACCCGCCGCCGCCGCCAGTACCAGGGGCCAAGTCGGCCGCCGACCTTGCGACCGAGCGCAAGACGAGCGACAAGCTCCGCGGCCTCCTGACCGGCATGGCGTTTGCCCGGCGGCCGATCCCGTGCCCGTTCGGCTATGGGCCCGAGACGGCCGACATGCTGGCGACGCTCGGGCTCGAGGCTCCCGCTGCCGTCGAGGCTGTCGGGCCATGGGGGGCCTGCGATTACCGCTGCTCGCGGGCGTACGACCTCCGCCGGCACCTCGGCACCGTGCACGGCGTCGTTGTCGGAGAGGCCGAGGCCCGCGACGTCGCCGAGGCTCTGCGGGAGGAGGAAGAGTGAGCGCGGCCCGACGATTGATGCCGCTGCGTGTTGCTGCCAGCCGCCGGATCGTGGGCCGTCGGTCAGCGTCAGCGTGGACGATAGGTCGTGGCCGTCGAGGGAGGACGCCCGCCATGTGTCGTCAGGTTCATGAGATCGGCTCTTTCCTTTTTTCTTCTGCAGACTAGCTGCTCGGTGGCGGGCCGGCCTTCTGGGCCTCACCTTGCAGGGCGACGATCTGAGAGCAGGGCGGCCGCGCGTCGGCGTGTCAGCGATAGGTGCGCTGCTCCTGCTGGACGCAAAGCCGCAAAGCCGCGCAGGCACGCACCTCCATCTTCTTCTTCTCGCTCCGCGTCGTCAGGTCCTGCAGGTTGGCCTCGACGCGCTTGCTGCTCGAAGCGGGAGAGGCGTTGACAACGATCAGCAGCGGGCCGTCAGAGAGAGCAAAGGAGGCTGCTTGCCGGCCGACGTACATCTCAGAGTTGATGAACTCGAGCCGCTTCTCGACGTTTGACTTGGCCTCGGCCTGCTCCTGCTTGACGAGTCCCGGACCGATGAGCTTGTAGACGGTGTTGTGCGGCTTCAGCAGGGCAAACTCCTGGGGAGAGACAAGGGAGAAGCCACAGGTCGCCGTCAGCTCCGTTCGTCAAGCGTCTCAGGAGGGCCCGACCGACCGACCTGAAGGACGCCGTCGTTCTCCGATTTCTGGCTGTCGAGCCGCTGGCGGGCCTCGACCGCCTTCGTCAGGTCTGGAGCAGGGTTGTGTTGCAGCGCACAGAGCTGGTCAGCTTCGAGGGCACTCGCCAGGCGTCGACCTCATCTAGGCGTTCCGGCCAGGCGTGGTCTGCATGCCGACGGCGCGAGGAGGCAGCGCGACGCGAGCGTGCGGCGGAAGGAGCACGGAGACCGCACCGTTCTGCAGCTTCTGGAAGTCGTTCGTCGCCGTCTCAATCCGGGCGGTCAGGGAGGCCATTCTGCGCAGGCTCGGGTGGGGAAAACGAGAGGTCGTGAAAGCGGGGTTGTGCTAGGGCGGTCTCGTCGTCGTCGTCGAGGGCTCGGCACTCGGCACACGCGCGAAGTCGGGCGAGCCTCGCGCCTTCGCGGGCAGGACGGCGCAGCACTGGCAGCATGGCCGGCCAGCCCTCTTCGACCCCGAGAGTCAGTCTCTCCTGGTGAACATGGCCCTTTGCTGGGTCATCTTGTCGATCGAACCCCGTCCTGACCGCGTCTCCTTGCGCTTGTGCCGCAGGTCCGACTTTGGCGGCGGTAGGGGCGACGACGGCCTCCGCTCATCACGGGCTCTCAGACGGCGTGCGCTGCTGCCCTCGCCGCGGGCGTCGGCGGAGCTGCCCGACAGCAGGACCCCACCGGCCGTCGTCCCGCCCTGCTGACTCGCCGGGCCTCTCGACGAGGGCAAGAGCAGAGCCTACCAACAGACGCCCACCTACTCACGAGCTCTACAGGCCAGCAGCAGCAGCAGGTGCGCTAGATGACAGACGGAACCGAGCGCTAACGCAGGATCTGACACTCTCACGCCGCCCCGTGCTGGTTTGGCCCACAAGCTCGGCCTCCTAGCTCGCTCCTTGATCCCCCTTGCAAGCGACGAACCGACAGCATGATGGGATCAGGCAAGGAGGTCCTCGCCGCGCCGCTCTCTGAGGTACCCCTGCCGCCGGGTGACGTGACCGCCCGGCGCACGAGGACGCAGGATGTCCTGCTGGTAGTGAGTGGCCTGCCCCCGGGCTCGCCCCTTTGCTGCAGCAGCCCCGGCGCGCACTGACTTGCGTCCTCGTTGGTTCAATCTCGCCTTGCAGTTCTCCATCAGTCTGATGATGATTGTCTCGATCATGAGCAACCAGTCCATCACGATCGCCCTTCCGGTCCTCGGCCGTGAGCTCGGCATCGACCGGACCGACCTCCAGTGGCCCGTCACCGTTGCGTCCCTTGGCTGCTTAGTGCTAAACCTACGCACGAGGGCCCCCCTCTCTGACGCTACCGCCCGCATCCTCCGCGCTCTTCAAACAGTCATACGCCTTGGCCTTTGTACGTCTGCTGTCTTGCGTGCGACGGTCTCTCCCAGCACCCCGAACTGAACCTCCTCCTTGACTCGCGCACGCGCAGGGCTGCCTGCTCCTCCTCCTTGGACGGCTTGCCGACATCTTTGGCCGCAAGCCCATGTTCCTGGCCGGATGCGTACGTCAACGTGCACTCCCTTCACACACAAACAATGGTCCAGTCACTAACGCCTCCCCCGTCCCTTGACCCTCCCCTTCCCTCGACCCTCCCCCTTCTTCGGACCTCCCTTTTCCCCGACCCTTCACCCTCCCCCTGGACCGCCTGCAGTTCGTCTTCGGCACATTCAACATTGCTTGCGGCCTGTCGAAGAGCCTCGTCCAGCTTGCCGTCTTCCGTGCGCTTACCGGCATCGGCGCCGCGGGCGCGGTTCCCGCCGGCGTCGGCATCATCGCCCGGACATTTCCGCCCTCGTCCAGGACGCGGTCCATCGCCTTTGCCTGCTTCAGCGCGGGCGCGCCGATCGGGAGCGGGCTCGGCTCACTCTTTGGCGGGGTGTTTACGCAGTGGTCGACCTGGCGCGGCGTCTTTTACCTGACCGCCGGCATGGCTTACCTGCCGATGGCCATCGGCTGGTTCACCATCGACAGCGAGGTGCTCGACCCGCAGCGCGACAAGCGGGTCGACTGGCTCGGCGGCTTTCTCTCGACCGCGGGCATCACCCTGCTCACGTTTGGCCTCGGTGCCGGGCCGACCGCGCCCGACCAATGGCGCACGCCCTACGTCGTCGTCGCGCTCGTCCTCGGCTTACTGCTCTGCGCCGGCTTCGTCCTGTGGGAGCACCTCCTCGTCCGGCTCGAGCGCTTCAGCCTTCCGCCGCTCATGCCGCTCCGGATCTTCCGACAGGGCCGGCTCGGGCCCTGCCTGGCCGTCCTCTTCCTCTCCTGGGCCGCCTTCCAACCCGTCATCTACCACGCCACGCTCTACTTCCAAGAATACCTCGGCCTCTCGCCCATCATGACGACGGTCCGCTTCCTGCCGACCGCGATCGTCGGCCTCATCGTCAACTTTATCTTTGCCGTCCTCGTCCCCTATGTTCCGGGCTGGATCCTCATCACCGTCGGCTGCCTCTGCGGTGCAGTGCGTTCTCGACTCGCGGCCGGTCTGCCGTCGTCTGAAACTCCCTGAGCTGATGAATCCCTCCCCGCCTTTCTCCTCATCGTCCGCAGCTCTCGGCTCTGCTGTTTGCCGTCATCAACACGCAGGATTCGTACTGGCAATGGGCGTTCCCGGCGCTGACGCTCGCCGTCTTCCTCGCCGACCTCCTCTTTGCGACGTCGTCCCTCTACGTCGCCAACGTCGCCCGGCCCGAGGAGCAGTCGCTCGCCGGCGCACTCATCCAGGTCGCCACCCAGGTCTCCGTCGCGCTCGGCCTGGCCATTACGACCGTCGTCAACGACAGCGTCGCCGCCAAGGACGCGCTCGATGCGTTCGGCATCATCGCCGACGCAGGGCACGAAAATATCCCCAAGTCGTCGTACCTCCTCGGCCTGCGTGGCGCTCAGTGGACCTCCTTCGCGTTCGGCATGGCTGCCAGCGTTCTCGCCGTCGCCTTCCTCCGGTCGATCGGCATCCTCGGCCACAAGAAGCAACGCAAGCAGCTCGCATCGACGGCGGACGACAACCCCACGGACTATGGCAACGAGAAGGGCGGCGACGACCTGGAGGCGACCGGACACTCGGCCGGCACCTTGCGCCCTGAGCCGCCGCTGCTGACGACGACGACGACGACGCTCGCGCGCGAGGCAACCCGCTCAACAAAATCGCTCGAGCGCGCCTAGTTCGAGCGTCTCGTCGACCGCCAACCTACTTATCCTGACGGCCGCTTCGGCGATGTGTCCTTTAGAAATGCATGTGTACATCGTAGAGCGAGGAGGAGGAGGACGGGCCTCAGCCGAGCAAGCGGAGCGCCTCGCGCAGCTCTGACCGCGCCGTGTCGACGTCCTCATAGTTGAGGGCCGAGATCGCCCACTTGGCGTGCTTCTGGATTTTCTCGATCTGCGCGAGCGACAGCGGCTCACCCGAGTCGGCAGCAGGCGCAGGAGGGGGCGGCGGCGGTGGCGGCGCGGGGGCGGGTGCAGCTTTCCGAGGAGGCGAGACGACGGCCGGCGGAGGCGACGGGAAGGACGGCGGCTGGGGCGGCGGCGCCAGATCCGTCGGCGGCAGGGGCGAGATCTGGATCGAGTGCGGCTTGTCGGGCGTGATCGGCTGCGTCGGCGGCAGGCTGGGCGAGGGCGAGGGCGTGCGCGAGCGGACGAACGTCGGCGCGGAAGGGATCGCGTCGTCGACCGCGTCGGCCGAAGACGGCTGCGACGGCGGCTCGGGGAAGGACGGCAGCGAGGGCGAAGTCCGGCCAGAGACGATGTCTGAGCCCGGGGTGACGTCGCCGGGGAGACCTTCGAAGCGGACCTTCGAACTCTTCCTCTTCAGGGGCACGCGGCCGCCTGTGGCACCGGCCTCCTCACCCACAAAGGGAAAGCCCTCTGAGCCCGATCGCAGCTCGAGATCGTGCTCCTCGCCGACCTGGCCGGGCGTCGCTGCTGCGCTCCACGTCTGCGTGCTTGGTCCGGCGCCGGCCTCATCACGCGCCTGGGTGAGCGCTGCCAGCGTCTCGTCGGCGGGCGTCGCGACGATGGGCGGTCCGGCTTGCGGCGGCACGCCAGCCTTGAACGCCTTGGCGAGCGAGGCCGCCTTGAAGCGGGCGTACTTAAGCTTGGCCTCCATCTGGGATCACAAGACCGATGAGGTCAGCGCGAGCGTTGCCTCCGTCGCAGGCTCAGCGAGCGCGGACACGTACGTCCGGCTCGAGTTCACCCTCGCCAAACGAGCGGACGACCTCGAGGAAGGTGGCCGCGGCAAGAAACTTGCGGATGGTGGCCCTGTGCGACCATCCATGAGTGTCAGCCCTGTCTGCGCATACGAAGGCTAAGGCTCGCCCGCGGCGAGACTGACGGCATCGCCTTGCCGGCCCGGTCCTCGTCGTCGGCGCCGTTGAACACGCGGAGGGCAAAGTTCTCGACATAGGCCTGGCCGGCGATCTCGTTCGTGACGGCATCGTTGTCCTTGAGGAGCGCTTTCATCTGCGGCGAGGGAGTGAAGGGCGGTCAGCGATCCTCGAGCGAAGATGACGGTAGCGGCGGCAGCTGCGCTGCGAAGGTGACGGGAACCAGACCTTCTCGAGTGTATCCAGCAGGTCGAGCAGAATCATCGTGCCCTCCTGCGTGCGCTTGTCGGCGACGCCGATCTGGGCGGCCCGGTAGCAGCCTATGCATGGAGGGACGGCGGGCAGGTTGTCAGGGCCGGGCAGAGAGCAGGGGGAGCGATGAGCCGCGAGGGTCGCCAGGGGCACGGACACCAGTAGCACATGACGGCATCGTGGCTCTTGAGCTCCTTCGCCCGCTTGAGGACAAGGTCAGCCGCCTTCAGCTCGGGCGGCACGTCGGTCGGGAAGGTGATCTGATCCATCGTCGTTGGATTGAAAGGGAGATCGGGTTGGGAGGATCACGACAGCGGGCTTGGCCGACTCGCCCTGCTCGAGACGGCCGGCCAGGGCGCGTCGTCTCGCCGGCCCTTCGACGTCGACTCGCTCCCTCACCTAAGTTGCTTGACATTTCTTTCCCTGCAGGACCCCTGAACGATGGCGTACGGAGACGGCTACGGCTACGACGACGACGATGAGGATGAGGACGAGCTCATGGAGGATGTGCGTCAACCTGTTCCTCCCCCGCTCGGCCGCGCGCCCCCGGCTG
>Ga0308160_10002992_pt1 | contig 19606 bp, 18 predicted proteins | sample PhyFR1_FD_201036 | JGI IMG/M metagenome (GOLD analysis project Ga0308160, IMG submission 201036) | Phyllosphere microbial communities from UC Gill Tract Community Farm, Albany, California, United States - DLSLF.R1 | ecosystem: Host-associated > Plants > Phyllosphere > Unclassified | place: USA...
CCAGAAGCCGGTTTTGCGGCCGGTGTTGCCCAGTTTGTCATGCGAGGTCAGAACCATCAGTACTTTTTTCATGATATTTCTCCAGTGAGTGTGTGCTTCTATATTAGACCGGTCGTCTCAACGATGGGTGAGCGTGACGGGCCAGGGCTGCGGTGCATAGATGTTTTGCTGCATCGACGGGATCCAAGATACCATCGATTAGACCGGTCGTCTACAACTGCTTTCGTCTTATTAAAAGTTTTTTTTTTCGCGCGGAATGCCTCGCTAGGAACTTGCGCTTAAACCATCCCACTAGTAGGATTGCTGTCGAAACATGGTATTTGAAAGGCACGTCGCTCCCTGCAACTGTGCAGGCGCAACGGTTGAAGCGACGTGAGGCATACGCTAACGGAGGTGTCTTTGAGAGCGAATTACGGCAAGCACACGGTTGCGGCGATCACGACGAGCAGCGGCCTGCAGGACACCGGCGTCGGCATGGCGCACATCCCAATGGCGGCATGGCAACCGCACGGGCTCGCGGTCGGGATCGCATGCCTATGCAGTTGCCTGGTGATGAGCTTGGCGCACCGCTGGCGCAAGCATCATGCGGCAGTGCGTATCGAAGAGACGCAAAGAATCCGAAGAAGTGAACGTGAGTCGATTGCGCGCTCGCTCCACGATACCTATCTGCAGAGCGTGCAGGGATTGATGCTCAGCACGGATGCGGCACTCAAGAAGCTCCCGTCAGACGGCGATGTCCGCACCGATTTCGAGCTGCTCCTGCTGCGAATGACCCGGGTGTTGGCCGAGGGACGCGACCAGCTCAGTCTCCTGCGCTGCGCATTCATCTCGAGTCAGCAATTCTGGGAGTCGCTGTTGCGCGACCTCGACGTCATGGTGCCAGGCGCCGGCGCACGGGTTCGATGCCACGGCCTGGATGCGATCGATCGGCTTTGTCGTCACCTCCAGCATGACCTGTACGCGATCGCGCGCGAAGCGGTGACGAACGCGCTGAAGCATACGCCCGGCATGGTGGCCGTGCATGTGTCGACGAGCGCGCAGGCGTTCGTCCTGTCGATCGTCGACGAGGGGAGCGGGTTCGGCGAATTCATCATTGGCAGGCCCGGGCATTTCGGTATGCAGGGTATGCGTGAGCGCTCCGCGTTGCTCGGGGCGGAACTCGAATTCTCGGACATGACCGGGCGAGGGGCTTGCGTCACGCTGACGCTGCGCGCAAGCCTGGCTTATCGCAGCCACGGCCGCAGCGGTAGCCGTGCTCACGGCAGCGACCTCCGGTTCGAACCGGCCGATTGCTGATTACGCCGGCAGCAAACCGGCCGCCTGGTAGGTCGCGATCACCGTATCGAACAGCGCGATGTCCGCACGCCCGCGCGCCAGCAACTGGGCGCCGGCCACGGCGGCATAGATCGCGCGCGCCCGCGCTTCTGCCTCGGCCGGGGCGCTCATGCCGGCGGCGACCAGCATGCGCGCCAGCCAGGCCACGTTTACATCGGCAAACGCCCGCACTTCATGCTGCACCTGCTCGGGCAAGTCATCGTATTCCGCCGCCATGAAACTGCTCAGGCACATGCGGTTGTCGTTCTCCAGCGATTTGCGGAAGGTCTGCGGATAGTTGCGCAGGCTCACGACCGGATCTCGCGTCTCGGCCGCCAGGGCGTCAAGCACGGCTGCGGAGTCTTCCCAATAGCGCTTGGCGACGGCCGCCGCGAGGTCGGCCTTGCTGGGAAAGTGGTGGTAGAGACTCGCGGCCTTGATGCCGACCTCGTCGGCGAGCGCGCGGACATTCAATCCGCCGTAGCCGTGCGCCTGTGCAATACGGGTGGCTGCTGCCAGGATCTTGTCGCTGGAACTGGTCGCCGTCTGGGTCTTCACAAAATGCCTCGTCGATGGAAAAAGTGGTTGACGGATTCGATTATAACGCATACCGTTAACCTAACAAACGTTAGTTAGTCAATACTCCGAAGACGTTTGCATTCCTTTGACCCAGACTTTGAGAGCACAGCCATGAAAAACGAACTCATCTATCAAGACGCAAGCAAGCTGGCAGAGCTGATCCGCACCAAAGAAGTTTCCCCGGTCGAGGTCGTGCAGGCCCACCTAAACCGTATCGCCGCAGTCGATCCGAAGGTCAATGCGATCGTCACCATTGCCGACAGCGCCCTGGCGCAGGCCAAAGCGGCCGAGGCGGACGTATTGGCGGGAAAGGCCTTGGGGCCGCTGCACGGCGTGCCTTTCACCGTCAAGGACTCGATCGATACCGCCGGCGTGGCGACGCAGCGCGGCTCGCCGATCTTTAAGGGCCGCATCCCCGAGTCCGACGCGACCAGCGTGGCGCGCATGAAAGGGGCGGGCGGCATCCTGCTGGCAAAAACCAATCTGCCCGAGTTCTCCTACTGGATCGAAAGCGACAACCTGCTGAGCGGCAGGTCGAACAATCCGTGGGACCTGGAGCGCACGCCCGGCGGCTCGAGCGGTGGCGAGTCGGCCGCAATTGCCGCCGGCATGTCGCCGCTCGGCCTGGGCACCGACCTGGCGATCTCGGTGCGCGGTCCGGCCGCGCAAACCGGCATCGTGTCGCTCAAGGCGACCCATGGCCGCGTTCCGATGACCGGCATCTGGCCGCGCGCACCGCGCCGCTTCTGGCACGTCGGGCCGATGGCGCGATCGATTCGCGACCTGGCGCTGGCGTTTTCGCAGCTGTCCGGCGCGGATGGCCGCGATGCATTCGCGACCAGCACGACATCGTTCGATGCCGGCATCAAGCTCCCGCTCGAGCGGCCGCTCCGTGTCGGCTGGATGGTCGGCCCGGGTTTCGGACCGGTCGATCCCGAAGTGGCGGCGACGGTCAAGGCCGCTGCCGAGGCGCTCAAGAGCATGGGCATCTTCGTGGAGCACGTCGGCATCCCGGCGCTGGAGCGCGATTTCGCCCTCGAGGTCTTCAACAAGCTGCACGTCATGGAGATGAAGCCGGCGTTCGCACGGGCTACAGAGGGGCGCGGGCCAGAAGAACTCTACAAGATGGCGAAGACCATGCTGTCGCTGCTCGACACGTCGATGCAGGACTATATCGAAGCCGAGCAGGCGGCGGAACGGCTGCGCGACGGCTACGCCGACTACTTCTCCCGCTACGACGCGCTGATCACGCATGTATTGCCGATCCCGGCACACAAGCACGGCGTGGAGCAGTTCGTCATCGACGGCCAGACCGTGGACGCGACCTACCTGCAAGGCGCAACGGTGCCGCTGAACGTGACCGGCCTGCCAGGCGTCGCGATGCGCTTCGGTACCAGCAAGGGGGGCTTGCCGATCAGCGTGCAGATCGTCGGCAAGTGGCAGGCCGAATCGACCATCCTGCATATCGCTTCGCTGCTCGAAGGCGTCAGCCCTGTGCGGGGGCTGCATCCGGCTTTGTGAAGCAGTGTCGACGTCTATGTGCTGACGCTGCCGGCGACGCCGACCGTCAGATAGCGACCGATGCGGGTTTTATGTCGACCGTGACCGTGCAGTCGGGCCGGATGAAATCGAGTCAGGGACGGTCGGCGCTCAGCGCATGCCGCCCGAGCCGAGGATGATTTCGCCGGTCACCCAAGCGGCATCGTCCGAGGCGAGATAGGAAACGATAGTCGCGATGTCCTGTACCCGGCCGATGCGGCCGAGCGGCGTCAGGCTCTCGTACCAGGTCTGAAAGTCGGAACCGATCGCGCCGGCGCTGTGGGTTCCTTCGGTTTCGACCAGGCCGGGGCTGACGGCGTTGACACGGATACCGCGCGGGCCCAGTTCGCGCGCGAGCACGCCGGTGATGGCGTCGACCGCGCCTTTCGTGCCGGTATAGACCGCGCTGCCAGCTGGGAGCGCGCGCGTCACATTGGAACCGATGTTGATGATGCTTCCGCCATTTCCCATGTGCGGCGCAGCGGCACGTATGACCAGCAGGGGACCGAGGACATTGATGTCGAACTGCGTGCGATACAGCGCTTCGGTGGTGTCTTCGATCGTAGCCAACTGGTAGATGCCGGCGTTGTTCACCACGATGTCCAAGCGCCCGAAGCGGTCGATCGCCGCCGCGACCAGCGCTGCGACCTGCTGCGACTGCGTGACGTCCGCGCCCACGGATACGGCGGTCCCGCCGGCGGCTTCGATGTCGGCGACCACCTTGTCGGCGCCGCTCTTGCTTGCTGCGTAATTGACGACGACCTTCGCACCGTCGGCGGCGAGCTGGCGTGCGATGCCCGCCCCGATACCTTTCGATGCGCCCGTAACGATGGCGACTTTATCCCTTAACTTGCTCATGTCTCGACCTTTCATATAACGCCGGCCCGACCGGACCGGCGCGGTTGAATACGCCATGATGGGGCGTACAGCGTTGTCTGTGAACTTTCATTCCTGTATATTTCTTGTACATTTTTGTACGGAGTAGCAGCATGGAATGGAGCGACGTCCGAATCTTTCTCGCGGTGGTGCGCAGCAAGTCATTCGGCGAGGCCGCGCGGACCCTGAAGGTGAGCCATCCGACGGTGGGACGCCGCATCAAGGCGCTGGAGAACGAGGCGGAGCAGGCGCTGTTTCGCAGGACGAGGGATGGACTCGTCCTCACGGACGCTGGAGATACCGTGCTGACGCTGGCGGAATCCATGGAAGATGCCGCACTCGCCATGGAACGGCGCCTGGCGGGCAACCACGAGCGCCTCGAAGGACTCTTGAGGATGTCCGCCGCAGAATGGTTCGTGGGTTATGTGTTCGCGCCCGTCCTAGCCTAACTGACGCGCCGCCATCCGGCCGTGGTGCCAGAGGTGATCGCCAGCTACCGCTTGTTGAACTTGTCGCGCCGCGAGGCCGACGTGGCGTTTCGCATCGTTCCTTTCAGCGAGCCGGATATCGTCCAGCGCCGCCTGACGCATATTTCATACGGCCTGTATGGCGCTGCCGGCACCGTGTCCGCGCTGCGCGACGATCCGGCGTCGGTGGGACTGATCCTGATGAATACGGCACAGTCGCACTTTCCCGACGTCGCCTGGCTGCTCGACAGGTTCCCGCAATCGCGCCGGGCCTTCACGAGCACCAGCCGGGCCGTACAGGCACAGATGTGTGCGCACGGCCTGGGCATTGCAGTGCTGCCCAGGCCGCTGGGTGACGCGACTGCCGGACTGCAGCGCATCGACCTGCCGGACCAGCCGCCCGGCAGAGACATCTGGGTTGGCTACCACCAGGACTTGCGGCATATGGATCGCCTTCGCGCGATGCTGGATATCGCCGATGCGATGCTGTCGACTTCCTGAAGCTTCCCCACTGCGCCTGCACTCCTGCATTCGACCCAGAGTTGACAACGCTAGTGGTTTTTTGGTGTAATTTTTCCATGTCGTCACAAATTGGATTAGAGAGCCTCACCGGGCTCGTTGCGTTCGCCCGAACCGCCTCGCTGGGTAGCTATACCGCGGCGGCGCGTTCGCTCGGCGTTTCACCTTCGGCGGTCAGCAAGAGCGTCCAGCGCCTGGAAGAGCAGCTGAAGGTCAGGCTGTTCATGCGCACCACGCGTTCGCTGGCCCTCACGCCGGAGGGGCGCGACCTGCAGGAACGTACCCTGCGTCTGCTGCACGAGGTCGAGCAGATCGAACAGGCGGCGGCATCTGCGCGCGCGGAACCGGCCGGGCTGATGCGCATCACCGCGCCGCTGCCGGTCGGGACCCATATCCTCGCGCCCGCCCTGCCGAAGTTCCGCGAACGCTATCCCAAGGTCTCGATCGACCTGCGCATGGGCGACCGCTACACCGACCTGATCGAGGAGGGCATCGACGTCGCGCTGCGCGTCGGCGCGCCCGGCGACTCACGGCTGATCTCGCGCCCGCTGGCGGCGCACAAGCTGTATGCCTTCGCGGCACCGAGCTATCTGGAACGCCGCGGCACACCGCGTTCGATCGACGAGTTGCTCGAACACGACTGCGTCAACTTCCGCTATCAAAGCTCGGGCCAGGCGCTGCGCTGGCCGTTCCAGGTCGGCGAACGCCTGGTCGAGATGACGCCGAACGCCGGCATCATCGTCGATGCCACCGATGGCGTGCTGGCGGCCGTGGTGTCCGGCGGCGGCATCGGCATCGCGCCGAGCTACGCTGCCGCTCACTACGTCGAGCGCGGCATGCTGCTGCCGATCCTGCCGGAGCTGGCGGTCGAACGTTTCGTCATCACCGCTATGTGGCCCGAAAGCCGGCGCGGCAGCCCGAACGTGAAGGCCTTCATCGAGTTCCTGCTCGAGATCTTTCCCTCGCCGACACCGTGGGACGAGATCGTCGCGCGCGCTGCGCAGCCCCAGGCGCAAACGTCGCAGACCGGCTGATTCGTGCCGACGTGGCATAAGTAAAACAATCCGCAGCCTGATTGTCGACAGTCAGGCAAAGACCGAAGATGTGTCCATTGGCGCCGCGGCGTCTCACTTCACCAAGGACACATCATGAACCAGCAAGCCTCGCAATTTTCTTCCGCTAACCCGAACGCCGAATCGCTGCAGGACAAGGTCGTCCTTGTCTTCGGCGGTACTTCCGGCATCGGCTTGGCCGCGGCGATCCAGGCCAAGGCCGCCGGCGCCAAGGTGATCGTGGTCGGCAACGACGCCGCGCGCGCCGAAGAAGCGGCCAAGGAAAACCGTTTCGACGCCTGGCTGACCGCCGACGTCACCAAGAGCGAGACCATCTACGCGGCCCTGCGCGACATCCCGCACGTCGACCACCTGGTCCTGCTGGCCGGTACCTTCGTGGCCGGGAAGGTGCTGGACGCCGACGTCGACTACCTGAAGCGCGCCTTCGACGAGCGCATGTGGGCCGCGGTCCACACTTTCCGCGCGCTCGGCGATCGCCTGGCCAAGGACGGTTCGGTCACCTTCATCTCGGGCGCCCTGGCCGACCGTCCGAGCGCCCAGGGCACCGCTGTGCTGGCGGCGGCGTCGGCGGCGATGGAAGCCTTCGCGCGCGGCCTGGCCCTGGAGATGGCGCCGCTGCGCGTCAACACCCTGTCGCCGGGGCACATCGAGACGCCGCTGCTGCACAAGGTGCTGGGCGATGCGCGCGACACGGTGCTGCCGGCGATGCGCGCCGGCACGCCGCTCAAGCGCCTGGGCACGGCGCAGGAAGCCGGCGCCGCCGTGGTGTTCCTGATGGCCAACGGCTGGATGAATGGCGCCACCCTGAACGTCGACGGCGGCGTGCGCCTGGTCTGAGGCCTGGCGCGCACGCGGGAGAGCGCCGATGAGGCACTGGACCTGGCGCCAATGGATCACGCTGCTGGCGCTGTCGTTTTCCGTCTTCATGATCTCGCTCGACGTCACCGTGGTGACGGTCGCACTGCCGAACATCCAGCGCGACTTCGGGCTGAGCATGGAAGGCTTGCAGTGGGTGGTCAGCGCCTATTCGCTCAGCTTCGGCTCGCTGCTGATGGCCGGCGGCAGCTTCGCCGACCGCTTCGGCCGGCGCGCCGTATTCGCCGCCGGGCTGCTGGTGTTCGCGGCCGGCTCGCTTGCCTGCGGCCTGGCCGCCGATGGCGTCTGGCTGATCGTGGCGCGCGTGCTGCAGGGCATGGGCGCGGCCTTCATGTCGAGTTCCAGCGCGGCCCTGGTGGCGGGGGCGTTCGAAGGGGCGGAGCGACCGGCGGCCTACGGCGTGTGGGGCGCGGCCCTCGGCCTGGGACTGGCCTTCGGCCCCAGCCTGGGCGGCTTGATCACCGAGCACCTGAGCTGGCACTGGATCTTCCTGGCCAATGCGCCGGTCGCGGCCGCGGTGCTGCCGACCGTGCTGCTGACCGTGGCCGAGGCGCGCGACCCGGACGCCCGCCGCGTTGACCTGGCCGGCATGCTGAGCTTTTCGGCGGCGCTCGGGACGCTGATCTACGCCCTCAGCGCCGGCGCCGGCCTGGGATGGGCCAGCCCGACAGTGGCCGGTCTGCCGGCCGTGTCGCTGCTGTGCTTCGGCGCGTTCTACCGGATCGAACGGCGCCACCCGTATCCGCTGTTCGACCTGCGCCTGTTCGCCTTGCCGACCTTCGTCGGCGTGTCGATCGTGCCGCTGGCAGCCTCGGTCGGCTACTGGGCGCTGTTCGTCTACCTGCCGCTGTACCTGGACCGCGTGCTGGCGCTGCCGCCCGCGGCGGTCGGCAAGATCATGCTGCCGTTCACGCTGCCGATGCTGGTCGTACCGCCGCTGGCGGCGCGGCTGGCGCGCGTGCTGGCGGCGCGCCACCAGTTCGCGCTCGGCCTGGCGCTGATCGCGCTGGGCGACTGGCTGCTGGCCGCTGCGATCGGCGCCGGGCGCGGGGATGCGCTGGCGCTGCCGCTGTTCGCGGCCGGCCTGGGCGCGGGCCTGATCAATGCCCAGATCACCTCGGCCGCGGTGAGCGTGGTGCCGGTGGCGCGCGCCGGCATGGCGTCCGGCATCAGCGCGACGATGCGCCAGGTCGGTTACGGCCTGGGTATCGCGGCGCTGGGCGCGATCCTCGGCAGCGTGGCGCGCGCCAGGCTGGCCCATGCCATCGCCGCGGCGCCAGGATTCGGTGCGGTCGATGCCGCGGCGGCATTCTCGGCGTTCGCGGGCGGGCGCGCGGCGCCGCCGGGACCGGGTGCCGCCCGGCTCTCCAGCCTGCTGCTCGACAGCTTCGCCCATGGCATGCAGACGATGCTGGCGACGGCGGGCGCCGTCACGCTGTGCGGCGCAGTTGCGGCATGGCTGCTGGTTCGCGCCGAAGCCGCGCCAGCGTCCACGGCCGCCGGCGTCCCTTCCGAATGACAGCCACTGAAAGTACCCTATGGAAGACCGTTACCACCAGATCTATCCGGCCCTGACGCGCAGCCAGCTCGCGCTGCTGTCCCGTTACGGCACGCCGCGCAGCTACGCCGCCGGCATGCGCCTGTTCGAGCAGGGCGAACGCCATATCCCGATGTTCGTCATCGTCAGCGGCCTGGTCGAAGTGTCGCGCGGCGGGCCGATGGGGCAGCACGTGGTCGGCACCCACGGGCCGGGCAGCTTCACCGGCGAAGTCGGCACGCTGGCCGGACGCGGCGCCATCGCCACCGGGCGCGCGCTGACCGACTGCGAGGCGCTGGTGATCGACGAGGCGGCGCTGCGCACGCTGGTGATCGTCGAGGCCGAGCTCAGCGAGATCATCATGCGCGCCTACATTCTGCGCCGCATGCTGTTCATCCAGGACCTCGACGGCGGCCTGGTCGTGATCGGTTCGCAGCACAATCCGGACACGCTGGGCTTGCGCGAATTCCTCGCCCGTAACGGCCAGCCGGCCGCCTACCTGGACGTCGACCAGCACCAACAAGCGGCCGAGTTGATGGCGCGCTTCGGCATCGGCGCCGACGACATCCCGGCCGTCATCGCGCCGGACGGCGGCGTGCTGCGCCGCCCCAGCGTGCGCGCGCTGGCCGACGCGGTCGGGATCGGCCCTGACACGCTGCACGGGCACAGCTTCGACCTGGTCGTGGCGGGCGCCGGTCCGGGCGGACTGGCGGCCGCGGTGTACGCGGCGTCGGAAGGCTTGCGCGTCGCCGTGCTCGAGCGCCACGCGCCGGGCGGTCAGGCCGGCAGCAGTTCGAAGATCGAAAACTATTTCGGCTTTCCGACCGGGGTGTCCGGGCTCGCGCTGGCCGGGCGCGGCTTGTCGCAGGCGCGCAAGTTCGGCGTCGAGGTCGCGGTGCCGGTCTGCGTCACCCGGATCCTGTGCGGCGAAGAAGCGGGCGGCGATCCGGGTAGCGGCTATGCGATCGGGCTCGACGGCGGCGAGCGCCTGCATGCGCGCGCCGTCGTCGTCGCGACCGGCGCGCGCTACCGCAAGCCGGACTTGCCCGAGCTGGCGTTTTTCGAAGGCCGCGGCGTGTACTACAGCGCGGCCTTCATGGAGGCGGCGCTGTGCGCGGGCGAAGACGTGGTCGTGGTCGGCGGCGGCAACTCGGCCGGGCAAGCCGCGGTGTTCCTGTCGCGCCACGCGCGCACGGTGCACGTCGTGGTGCGCGGCGCGCGCCTGGCGGCCAGCATGTCGCACTACCTGATCCAGCGTATCGAGGCCGCGTCGAACATCGTGCTGCACACGCATACGCGGGTGCGCCGTCTGGCCGGCGACGGCCACCTCGAGCATGTCGTGCTGGCGCCGCAGGACGCCGCGCCGCTGACGCTGCCGGTACGCCACCTGTTCCTGTTCCTCGGTGCGCAGCCCAACACCGGCTGGCTGGGCGACTGCGTGGCCCTCGACGACAAGCAGTTCATCCTGACTGGCAGCGCGGTCGCGCGCGCGCGATGGCCGCTGGCGCGCGAGCCGCACTTCCTCGAGACCAGCCGGCCCGGCATCCTCGCGGTCGGCGACGTGCGCAGCGGTTCGGTCAAGCGCGTCGCCGCGGCGGTCGGCGAAGGCGCGGCGGCGGTGCAGTCGCTGCACCAGGTGCTGGCCGGCTAGCGGTTGCAGCCCGCTTCGAGCGGCAGCAGCCGGACGCGCGCATGCAGCTCGTCGATCATCGGCGCGGCTTCAATCTCGCGCGCGAAGCGCAACTCGTTGCCGGGCAGGCTGGCCAGCAGCGTCGCGAGATAGCCTTGTTCGGCGGGTCCGCCGACGCTGCGCACCACTTGCGCGACCAGCGCGTGGCCGGTGCCGCGCTCGCCCTGGGCATGCAGGATGCAGCCGATCGCGAACAGGTCGGCGAACACCCTGAAGTGATCCGGGTGGCGCAGGGAGAGCATCTGGCGCAGGTACCAGGCGGAACAAGGCCATTCCTGAGGGCAGGTCGTCATCGAAATCTCGTCTAAAAAAGCCCGCGCCGGCCGGCGCGGGAAAGGAGGAGGGGGCGGGCGCCGCGCTGCGCCACGCGCAGCTTGCGCTTACGTCGGCACCAGGTAGCGCGTCAGCCCGAGCGTCGGCGCGCCCTGGCGCAGCAGCGCACGCACATGACTGCTGAACGAGCGCTTGAGTTTGCCGCGGCGGAAGAAGGGATAGCAGCCGCGCATGACATAGCCGTCGAAGAAGGTGATCTCGTAGTCGACCGTGTTCCCGGCCGCGCCGCCGCCGGCGCGGCAAGCCCATTGCGCCAGCACCTGGTCGGCGCTGCGGTATTCGCTGATCAGGGCGGTGGCGCTGGCCGGCATCGACAAGCGGATGCGGACCACGTCGATCGGCTCGCTCTCGTCCCTGGCGCACATATCGTGCGGGCATTCGTGGCGGGTGTCGCTTGGCATGGTCGTCACTCCTTCCTCTAAGGTCGAAGATGGTGTTGGGGCTCAGCTGCGTAAGAACAGCAGCAGATCGGCGTTCAACCGGTCCTTGTGCGTGGTCGGCAGGCCGTGCGGCGCCCCGGCATACACCTCGAGCCGGCCTTGCGGCAGCAATTCGAGCGCGCGCCGCGCGGCGGCGTCGATCGGCACGATCTGGTCGTCGTCGCCGTGCACGAGCAGGGTCGGCATGGTCATCTTCTTCAGGTCTTCGCTGAAGTCCGTCTCCGAGAACTGCCTGACGCATTCGTAGGCCGCGCGGATGCTGCATTGCATGCCCTGCAGCCAGAAGGTGTCGCGCACGCCCTGCGATGCTTTGGCGCCCGGCCGGTTGTAGCCGTAAAAGGCGGCGCTCAAATCCTTGAAGAACTGGGCGCGGTCGGACTGCACGCCGGCGCGGATGGTGTCGAAGACTTCGACCGGCACGCCCTTGGGATTGGCAGGCGTCCTGAGCATCAGCGGCGTGACCGCGCCGACCAGTACCGCACGCCGGACGCGGTCGCCGCCGTGGCGTCCGACGTAGCGCGCGACTTCGCCGCCGCCGGTGGAGTGGCCGACCAGCGTCACGCCGTGCAGGTCGAGCGCCTCGATCAGCTGGGCCAGGTCGTCGGCGTAGTCGTTCATGTGGTTGCCGTGCCAGGGCTTGCCGGAGCGGCCGTGGCCGCGGCGGTCGTGCGCGATCACGCGGTAACCATGCTCGGCCAGGTAGCTCATCTGGTCTTCCCAGGCGTCGCCATTGAGCGGCCAGCCGTGGCTGAACACCACCGCGGGCCCGTGGCCCCAGTCGGTGAAGTGGAGCACGGTGCCGTCGCGGGTCGTGATCGTATTGGCGGTGCGGGCGAGAGTCATTTCAGGATCCTTGTGATGAGAGGTTCGACGAAATGATTGTGGCGGCGCGCGCGCTTGCGATCTAGCCATACGAACGTATGAGCGGGGCCGGCGCCGCCTAGCCGGTCTCCGGTGCGCGCACCTGCGCCAGCATGTCGAGCGTGCTCTGCAGCACTGCGCGAATGCGCGGCGAGCGCTTCATGTCCTTGTGATAGCCGGCCCACACGGTGCGGCCCGGCGGCGCGCTGCCCAGGTCGATCTCGACCAGGCGCGCGTCGATGCCGCACAGCTGGCGTGGCAGCACCGCGATACCGGCGCCGGCGGCGCACAGACGCGCCTGGACGTCGCGGCTGTTGGCGCGCAGGCCGACCTTTGCCAGCGGCATGCGCGTGATCAGCCAGGGCACGTCGGCCAGGTCGCCGAAATTCGTATCCATGGTCACCAGTGTGTGGCCCGCGCCGTTGTCGATGTGCAGGCCGGCTTTCGGCGTGCCGTGCTTGTCCAGGTAAGGACGGCTGGCGTACACGCCGAATTCCATCGCGACGACGCGCGTCTGGACGACATCCATTTCGTCGAATTCACGGAAGCGGAAACTGAGATCGGCTTCGCGCCGCGCCAGGCTGACCAGACGGGTTTCAGTGATCAACTCGATGATCAGGTCGGGATGCTCGGACTGCACTTTGGCGAAGATCGGCGCCAGCACGTGGGCGCCGAACCATTCGGTAGTGGATACGCGCACCAGGCCGCCGAACATGGCGTCGCCGGCCAGCCGGCGTTCGATCGAGGTGGCCTGGTCTTCGATCTGCTCGATGCAGTTGAGGATCGACTCGCCTTCGCTGCTCAAGACATAGCCTTCGGCGGTGCGCTGGAAAAGCGCATGGCCGAGCGCCTGCTCGAGCGTGGCCAGGCGTCGTCCCATCGTCGGTTGCGACAAGCCGAGCGTGCGCGCCGCTTCGCTCAGCGTGCCCGTGCGAGCGATCGCGAGGAATACACGGTAATCGTTCCAGTCGGCGCTCATGCCAGTGGCGCACCCGCCGCGTTGGCGCAATCGAGTTCGCGCAATAAGCGGACGTCGTCATGGACCGTTGCGCCATGGGCCGAAATGGGAGATGTCGAATAGCCGGCGGCCTCTTGCGCGGGCATCGGCACAGGGCGACTGACGGGTTTATCCGCCGGTGTAGCGCGCTGCCCGGCCGCCCACGGAAAATGGATGACGATGAATCGCATTATTTGCTTCATGTTTCGAAGCTCCGATTCAGTACGGCGATAAAGCGTTGGTCGACGCTGTGTATTTGAAACCGGGAGAAAACGCTTGCAAAGTCGGGGGCATCAATGGGTACATCGGGTCAATGTATTTTCAAGAATACTTTGACATTGATCAAGCAGCAATCATCTTTCTTGTCCTTACAGTTGTGCCGATCTGGAATAAATTACACCGCATCCGGTAAGCCGGAAATGGGCTGAAAAAGCTATTCCGTCTATGAGGCGCGCGCTTGCATCGGGTCTTTGAATTGCCGATTCACGCTTCAGTCAAACGACTATAACAATTACCAAACCAGGAAACTGGCTGTTTTTCCTGGTCATTGGATATGGCTTTTGGTACTCATTCAATTCTGAACCCGACGTATGCAATTACGTTGGTTCTCATTGGAATAACAAAGACCTACACTGCGCCCAATCGAATAAAAACCAGGGCGTGGGCACGGCGTGCTTCACGAATCGTTCTTTAATTTCATGCGGATTAATAAGCCATGAATAAGAAAATCGTCGTGCATATCATGCATAAGAGTATCACCACCAGCACGGGAATTCATGCCCTGTTATCGAAACATGGAGATTTCATTGTCGAGATCGCGGAAATCGGGCAAACGGATTTCTCGGCGGTCGACGTCGCCGTCGTCGATTACGACGGCGGCATCGATTTGATGGCGGTGTTATCGAACACGCCCGATATTGCGTTGAAAGTTGCGCCGAAAGTCCTGATCGTGACCGAGCGTATCAAGGAATGGGATATACGCAGCGCGCTCGACGTCGGCATCCGCGGCTTTCTCGGCCACGACTGCAATGCCGATGAGCTGGCGCGCGCGATCCGCCGCCTCGACGAAGGCAAGGTCTATCTCAGCGAATCGGTCGAAGTGCTGGCCCAGCGCAGCATGGGCCGCTCGCGCCTAACCGCGCGCGAGCGCCAGGTGCTGCAACTGCTGGGACAAGGCTTTTGCAACAAGCTGATCGCGCGCGCGCTCGGCATCGCCGAGATCACCGCGAAGATCCATATGCAAAGCCTCATGGAAAAGCTCGAGGCCACCACCCGCACCCATGCCGTTGCGATTGCAATGGAACTGGGGCTGATGCGCGCACACGCCGAAGCGACGGTGTCGATGGCCGCGCAGCAGCGCCGCATCAAGACGCCCTCCATGAACGGCCAGCGCCGTTCGCTGTAACGCGTCAGACGCTTTTACCAACCTGAAAGGGACAAGAAATGATAACCAAAAAACCAGTCGGCTTGCGGCCGCTGCCTTGGCTCGGCGCCATCGCGCTCGGCGGCGCCAGCGTGTCGCTGCTGCTGACGGGCTGCGACCGCGCCAAAGACAATGCGGCGCCCGCTGCCGCCGCAGGCCCGACGGTATCGGCCGCGCTCGCGATCGAAAAGCCGATCCTCGAAACCCAGGAGTTCTCGGGGCGGATGGAAGCGATCGAGCGGGTCGAGATCCGTCCGCGCGTGGGCGGCTTCATCACCCAGGTCAATTTCAAGCCCGGCGCCGAGGTGAAAAAAGGCGAGCTGCTGTTCGTGATCGACCCGCGTCCGTACCAGGCCGAGGCCGATCGCGCCGATGCGGCGGCAAAAGCTGCGCGCGCCCGCGCCGATCTGGCGCGCGTCGAGCTGCACCGCGCCGAGCGCCTGCTGGGCGACAAGGCGATCGCCCAGCGCGAATACGATGCCAGCGCCGCCGGCCAAAAAGAGCTCGACGCCAGCGCGCGCGCAGCGCAGGCCCAGGCCGAAGCCGCGCGCCTGAACCTGGCCTACACCCGCGTCATCGCGCCGATCGATGGGCGCGTATCGAAAGCCGAGATCACGCTCGGCAACCTGGTCGACGCCGCTAGCGTGCTGACCTCGGTGGTGTCGCTGGACCGCATCTATGCCAGCTTCGACGGCGACGAATCGACCTACCTGCGTGTGGCCGGCCAGGCGCACAAGGGAGAAGCGGTGCCGGTGCGCGTCGGCCTGGTCAACGAGGACGGCTTCCCGCACGAGGGCAAGCTGGAGTTCGTCGACAACCAGCTCGACACCCGCACCGGCAGCGTACGCATGCGCGCGACCTTCGCCAATGCCGACCGCGGCATGGCGCCCGGCCTGTTCGCGCGCGTGCAGATCGGCGGCGGCCAGACCCATCCGGCGCTGCTGGTCAACGACCGCGCGATCGGCACCGACCAGAGCCACAAATTCCTGTACGTGGTCGGCGCGGACAACAAGGCGATGGTGCGCGAAGTGCAGCTCGGCCCCATCGTGGACGGATTGCGCGTGGTGCGCACCGGCCTCAAGCCGGGCGAAAAAGTCGTCGTCAGCGGCCTGCAGCGCGTGCGTCCGGGCGAAGCCGTGACCGTGCAGACCGTGCCGATGACGGCGCCCGACGCTGCGCTGGCCCTCGCCGACTCTTCCAGCAAGGATGCCAAACCATGAATATTTCACGCTTCTTCGTCGACAAGCCGATTTTCGCGGCCGTGCTGTCGGTCGTGGTCTTCGTGGCCGGTCTCATCTCGATCTTCCAGCTGCCGATCTCCGAGTATCCGGAAGTGGTGCCGCCTTCGGTGGTGGTGCGCGCCCAGTATCCGGGCGCGAATCCCAAAGTGATCGCGGAAACCGTCGCCACGCCGATCGAGCAGGAGATCAACGGCGTCGAGAACATGCTCTACATGACCTCGCAAAACACCTCGGACGGCGCGCTGCAGCTGACCGTCACCTTCAAGATCGGCACCAACGTCGACCAGGCCGAGACCGCGGTGCAGAACCGGGTCCAGCGCGCCTTGCCGCGCCTGCCGGACGAGGTGCGCCAGATCGGCGTCACCACGGTCAAGAGTTCGCCCAACATCACGCTGCTGGTGCACCTGAAGTCCCCGGACGGCCGTTACGACGATCTGTACCTGCGCAATTACGCGGTCCTGAACGTCAAGGACCAGCTGGCGCGCCTGCCGGGCGCCGGCGAGGTGCAGCTGTTCGGCTCGGGCGACTATGCGATGCGTGTCTGGCTCGATCCGCAAAAGGTCGCGGCGCGCAACCTCACCGCCAGCGACGTCGTGGCCGCGATCCGCGAGCAGAACGTGCAGGTCGCGGCCGGCGTGGTCGGGCAGGGCCCGTCCAGGGGCGCCGACTTCCAGCTGACCGTCAACACCCAGGGGCGGCTGAAGTCGGAAGAAGACTTCGGCAACATCGTCGTCAAGACCAACCCGGACGGCGCCACCACCTTGCTCAAGGACGTCGCGCGCGTCGAGATGGGCTCGAACTCGTACGCGCTGCGCGCACTGCTCGACAACAAGTCGGCGGTGGCGGTGCCGGTGTTCCAGGCGCCGAATGCGAATGCGCTGCAGCTGTCCGCGGACGTGCGCACCAGGATGGAAGAACTGAAGAAGGACTTCCCGCAGGGGATGGAATACGACATCGTGTACGACCCGACCCAGTTCGTGCGCGAGTCGATCCGCTCGGTGATCCACACGCTGTTCGAAGCGGTGGTGCTGGTGGCGCTGGTCGTGATCGTGTTCCTGCAGACCTGGCGCGCCTCGATCATCCCGCTGCTGGCGGTGCCGGTGTCGGTAGTCGGCACCTTTGCGGTCATGCTGGCGGCCGGCTTCTCGATCAACACGCTGTCGCTGTTCGGGCTGGTGCTGGCGATCGGCATCGTGGTCGACGACGCCATCGTGGTGGTGGAAAACGTCGAACGCAACATCGAATCGGGCCTCAGTCCGCACGACGCCACCATCCAGGCCATGCGCGAAGTGTCGGGGCCGATCGTCGCGATTGCGCTGGTGCTGTGCGCCGTGTTCGTGCCGATCGCCTTCGTGTCGGGCCTGACCGGGCAGTTCTACCGCCAGTTCGCGCTGACCATCGCGATCTCGACGGTGATCTCGGCCTTCAGTTCGCTGACCCTGGCGCCGGCCCTGTCGGCGGTGCTGCTGCGCGCGCACGATGCGCCCAAGGACCGCGTGACGCGCGTGATGGACGCGCTGTTCGGCCGCTTCTTCGCCGGCTTCAACCGCTTCTTCGGCAGCGCCTCGCACAAGTACGAGGGCGGCGTGAAGGGCGTCCTCAAGCGCAAGAGCGCCGCGCTCGGCGTGTATCTGGTGCTGGCGGTGGCCGGCGTGTTCATGTTCAAGGCGGTGCCGCCGGGCTTCGTGCCGCAGCAGGACAAGGCTTACCTGATCGGCTTCGCCCAGCTGCCCGATGCCGCCTCGCTCGACCGCACCGAAGCCGTGATCCGCAAGATGTCCGACGTGGCCAGCAAGATCCCGGGCGTGCAGGCATCGGTGGCCTTCCCGGGCCTGTCGATCAATGGCTTCACCAACGCGCCCAACGCCGGCATCGTGTTCGTCACGCTCAAGGACTTCGACCAGCGCAAGGGCAAGTCGCAGAGCGCCGATGCGATCGCCGCGGAGATCAACAAGCGCATGGGCGCGATCGAAGACGCCTTCGTGCTGGTGCTGTCGCCGCCGCCGGTGAACGGCTTGGGTACGACGGGCGGCTTCAAGATGATGATCGAAGACCGCGCCAACCTCGGCTACGACGATCTGTACAAGGCCGTCCAGGCCGTGCAAGCCAAGGCCGCGGGCGATCCGAAGCTGCAGGGCGTGTTTTCCGGCTACCAGATCAACGTGCCGCAGCTGTTCGCCGACGTCGACCGGGTGAAAGCCAAGCAGCTCGGCGTACCGCTCGCCGAGATCAACCAGACCCTGCAGATCAATCTCGGCGCCTTGTACGTGAACGACTTCAACCAGTTCGGCCGTACCTACCAGGTGCGCGTGCAGGCCGATGCGCCGTTCCGTTCGCAGCGCGAGCAGATCGCCCAGCTCAAGGTCCGCAACGACAAGGGCGAGATGATCCCGCTGTCCTCGCTCATGCAGATCAAGGATACCTATGGCCCGGACCGCGTCCAGCGCTACAACGGTTACGTGGCCGCCGAACTGAATGGCGGACCGGCGCCGGGCGTATCGTCCGGTCAGGCGCAGGCCGAGATGGAGCGAATCGCGCGCGAGACGCTGCCGAAAGGCGTCGCGTTCGAGTGGACCGACCTGACCTACCAGGACATCCTGGCCGGTAACACCATGATCTACGTGTTCCCGCTGTGCGTGCTGCTGGTGTTCCTGGTGTTGGCCGCGCAGTACGAAAGCTGGACGCTGCCGCTGGGCGTCATCCTGATCGTGCCGATGTCGATCCTGTGCGCGCTGGTCGGCGTCAAGCTCACCGGCGGCGACAACAATGTGTTCACGCAGATCGCGCTGTTTGTGCTGGTCGGCCTGGCGTCGAAGAATGCGATCCTGATCGTCGAGTTCGCGATCGACCTGGAAAAAACCGGCCGCACTCCGGTCGCTGCCGCGCTCGAAGCCTGCCGCCTGCGTCTGCGTCCGATCCTGATGACCTCGGTCGCCTTCATCATGGGCGTGCTGCCGCTGGTGTTTTCGCACGGCGCCGGCGCCGAGATGCGGCACGCGATGGGCGTGGCCGTGTTTTCCGGCATGCTGGGCGTGACCTTCTTCGGCCTGTTCCTGACGCCGGTGTTCTACGTGCTGCTGCGTACGCTCGGCAAGCGTTGCGGCAGGCTCGAACCCTGTCCCGAGACCGTCGCCGTCGGCCCGGCCCTGGCGCCGGCCGTGCCGGCCGCGGCGCACGCCGAGCCTGCACCCATCCTGAAAGGAAGCCACTGATATGAAGACGATGATTGCACGAGGCTTGCCGGCGCTGGGCGCGGCCATGCTGGCGGCCGGCTGCGCGGCGCCCAAGTTCCAGCAGCCGGCGGTCGCCATTCCGGTGGCGTTCAAGGAAATCCAGACGCCGCCGGCGAGCGCCACGCCAGACGAGGTGCGCCGCGCAGCCGACGGCACCACCTGGCAGCCGGCCCGCGCCGCCGAAGCCCAGCCGCGCGGCGAATGGTGGCGGGCGTTTAACGACGAGGCCTTGAACAGCCTGGTCGCGCAGGCCGCCGCCAACAACCAGAACCTGGTCGTGGCCGCGGCGCGCGTGAAGCAGGCGCGCGCCGTCGCCGGCATCGCCGAAGCCGACCGCATCCCGCAAGTCGGCCTGGGCGTCGGCGCCCAGCGCGAACGCCTGTCGCCGCTGGAAGCCGCGCTGCCGCGCGGCACCGCGATCCCGGCGCAGAACGTGTATCAGGCCAAGCTGTCGGCCAGTTACGAGGTCGACCTGTTCGGCCGCGTGTCGAGCAACGTGGCCGCGGCGCGCGGCGATGCCGGCGCCGTCGAGGCGACCTACCGCTCGGTGCTGCTGTCGCTGCAGGCCGACGTCGCGCAGAACTACTTCCGGCTGCGCGCGCTGGATG
>Ga0308160_10002993_pt1 | contig 19604 bp, 17 predicted proteins | sample PhyFR1_FD_201036 | JGI IMG/M metagenome (GOLD analysis project Ga0308160, IMG submission 201036) | Phyllosphere microbial communities from UC Gill Tract Community Farm, Albany, California, United States - DLSLF.R1 | ecosystem: Host-associated > Plants > Phyllosphere > Unclassified | place: USA...
AGCGACCTGATCGATTAGCCAAAGCGTTTTTCCGCCATTCATAATATATTGATCCAGCACTTCTTTTTCTTCGTCTGAGAATTTTTCTGTAGGCTTGGAAATTATCGTTAAATCATATTTCTTAAGCTCGTTTAAAGTTCCGTTTGGATCTTTGGCAACCGAATCTAACGTAAAAGGCCCGATCAAATAACTTTCGTGAATCTGCATCAGCATTTTTGCGATATGCACTTCACGCAGTTCGCCGTTACCTTTTAAAATGGCGATTTTTTTCTGCTTTTTAGTAGTAACCCTGTTTATACCATCTGCAATAGAATATTCTAAATGCTGAATTGATCCTATTACTTTTTGTGTGGTTGAAGCGCCCATTATATTCTTTAATAACGGAATCTTTACTTCTTTGTCATTATAAAGCGCAACCGCCCACGGAAAAACCATTGCCTGCGATTGTTTTCCTTTGTCGTCGACCGTGATATTTATGGGAGTTAATCCTTTTTTAAAAAGCGATTTTGTTAATTCTTCACTTTCTTCTTCATTTTCTAAAGGATCAACAAATTCAAAAACTATATTTTTATTATATGCCTGAAATTCTTCAAGTAATTGCTTGGTTTCCTGCTGTAAACGTTTAAAATCTGCAGGAAGAACTCCTTCCATATAAATTTTTATGGATAGCGGATTCTGAACTTGTTTTACAATTTGTAATGAAGTGGGAGATAAGGTGTATCGCTTGTCTTTCGTTAAATCAAAACGATGAAAAAACAACGTTCCAAGTACATTTAGGACAATTAAAATAAAAATAGTAATTCCTAATGTTTTGATATTTTGCTGAGTAGATGCTTTCATTAGGCTTTAAAACTTTTTAATTGGTAAACTGTTAATGATAAAAAAGCGATTGTAATACTTAGAAAATAAATAACATCACGAGTGTCGATTAAGCCACGGGCCATACTTTTAAAATGGTTCTGCATACCTAAAACAGCAATAACATTTCCGGATGCAGGAAGTAAGGAAGCGATTCCTTCAAAACCAAAATAAAAGAAGAAACACAGGAAAACAGCCATTATAAAAGCTACAATCTGATTTTCTGACAGGGTGGAAGTGAAGATTCCAATTGCGGAATAGGAAGCAATTAAAAATAATAATCCGAAATAGGAACCAATTGTACTGCCCATATCGATATTACCTTCGGGCGAACCTAAATCTGAAATCACTTTTACATAAATCAAGGTCGGAATTATAGCCAGGATGATTAGCAAAAATGAACCAAAAAATTTACCGTTTACAATTTCCCAGATTGATAGCGGTTTTGTCAGTAATAATTCTAATGTTCCTTGTTTTTTTTCGTCAGAGAAAGTTCTCATTGTTACAGCCGGAATCAGAAAAATTAAAATCCACGGAGCCAATGTAAAAAATGGCGCTAAATCGGCATAACCAGAATTTAAAATATTATAATCTCCCTCAAATACCCATAAAAATAGTCCGTTGCTGATTAAGAAAACAGCGATGACCAAATAGCCCACAGGGGAACCAAAAAATGATTTTATTTCTCTTAAAATGATTGATTTCATTTAGTTTTATTTTGTTTCAGGTTTTTTATTGTTTCAGGTTTCAGTTGCTTCATCTTGCGAACTTAGCACTTTTTCAAGACCTGTTTAATATATTTTAATGCGTACTTTGCGGTCAATTTATTCTAATTTTAAAGTTGCAACAACAACTTAAAACTTTAAATTAAAGAAACCAATTTATCTACACTCCAGGCTTCCGGTTTTGCGTTGAATAGTTTTTTTGTAAAAGTCCAGACAGAATTAAAAAGCTCAGAATTTCTATAATTTTCCAAATCAGCCTCAGTTTCCCAATAACTGTAAGTGAAAAATATTTCTCTGTTATTTTTATCCTGATATAATTCTAAAAAACGATTTCCTTCAGCATTTCGTATTTTATGTTTTACGGTTTCAAAATTCTCCAGAAAGGCGGGAATTTTATCTTCATGAAAAATCATTTTTACAATTCTGACAAACATAATTTTAGATTTCTGATTTTAGATTTTAGATTTGAAAACCTTTAATATGCGCGCAAAAATACCAAATTAGATTGTTCTTTTTAATTTTTTTACGTCTTATTTGTCATCCTGAGGAATGAAGGATCAAACGATACGTGAATCTAAAAATCTGCAATCTAAAATCTAAAATTATTTTAAGAAAACTGAATTGTAATCACGTCACGATAATTCAATCCCAGCAAGCTATTGGCAGAACCAACTTTTGAAGGGTTGCTTCTAAAAATGGCAATTTCAAGAAATCCGGCTTCATTAAAAATAGCCAGTTTCTCGCCTTCATATGTTTTGATTGGATATTTGTCTGATGTTGCAATCGCAGAATAACTCGGCAGAATTGTTTTGATACTTTTGGGCTTCATTACGATTTCGTACGGACGTCCTTTTGCAGCGTCCAGAAATTGCTGTTTCGAAATATTAGTTACTATATTTCCAAAATGGTCAATGTAAATAACATACCCTTTTAACGAATTGCCGTCGTTTGAGACTACTGCCTGCAATTCTGTAGCTTCTTTTAAAGCCGGAATTTCCTTTCCGATAACATTCAGTAAACCACCTTTAGAAAGATGTGATGCAACCTGAATAAAAATATCCATATCCGTATATTCAATCGGGAAACGATCGTGAATATTAATGGCAACAATTTTCTGCGGAACGATCTTCTGCGTAAGCATACTAAGAATACCATTATCGGCACAAATAAAGTAATGATCATTCCATTGCATTGCAATGTGCTGATTTTCTTTATTACGTTCAATGTCCACACCAATTAAGTGAACAGTACCTTTTGGAAAGCTTAAATAAGAGGCACCAATAATATAACTTGCTTCTGCAGTATTAAAGGGATCAATGTCATGAGTTATATCAATGATCTGAGCTTCTGAGTTTTCAGAAAGTATTTTACCCTTCAGCGAGCCCACGAAGTGATCTTTGAGGCCGTAGTCTGTAGTAAGAGTAATTATTGACATCATTTTGTTTATAACTATTGATAGTATTTAAATCTAATTTTCATTAAATTTGAGAAATGCAAAGCTAGTAATAGTAAACACAAATTGAAAGAAAGTAAAGACAATTTGTTTTTTTTAGGACTAACCTGCTGTTACAGAAGTCTAGTTCTCAGTTTTCGGTCTGTATCATAAAACTGCAACTCCGACAAGAAAAAGAACCCGACAACTCTTAAGATAATAACTGAATTATTTAATTTAAAAACTACTTCATTTGAACGAAAGAATAATCGAGCTAGTAGATATTGCTCCAAAAGAGTTCTGGGGAGCACAGGACAGCCATCTTGAAATAATTAAAAAGTATTACCCGAAGCTTAAAATCGTAGCACGAGGGACAACTTTAAAAGCATTTGGCGAAAAAGAAGTTTTAGACGAATTCGAAAAAAGATTTCAAAGATTAATGCTTCATTTTACGCGATACAACAATATTGATGATAATGTGATTGAACGCGTTATTATGGATGGTCAGGAAGAAAAAAGATCTTACGATCATGACAAAATCTTAGTTCATGGTGTAGGAGGTAAGATCATTAAGGCAATGACACCAAATCAGCAGTTGCTGGTCGATACGATTAAAAAGAACGATATGGTCTTTGCTATTGGCCCTGCAGGAACCGGGAAAACCTATACCGGTGTTGCTATGGCGGTTAAAATGCTGAAAGATAAAGAAGTAAAAAGGATCATTCTGACACGTCCTGCGGTTGAAGCCGGGGAAAATCTTGGATTTTTGCCAGGAGATATGAAGGAAAAACTTGATCCTTACATGCAGCCGCTCTACGATGCGCTCCGTGATATGCTTCCAAACGAAAAACTGGAGGATTATATTTTGAAAGGAATTATTCAGATTGCACCACTGGCTTTTATGCGTGGCCGTACTCTTGATAATGCTTTCGTAATCCTTGATGAAGCCCAAAATACCACACATTCACAAATGAAAATGTTTTTGACCCGTATGGGAAAAAACGCCAAGTTTATGATTACTGGTGATCCGGGTCAGGTCGATTTACCGCGACGAACTATTTCGGGTCTGAAAGAAGCTATTCTGGTTCTTAAAGATATCGACGGTATCGGAATTATATATCTTGATGATAAAGATATCGTGCGTCACCGATTGGTTAAAAAAGTGATCGATGCTTACAAGCAAATTGAAAATCACGATTAATTTTATTGTGAAATGATTTTTGTAAAATGTAAAAGGTTTGTGAAAGATTAAAATGATTTTATAATCTGTATAAAACAAAGATATTCGTTTTATGTTTTTCTTATCGAAATGCGTAAAACGGATATTTTTTTTGACTCTGAAATCCTATTGAAAACGATCAAATCTTAGTTTCTTTTCAATTTTTGTCATTCCGAGCGACGAGGAATCTCTGTAAGCAGCTCGACAAAGATTGTAGAATTTCCGGTTGGAGCTTCTTATGGAAATCCTTAATTCGTAAGGATTGCAAAAACGGGTTGTTTTGTCAGAAATGACAAGATTGTGGGCAATTATTGATATTATTTATTTAATGAAATAGTTAAATAAATAATAAACTTGCCTTATTTCCTGATTTCAAAGCTTTCAGACTTTGGTCTTCCACGCTTATAATTGTAAATTTGCGATATAATTATTTGATTATTAATATGACAAAACTTAAAAATATAAAAGTTGTAGTAAGCGATCTTGATGGAACGTTGCTCAACCCACAGCACAGAATATCAGATTATACAAAATCCATTTTTCAGGAACTTCACAATCAGGGCTATCTAATTGTTATAGCGACAGGACGTCATCATCTTGATGCTATGGCGATTATTGAAAAACTCGAAATTCCTGTTTATCTGGTAAGTTCAAACGGAGCCAGGGTTCATTCACCGGAAAGAGAGCAGCTATTTGCTTTTAATCTTAACAGCGATGTAGTGAAAGCGGCGTTGAACGTTGAAATTGATCCTGAAATTACAGTAGTTTTATTTAAAGAAAATGTTTGGCAGACCAACAAATGGAATGAAAAACTAAATTCTTTCCAGGAAGAATTAAAGTATCGCCCTGAATTGGTAGATTATAAAAGTCTGGAAGATTTCGGAGCCATTAAAATTTTCTTCTCTTGTCCGGATCACGAAAAATTGGTTAAACTAAAAGATGCAATTTTAGAAAATTCATCAGAGCATTTACATCATGCTTTCAGTTTGCCAACCTGTCTGGAATTTATGGATAAATCTATAGATAAAGCTGTGGCAATTGAGACCGTTTTAGAAAGAGAGGGTTTTACACTGGCAGAAGCGGTTTCGTTTGGTGATGGTTTTAATGATGTGCAAATGTTATCTTCTTCAGGAAAAGGACTTATTATGGGCAATGCCCCGGATATTTTAAAAGAAGAACTGCCAGATTTGGAAGTTATCAAAACCAATGCAGAAGACGGAGTAGCAAAATATATTGCTTCTAAAATTCTGGACAAGGAATTTGCCGCTGGTTAATATTTACGAAATATGATATATAAGATCCCTTATTGTTTACTGAGGGATTTTTTTATTCCTTTAAATTAAATTTCATTGCGAAACTCAGTGAAATAATTTTAAATTTGCATACATAAAAAACAACACCACTAGAATAATGAGCAATACAATTACAACCACCAATTTTAATTTCCCAAATCAGAAATCAGTTTACCGCGGAAAGGTCAGAGAAGTTTATAATATAAATGATGAACTTTTAGTGATGGTGGCGACAGACAGACTTTCTGCTTTTGATGTTGTTTTGCCAAAGGGAATTCCATACAAAGGGCAGATTTTAAATCAGATTGCTACAAAATTTATGGAATTAACACAGGATATTGTACCAAACTGGTTGATTGCAACTCCCGATCCAAATGTTGCTGTTGGACATTTATGCGAGCCTTTTAAAGTAGAAATGGTGATTCGCGGTTATCTTTCGGGACATGCGGCACGTGAATATGCTGCTGGAAGAAAACAAATTTGCGGAGTTACAATGGCTGAAGGTTTAAAAGAAAACGATAAATTTCCAGAGCCAATTATTACGCCAACTACAAAAGCAGATAATGGTTCTCATGACGAAGATATTTCACGTGAAGACATTTTGGCTAAAGGAATTGTTTCAGAAGAAGATTATTTGATTTTAGAAAAATATACCCGTGCCTTATTTCAAAGAGGAACTGAAATTGCTGCTTCCCGCGGATTAATTTTAGTAGATACCAAATATGAATTTGGAAAAACAAAAGAAGGTGTTATTGTTTTAATTGATGAAATTCATACACCGGATTCTTCCCGTTATTTCTATGCTGACGGTTATGCGGAAAGACAGAAAAACGGAGAGGAACAAAAACAATTATCAAAAGAATTTGTTCGCCGATGGTTGATTGAAAACGGATTTCAGGGTCAGGAAGGACAAGCAATTCCAGATATGACAGAAGAATATATTGAATCTGTTTCTGAAAGATATATTGAATTATATGAAAATATTTTAGGCGAAAAATTTGTGAAAGCTGATATTGACAATATTGACAAACGTATTGATAAAAACGTACTAGAATATCTTTCTTCAAAATAGTAATTTTCGCGTTTAAAAACTAACTATTTTAAACCATGAATTTATTAAAAAATAAAAATGCTTTGCTCTTTATATTTATAATGGCAGGGCATTTTCTTTTTGCGCAAATTGATAAAAATGCGACAGAAGAAACTAAAAACCTCTACAAAAATTTAAAAACTCTTTCTATAAGAAGTATTCTTTTCGGACATCAGCATGCGTTGGAATATGGTCACGGATGGAAAAACGAGCCAGGAAAATCAGATGTAAAATTGGTAACTGGTTCGCATCCTGCAATTGTTGGAATTGACTTTAGTGATTTTTCAGGTCAATCGCCAGTACAAATTGAAAAAGCAAAAGCGGCTTTAAGAAAAAATGTGGTCGATACTTATGAAAGAGGCGGCATTACAACAGTTTCGTGGCATTTTAACAATCCCGCTTCAGAGGGCGGATTTTACTGGAAAGAAGGAATTTCCGCTGCTTCGATGGCATTAATAAAACCGGGCGGTTCTCATCACGAGCAATACAAGGTAATTTTAAAAACAATCGCCGATTTTGCCCATTCTGTAAAAGCAAAAAACGGGACGCTTTCCCCAATGATTTTCAGACCCTTTCACGAATTTGACGGAGATTGGTTCTGGTGGGGGAAAAACCATACTTCGCGTGAAGATTTTATTGCGGTCTGGCAGTTTACAGTTTCTTATTTAAAGGATACTTTAGGCGTTCATAATTTTATTTATGCCTTTTCTCCGGATAACAAATTTAATTCTACAGCAGAATATTTAGAACGTTATCCCGGCGATGAGTATGTCGATATGTTCGGTATGGATGATTACGCCGATTTTGGACGTGACGGAAAATATGACTTGGATTCAGGTTTTAAAAAATTAAAAATAATATCTGATTTAGGAATAGAAAAGAAAAAACTGGCCGCTTTTACCGAAACGGGTTTAGAATCTGTTCCTAATCCAGGATGGTGGACAGAAGTTTTATTGAAAACTTTAAAATCTAATGATCTGCATTTGGCATATGTCTTGGTCTGGAGAAATGACGCAACAAGTGCCACGCATTATTACGCACCGTTTCCCGGACAAGTAAGTGCAGCTGATTTTATAGATTTCTATAACAATCCATTTACATTATTTGAAAAGGATCTTAAAAATATTTACAATAGCAAGTTTAAAATATAATTAATTAATAGAAATTTAAAAGGCGCAATTCGGTTTATCTGAATTGCGCTTTTTTATTTTTTTTCAAAATGATGCAACCTATTTCATTTTTTAGTCGTCTAACTGTTAATCATCATCAATCAATTAAACAACAATCATCATGAAAAAAGCAGTAATTATTTTAGGATCAGTTTTTATTTTTACAACACAGGCGAAAGCTTCAAATTTCAATTTTCCATCAGAAAATCAGATCGAGCATTCAATTTATAGTAAATCGCCTTTTCATCTCGCCATCAGTAAAGGTGATATTGAAGCGGTAAAGAAATTTGTAATTTACGGTGTCAATATTAATAAAATGGTAAATAACATGACGCCTTTAATGGTCGCGGCCAGATTTAATCAATTTGAAATTATGCAGATTTTGGTTGCGAACGGAGCAGATGCTTCAATTGAGAATTCTCAGGGCTTTACGGCTTTGCGATATGCAGAATACAGTAACGCAGTGAAATGTATACCCTTTCTGGAAACATCAAAGCAAAAACGTAAAGGTTAATTCAAATAAAAAAATAAAAAAGCAATTCAATTTATCGAATTGCTTTTTTTTTACTTTGAAACGCAGTAAAATCCTAGAAATAGAAATCTGATTAAGAGGCGTTTGAAAATTTTATTATAATTTTTTATGTTAAAGTGTAACATTTCTCATTTACTAACGTCTATTAGTTAAGTATTATAAAAGTGGTATAATATAGAATTTAAATTTGTAATGGATTTATTAAGAGAATGTTAAGAATTAGTTAAAACACAGTACTTTGTAATGCATAATACAATAAATATAATACATTTACATAGAAATTAAAAATCATCAAATCAATCAATTTAACAATCAATCAACATGAAAAAATCAGTAATTTATTTAGGACTTGCCGTAGTAGCATTTGGAAATGTTTCAATGGCTTCAAATCACAAACTTCCTGTGAAAAACCAAGTTGAAATCTCAACTTATTTTGCATCACCATTAAACGTTGCAGTTAGTAAGGGAGACATCGAAATCGTGAAAAAATTTATTGAGTATGGAGCAGACGTAAATCAAATGTCAGACGACATGACTCCTTTAATGATTGCCGCGAGATATAATAAAGTTGAAATTATTAAATTTTTATTGGCGAATGGCGCAGTAGCGACAATCAAAAATGAAAAAAATTATACAGCTTTAAAATATGCGCAATTGTCTAATGCAAATGAAGCTATTGCGATTCTAAAAGATCTTAAATAAAATTAAAAAGTTTTGAGTTAGTATTAAAATGACCTTTCAGAGCAAAAGGTCATTTTTTTTGCATTATACTTTTTATGTTTGATTTCAAATTATTAAATCAAAAAAGCACCATTGCAAGAATGATGCTTTCTCTTTTTTAAATCCCAACAATTGATTTAAAACGAATTATTTTATTCTATCGGAAGATGTTTTTTTCTGTTGAATATCCAGAAGAGAATAGGGAATACCAACAGCGTTAAAATTGTAGCGGTTACCAAACCACCAATAATTACAATAGCTAGTGGTTTTTGTGATTCCGAACCAATTCCCGTAGAAATTGCGGCTGGCATTAATCCGATCGAAGCCATTAACGCGGTCATAACCACGGCCCTAGTTCTGGCTTTAACTCCCATGAAAATGGATTCTTCAAGAGAGAATTTCGCTTTAAGATTATGATGAAATTCCGATATCAGAATAACTCCATTTTGAATACAAATTCCTAAAAGAGCAATAAAACCAACTCCGGCAGAAATTCCAAAATTCATTCCTGTAAGATGCAAGGCAATAATACCGCCAATAATAGCAAAGGGAACGTTGGCCAAAACAAGCAGCGAATCCTTAAAGTTTCCGAACAATATAAATAAGAGCACAAAAATTCCAATTAAACTGATCGGTACAACTTGTGCAAGACGCGCACTTGCACGCACCTGATTTTCAAATTCTCCAGTCCATCCGGTTGTATAGCCTGCAGGAAGTTTTAATTTATTAACTTTTGCCTGAGCTTCTGCAATAGTACTTCCTAAATCACGATCGCGAACAGAGAATTTAACACCAATAAAACGTTTTGTATTATCTCTGTAAATAAATGCGGGACCTGTAATCGTCTTAATGTCGCAGATTTCTTTTAAAGGAATTTTAATTCCGCTGATGGTTGGAACTTTAATTTCTTCTAAATCTTTTTCATCTTTTCTATATTCTTTCGAAAATCGCACACGTACATCAAATTTCTTTTCATCTTCATATTTTTCTGTTGCAGTTTTTCCTCCAAAAGCCAATTCTAGAACTGCTTGTGCATCGCTCAATGTAACGCCATACGCAGCCATTTTTTCACGGTCCAAAATTACGCTGATTTCGGGCTGTCCTACGTTTCTTAAAATTCCTGCATCTTTAATTCCTGGAATATCTTTAATTTCTGCTAAAACTTTATTGGCAAGGTCATCCAGTTTGTTGAGATCATCACCATAAATTTTTACAGCGTTTGAAGCCTTAAATCCAGCCACAGATTCTGCCACATTATCAATTACAGGCTGAGAATAGTTGTACGTAATACCCTGATGAACTTTCAGTTTATTATCCATTTCATTAATCAGATCGTCCATCGACATTTTGCGTGTCCAGTCGGCTTTTGGCTTTAAATCAACCTGAAGCTGAATAAATCCAAAACCATTGGGGTCGGTTCCATCATTGCTTCGGCCAGTTTGCGAAAGTACTTTTTTAACTTCCGGAAAACTTTCGAGATCTTTTCTAATCATCGCTGCAGTTTTAACACTTTCAGGCAGAGAAGTACTCATGGGCAGTTCTGCAGTTACCCATAATGCACCTTCATTTAATTGAGGTAAAAATTCAGTTCCAAGAAATCCGGCAGAAAAGAAAACGGCTGCCATAATACCAATAGAAACGATCAAGGTTTTAACTTTATGTTTAAAAGTCCAGGCAAATCCTTTCGTTACAATCCGGTCCCAAAAATTAACAAACGGGTTGTTTTTCTCTTTTACATTTTTATTTAACAAAAGATGAGAAAGAACCGGAACCAATGTCAATGTAAAAATTAATGCTCCCAATAAAGCAAAACCTAATGTAAAGGCCAGGGGAGAGAACATTTTTCCTTCTACTTTCTGAAAAGAGAATATAGGAAGCAACGCCGTAATAATAATCAATTTTGAAAAGAAAATGGCTTTACCCATTTCTGTTCCTGTTTTCTTGATTAAACTTCCTTTTGCAATTTTATTGAAAGCTGTCATTCCTAATTGATGCGCCCGTTGATCCAGCACGACAAACAGTCCTTCGACCATGACGACTGCTCCATCAATGATAATTCCGAAATCGACAGCACCCAAACTCAGCAAATTGGCGCTCATTCCCATCATTTTCAAACATAAAAACGCAAATAATAAGGAAAGCGGAATTACAATCGAAACGGTAAAAGTAGTTCTCCAGTCTGCCATGAATAAAAATACAACGCAGGTCACCAAAATAATACCTTCAAATAAATTGTGCATTACGGTTGTAGTCGTAAAATTCATTAAATTATCACGATCATAAAAGGTCTCTATCTTAATATCTTTTGGAAGAACGTTATCATTAAGATCTTTAATTTTTTCTTTTATCAAAGCAAGAGTTTCCTGTGGATTCTCGCCTTTACGCATAACGACAATTCCTTCAACAGCATCGTCGTTATTACCAATACCGGTTTGTCCCACTCTTGGCATTGAACTTTCATATACATCGGCAAGATTTTTAACTAGAATTGGATTTCCGCCTGCATCGTCTACAATTATATTTCCAATATCTTCTTTTGACTGTAGCAAACCTACTCCGCGCACCACAAATGCTTGTCCGTTTTTCTCAATTACATCTCCACCCACATTTAAGTTTCCGGAATTTACAGCATTATATACTTGCAAAGGAGTAATGTTGTATTTAGCCAGTTTAATTGGGTCAACACCAATTTCATACGTTTTAGTCTGACCACCAAAAACGTTTAAATCTGCAACGCCTGGAAGGGAACGAAGTTGTTTATCGATCACCCAGTTTTGGTAAGTCAATAATTCCCTGCTGTCTCTGCTGTCACTTTTTACAATATATCTGAAAATTTCTCCTGTAGGTCCGTATGGCGGCTGGACATCTGGTTCTACATCATCCGGAAGGGAAACATTTTTAAGTAAATTATTAACCTGAAAACGCGCAAAAGTATCGTCAACTCCGTCGTCAAAAATGATTTTGATTACAGATAATCCAAACATGGTAATACTGCGGACACTTGTCTTTTTCTGCACAGAATTCATTGCAATTTCAACCGGTTGAGTGACAAAGCGTTCAACCTCTTCGGCACTTTTTCCATTCCATTGGGTAATAATAATAATCTGCGTATTAGTTACGTCTGGAAAAGCGTCGATCGGCATATTTTTGAAAGAAATGAATCCCGCGACAGCCAATAAACCAACCCAAAAGAAGGTAAATGCCTTATTCTTTAACGAAAAAGCAATAATGTTTTTTATGAATTTGTTCATGTCTTAATTGTTTAAAGCACCATAAATAAACAGCTGGTTGTTTGTAATCACTTTTTCATTTTCTTTTAGACCGCTTGATAGGTAAGTAGTGTCGCCAACGACTCTGTAAACCTCTACTTGACGGGTTTGTATGTTGTTACGGTCTTTAAATACGACAACAAAATTTTTACTTTTATCAAACACGATCGCTTTACTTGGTACGGCAATCATCGATTTATCCTCGTTAAAAGACAATTTTATATTTGCGTTCATGTCCGGTTTAAGCATATAATCGGTATTGCTTAATTTAATTCTCGCCTGCATCGCTTTTGTTTCGGGATCGATTACATTGTAGATTTTATCTACTTTTCCGTTAAATATTTTGTCCGGATAACTTAAGGTTGTCACCGCTGCGCTTGTTCCAAGTTTTACCTTGTTAATATCGATTTCATTAATATTAGCCATTGCCCAGACTTCACTAATTTCTGCAATGTCAAATATATTTTCAGACCGGTCATTTCGTAAAAGCATGTCCTGATTGATACTTTTTTGAATAATAAATCCGCTTATTGGGGCAGTGACTTCATAAATTGACCCGGCTTTTATATTGTAGATTTTATACGTCTCCTGAATTTTGCTTAGTTGCGATTGTGCTTTATTAACTTCAGACTTTGCCTGAAGGACATCGCTTTCAGAATTTAATTTTCCATCAAACAATTCCTGAGCGACCTTCAAATTATTTTTTGCTACCAGTAAATCACTTTTAGCATCAATGGATTGTTTTTCAAAATCGGCCACATCCGTACTTTTTATGGTTGCTAAAACCTGTCCCTTTTTGACATAATCTCCAAGTTCTACGTTTACTTTCATCACATTTCCGCCCACCAAGGGAAATACATCAATCATTTTATTATTATCGGCTGTAATTTTTCCGTAAAAACTTAATTCGTTTTTTAATGGCTGAGATTTTGCTTCTGCCGTAGTTGTGGTTTTTAGCATATCGTTGCTCAAAACAAAAGATGTATTGGTTTCCGGATTTTCTGCTTCCTTTTTGCAGCTTGCCAGAGACAGACTTGCAATGGCAATTCCTATGAATAGTGTATGTTTCATTTCTTTAAAATTTTAAAATAAATCTTTGTTGATTGTGCTGTTTAATTCTTCACCAGCGATCACTACTTTTTTCTTTAGTTCATTCAGCTGGATAATAGCCTGGTTGTAGCTTTCCATAAAATCGGTAAATTCTAAAAGACTCACATTCCGTTTTTGAAAATTGGTCAGCATTCCATTATAAACAGCTTCAAAATCAGAATTAACGGTTGGTTTAATCACACCATAGTTTTGTCTGGACTCATCCCATTTTGTCCAGGCAGAAGTAATTTCATTTTGAAGTTGTAGGTCAAAATTCTGTTTTTCGATTTTAGATTGTTCCAAAATAGTTTGGGCGTACTTAATATTTCCTTTGTTTTTATTCCACAAAGGCAGCGGAATTCCAACACTAACATTTGCTTCTCTGTTAAAGGCGCAGCTTCTCTGGTCATAATTCGCACCGATGGTAACATCCGGAACAGCAAGGGATTTTTGCCATTTTACATTCAGTTCGTTGGCCTCGATTTCTTTTTGTTTGGCTAAATAATCGGGTCTGTTTGCAAGAGCCTGTTCCTCAAAACTTTTTAAGTCAAAATCGATGATTTTTAGATATTTATTCGAATCCTCTGGGTTTACAATTGGAACCACATTTTCAGTTTCATTTAGCAGCAGCTTTAAATTTGCCTGTTCTTCTATATTATCATTTATAACTTCTAATCTTTCATTCTTAAAATTAAGATATAAGGATTGTAATCGAACGACATCTTTTAAAGGAATATTACCTTTTTGAGCCTGAATAGAATAGGAATTGATTAAGTTTTCAACGTGTGCTAATTGCTTATCTGTGTTTTCGAGATTTTTAGAGTTATAATAAACGGTAAAAAAGCTTTTGCGTAATTGAAACTTTAAGGTTCGAAGAATATCATTAAACTGAAGTTCAGCCAGTTTTACATTAGTTTGCGCCAGTTTTACTTCATTACGTTTTTTGCCTCCTAAATAAATTAGCTGTTCAATGCCAAAAACTTTCTGACCATCTTTTCCAATGTCAAAAAACTTATCTCTTTCCGGATTATATGCATTCAGCTCTGCAGTTATTGTTGGATTGTCCCAAATTCGGGCCTGAATGGTTAGTGCTTTTGAGGCATCAATATTGTATTGTGAAGCCAGTAAAAAAAGATTCTTTTTTAAGAATTGACTTTCGCAATCCTGAAGAGTGACCGTTTTCTGAGCCATAGCTCCCTGATGGAGCAAGATGAGCACCAAGAATGCATATAATTTTTTCATTGTATAAATTTATTTTATGCAAAGATGCGGGCAGCGGACTTTAAGAGACCTTAAAATCGACCTTAAAAATTGCTTAAAATAAAATTATTTATGAAAAGTTATCGAAAATAAATTAATGTTACTCTTTGGAATACTGTAAGTTATGTTAGCGTTATGAAGATTGAGAATTCGGTTTACAATGCGAAGACCTAAACCAAATCCTATAATTCCTTTGGCATTTTCACCACGCATAAAAGGCTGAAAAAGATTTTGCTGCTCAGTTTCGTTGAGTGTATTTCCTGAATTAGAAATCGATAAAACCAACAAGCCGTTTTCAGTGCTGATTTTAACCTGAGCCTGTTTGTTATCAGAATAAATATAGGCGTTTTTTAAAACATTTGTAATGGCAATTTCTAAAAGATTTTTGTTCCCGTTAACTTCCAGAATAAAGTCCAGATCATCGCTTTCTTCCATTTCAAAAATAATAACAAAATCCGGATATGTTTTATTAATTTTTTCAATAGAAGCAAATAAGATTTCATCTATTCGTTGAGTATCCTGCTGATCAGGTCTGCGATTGTCTATTTTTGAAAGAATCAATAATGAATTAATTAATTCGCTCAGATGATTGACATCTGCTAATATAGATGTCAGGAAAGTTTTGTTTTTGGGTTCAATATCCGGATCAGCGATTCCGTTCTCAATTTGTGACGTCATTCTGGAAAGTGGCGTTCTGAGTTCATGAGAAGCATGAGCCGTAAATTCTTTTTGCTTTTGATATGAAATTTCGATTCGGTCCATCATAAAATTAAATTCATCAGCAATCAAATCGATTTCATTTTTGCTGCTGTTAGATTCAATTCGGGTATCCAGATTATTCTCGTTGATATTTTTTATTTTCTGATGGAAAGCATGAAGCGGATTCATTGCCTTTTTAACCATGAATGAAGTTAATAACCAACAAATGCAGGTAAAAAAGATGTAAGATATAATTAAGGTATAACGGAGAAACAATAATTTCTTTTTACCATAATCGTCGGTAGCAGAGATTAAGGCATAAAAATCCTTATCATTTGTATCATAAAACACCCCATAGACTTCATAGTCGCCCTGTTGTTTAAAAAAGGTTTTGTTTTTCTTTAAATACTTTAAGTCATTAACAGACCAGTTAATTTTGGCATCATCAATACTGCTGTAAATTAACTTGTAATTGGAATCAAATACCAAAGTTTTTTCATCATACAATTTATTAATAGAGTTTTGATCGATTATCTTTAAAAGCTGATTGTCAATTTGTTTTACGTTAACCAGTAATTTGATATTAGACAAAGCTTTAATTTCGAGTCTATCACGAAATTCCTCTTTCCGATAATTAGAATATAATACGAATATAACAGTAGAGGCCAAACCAAATAAAATGGTAAACAGCAAACTAACTAAAAGTGATATTCGGTTTTTTAATGTCATTCCTGATCGCTTAGATAATATCCGTAACCAACTTTGGTACGAATAAGTTTTGTCTCATGATCTTTATCGATTTTTTTTCTCAAAAAATTGATATAAACTTCAATTGTATTCTGATTCGTTTCTATGTGATAATCCCAAAGCTGGTCTGCAATATATTGTTTAGATAAAACTTTTCCTTTCGCCTGAGCGAGAATCAATATAAGTTTAAATTCTTTTGGAGTGAGTTTGATCTCTTCTCCCGATCTAAAAACTCTCATATCTTCTTCCAGAATTTCCAGATCATTTATAAGAAGTTTATTTTCCGTTTGCTGTGGAACTTCCTTACGTCTTAAAAGCGATTGTACACGGGCATATAATTCTTCAAAATGAAAAGGTTTTACCAGATAATCATCGGCACCATTGTCAAACGAAGAAAGTTTATCTTCAATCTCGCTAAATGCAGTAAGCATAATAATAGGTGTTTTTTTATCCAGCTTGCGAATATCTTTACAGACCTCAATGCCGTTCATTCCAGGGACATTGATGTCAAGAATGATCAAATCATATTCAGTCGAAAAGTATTTTTTCAGCAATAATGAACCATCATAATAAGGAAAACACTGGAATCCTTTAGAAATAAAGAATGCGGAGATTTCTTTTGATAAAGTAAAATCGTCTTCGAGCAGTAATATTTTCATTCGATTTTTATTTGTAAATCCGGCGAATTAAATTCAGTCCGGATTTACATTAGAATTATTTTATTTAAAATAAGAAAAATTCTCGTTATTTTCAATTTTTAATAAGGTTTCATAAATAAGCTGAATTACATTTTCAACATCGTCTCTGTGTACCATTTCTACAGTTGTATGCATGTATCGCAAAGGAAGCGAAATCAAGGCCGAAGGAACTCCGCCATTGCTGTAAGCAAAAGCATCTGTATCTGTACCGGTCGCGCGGGAAGTGGCATGTCTTTGAAATGGAATTTTCTTTTCTGCAGCAGTATCCACAATTAAATCACGAAGTTTATTTTGGATTGCCGGCGAATAACCAATAACCGGACCTTTACCCATTTTAAGATCGCCTTCTACTTTTTTATCAATCATTGGAGTGGTGGTGTCATGACAAACATCTGTCACGATAGCAACATTTGGTTTAATTCTATGGGCAATCATTTCTGCTCCCCGAAGTCCAATCTCTTCCTGAACAGAATTTACAATGTACAATCCAAAAGGAAGTTTCTGTTTATTCTCGTGCAGCAATCTTGCAACTTCAGCGATCATAAAGCCACCCATTCGATTATCAATAGCACGGCAGACAAATTTATTCTCATTTAAGATCATAAATTCATCAGGATAGGTGATCACACATCCAACATGCACACCTAATGCTTCAACCTGCTCTTTATTCTCACAACCCAAATCAATAAAAATATTGCTTAGTTTAGGAATCTCTTCCTTATCTCTTAAACGGGTATGAATTGCCGGCCATCCAAAAACACCCTTTACAATTCCGTTTTTAGTATGAATATTTACTCTCTTCGAAGGAGCAATCTGGTGATCAGAGCCACCATTTCTAATTACATATATTAAACCATCTTCTGTAATGTAATTAACGTACCATGAAATTTCATCAGCATGTCCCTCAATAACAACTTTATACGGAGCATCGGGATTAATAATTCCAACTGCTGTTCCATACGTATCGGTTATAAAAGTATCCACATAAGGTTTTAAATAATCCATCCAAAGTTTTTGGCCTTCGCTTTCGTAACCTGTAGGCGAAGCATTATTTAGATAACTTTCTAAAAAATTAATAGATGCATCGGATAAGGTAAAATCTGTACTCATAAAAATATTTTTGTGCTAAAATAGAAATTTGGTATCAGAGTTGTATATAAATATATAATTTTACATTTAAATTATGATTCAATGAGATTAACCACCTTTATTTTGTTTACCCTGCTTGTTTCTTTCTCAGGTCGTGCTCAGGTAACACCAAAAGAGAACCAGGAAATGGGTTATATACTAACAGAACACGATTCTATCTTAAACGATACCATCCAGTTGCCCGAAATAATTATTTCAAAAGGACAAAAGATGAGTCCCGAAGAATTAAAGCAATTTCAAATTCTTCAAAACAGAGTTTATAAAGTATATCCGTATGCAAAGTTGGCATCAGAAAGATTAACGGCATTAAATAATGGAATGGCGCGTTTAAAAACAAGTCGAGAGAAAAAGAAATATTTCAAAATTGTAGAAGACTACCTTAATAATGAATTCGAAGAAAGATTAAAAAAGCTTTCCAGAAAGCAGGGACAGATTCTTGTAAAGTTGATTCACCGCCAAACCGGAATTACAACGTATGAATTGGTAAAAACTCTAAAAAGCGGATTCAAGGCCTTTGTTTCTAACACAACCGCCAATTTATTTGATATAAGTTTAAAGGAAGAATACAAACCGTACGACGTAAATGAAGATTATTTAATAGAAACTATCCTGGTACGTGCCTTTGAGTCTGGTCGTTTAACAAATCAAAAGCCAGCCAATCCGGTTAACTATGATGATTTGTCCAGTAAATGGCAGCAAAGAGCAAAAGAATTAAATAAAAAATAATTCTACTATAATATATAAGTGAACAACCCGACAGTTTGTAAAATGAGTCGGGTTTTTCTTTTATACATATATAAGTATAGTTTATGTCAGGCTTAACATGTCCAAGTTTCGAGAGAAGCCTTTTGTTGCAATATGGGTTTCAGGTCTCTGACCCGTTAGGGAAACTGTTTTGGAAATTCGTTTATGAATAAAACTTTGCGACTTGGCGTCTTTGCGAGATTAAAAAGCAAGTATCGACGCTTAAAATGTGTTTTTACATTGAAAAAGAAGCTGAATTATTGAAAATACTTCAAATACCAGCTGTGAAAACCCTCCAAAAATAGGAGAACCACATGGAAACTCAGAAAAACCGCACAGCGAACCAAAAAAAGTGCAGTTGTAAAAATTACGTTATCAGTGAGTTAAGGAAAAGGCTGAAAAAACATGGAAAAAATGCAACAAAAATTATTGTAAATGTAAATAAAGGTGGTACTTTTGCACCCGCAACAAGCAAAGGCGTTCACTGAAATACTGACAAGAAGAGGGATTAGGTCTTTAGAGATAAGGAAAAAAAAGATTCCAAAAAGCTTGCGCAGTTAGAAAATGCTTTTTACATTTGCACCCCGCAAAACGCGGAAGTTCATTGAGAGACTGGTAAGGAAAAGAGAGGAAATTGGGATTAAAAAATTCCAAAAAAAAACTTTAAATTTTTCTTGCGAGAAACAAAAAGAAGTTTTAGTTTTGCACCCGCTTTGAGAGACAAGCGAAAAACAAAAGAAGACACGTTCGTAGACATATTGAATTGACAGCCGTCTCGTTTAACAACGAGACAAATAGAATAAGAGTAATAGGATCGTGAGATTCGAAAAGAACCGATAGTAGGCATCGACTATATAATATTACAATATACGATGAAGAGTTTGATCCTGGCTCAGGATGAACGCTAGCGGC
>Ga0308160_10002994_pt1 | contig 19601 bp, 14 predicted proteins | sample PhyFR1_FD_201036 | JGI IMG/M metagenome (GOLD analysis project Ga0308160, IMG submission 201036) | Phyllosphere microbial communities from UC Gill Tract Community Farm, Albany, California, United States - DLSLF.R1 | ecosystem: Host-associated > Plants > Phyllosphere > Unclassified | place: USA...
GCCAACCCTGGCTCAAGAAAATCAAGTGGGACGAACACGGCCTGGTGCCGGTGATCGCCCAGGAAGCGGGCAGCGGCGACATCCTGATGTTCGCCTGGATGAACCGCGAGGCCCTGGCCAAGACCGTCGAGCTGGGCGAAGCGGTGTACTGGAGCCGCTCGCGCAAGAAACTGTGGCACAAGGGCGAGGAGTCCGGCCACGTGCAGAAAGTGCTGGAGATCCGCCTCGACTGCGACGAAGACGTGGTGCTGCTGAAGGTGGAGCAGGCTGGCGGCATCGCCTGCCACACCGGCCGCCACTCGTGCTTCTTCCAGAAGTTCGACAACGGCGACTGGCACAGCGTCGAGCCGGTGCTGCAGGACCCTGCCACCATTTATACGGATGCGAAAAAAGCGCACCCGAAGAAAACGCAGCCAAAGAAGGACACATGAGCTTCAACCTGGACCAACTGGCGGCCGTGATCGAGTCGCGCAAGCCGGAGCACGGCGGCGACCCTGCCACGTCCTACGTGGCGAAACTGTTCGCCAAGGGCGACGACGCGATCCTGAAAAAGATCGGCGAAGAAGCGGTCGAGACCGTGATGGCGGCCAAGGATGTGCGCGCAGGCGCCGACCCATCCAAGCTGCTGTACGAAACCGCCGACCTGTGGTTCCATTCGATGGTGCTGCTGGCGCGCTTCGGTTTGACGCCGCAGCAGGTGATCGATGAGCTGGCGCGCCGCGAAGGCGTGTCCGGCATCGCCGAAAAGGCAGCGCGTCCCAAAGACTGACCTGCCACGTCACGCTGCCGTCATGCCGGCCGGATAGACTAACGCGCCCGTCTCTTGTGGAGAGGCGGGACCGCCACAAGATAAGCTTTTGGAGAGAATATGGATAACTGCATTTTCTGCAAGATCGCCGCGAAGCAGATTCCGGCGAGCGTGGTGTACGAAGACGACGAATTGCTCGCGTTCAAGGACATCAACCCGGCCGCGCCGGTGCACCTGCTGGTGATTCCGAAACAGCACGTGGCCTCGCTCTCCGACTGCACCGACGCCCACGCGCCGCTGCTGGGCCGGATGCTGGCGCTGGCGCCGAAACTGGCTGCTGAACATGGCATCGCCGTCCAGCAGGATGCGGACGGACAACGCAGCGGGGGCTACAAGACCCTGTTCAATGTCGGCCCGGACGGCGGGCAGGAGGTGTATCACCTGCACCTGCACGTGTATGGCGGCAAGCGTCCGTGGCGCGGCCTGGGTACCTGAGGCGCCGCGGGTCATATTTACGGTTGGAAAGAGGGCGTTCCTGCCCTGCATGGCTTATACTGCGCGTGAAAGCAAGGACTTTGCTGCACGCATATCGGGCACTTGCCCGGCAAGGAGAAAATGATGGGTGGATTGAGTATTTGGCACTGGGTGATCCTGCTGGTCGTCGTGGTGATCATTTTTGGCACCGGCAAGCTGAAAAACGCCGGCTCGGATCTGGGCAAGGCCGTCAAGGGCTTCAAGGATGGCGTGAAGGGCGATGAAGACAAGCCCGGCACCACGACCACCCAGACCCCGGTCCCGCCGCAACAGGTGGCCGACAAGGGCACCATCGACGTCGAGACCCGCGAAAAAAGCCGTTTTTAATCCGGCACCATGATCGATCTCGGTCTTACCAAACTCGCCGTGATCGGCGCGGTGGCGCTGGTCGTCATCGGGCCGGAAAAACTGCCGAAGGTGGCCCGCATGGCCGGGACGCTGTACGGCCGTGCCCAGCGCTACCTGGCACAGGTGAAGACCGAGGTCTCGCGCGAGATCGAGATGGAAGAGCTGCGCAACCTGCACAAGGAAGTGCAGGAAAGCGCGCACAGCTTCAAGTCCGGCGTCGACACCTTCAAGACCGACGTCGAGGACACGGTGTCGTCGCACATGGGCGAGGTCGAAGCGGCCTGGCGCGGTGACGACCACGGCGCATCGGGCTCCACCGAGCCGGCGCCGAGCTACGTATCGCAGGACGACATCGAGCGCAAGGCGCGCGAATTCCGGCGCAAGAAGCTGGTGCGCACCTCGAACGTGCCGGCCTGGTTCAAGAATCGCCAGGGAACGCGGCAGCACGTGCTGTCCGGCGCCGCACGCGTCCGGAAATTCCGCCCCGGCGTCAAATCCAACACATCCTTTTTCTGATGACCCAAGAAGCCTCGGGCGAAGAAACATTCATTTCCCACCTGGTCGAGCTGCGTGACCGCCTGGTCAAGGCTGCGATCGGCGTGGCGATCGTCTGCGCCGCGCTGTTCTCATGGCCGGGTGCGGCGGAAATCTACGATTACCTGGCCGCGCCGATGCTGGCCTCGCTGCCCGCGGGCGCCAAGATGATCGCCACCGGCGTCACCGCACCTTTCCTGGTGCCGATGAAGGTGACGCTGGTGCTGGCCCTGATCCTGTCGCTGCCCTGGGTGTTTTACCAGGCCTGGGCCTTCATCGCGCCCGGCCTGTACGCCCACGAAAAGCGGCTGGTGCTGCCGCTGGTGATCTCGTCGTCGCTTCTGTTCATGGCGGGGGTGGCGTTCTGCTACTTCTTCGTGTTCGGCCGCGTGTTCCACTTCATCGCCAATTTCGCGCCGGCCTCGATCGCGGTCATGCCCGACATCGAGAACTATCTCGATTTCGTGATGTCGATGTGCCTGGCCTTCGGCGCCACCTTCGAGGTGCCGGTGGTGGTCGTGATCCTGGTGCGCATGGGCATCGTCAGCGTCGAAAAGCTGCGCTCGATCCGTCCGTATGCGATCGTCGGCGCCTTTGCCATCGCCGCCGTGGTCACGCCGCCGGATGCGGTCAGCATGCTGGCCCTGGCAGTGCCGATGTGCCTGCTGTTCGAACTGGGACTGCTACTGGCGCCGGTATTCGTGCGTGTCAGCCAGGCGCCGCAGGAACATGCCTGAATTTTTCCTGTCGGAAAATCTTACAACAGCTTGCCGTTTGCTTAGATGCCTTCAAGCAAGCTATTGATTTTGAAAAATATTTTCCAGTAGGCATCATTATTGCTTCATAGTATTCCCGTAACGAGTCGGAGATACTATGAAGCTGATCAAACCCACGTTTTTCCTTGGCCTGGTCGCTGGCGTGTTGAGCGCAGGCGCGATCGCGTCCAACTCACCCCTGTTCGCCGGGTCCTGGAACCTGTACAGCGGTCCGTATTATGCCGCGCCAGAACTGCCGCAGCTGTACACCGGCCAGCAAGCCGCCGCTGCCCTGTTCGGCGGCAATCCCCTTGATTACGTGATCTCGACAGCCGGCCGCGACGCCGCCGCCATCGATTACCAGGCCTGGTATGACGAGTCCGGTTTCACGCCGCATATCTTTGCCCAGGATTACACGCAAGACGGCGGCGCACCAGGTGTGTACGACGCCTGGCACGATGCCTCGGCCATGGTCATGGACCATTATTACCAGGGTGCGGACCCATATCCCTACCTGAATTACGCGTTCCGCATCAGCGCTGCCGATGCCACCGCGGACGTACCGGAACCGCTGTCGGTCGGCCTGCTGGGTGCCGGCCTGCTCGGCATGGCGCTGGTACGGCGCCGCCGTGCCGCGCGGCGCTGAGCGTACCCCGCCAACGATAACGGCGCCCGCGGGCGCCGTTTTGCATGGTCCGTCGAGGGGATCAATTAGTGCGCAACAGGCCACCGTTGCCGAGCCCGCCATCGACCGACTGCGGCTTGTAGGCGCGCACCGCTTTCACCATTTGGTTGTACGAATCCATGAACGAGGCGGCCAGCAGCTTGCCTTCCGGCGTATTGCTGAAGCCGTTCGCACCGCCGAAGCCGTGGCGGAAGAAGGCGCCCATCGCCCCCATGTCCCAGTTGCGCGCGCTGCCCTCGGCGGCCGACAGCTGCAGGCCGGAGCGGTTGTCGGTCAGCAGCAGCATGGTCGAGGCTTCGTTGGATTTGAGCGAGCCGCCCACCAGCGAGGCAACCGCGCCGATGCGCCCGCCCAGCAGGCCGCTGACGCCGCTGTCACCGCCCTGGGTGAAGGTGATCGACGGCGTCAGCGTGTAGTCGGCGGCGACCATCTGGCCCTTGCCGATGTTGCTGGTTTTGCGCAGCTCGCCTGACGCCATCAGTTGGCGTTCGCCCTGCATCTGGCGCATCGCCTGGCCGCGCTCGACGACCGCGAAGCAGTTCGATTGCTGGATGATCATGCGCAGCAGCGGCACCGTGCTCTGGGTACGGTATTGCGCCGTCAGCTGGTGCACCCAGGGCTGGTTCGACTCCTCGACGATGGCGAGCGTGCCGAGCGAGCGGTCGCAGTGCTCGAGCTGGCTGCTGGCGCCGATCGAGGTGGCGCCGGCGGCGGCGCCGGTGGCAACGGTCTTGGCGCCGGCGGCGCCGATATTCGGCGGGGTGGAGCAGGCGGACAGCAGGGCGAGCGGCAGGAGCAACAGCAGGGATGGGCGTGGCATGATGGCGCATTCCTTTCTTAATGGAAACACGCCATCGTAAGGCCCGGTGCGGCTGCTGCCCTTGTGAGCACGCAATGAATGGAAAAAAGGGACCCACGGGTCCCTCGTTTTATTGCATCAGCTGCCCGATCACGCTGACCGGCGCATTCCCGTAGCCCAGGAACTGGTCGTGGAAGGCCTTCAGGTCGAACTTGTCGCCCAGCTGCTGCTTGCGCCGTTCGCGCAAATCCATGATGTCGCTGTAGCCGCTGAAATAGCTGGTCAGCTGCACCGACGACAGCTGCGCACGCTTCCATTTTTCGGCGGCTTCCTGCGGCGTCTGGAAGGCCTGGCGCACCAGCAGGTCGAGCGCCTGTTCGCGCGTCATGCCCAACACGTGCACGCTGTAGTCGAGGATGGTATTCGAGACGCTGCGCAGGTTCCACTTGCACCACATCAGCCACAGCTCCGGCGCGTTGTCGCCATAGCCCGACTCCAGCATCATGCGTTCGCCATACACGGCCCAGCCTTCGACCATCGCACCGTTGCCGAACAGCGCCTTCACCAGCGAGGGCGAACGGTTGGCGTTCATCAGCTGGGTGTAGTGGCCCGGGATCGCCTCGTGGATGTTCAGGATCTGCAGCATCCAGTTGTTGTACTCGCGCAGGCTGCTCTCGGCCTGTGCCGGGCTCAAGCCGTCCAGCGGCGTGACGTTGTAATAGGTCTTGTCCTTCGGACGGTAGGGACCCGGCGCATCGATGCTGGCGCCGGCCACGCCGCGCTGGTACAGCGGGGTCTCGCGCACCACCAGCGGTTTGCTGGGGTCGATCGTCACCAGGTTGTTCCTGATGACGTACTCCTGCAGCTGCGGGATCTGGCGCCGGATCTCGGGCAGGAAGTTGGCCGGCGTCGTGTGCTGCAGCGACAGGCGGTCGATCACCATGCCGATCTTTTTATAGCGGTCCTGCGGCTTGGCGGTACGGCCCATCGTCTTGTCCCACAACCCGTCGGCCAGGCCGTCCATGCGCGTGAGCAGTTCTTCGCGCGCGGCCAGGGCCTTGCGGTAGGTTTGCTCGGCGCTGCTGGCGGACTGGATCTCGAATGCGAACTTCTGCTCGTACAGGGCCTTGCCGATGCGGAAGGAGCGGCCGCGCTGCATCTGCACCTGCGACCGATCGAGGTCGTTCAGGTAGTCGACCCAGCCCAGCACCGCGCTGCCGGCATTCGCGATGCGCTGCGCGAAGATCGTCTTTTCCTGTGCCGACAGGATCGATTCCTGGGCCGCCTTGCCGAGGTCCGCCAGCACCACCAGCGTACCCGGTGCCTGCTCGAGCGCGAGGCGGGTATGTTCGTGCGTCGGGTTGACGATCGTGCCCCGCGCCGCCTGGTAGTACGCCGGCACGTCGGCCAGGCGCTTCAGGATGGTGCGCAGGCGCTGCGGCTTGGCGGCGTATTCCGTATTCAGGATCAGGTCGAGCGGCTGGGCCACGTTGTACTGCGCCGGGTTCCACTCGAACTCGCGCAGGGTGGTCAGGCGCCAGCGGTCGGCGCGCAGTTTATTCAACAGCAGCGCCAGGTCGGTGCGCTGGTTGGGCGAGAGCTTGTCGGCATTCAGCTTGCCGAACTTGTCGAGCCACTCGTCGATAAAGGCGAGCTGCCGGGTGCGGGTGGCGACGTCGGGAAGGGTCAGCTTGGCGGCGGCGTCGAACTTGCCGACGTAGATGCCGCTCTCGGGATCGACGCGCCACAGCGCGGTCAGGAACTGCATCGACAGCGTGTCCATGAAACGGTCGTTGCGGTTCTGCGAAATCGCGGGGGCGGCGGGTGCAGTGGGGGTGTCGGCGCTGGCTGCCGCTGCCGCGGCGGCGACCGGCGCCGCGACGGCGGCCGCCTTGGCGGCCTTGCCCGGTTTGGCTTTGGCCGATGCTTTGGTCGATGCTTTGGCCTTGGCGCTGCTGGCGGGCTTGGCCTTGGCCGCCTTGGAAGGACGCGCCTGGACCGGCGCCAGCGCGACGCTGGCCAGCAGGACGGCAAGCGCGAGTTTGGATGTCTTCATTGATCTGTCTGCCTGATAAAGAGAAAGGGCCAGATGGCGCCCCCACCGGCGAGGCAGGCGGCGGGGCGACAGGTTAGCACCATTCGCCGGCCCTGCGGAACCTTGAAACAATACGTCACGATTGGTGACCGGTTCCTGCAAAAGGCCAATCATCACATGGATTGCCAGTCCGCGATAGAGGCCGGGCGGCTCCCCGAGAGGCCGGCCTGCAGCATGGCCAGCATGTCGGCGGGCGACATGCGCGCGGCCAGGTCGCTGCCTTCGAGCAGGCTGTCGGCCAGGTCGCGCTTGTGGCGGTGCAGGTCGACGATGCCTTCCTCGATCGTGTGGCGCGCCACCAGGCGGTAGATCGTCACCGGGCGCTGCTGGCCCATGCGGTGAGCGCGGTCCGAGGCCTGGTCTTCGACCGCCGGATTCCACCACGGGTCCATGTGGATCACATAATCCGCCGCGGTCAGGTTGATGCCGACGCCGCCCGCCTTCAGCGAAATCAGGAACAGGTCGCCGTCGCCTGCCTGGAAGGCGTCCACGCGGCGTTTACGTTCCTGCATCGGGGTGGCGCCATCCAGGTATTGATAGCGGATACCGCGTTCGTCCAGATGCTTGCGGATCAGGGTCAGGTGGTCGACGAACTGGCTGAACACCAGCGCCTTGTGGCGGTTCTCCAGCAGTTCATCAAGCAGGCGCGCAAAGGTCTCCAGCTTGCTGCTGCGGATACCGCTGTCGGGCGCCACCAGTTGCGGATTGCAGCAGGCGCGGCGCAGCTTCATCATCTCGGCCAGGATCTGGATCTGCTTCTGGCTCTGCGGGGCCTCCAGCGTGGCCAGCCGGTCCAGCGCTTCGCGGCGCAGCGATTCGTACAGCGCCGTCTCTTCCTGGCTCAGTTCCACCGGCAGCACGATCTCGGTACGCGGCGGCAGCTCCGATAGTACCTGCGACTTGGTACGGCGCAAGATGAAAGGCTGGGTCAGGCGGCGCAGGCGCGTGCGCGCCGCCAGTTCGGCGCGCTTGTCTTGCGCCTTTTCGATCGGGCCGGCGAAGCGCAAGTTGAATTGATCGCTGCTGCCGAGCAGGCCCGGATTGATGAACCTGAACAGGTTCCACAGCTCGCCCAGGTGGTTTTCCAGCGGCGTGCCGGTGGCGACCATTCTAAAATCGCCGCGCAGCGCCATCACCGCCTGCGAGCGCCGCGTGTGCGCATTCTTGATCGCCTGCGCCTCGTCGAGCACGATGGTATGCCAGCGCGTGCCTGCAAAGCGTTCGGCTTCCAGCTGCAGCAGGCCGTAGCTGGCGACGATCACGTCGTAGGCGCCGGCCTCCTTCAGCATCGCCGCGCGGTCGCCACTGCCGAACAATTTGATGTTCAGGGTCGGCGCGAAGCGCGCGGCTTCCGCCATCCAGTTGGTCGCCACCGAGGTCGGCGCCACCACCAGCGTCGGACCGCCGGGGGCGCGCGACAGGATCAGCGCCAGCGCCTGCAGCGTTTTACCAAGACCCATGTCGTCGGCCAGGCAGGCGCCGACGCCCCAGTGCGCCAATCTCGCCAGCCATTCGAAGCCTTCGAGCTGGTAGTCGCGCAGTTCGGCCTGCAGCGTGGACGGCAGCTGCGGGCGGTAACCGGCATTCTCCTGCATGTGCTGGATGTGCTTGCGCCAGGCGGCGTCGGCATCGACTTCGCCGGCATCCTGCGCCATCTCTTCCAGCGCGAAGCTGGCCAGCGGGTGGAAGCGCAGCGCCTCGTCATCGGCATCGCTGTAGGCCGACAGGTCCATCAGGCGGCGGTGCAGTTCGTGCGTCAGCGCCAGGAACTGGTTGTCGCCGAGGGCGATGAAACGGTCTTCCTTCAGGCGCGACAGCAGGTCGCGCAAGTCCATCACTTTATTCTCGTCGACCTGCACCTCGCCGTTGGCCGCGAACCAGTCCTTGTCGCGCCGGATCTGGATGCGCACCGATTTCGAGCTCACCTTTTTGGTCACGCGGAAGGACTCGCCTTCGGGCCAGCCGACGATCACCCGGCCGGGGTCCCGCTCCTGCAACTCCTGCAGCTCGGCCAGCAGCTCCAGGCACCCGATCGGTGAGCCGAGCAGCCACTCGCCATGTTCGTCCTCGGCGGCTTCCAGCGCGCGGCAATCGGCGATCAGCTGGCGCTCGGCCTCGCGCTCGGCGTTCAGGTCGCGCCGCGCTTCCATGCGGATGCCGTTCACGTCGGCGATCACGCTCTCGGCACCGTCGCCGGGCCGCAGATACGGGCCGGCATCGGGCAGCGGGCGCACCAGGATGCGGATGCGCAAGCCCTGCTGGTAGGGCAGCAGGTGCAGGTGCAGGCGCGGGTCGGCCGCCACCTGTTCCAGGTCGCCGGGGCTGCCGCCGATGTCGGACTGCACGGTGACGACGGTAGAGATCGCGCTGATCGCCTGCAGCACGCGCCGTTCGGCTTCGAGCGGCACCACCAGGCCGTCGCCGACGATGGCGCCGATGCGGCGGTGCTCGTCGCGGATGCGCACGATGCGCAGGCGCGTCGGCGTCTCGCGCGTGACCACGACTTCGCCCTGCTGCTCGGCCAGCTTCGGCTGCAGCGTGATGTGGACTTTGCCGCCGCCGGCGCGCACCATCAGCTGCGGTTCGCCCGGCAGCAGTTCGATGCGGGTGCCGGCATCCATCCAGAACAGCAGCGGGTGGCCGGCCAGCGCCGCCACCGCGCGGTCGAGGTCGAATTCGTAGCGGGTGCCGGTGCCGCTGTAGTAGCGGTGGGCACCGATGGCGGCCGCCACCTGGATATCCTGGGCGGTCAGGAAATCCAGTTCGGCGGCTTCCTCGGCCAGGCGCTTCAGGCCGATGGCGCGGCCGCGGCTCCAGCCGCCCTGGGCATCGCGCTTCTGCTCGCGCGGCTCGATCGCGCGGATGCCGAGGTGCTCGTCGTAAGCGATCATCCAGGCCAGGCGCAATTCCTTCACCACTTCGACGTTCACGGCCGGCTGCAGGTTGATCAAGGCGTTCAGCTGGCGTTCCCACGGCTCTTCGCGCTCGAACCAGAGCGCCATGTCGACGAAGCGGTGCTGCTGGCGCAGCGCGATCGCACGCTTCTCCACGCCCACCATGCCGAGCGCACCCAGCACCGAGCCGATCTGGGCTGCAATGAAGTCGAAGCCGGCGGCTTCCGCGACCGTCATCTGTTGTTCGAGCAGCGCCGCCTTGTCGACCAGCTGCGGCATGGCGAGCCAGTGGTGCAGCAGGGCGCGGAACATCACCGGCTGCAAAGCGGTTTCCCAGTTGCGCGAGGGGAGCACCTCGGCATCGACGGTGCCGCCGCGGATCTGGCGCAGCATCGACAGCTGCTGGTAGACCGCGGTGTCGTGGCTCTGCACGGCGCGGGTGGCGGCGTCGAGGTAGCCGTCGAGCGCCTTCTGGTGCTTCGGGTCGCTGCTGCGCAGCAGGGCGGTCACGTACAGGTGGCCGCCGATGCCTTCGAATACCGCTTTTCTCTTGCCGGTCTCGCGCCGCAGCAGTTTCAATGCCTTGTCGAAGCCGGCCAGGGCATCGTCGACGTCGCCGCGCAGCAGTTGCAGCACGCTGACGTAATACAGGGCGGTGGAATCGTCGAGGTCGTGCAGCAGCGCGCGCGCGGCGTCCAGGCGGCCGCACAGGATCAGGTGTTCGGCCAGCGCGGTGCGCAGACCCATGGACGCGCCGCCCTGCGCCACCGTTTCTTCGGCGTAGTGGCGGATCGCCGGGGCGTTCGCCGGTTCGCGCTGGACCTGGTTGACCAGCACCGCCAGCACGTCGTCGCGCACGGCGCCGTTGATGCGCTCCAGCAGTTCGGGTTCGAAGGGGCGCGCGCAGATGTCGACCAGCGGGTGCAGGTAGGCCGCCTCGTGGCAGCGCAGGCAGGCGGTGAGCAGCGTCGCCACCGTCTTCGGCCCTTCGCCGCCGATCAGTGCCATGCGCAGCAGCGCCACGCCCTGGCGGTAGCTGCGCAGCATGGGCGTGCCCTGCCAGTCGGTCCGCAGCGGCGTCACCGTCTGGTACACCTCGCGCAGCGCATTGAACTGGCGCGCCTGCAGCGACCAGGCGATTGCCGGCCACGCCGCTTCCTGGGCGATCACGTAGCCGCGCGAGGGCAGTTCGCCTACCAGGCCGTCGGCGCGCAGGCGTTCCAGCGGCTCGGCCAGGTCGTCCTCAATCGCGCTTTCCTCGAGCGGCGACAGATGCTCGTGGATGCGGCGCCGGCCCATCGGCTCGCCGGCCAGCGCCAGCAGCGCCAGGATCAGCTTGTCGCGCGAATCGCAGGCGTCGACACGCTCGCGCCATGCCTCCGCCGTCGTGCCTTCGCTCATTGCGCGAGATTCTCGATCTCGACCGCCGGCAAATCCTCAGGCACCGGGATGTTGAAGACGCGCAGATAGAAAACCAGCTCGGCCTGCAAGGTACGCACGATGCTGTCCGCCTTGCGGAAGCCGTGGCCTTCGCCTTCCAGCGTCAGGTAGGCCACCGGCACGCCGCGCGCGCGCAGGGCGTCGACCATCACCTCGGATTGCGGCGGCGGCACCACCTTGTCGTCCAGGCCCTGGAAGAAGATCATCGGGCGCGCCAGCTTGTCGCTGTGGTTGATCGGCGAGCGTTCGGCATACACGGCATCGGCCTGCGCCTTGGGGGCGATCAGGTATTCGTTGTAGCGCGATTCGAACTTGTGCGAATCGGCGTCCAGCCCCTTCAGATCGGACACGCCGTAGTAGCTGGCACCAGCCTTGAACACGTCGTGGAAGGCGAGGGCGCACAGCGTGGTGAGGCCGCCGGCGCTGCCGCCGCGGATCACCAGTCGTTCGCGGTCGACCAGGCCCTGGCCAGCTAAATACCGGGCGCCGGCCACGCAATCCTCGACGTCGACCACGCCCCACCGGCCACGCAGCAGGTCGCGGTAGGCGCGGCCGAAGCCGGTGCTGCCGCCGTAGTTCACGTCGAGCACGGCGATGCCGCGGCTGGTCCAGAACTGGGTCGCCAGTTTCAGCGTGCTGGTGGCCATGCTGGTCGGGCCGCCGTGGCCGATCACCATCAGCGGCGGCAGCTCGCCCGGGAGCGGCTCGGCGTCCTGGTTCTGCGGCGGGTAATAAAAGGCGTACGCCGTGCGGCCGTCGGCGCTGGGGTAGCGGATGCTGTGCGGGACCGACAGGTAGCCGACGTCCGGCAGCTGCTCGATCGAACGGGCCAGCACCTGGCGCTGGCCGCTGCGCGCATCGATTTGCGCGATTTCGGTGGCGATGGTCGGCGCTCCGCCCAGGAAGGCGAGGGCAGTGCCCTGCACGCGCAGTTCGCGGATCTCTTCGTAGGGATTGTCGACCGGGGTAAGTGCGCCGCTGCCGGTGTCCAGGCGCGCCAGGCGGCTCACGCCATCCTCGATATAGGTGCAGGCGATCTCGCTGTCGGACATGAAACCGTACATCGCATTGCCGAACACCCAGTGGGGGCCGCCGAATTCGGCGTCGCGCGGGCACAGAGGATGGACCACGCCATGGTCGAAGCGGTACAGGTTCCACCAGCCGCTGCGGTCGGACACGAAGTGCAGCAGGCCGCCGGGCGACCATTCCGGCTGGCCGACCGATTCGTTTTCTCCGCCGGCGATCAGGCGGCCATTCACCAGCGTGCCGTCGGCGGCGATATCGGCCAGCCACAGCTCGGTGCCCTGCCAGGGCATGCGCGGGTGGTCCCAGCTCAGCCAGGCCAGCTGGCCGCCGTCCGGCGACAGGCGCGGCGACGAATAAAAATCGTTGCCGTCGACCAGGACGGTCTCGCTGCCATCGAAGGACAATGCGCAGATCGTGTTGACCGGGTAGGTGGCGCCTTGCGAATGGTCTTCGCGTACCGACAGCAGGCGCCCGCGTGCCGCGTCCAGCACAAAGTCCGCATGGCGCAGCGCGCCGCCGGCGCTGAGCGGCGCCGGCTCGCCGCCCTCGGGTCCGATCCGATAAATACGGTTGTCGGCAAAATTCGAGAACCACACCACGCCATCTGCCGCCAGCAGTGCGCCGCCGCCGTACTCGTGCACGCGGGTGCGCACGTTGAACGGTGCCGGGGTCAGCTCGGTGACGCTGTTCCCGCGCTTGCGCAGCAGCGTGGTGCGGCCGCCTTCGCTGGCGCGGCCGGCCAGCCAGTAGACGTCGCCGCCATCAAGCGCAACCGAGGACAGGGGTGTGGCGCCGGCGGCAACCACGTCGGCGGTGATCGGGGAAGTCCAGGTGCCGCAGGGCGCCTGTTTGCGGGATGGGTCTGGCATGGGATGGGGTCCTGGCAGATGGGTAGGGACACATTATAAGTGTGCTCCCTCCGGCGTGTCGGCCGGCAAACGATGCGGTGCGATTGCCCGAGGAATGCGATAATAGATGTTTGCCCAGCGGTTTACCCAGCGATCTGCCCCCGCTTCCAGCGTCAGCTTTCCTTTTCAGGTTGTCATCCATGCCACAATTCGCCCCGCTCCAGAACGACACTTTCCTGCGTGCGCTGCTGCGCCAGCCGACCGACTACACGCCGGTGTGGCTGATGCGCCAGGCGGGGCGCTACCTGCCGGAATACCGCGCCAGCCGCGCGCGTGCCGGCTCCTTCCTGGGCCTGGCCAAGAGTCCGGATTTCGCCACCGAAGTGACGCTGCAGCCGATCGACCGCTACCCGCTGGACGCCTCGATCCTGTTCTCGGACATCCTGACGGTGCCCGACGCGATGGGCCTGGGCCTGTATTTCGAAGAGGGCGAAGGCCCGAAGTTCGAGCGCACCGTGCGCACCGAGGAAGAGGTCGCCGCCCTGCGCGTGCCGGACATGGCATCGCTCGACTACGTCTTCAAGGCCGTGACCCAGATCCGCACCGCGCTGAACGGCCGCGTGCCGCTGATCGGCTTTTCGGGCAGCCCCTGGACCCTGGCCTGCTACATGGTCGAAGGCCAGGGCTCGCGCGAATTCCACACGGTCAAGAAGATGCTGTACTCGCGTCCCGACCTGATGCACCGCGTCCTGCAAACGAATGCCGACGCGGTGGCGCAATACCTGAACGCCCAGATCGACGCCGGCGCCCAGGCCGTCATGATCTTCGACTCCTGGGGCGGCGCGCTGGCCGACGGCGCCTACCAGGCCTTCTCGCTGCAGTACATGCAGAAGGTGGTGGCCCAGCTGCAGCGCGAGAAAGACGGCGTGCGCATCCCGGCGATCGTGTTCACCAAGGGCGGCGGCCTGTGGCTGGACGAGCTGGCCGACATCGGCGCCGATGCGCTCGGCCTGGACTGGACCGTGAACCTGGGCCGCGCGCGCGCCCTGGTGGGCGACCGCGTCGCCCTGCAGGGCAACCTCGACCCGGCGATCCTGTTCGCAGCGCCGGACCAGGTGCGTCTTGAGGTGGAAAAAGCGCTGGCCAGCTACGGCACCCCGAGCGCCGGCCACGGCCACGTGTTCAACCTGGGTCACGGCATCTCGCAGTTCACGCCGCCGGAATCGGTGACGGCCATGGTCGAAGCGGTACACGACTTCAGCCGCCGTCAACGTGCTGCCTAAATCCTGCAAAATCACACTTATTCACAAAAACGCCGGCTCGCACAGGGCTGGCTGGGAAAATGTACAGTGCTTGCGCTCTCAACGTAAGTAATTGATTTTTATAGTGTTTAGCTCGTGCTGTGAACACGGTGCCAGGGCGCTTTGGAGGCCTGCAGCGCGTCCTAGGCAAACTGTTCAGTGCCTTGTTCACAAAGTTATACACAGCTTCTGTGCATAATCCCAAAAAGTGCTTCGTTTACCGGGGTTTACGGGATTTCTTCAAGTATTCCATCAAGATTTTGCTGCACTGCGCTTGAGTTCTTCACTGGAAATGCCCAGTTATGCACAGAAGCTGGCGAGCGATAAAGAATTTCACGAGCTCCGGTACTATTTTTCTAAGTCATTGAATTGAAAGAGGAAAATGTTTTGTGGACTTAGAGAATTGCCAAGTGCCTTGAGCTAACGTAAACCTTTGTCCCGGTCAAGTTTTCCATTTTCCACAAAGTTTTCCACAGTTCTCCACAGCTCGCCAGAAGGTTTGAAACACGTGTCGTACTGCATCCTGCAAATCGCCCTCGATACGCCGCTCGACAGCGTGTTCGACTACCGCTGGCCCTGCGCGCCCGAGGAAGAACCGCAAGTCGGCCAGCTGGCGCTGGTCAACTTCGGCCGGCGCGAGGCGGTAGGCGTGATCGTCGCCATCAAGCAGGACAGCGACGTCCCGGCGGACAAACTGAAGGACGCACTGGCAGTACGCGGCCAACTGGCGCCGCTGTCCGGCAAATGGCTGGCGCTGGCACGTTTCGCCGCCGGTTATTACCACCGTCCGCTGGGCGAAGTGGCGATGCCCGGCCTGCCCAAGAACCTGCGCCTGTCGACCACGGTGGCGCTGGACCGCGCGCTGAAAAAACTGGCCAAGCTGCCGGATGCGCACGATGCCACCCCGGCCGACATGCCGGTCCTGAACCCGGAGCAGCAGCAAGCTGCCGACGCCATCGGCGGCGCCGCAGGTTTCAGCCCGCTGCTGCTGTACGGCGTCACCGGCAGCGGCAAGACCGAGGTGTACCTGCAAGCCTGCGCCCAGGTGCTGGCGCGGGACGAACACGCGCAGATCCTGGTGCTCGTCCCCGAGATCAACCTGACGCCGCAGCTGGAAGCCAATATCCGCGCGCGCTTCCCCGGCGTGATGCTGGCTACCCTGCACAGCAGCCTGTCGGAAGGCGAGCGCATGCTGCACTGGCTGGCCGCGCACCAGGGCCGCGCGCGCATCGTGCTCGGCACCCGGCTGGCGATCCTGGCCTCGCTGCCGCATCTACAGCTGATCGTCATCGACGAAGAGCACGACCCCTCGTATAAACAGCAGGAAGGCCTGCGCTATTCGGCGCGCGACCTGGCCGTGTGGCGCGCGCACCAGCTCGGGATCCCGATCGTGCTGGGGTCGGCCACGCCGTCGCTGGAGAGCTGGCACCACGCCCAGACCGGGCGCTACCGCAAGCTGGAATTGCGCGAGCGCGCCGTGCGCGACGCCGTGCTGCCGCGCGTGTACCTGATCGACATGGAGCGCGACCGGCCAAAAGAGGGCCTGACCCCGACCCTGGTGCGGGCGCTGCGCCAGCGCCTGGAACGCGGCGAACAGTCGCTGCTGTTCCTGAACCGGCGCGGCTATGCGCCGGTGCTGTGCTGCGAGTCCTGCGGCTGGATCAGCAATTGCACCCGCTGCACCGCCAACATGGTCCTGCACCGCCCCGAGCGCCGCCTGCGCTGCCACCACTGCAGCCTGGAGCTGCGCATCCCGCACGCCTGCCCGACCTGCGGCAACATCGACCTGCAGCCGCTGGGACGCGGCACCCAGCGCATCGAGGAAGGGCTGCAGGCGCTGTTCCCGGAAGCGCGCATCCTGCGCATCGACGCTGATTCGACGCGCCACAAGGGCAGCGCCCAGGCCGCGTTCGACACCGTGCACCGCGGCGAGGTCGATATCCTGATCGGCACCCAGATGGTGGCCAAGGGCCACGACTTCAAAAAGCTGACGCTGGTCGGCGTGCTGAACCCGGACACCGCCCTGTTCTCCCAGGACTACCGGGCCAGCGAGCGTCTGTTCGCCCAGCTGATGCAGGTGGCGGGGCGGGCCGGGCGCGCCGGGCTGGAATCGGAAGTGCTGATCCAGTCGCGCTATTGCACCCACCCGCTGTACGGGGCAGTGATGCGCCACGACTACGACCGCTTTGCCGGCGACCTGCTGGCAGAACGCCACCAGGCTGCGCTGCCGCCCTATATGTACCAGGCGCTGCTGCGCGCCGAGGCGCCCGAGCTGGCGACCGCCATCGCATTCCTGGAGGGCGCGCGCGACGCCGTGGCGTCCGATGCGGTGACCGTCAACGATCCGATCCCGATGACCATGACCCGCGTGCACAACGTCGAGCGCGCCCAGCTGCTGGTCGAGTCGAATTCGCGCCCGGCGCTGCAGGCCTTCCTGAGCGCCTGGGTCGATGCCCTGCGTGCCATGAAGAGCCGGGTGCGCTGGTCGCTGGAAGTCGATCCGCTGGATATCTGAGCAGATATAGCTTTTATTTATTGCTGAGATCAGAAACGATCATTGGACATATATTTTGCGCTGCGTCATGATTGCACCTGTCTCCTCTATTCTCCACAAGGAATAGATTCAAGCCCGCTCTCGAGCGGGCTTTTTTTTATCCTGCGTGGCTCAGCGCTTGAAAATGGCGTATCGTCATGGCGCGAAAACCAGCGGAGAAACACATGCAGATACTGAAGGTCGACGTTGCCGTGATCGGCGCCGGCACGGCGGGACTGGTGGCCTACCGCGCCGCCAGGGCACAGGGCGCGCGCACCGTGATGATCGAAGGCGGCCATTACGGCACCACCTGCGCCAGGGTCGGCTGCATGCCGAGCAAGCTCCTGATCGCGGCGGCCGAGGCGGCGCACATGCTCGACGCGGCCGCGGCGTTCGGCGTGCATGCAGGGGAAAAGCGCATCGACGGCGTGGCCGTGATGGACCGCGTACGGCGCGAGCGCGACCGCTTCGTCGGTTTCGTGCTGGATGGCGTCGACAGCATCCCGGACGCCGACAAGCTGCGTGGCCATGCGCGTTTCACGGGACCGCACACGCTGGTGGTCGACGACGGCGCCGGCAAGGTCAGCGAAGTGGAAGCGGCGCGCGTGGTGATCGCCAGCGGCTCCACGCCGACCCGCCTGCCGAAGCTGGAGAACGTCGGTCCCGGCGTGATCACCAGCGACGAGGTGTTCGACTGGCAGGATCTGCCGCGCTCGGTCGCCGTGATCGGCACCGGCGTGATCGGCCTGGAACTGGGCCAGGCGCTGGCGCGCCTGGGCGTGCGCGTCAGCCTGTACGCACGCGGCGGCAGCGTCGCCCAATTGACCGACCCGGTGGTGCTGCGCAAGGCCGGCCAGGTGCTGCGCGAAGAGATCGACCTGCATTTCCAGACCGAGATCGTGAAGGCGGAGCAGGATGGCGACGAGGTAGTGCTGTGCATGCGCGAGGGCGGCGAAGAGCGCTGCGCGCGCTTCCAGTACGTGCTGATGGCCGCCGGGCGCACGCCCAACGTGGCCGATATCGGCATCGAGCACACCGGACTGGCGCTGGGGACCAACGGGGTGCCGCTGTTCGACAGCCGCACCATGCAGTGCGGGACCAGCCACATCTTCATCGCCGGCGATGCCAACAACGAGCGCCCGGTGCTGCCGGAAGCGGCCGACCACGGCAAGATCGCCGGCGACAATGCCGGCCGCTACCCGGACATCCGCCCCGGCCTGCGCCGTGCGCCGCTGACCGCCGCGTTCACCGAACCGAACATCGTCACGCTGGGGGCCAGCTACAAGGTGCTGTGCGAGCCGGGCAAGCCGAAATTCGCGATCGGCCAGGTGGCGTTCGACAACCAGGGCCGCAGCCGCGTCATGTTGCAGAACAAGGGGATGTTGCGCGTGTACGGGGAATATGGCAGCGGGCGCTTCCTGGGCGCCGAGATGATCGCGCCGCGTGGCGAGCATCTCGGGCATTTGCTGGCCTGGGCGGTGCAGGCGCGGATGACGGTGGACCAGATGCTGGAGATGCCGTTCTACCATCCGGTGATCGAGGAGGGCGTGCGCACGGCCCTGCGCGATCTGGCGACCGAACTGGCGAAGGATGCCAGCAGCACCGATCCGGCCGAGGTAGAGCCGGGGACTTAATTCAAGTAGCTGGCATCCAGCTTGCCCTCGGAAGCCAGCTGGCGCACGATCTTGATCGTATCGATATCGGCTTCCTGGTAGGCCGATTTCTTGAAATCCTCGTACATCTTGCTCATCTCGTCGGTGGCGGCGGCATTCCCGTCGTCGTAGGTGAAGCGCACCAGCAACATGGCATTGCCAGGCGCTTCGATGCGCATGGTCAGCTGCGATTGCGCAATATCGCCCTGGGCCGGCACTTCAAAGCGCACTTCTTCCAGCGGGGTCAGGTGCACATGGTCGTCGATCCACAGCTCGCCGAAACGCTGGCGGCGCGTGAAGCTGCCGCTTTCGCGCTCGCCGATGATGCACTCGTCCAGGTGCGGAATGAAACGCTTCGGGTCTTCGGCGCGCAGCACCAGGCCGCGCCACAGCTGCTCGCGTGTGATGGTGTCGATCAGCGGGTTGAGCGGGTCGTTAATTTCGATCAGGTGTTCGAATTTCATCGTGCGTTCTCTTGTCGTGTTCAGCAAATGGGGTATGTGGTGGCGCCAGGCCGTTTTCACAAGCATAGCCGACTACAACGTCGCCGTTTGCATACAGCCTTTTACGTGCACAGCCCGCCTCCTTTACAATGCTGAGCTAGCCCTCCAGAACGACACCCCATGTCCACCACCCCGAATTTCGGCCTCAACGGTCCGCAAAGCGAAGCCGCGCTTTATCTCGACGGTCCCTGCCTGGTGCTGGCCGGCGCCGGCTCGGGCAAGACGCGCGTGATCACCCAGAAGATCGCCTACATGATCGAGCACCGCGGCTACGATCCGCGCACGATCGCCGCGCTCACCTTCACGAATAAAGCCGCGCTCGAGATGCAGGAGCGTATCGGCAAGCTGCTCAAGCAGCCCAAGCAGGCCAAGCAGCTGACGGTATCGACCTTCCACTCGCTGGGCGTCAAGATCCTGCGCCAGGAAGCGGCCGGCGTCGGCCTCAAGGACCGTTTTTCGATCATGGACGCCGACGACTGCTACACCGTCGTGTCCGACCTGGCGCTGACCACTGACAAGCAGGAAATCCGCAGTATCCAGAACGCCATTTCGCTATGGAAGAACGGCCTGGTCGACCCGGAAGATGCGATCCGCGACGCCAAGGACGAAGACGAAGCCCAGGCCGGCCGCATCTACCGCAGCTACCTGGCGACGCTGCAGGCCTACCAGGCGGTCGACTTCGACGACCTGATCCGCCTGCCGGTGGAACTGTTCCGCAACAACGAGCAGATCCGCGACCGCTGGCAGCGCCGCCTGCGCTACCTGTTGATGGACGAGTACCAGGACACCAACACCTGCCAATACGAGCTGGTGAAGCTGATGGTGACCGGCCTCGGCAAGAAGCCGATGTTCACCGCGGTGGGCGACGACGACCAGGCGATCTATGCCTGGCGCGGCGCCTCGGTC
>Ga0308160_10002995_pt1 | contig 19600 bp, 19 predicted proteins | sample PhyFR1_FD_201036 | JGI IMG/M metagenome (GOLD analysis project Ga0308160, IMG submission 201036) | Phyllosphere microbial communities from UC Gill Tract Community Farm, Albany, California, United States - DLSLF.R1 | ecosystem: Host-associated > Plants > Phyllosphere > Unclassified | place: USA...
CTTAGCTCATCAGGTAGAGCAGTTGATTTGTAATCATCAGGTGGCGGGTTCGAGTCCTGCAGCCGGCACCAAGAATCGTGCGAAAGCCCAGCCTACATGGTTGGGCTTTTTGCTTTCTGGACTGCTCAACACGCCGCTTACAGCTGCGCCAACGCCGGCTCCCCGCCCTTCCCCAGCCAGGTCGTCTCGAAACGCCGCTGCGCCAGCTGCAGCGACACCGCATCCCCGCGCTGCCGGTACACCTCCATCAAGCCGCGCAGCGCCCAGCCATTGCTCGGCGTGCGCGCCAGCGATGCGCGGAACACGTCTTCCGCATCGTCCAGCCGGCCGGCGCGCAGCAGGGCCACGCCCAGCGACTGCCGGGCCGGGTAGTACCAGTACGGCGGCTCCATGTAGGGCAGTCCGTCCTGCACTGCGACCGCCTGCCGGTAGGCCGCCAGCGCCAGCGGCAGGTCGCCGCGTGCATCGGCCAGGCGGCCGGTGGCGACGTAGCGGGCAGTCCGGACGATGTCCTGGGCCGGGATGCCCCATTGGTCAAACGGCTTGAAGTCGGCGCTGCGCTCCATGGTGGCCAGGGCATCGATCTCGCGTCGGCTCTCGGGCGCCATGCCCTTGCGCGCGAAGCCGACCGCGCGCGCGTAATGCCACATCGCCTGCACCAGTACCAGGTCCGGGCCGGGGTCCGGCAGGGCCACCAGCGTGTCGGCACTGCTGAACTGCACATGCGAGAAGTATGGCGCTGCCTTTACCGGCTGGATCAGCGGGAATTTCGCCACCAGTTCGGCCGGTAACGATTTATCCAGTTTATGTGCGGCGTCCAGTGCGGTCTTGCCGTCGCCGCCCATCAAGGCAGAGACCATCACGAAGTGGATGTTGTGCGGGTAGTAGGCGCCCTTGTAGACCGGGTCGCTGCCCGAGCGGCCGAAGTAGCGCTCGTCGACGGCCACCGCCTGCAGGTTGGCGTCCAGCGACTCTTTATACAGGCCGAGCCGGTAATAGATATGCGAGGGCATGTGCACGATGTGGCCGGCGCCGGGGATCTGCCTGGCCAGCAGGCGCGCGTAGGGCAAGGCGCGCTCGGGGTTGGACGAGGCTTCCACCGCGTGGATGTAGTAGTGGGCGGCGCCCGGGTGGTTCGGGTTGTGCGCCAGCACGCGCTCGAGGGCGGCGATCATCTCCGGCGTGCGGCCCTTGGGCTGGGTACCGCCGGCCTGCCAGTAATCCCAGGGCGACAGGTCCATCAGTGCTTCGGCGTACAGAACCTGGATCGTGTCGTGGCTGGGAAAGGCGCGCGCCGCCTCGCCCATCGCGTCGGCATAGGCCTGGTCGAGCGGCTTGCGGTCTGCCGGCGGCGCCTCGGCGTAGCGTTTGGCGACGGCGCGGATCACGGCCTGCTCGTGCGGCGTGACCGCGTCAAGCAGGTTGACGGCCTTGCTGGCCGCGGCGTAGGCCGGGGCTACCGCCTGCGGGAACATCGGCGCATTGATGTTGGGCCCCAGCACCAGCGCCTCTCCCCAGTAGCACATGGCGCAGCCGGGATCGGCCTGCTGGGCGGCGCGGAAGGCGCGCGCGGCTTCGGCGTGGTTGAAGGCAAAGGCCAGGCGGATGCCCTGGTCGAAATAGGCCTGAGCCTCTCTGCTGCGGGTGGTGATCGGCAGGTGGAATTTGCCGAGGTCCTTGTACAGCGGCGGCGGCGGGCTGTCGGCGCTGCCGTCGGCTTGCGCGGGCAATTGCTGGCCGGGCTGGAAGGGACGCGTTTCCGTTGGCCGCGGCTGGAGCTGGTTCTGGACTTGCAGCAGGCTGGCGAGCAGGACCGGACGGCCCGGCCGGGCCGGGGTGCAGCTGGCGCCGCGGGCGAACAGGGGATCGAATGCAGACGGTGCCGTGCCCTGCTCGGCGGAGGTCGGGGACAGGGCCAGCAGCGTGGCGGCACCGGCAGCCGCCAACGCGGCCAGGATTCCAGGATTTCGCATGATCTACTCCTCCACATCATCGACGTCGACGCTTTTTGCCGACAGAAGGAAGCGCAACGCGTGTCATGGAAGCTGGATGTGCATTAGAGCGCGGCTTGCATGGCCGGTTCCGTGGATATATGGAAGGCATGCGGTCAGTCAAACATGTGCAAGACATCATGAGTGTTTGACGGCAGCATCGTTGCCGGATAAGTTATGGAACAAGCATTCGCCCACCCATCCACGAGGTCATGCATGCAGGAGCCCGACCGGCACACGCACCGCGTTCACGCCACTTCCAGCCGCGACCTGGTCGACGGTCAGGTCCGCTATGCATGGAAAAAATCGCTCTGGTTCAGTGCGATGGCACTGGCGGCGCTTGGCGGCGGCGTCATGTATGCGAGCTGGCGCGGCCTGCTGCTGTTTGCGCTGTCGACTGCCGCCGTGCTGCTGCTCGGGCACTCGCTGGGCAGCCACCGCAAGCTGATCCACGACAGTTTCCAGTGCCCGGCCTGGCTCAGCTATGGTCTGATCTGGTGCGGCGTGCTGGTCGGCCTGGCCGGTCCACTCGGCCTGTTGCGCCAGCACGAACTGCGCGACTATGCCCAGCGCCAGCTCGACTGCCATCCTTACCTGCGCCACGGCGCCGGATTCTGGCGCGATTTCTGGTGGCAGGTACATTGCGACCTGGTGCTCGCGCGCGAACCGGTCGTGCTGCTCGAGCCGCGCATCGCCGGCGATCGCGTGCTGGGCTGGCTGGAGCGCACCTGGATGCTGCAGCAACTGCCGCCGGCGCTGTTGCTGTATGCCTGGGGCGGCTGGGGTTTCGTGGTGTGGGGCGTGTGTGCGCGGGTGACGGCCGGCATCCTCGGCCATTGGCTGATCGGCTACTTTGCCCACAACCACGGCGGCATGCACCACGAGGTAGAAGGCGCCGCGGTCCAGGGCCGCAATATCCGCTTCACGTCGCTGCTGACGATGGGCGAGTGCTGGCACAACAACCATCACGCGTTTCCGGGATCGGCGCGCCTGGGTTTGTACGCGGGTGAATGGGATCCGGGCTGGTGGCTGCTGTGCGGTTTGCGCCGCCTGGGACTGGTGTGGGCATTGCGCCTGCCCGAAGACTTGCCGCCGCGGCCGGAACTGAAGCGGCTGCGCGACCCCGGCTGGCGCCCGACCGCTGCCTGAGGCCAGCCTGGCGTCAGCGCGGCTCGACCACGCAGCAATCGAGGCCGTCGCGGTGCGTAAAGCTGAAGCGCACCGGCAGGAACAGCCCGATCACCTCGGCATTGGTGCGCGCATGCAGCGAAGCCTGGTCTACCGTGAAGCCGCCGCCGCCGGCCAGTGCCAGCGGCAGCATCAGCTGGTCGCCCAGGTATTCGGCGACGGCGGCGCCGCTGGCGATATAGCGGCGCGCCTGGCCGACCGCCTGGCGCGCGACGTTTTCCGCCGTGACCGATTTTTCGCCGAAGGTGGTGAAGACTTCGGTCACGTGCTCGTACTCGAGGGTCAGCATCAGCGCATTGCCCGGCCCCTGCTCGTCGGGCAGGCGGCGTGCAAGCAGCTGGTCTTCGCCCCAGTTCATGCCCTGGCCGACGCACTCCAGTTCGCGCTGGGCGACGCGCGCCGGGATGCCGGCCGTGAAGCTCTCGGCATACCCCTGCCTGCGTTCGCCGCGCGTCATCCATTCGCGCGGCGCCAGTCGGGCACACGGCTGGACCGTGGCGACGACTTCGCCGCCGCCGGCCGGATAGAAGCCGAAGCGCTCCAGCTGCAGGTCGATCTGCGCGCCCATCTCGGCCATGCGCGGGCACCAGGCGCGTTGCAGGAACTGCACCGGGGGCGCCATCGGATTGTGGGTGCCGCCGCACACGCGCAACGTCGACGGCGCCTCTGCATGCAGGAGCGCTGGCAGCACCGTCTGCAGCACCAGCGTGCAGCTGCCGGCGCTGCCGATCGCGAAGCGGTAGTCGCCGCCGCGCAGCGTGCCGGGAATGAATTCCAGGTCCTGGCTGCCGAGGCTTGCACCGTTCACGTCGGCGCCGCAGACCTGGGCCGCGGCCTGCACCGCTACCAGGTGCTGGCGCATCAGGCCCGGCTTGCTGCGGTTGGCGCGGATGCGCTTGATGCGGAACGGCTGACCGGTGATCATGGCCAGCGTCAGCGACGTGCGCAGGATCTGGCCGCCGCCCTCGCCCAATGCGCCATCCAGTTCGATCATCCCCATCTCCTTTACCCCTTCACGCATACGATCTGCTTGAGCGTATGCACCACCTCGACCAGGTCGCTCTGCGCCTGCATCACGGCGTCGATGTCCTTGTAGGCCATCGGGATCTCGTCGATCACGGCGGCATCCTTGCGGCATTCGACGCCCTCGGTGGCGCGCACCTGGTCCTCGACCGAGTAGCGGCGCTTGGCCTCGGTGCGGCTCATCGTGCGTCCGGCGCCGTGGCTGCAGCTGTGGAAGCTGTCCGGATTGCCCTTGCCGCGCACAATATAACTCTTCGCGCCCATCGAGCCCGGAATGATGCCCAGCTCGCCTGCACGCGCCGACACCGCACCCTTGCGCGTGACCAGCACTTCCTGGCCGAAGTGCTGCTCCTTCTGCACGTAGTTGTGGTGGCAGTTCACCGCTTCCAGGTGCGTCTCGAACGGTTTATGAATCACCGTACGCACGGCGGCGATCAGGTTGCGCATCATGACTTCGCGGTTCATGCGCGCGAACTTCTGCGCCCAGCCGACCGCCTCGACGTAGTCGTCGTAGTGCTGCGTACCTTCCTTCAGGTAGGCCAGGTCCTTGTCGGGCAGGTTGGCGATGTGGGTACGCATGTCCTGCTTGGCCACTTCGATGAAATGGCTGCCGATCGCGTTGCCGACGCCGCGCGAGCCCGAGTGCAGCATGAACCAGACGAAGCCTTCTTCATCGAGGCAGATCTCGATGAAGTGGTTGCCGGTGCCGAGCGTGCCCAGGTGCTTGTAGTTATTCGTGTTCTTCAGCTTCGGGGTCTTCTGGCAGATGACGTCGAATTCATCCTTCAGCGCCATCCAGGCCGTGTCGACCGCCTGCGGCGGCGTGTCCCACGAACCTTTGTCGCGGCCTTTGAAACTGCGCGTCTTGGGCGACATCCCGTGCGGCACCGAGCGCTCGATCGCGCTGCGCAGCGGTCCCAGGTTGTCCGGCAGGTCGCGCGCAGCGAGCGTGGTCTTGGCCGCCATCATGCCGCAGCCGATGTCGACGCCGACCGCAGCCGGGATCACCGCGCCCAGGGTCGGGATCACGCTGCCGATGGTCGATCCTTTGCCCAGGTGGACGTCGGGCATGGCCGCCATGTGCTTGTAGATGAAGGGCATGCGCGCGGTGTTCGCCAGCTGCTGTTTGGCTTCTTCTTCGACCGGGACGCCGCGGGTCCACATCTTGACCGGGCGGCCGCCGGCCACCTCGAGGGTATCGTAGTGCTGGTCTTTGTATGCTTGGTTCATGATCGTGTTCTCTCGTGTCGACTGTATTGCTTGTCTGTGACTTATTCGGTATCGGCCAGGGTGGTCAGCAGGTTGCGCCAGATGCGCCGTGCCTGCCAGGCCGGGATCGCGCCGGCGTCGTTGAAGACCTTGATGCGGGCCGGTATGCCCTGTACGTCGATGCTGACCGACATGACCTGGCCGCCTGTCTGTGCGTTTTTTTGTTGCGTTGCGCTGCCGGCCCTGCCGACGCTGATGATCCAGCCCATGATCGCTCTCCCTCTCGTTGATCTCGTTATCTTGTTTGCCCCTTCTCTTTTGCAAGCGGCGTGCCAGCGCCTGGACGGCAGCCGGCCGGAACGCCAAGTGCTTGATTGGCAAGCAAAAATTTTTCACGAGGGTTGACAGGGACGATCTTGGATTCCAATATGGAATATCCAGAATTTATACGACCGTATAAACCTTTATAAAATGAAGAACAAGAAAATCGTCGTGATCGGTTTCGTCGGGACCCAGCTCGACAGCGGCAAGGGCAGCGCGCGCTGGGAAAAATGGCGGCCGTCCGTCGCCCTTACCCAGCATGAGGATATGGTCATCGACCGTTTCGAACTGCTGTGCAATCGCGGCTACGAGGGGCTGGTGCGACAGGTGATCGAGGATATGGGGGCGGTGTCGCCGGAAACCCAGGTGGTATCGCACACGCTGGCGCTGGACGACCCCTGGGATTTCGAGCAGGTCTACAGTGCGCTGTTCGATTTCGCCAGGGACTACCCTTTCGATCCCGAGCGCGAGGAATACTGGGTCCACATCACTACCGGCACCCACGTGGTGCAGATCTGCATGTTCCTGATGACCGAGGCGAATTATTTTCCCGGGCGTCTGCTGCAGACCTCGCCCCCGCGCCGCCATGCGCCCGGCGCGCCGGGTTCGTTTGCGCTGATCGACCTCGATTTGTCGAAGTACGACCAGATCGCGCAGCGCTTTTCGCACGAGCAGCAGGAAGGCGTGGCCTTTTTGAAATCGGGCATCGCGACCCGCAATCCGCGCTTCAACGCGATGATCGACGAGATCGAGCGGGTGGCGATCAAGTCGCGCGCGCCGATGCTGCTGATGGGTCCCACCGGCGCCGGCAAGTCCTTCCTGGCGCGGCGCCTGTATGAATTGAAGAAGGCGCGGCGCCAGCTCGACGGCAGGTTCGTCGAGATCAACTGCGCCACCCTGCACGGCGACGGGGCGGCGTCGACGCTGTTCGGCCACGTCAAGGGCGCTTTCACGGGCGCGGCCAGCGAGCGCGCCGGCCTGCTGCGCAGTGCCGGCAAGGGCCTGCTGTTCCTGGACGAGATCGGCGAACTGGGCCTGGACGAGCAGGCCATGCTGCTCAAGGCGATCGAGGAAAAGCGCTTCCTGCCGGTCGGCGCCGACCATGAGGTGCACAGCGATTTCCAGCTGATCGCCGGCACCAACCGTGACCTGGCACAGGAAGTCGCGCGCGGGCGCTTCCGCGACGACCTGTTCGCGCGCATCAACCTGTGGACCTACGAATTGCCGGGACTGGCCGAGCGCCGCGAAGACATCGAGCCGAACATCGATTACCTGCTGCGCGCGTTCGGCGCCGAGCATGGGCAGATGGTCCGTTTCAACAAGGAGGCGCGCGACCGCTACATGCGCTTCGCCATGTCGGCACAGGCGCGCTGGAGCGGCAACTTCCGTGACCTGTCGGCTTCGGTGACGCGCATGGCCACGCTGGCCGAAGCCGGGCGCATCACCGGCGAGATCGTCGACGCCGAAGCGCTGCGCCTGGCGCGCCTGTGGCAGCCGGCCGTTGCCGGCCCGGCAGACGGCTTGCAGGCCGGGGACGGCGATGTGGTCGATCTGGATGCGCTGCTGGGCGAGGCCGCGGCGGCGCAGCTCGACCGCTTCGATGCGCTGCAGCTGCAGGCGGTGGTGCGCGTGTGCCGCGCATCGAAGTCGCTGTCGGAGGCGGGACGCAGCCTGTTCGCCGTCTCGCGCGAGGCCAAGCGCCAGCCGAACGATGCCGACCGGCTCAAGAAATACCTGGCCAGGTTCGGGCTGGCATGGGACGCGCTGCACGCCTGAAACCGCCGGATATGACATTCCATGCTGCCGATGGCGCAGCCTGTCGCAATTGCGCTGCCGGCGCTGCGGGACGTCCCTATAGTGGCTACAAGCGATCACTACTGGAGACATCCCATGAACAAGATCCTCGGCAGCGCCCTGCTGGCCACCACCCTGTCGCTGGCGATGCACGGCGCCGTGGCCGACGACGTCGTGCGGGAAACCCGCAACATCGACGCCGCCGTCTCGAAAGTCCGCCTGGGCGGTGTCATCCGCCTCAACCTGCGCCAGGGACCGCCGTCGCTGGTACTGTCCGGCGAGCGCCGCTACCTGGCGAAGATCAAGACTGTCCAGCGCGGCGACACGCTGGTCATCGACATGGACGACAACCTGCGTATCAACGGCAGTGCCGGCGACCTGCGCGCCGACCTGACGGTGCCGAACCTGCAGGAATTCGTGTCGCAGGGCCTCGGCTCGAGCGAGCTGTCGGGCTTCAGCGGCAACCGCGTGACCCTGTCGCTGGACGGCGCCGGCGCGGTGCGGTTCACGGGGCAGTACCGCGACGTCGATGCGCGCCTGGGCGGGGTCGGGGGCCTGACGCTCGATCCTGGACAGGCGGAACGGGTCGAGCTGCACCTGGGCGGCGCCGGCCACATCACGGTCAGCGGCAGGACGCGGCTGCTGCGCGCGCACCTGGGCGGCATCGGCGGGCTGGATGCGCAGGAGCTGCGCGCGGATACGGTCGACCTGGACATGTCGGGCCTGGGCGGTGCCAGCGTGTTCGCCAGGACCGCCGCCAACATCAGCATGAGCGGTATGGGTTCGGCCACCGTGTATGGCAAGCCGGCGACGCGCAATGCCACCACCAACGGCTTCGGCAAGGTCAGCTGGCAGTGAGCTGAAACGTGAAATAAAAAAACAGGCGGCACTGGCCGCCTGCTTTTCTGGTAATGCGGACCTTAGCGGACGACCGTGTCGTTCTTGACCGACTTCACACCCTTGATGCCGCGTGCCAGTTCGACGGCACGGCGGGCGCTCTCCGGCGAGTCGACGAAGCCGCTCAGCTGCACGGTGCCCTTGAAGGTTTCTACCTGCACCTGGGTCGCCTTGACCGTCGGGTCGGCGGCATAGGCGGCTTTCACCTTGGCGGTGATGACGGAATCGTCGACGTATTCGCCGGTGCCTTCACGGGTGGCGGTCGGGGCGCAGGCGACGACCGAGACCAGCAGGGTGCCGGCGATAACGGATTGAGCAATGGCGGACTGGAAACGACGAGTAAAGGTCATGGCAATTCTCCGAATTTATTGAAATTTAATTATTGCTAATTTCTGCTAAGTCTGGCGCCCGATATCGTTGCAAAAAAGTCACTCCCGCATCAAGGCGTACTTGCCATGGCGGTGGCGCTGCCGGCTCCCGGCGGGTAGGCAAGCCGCTGCGGCGGCAGGTCGTGGCCGATCACCATGCGCACGTCGGCGCGCCCGGCCATCCTGACTTCGACCGGGGCGGCGGCGCCGAAGCGCCTTGCCAGCCGCTCGGCCAGGTCACGGAAGGCAGGCTGGTATTCGATCCGGGTCTGGCGCACCTTGTATCCCTTTTCGTTGGTCAGGCGCACGATTTTCACGCCGGGATCGCGGATCTGGCGCGACACCAGCCTGGCCATGCCCGGGCGTCCGTTGCCGTTGCTGATCTCGAGCGCGGCGACGATGGCCGGCTGGGCCGGATCCGGCAGCGACGGGGACGGCGCTTTCGGCGCCGGTGCCGAGGGCAGCACGCGGCGCAGTTCGAGCACGCCGCTTGGTGCCCGGGTCACTTCGACGAATGCCCATGCCTGGTCCGGCTGCGCCTGTACCGCCTGCGTGGCTTGCACTGCCCGCTCGAGCACGGGCATGCGGCTGCCGCCGCCGGCCGCTGCGTAGTCGGCCTGGAAATCGTGCTCGCGCAGGGCGCTGGCCTGGCTCAGCATCTGGCGCGCGCGCTGGTCCTGGCCGAGCTTCTGCAAGGTCTCGCCCAGGTACTGCCACGAGCGTGCGTTGAGCGGGTCGAGCAGGCAGGCCTTTTCGAGCGCGACCTGGGCTTCGTCGTAGTTACCGGCCAGGAAATAGGCGTAGCCCAGGTTACCGAACAGGAACGCGGTAGCTCGTCCCGAGCCCATGTGCGCACCCTGGGTCAGCGCGCGCCAGATCGGGATCGCTTTGGCGAAGTCGCGCTGCTCGGCATAGGCGATCGCCAGGCCGTTGTTGGCGTTGACGTGGCCGGAATCGGCCTGCAGCGCGGCCTGGTAGGCGGCGATCGCTTCGCCATAGCGGCGCTCGAGGTGCAGGTTGCGGCCGCGCAGATAAGCGTCGTCGGCGGACGACATGGCGGGTGCCGCCGCGTCCTCACGCAGCAGCGCGCTGCCGCAGCCGGCCAGCAAGACGCCGCTGCACAGCAAGGGCAAGGCACTCAAAAGGATTCGGGTACGCATAAGACTCTCCACTCATGTCAATTAGTGCCGCCGACGGCGCTGAACACGCGCCGAAGCTGGATGCCCGCAGGACCCACCAGCACCATCAGCAGCGTCGGGAAGATGCAGAAGATGAGCGGGAACAGCAGTTTCAGACCGATCTTGGCGGCCGCTTCCTCGGCGATCATGCGGCGCTTGTTGCGCAGGTTGTCGGAATACACGCGCAGGGCATCGCCGATGCTGGTGCCGAAGCGCTCCGACTGGATCAGCATGGCAACCAGCGAATCGACGTCGTCGAGGCCGATGCGCAAGGCGAAGTTGCGCATCGCCTTCTCCTTGCTGAAGCCGGCGCGCATTTCCATCAGAGCCAGTTGCAATTCCTGCGCCAGGGTCACGCTTTTGATGTGGATCTCGCCCGCGACCTTGACCATGGCGCGCTCCAGGCTCAGGCCGGCCTCGACGCAGACGGTGAGCAGATCGAGCGCATCGGGGATGGTTTCGAAGATCTCGCGCTTACGGCGCTCGACCATGCGCCTCAGCACTACGTTGGGCAGGTAGTAGCCACAGGACGCCATCAGCAGCAGGAGCAGCACATTGGTACTGGCCGTGGGCGCGGGCTTGAAAGCCAGCACGATGCCAGCCAGGGCCGGCAGGCACAGTGCCAGCATGGTCTTGGAGGCGAAGTACAGCGCCGGCGCCGACGGGTTGCGCCAGCCGGCGTTCATGAAGCGGGTACGCAACGGCGATTTTTCCCAGCCCTCTTCCGGCACCGACAGCCGGCTCAGCGGCCGCACCACCCGCGCGACGCGCTCAGTCCAACTGCTGCGGTCGGCCTGGCTGTCGTCGGTGCCGCCCTTGAAGCTGGCCAGACGCGCCTGCAGGGCGCCGGGCGCGAACAGCATCATGCCCACGCCCACCAGGCCGCAGACGACCGCGAACACGATCAACAGGAACAGTAACTGTGCGCTTGTCATCGACGGCTCCTCAGATGTGAATGCGGATCATCTTGCGCAGCCAGAGCACGCCGATGACGATCATGATCAGCGCGGCCCAGACCAGCTTGATACCGGTCGGGTCGGTCCACAGGATGCCGATATAGTCCGGATTGGTCAGCACCAGCATGCCGCCCACGCCAAACGGCAGCAGGCCCAGGATCCAGGCCGACATCCGGCCTTCGGCCGACAGCACGCGCACCCTGTCCACCAGCTTCAGGCGTTCGCGGATGATGTGGCTGATGCTGGTGAGGATCTCGGCCAGGTTGCCGCCGGTCTCGCGCTGGATCAGGACGGCGATAATCAGGTAGCGCAGGTCGGTCAGCGGGATCCGCGCCGCCATGTTGTGCAGCGCTTCGGCCATCGGTACGCCGTAGTTGATTTCCTCGCGGGTGATGCGGAAATCCGCGCTGAGCGGCTCCGGCAGTTCGTTGCCGACGATTTGCAGGACGTTGGTGAACGAGTGGCCGGCGCGCAGCGCGCGTGCAATGAAATCGGCGGCCTCCGGCAACTGCTGCTCGATGCGCGCCAGGCGCCGCCGGCGCGCGCGCTTGACCAGCAGCATGGGGATGAGCGAGAACAGCAGCGCCAGCCCGATGCGCAGCGCCCATGGCAAAGGCCACTGCGCAGTCAGGAAAGCGCCGGCGAGCAGCGCCGTACCTGACCACAGCAGGAACTTCTGGACCGACCACTTGCCCCCCGACTGCACCAGCAGGCGGTCGATGCGATGGGCCAGCGCGATACGGTGCAGCAGCCGGTCGGCCAGGTCGTTGCGGGCGAAGCGGCGCTGCTTCAGGATCGAGATGCGCTCGGAGCGGCCTGCGGTCCCCGACATCAGCTGCAGGCGGCGCGCCACCCGCTGCGCGGCTGCGCCATGCGTGCCTATCCACCACAGGTACACGCCTTCGATGCCGAGGATGACGGCAGCGAACAGGAAGACGACGAAACCGTAGAACAGGATGTCCATGGGAGACTCCGCGGCAGCTGCCGGCTAGGTGAAGATACGGTCCGGGTCGAAGGTATCTTCCGGCACCGGTGCGCCGAACATCCTGAGACGATCGGCGAAGCGCGGCCGCACGCCGGTGGCGCAGAAATGGCCTTGAACCTTGCCGTCGGTGTCGACCCCGGTCTGCTCGAAGCGGAAGATTTCCTGCATCGAGATGATGTCGCCTTCCATGCCGGTGACTTCCTGCATGCTGACCACCTTGCGCGTGCCGTCGGTCAGGCGCGTGGCCTGCAGGATCACGGTAATGGCCGAGCAGATCTGCTGGCGGATCGCGCGCGGCGTCAGGCTCACGCCTGCCATGCCGACCATGTTCTCCAGACGCGCCAGCGCGTCGCGCGCGGTGTTGGCGTGGATCGTCGCCAGCGAGCCTTCGTGACCGGTGTTCATCGCCTGCAGCATGTCGAGCGCTTCGGGTCCGCGTACTTCGCCCAGGATGATGCGGTCGGGGCGCATGCGCAGCGAGTTGCGGACCAGTGCGCGCTGCGTGACTTCGCCCTTGCCCTCGATGTTGGGCGGGCGTGTCTCCAGGCGTACCACGTGCGGCTGGCGCAGCTGCAGCTCGGCCGCGTCCTCGATCGTCACGATGCGCTCGTTGCCGGGGATGAAGCCGGAGATCAGGTTCAGCATGGTGGTCTTGCCGCTGCCGGTCCCGCCCGAAATCAGGATGTTCACCTTGGCCAGGCCCAGGCTTTCCATCACCTTGACCATCGGCGGCGTGACGCTCTTGTAGTCGAGCAGGTTCTGCACCGTGAGCGGTGTCGCACCGAAGCGGCGGATCGAGACCAGTGGCCCATCTACCGCCAGCGGCGGGATGATCGCGTTGACGCGCGAGCCGTCAGGCAGGCGCGCATCGACCATCGGACTCGACTCGTCGACGCGGCGGCCGACGCGCGAGACGATCTTCTCGATGATCTTCATCAGGTGGGCGTTGTCGTGGAAGGCGATGTCGGTGAGCTCGAGGCGGCCGCGCCGTTCGACGTACACCTTGTTGTGCGTGTTGACCAGGATGTCGGACACGGTCGGATCGTTCAACAGCGGCTCGAGCGGGCCGAAGCCCAGCATCTCGTGCTGGATGTCGAGCACCAGGTTATGGCGCTCCTGCTGGTTCAGCACGATGCGTTCTTCCTCGACGATGCGCTGCACCAGCAGCGCCAGCTCGTGCTTGAACTGCTCGGTGGTCAGGCGCTTCAGGCGCTCCAGATCGATCCTGTCGAGGATCAGCTGGTGCATCGTCTTTTTCAGCTCCTGGTAGGCGTGCTGGGCTACCGCAGGCATGGCTTGGTATTGGCGTTCCTCGTCCGTTCCGGACAGGCGCTCGCGCAGGGACATGGACGGCTCCTTGGACAGTTAATAATCGCCTTCGCCGCGTCCGAACAGGCGGTCGAACAGACCGCCCCTGGATTCGACGATACGGCGCTCGGTCACGATCTCGACCAGGTCGGCCAGGCTGCGCGCGGCGGCGCTGCCGCGTGCCAGCTGCAGCACCGGGATGCCCTGGTTGACCGAATCGGTGACGGCAACGTAATCATTGGGAATGGTGTGCAGCACCTCGGCGCCGAGCGCCGCGTTCAAGTCCTGCAGGCGCAGCTTGCCGCCTTTTTCGTAACGGTTGACGATCAGCCGGATCTGGTCGGTGAGGTAGCCGAGCGAACGGAAGATATCCAGCAGGCGTCGCGCATCGCGGATGTCGGGCAAGGCCAGCTGCAGCACCGGATAGATCGCATCGGTGCTGTCGAGCGCGCGCAGCGAAACCGCGTCGATCTGGCGCCCGACGTCGAGCAGGATGTAATCGTAATGCTGACGCGCGACACGCAGGATGGTGTCGATGTGCTCGGGCTTGGCCTCGCTGGTCTGGCCGGGATCGTCCGCGGCAGCCAGCACGCCGAAGCCGGGTGCCACGTGCACCAGGCACGAATCCAGGAACGGGCCGTCGATACGCGCGATCTGCTGGCAGACGTCGGCCAACGTCATGACCGGCTTCTGGTCCGAGACGTATAGCGTGGCATCGCCGAACTGGCGGTGCAGGTCGATCAACAGTACCTTCTTGTCGGCCAGGGTCGCCAGCGCGTAGCCGAAATTGGTCGAGATGAAGGTTGCGCCGCTACCGCCCTTGCAGGCGATGAAGGCCAGTACCTTGCCGTCGTGGACCGACGCCACACCGGCGCTGGCGGCGATGCGGTCGATCGCTTCGTGCAGGGCGCTGTGCAGCAACGGCAGTTGCAGCACCTCGCGCACACCGACTCGCATGGCGCGTATCAGGATCTCGGGATGGTGGTTATCGGTCAGCAGCATGAAATGCGCCGCTGCGTAATGGCGAGTCAGCCGTTCCAGGAGGTCGCCGTCGGCGGCATCGGCGTCGCTGACGTCGACCACGACCAGCGCCGGCGCCTCCGCCAGCGGACGATCGAGCGCTTCACGCAAGCTGGCGCGGCTGGCGCCGACATTCAGCGGCGGCACGCGCGCCGCCCCTTGGGAGGCGATCTCCGCGTAAAGCTGGGTGTCGCGGCTGATCAAGAGGGCTTTCATCGGGTTCCTCGGGGCGGCGGGCGATCGTATCGATGCTGGGTGCGGGCGGTGCTGCGTGCTCGGGCCGGAGCCACGCGCGCTGCATCACTGGGCGCCGTTCCCATTGACCAGCGAACGGTCGGCACTGGTATCCTTGTCCTTGAACGAACGCTGATAGCGCTCCTGGGCCGCGTGGGCGGCAACGCCGTCCACGCCGATGGCGGGATTGGCATTCGCCGACGCCGCCGGGTTGATGACTTGGGCAGAAAGATTAGCGCGCATGGCAGTACCGAAGTGGTCGTTGAAGCGCGGGGTCGAACTGCAGCCCTGCAGCGTCGTGCCCAGCAGCAGCGCCAGCGACACCGGCAGCACCGGCAGATTGCGTCGGATCGTCATTCTCGCCTCCTATTTCAGTTCGAAGCCGCCGCTGCTGTGCGACGCGGGCGGCACCAGCGCCGGCGCGGACTGGGCGGCGCTGGTGGTTTCGGGTGCAGGACCATCCAGCCGTCCGCCGAGCAGGATCGCGCCGCGCGACGGCACGCCGATCTTGTCGGTCGGCAGTTCATAGCCTGCACCCGGCAGCGGCTTGACCAGGCGCGCGGTGATCACGAATACCAGTTCGGTGCGGTCCTGCTGGTAGTCGGTGCTGCGGAACAGCGCACCCAGGATCGGCACTTCGCCAAGTACCGGCAAGCCTTTCAGGTTGGACACCAGGTTGTTCTTGACCAGGCCGCCGATCGCGAAGCTCTGGCCGTCGTACAGCTGAACAGTGGTGCTGGCGCGGCGCGTGGTCACGACCGGCAGCACTGCCACGCCATTGAAGCCGTTGACCGAGATACCGATGCCGTCGCGCGACAATTCCGACACCTCCGGTGCCACGCGCAGGTTGATGCGGCCGCCGGAGAGCACGGTCGGTGTGAAACGCAGGCCGACACCGAACTCCTTCTCGGCCAGCGTGACCCGGTTGTTATCCTGGGCTACGGGTATATAAAATTTGCCGCCCGCGAGGAAAGTGCCTTCCTGACCGCTGATCGCCATCACGTTCGGTTCGGCCAGGATGCGCACCAGGCCGTCCTGGCGTTCGGCCGCGGCTTTGACGCCGTTAGTGACACCTTTGGTGGCGTTGAGGGTACTGCTGGCTTTCCCGGTGATGAAATCCGTTGCCAGCGTCGCGGCCCAGCTGCCGGAACCGAAACGCCAGGCGGCGCCGGCTTCCAGGCGCTCGAGCAGGGTCTTGGACACTTCGGCGACCTTGACCTCAAGCTGGACCTGCTGCGGGGCGCTCACGTTGAGCAGGTTGACGATGCGGGTGCTGGCCGCCTGGGTGGCGCTGGCGCTGGCATCCTTGGATTCGGTTTCTTCCTTGTCAGGCTTGGGCACGGCCAGTGCGCGCAAGGGCCGGCGTACGTAGGCGTTTGCCAGTTCGACAACCCGCGAGGCGGCGGCGGCGTCGCTCACGCTGCCACTCAGGACCAACGTGTCGGCTGCCGCCATGACCTTGATGTCGCGCTCTTCGGGCATGACCGCCGCCAGCGTGGCCTGCAGCGGTGCGGGATCGATCGCAACCGTGATGTCGAGCATGCTGCACACGCCGCTGCGGCCCTGCACGATCATGTTGGTGGTGCCGACGTCGACGCCGGCGATATACAGCGTGTCCGGTGCCACCAGTAACGCCTGCACCACGGCCGGATTGCCGACGCTGCGGTGCTGGACTGCTTCGGGCAGGCGCATCAGGCTTGACTTGCCGACCTGCAGGGTCAGCTGGGCCGGCTTGGCGGCCGTACCCTGGCAGTTCGGGCCAACCTCGGTTCGCGCCGGCGCCGCCTGGGCCGTCTCGTCCGCGTTCTGCGCCTTGGCCTTGGCTGCGCACGCGGGTCCGGCGGTCGCCAGAACCAGGCCGGCGGCGACCAGGCAGCGGAACATCGGTGTTTGCATCAGGCTTGCGTTCATGGCCTCACCCCGGGATAGATTCAGAAGCATTCCTGCGTCATGCGCAGACCGTTCAATACGCTGACGCAATCGCGCCGCACTGGTGCCGTCGCCTTGACCACCACCGGACGCGGTGCCGCGGCCGGCCTGAGCACGGGCTTCGGCGCCGGCTTCGGCGGCACCGGCGTTGCCGGCGGCAGCAGCGTCACCTTGGTGGCACCCTCGGTCGCCGCCGACTGCGGGTCGACCTGGTTGCGCAAGGCCAGCGACAGCGTGCCGACACTGCGCGCCAGGTCGAGTTTTTCGGCCTGTTCCGGCGTGACTTCGAGCGTGACCGCATTGACGACCTTCGGTTTGGTCTCGTCACGGCTGACTTCCTGCGCGACCGCCAGTACAAGAATCCGTTCCAGCACGATCTTCGAAATGCTCTGCTCGCGTCCTTCGGCGCCGGGCTGCATGTCCTTCTGGGTGCTGACGATGATGTCGACATAGTTGCCCGGCAGCGCGAAGCCGGCAACGCCGATCACGTCGTTGACGCGCACCGTGATCGCACGCTTGCCTTCGGTGATCAGGGCGGACAAACCGCCCAGGGTGCCGGCCGGCGCCAGCTTGGCTTCGGTGACCGGTTCGCCCATGACCAGGTTGCTCTTGAGGACACGGCCGTTCAGCCGTTGCGGATCGGTGAACGCGTCTTTCGGCAAGCTGCCGGACGGCCACTCGGTCAGCTTGAACATCTCGGGCGCGAGGCGCTGGCCGAGGCTGATGTCGGCACTGGCCACCAGGATGCGGCCGTTCGCGCCGCCCGGCTGGGTCAGCAGCCAGCGCGATGCGAACACCACCGCGGCGAGGCCGAACAGGATGGCAACTACCATCAGGATGAGAGCACGCTTGTTCTTCATTCAAGCCTCCACGTCGCCGGCAATGAACATACTGCGCCAGGCCTGCTCGACTGCTGCCGTCGTCAGGCGCGCCTCGCTGCCGGCAAAGCCGGCGAAATCGGCGACCCGGTCCAGCAGTTCGCCTGGGTAGCAGGCCAGCAGCGCACGCCCGGACTGCGGATGCAGGCGCTCGACCAGGTAGTCGGCCGCGCCTTCGTCGTAGTCGATGCGGCGCAGCCGGCATTGGCGCCGCAGCAGGGTGCGATAGGCATTCGGTGACCACGCCCCAATGGCGGTCTTGTAGCCGATGCGGCGCAGTGCGGCATCGTCGAACACCATGGCCGGATTCAGGTTGGTCGCGAACACGACGGCAGCGTCGAACGGCACGATCTCGGTCTGGCCACCCTGCAGCGCCAGCTGGTCGGTGCCGGCATCGAGCGGGCCGATGAAACGGTTGAGCAGCTCGGCGGCCGGCATGCGCTGGCGGCCGACGTCGTCGACCACCAGCATGCCGTTGTTGGCCTGCAGGTGCGGCGGCGCGTGGTACACCCCCTGTTCGGCGTCGTAGCGCAGCTCGAGCGTCTCGCGGGCCAGCTCGGCGCCGACGTGGACCAGCGGCCGTTGCGACACCGCCCAGCGGGCATCGCTGCTGCGGCGCTCTTCCTGGGTGCTGCCGCGCGCCGACGGCGGGGGTGCAACGTGGATGGCAGGATCGAACAGGCGGATCACCTGGCCACTGACGATCAGGGCATGCGGCACGGCGATCGCCCCGGGCAACAGGCGCCCGAGTTTGCATGCCAGCTGGGTCTTGCCGCTGCCCGATGGGCCATACAGCAGCAGCGAACGCCGTGCGTACAGCGCGGCGCCCAGCGTGGCGCGCGCATCCGCTGTCAGGCCATCTTCGCCGAGCACGGCCGCAAGCTGGGCAGGGGTAATGCGCTCGGCATCGGCATGGCGCAGCGCCTGGCGTTCGACCATCGCACGGTAGGCCGCCAGCGTCACTGGCGCCGGTCCGACGTAGCGGCAACGCGCGAGCGCGTCAGCGGCGGTGCGCTGGCCGATCGGGGTCAACTGGTACTGCATGTCGATATCGGATTCGCCGCACCAGGCGACGTCCACCTGCTGCTCGGCGATCAGCGGGTTGAGCACCTCGCGCAGCACGCTGATCGAGAGACGCAGCTTGCCCGCCAGGAGCGGCAGCGGCGCCTTGCCGCTGGCCTCGATCGCCTTGAGCACCAGGTCGGCCACGAAGCGCGGCTCGAGGCCGGTGTCGCGCACGGTCTTGGCCTGGCGCGGCAAGATCGGCATGACGTCCGATGCGTCCGCCATACTGCCCTGGAGCGTGCGCGAGGCCGTCGCGGTATTGCCTGTCGATAGCGTTTCAAACATCGGAATCCCCTAGAAACCTTCATGTTTTCTGAAAGAGGTCGGATTGATTCTAGCGACCGCCTTCCAGTCCGCCCTTGCGCTTTGCCAAAGGCAGACTCAACCGTAGTGACGAAGCAGGACCGTGATCGTGCCGACCGCGATGGCCAGCCCATATGGAATGGAACCGGCGCTCTGCTGGAGCGGCATGTCGGTCATATGGATGCCCGGTACCATGAAGCCGGATAACAGGTAGCGGATGTTGGTAAAGGCCAGCCGCAGGCGGCCATTCATCAGCACGACGCACAGTGACATGACGCCGCCGACGCACCACGTCAGCACGGCGACCTCGAATGCTTCCTCGGGGCCAATGAATGCCCCCGCAACGGCGATCAGCTTGACGTCGCCGGCCGCCATGCCGCGCAGCAGATAAAACGGCAGAAATATCGCGAAGCCGACCCCCATGCCGGAAAATGCTTTCAGCACGGATTCGCCAGGGCTTGCAGAGAGCAGATGCAATAAGAGGGCACAAGCCAGGCCGGTCAGCAGCAACCGGTTGGGAATGCGGCGCGTTGCCAGATCATTGATGGCAGCAATACAAACCAGCAAAAGGAGACTCAAGTCCAGATATGGTTCGATTGGCATAGCATCCTCGAAACAAAAAAGCCCTCCGGGCCGAATGTCCCGGAGGGCAAGTGCTACTTACTTATTCTGGAGCGCAGTGCTGATCTCCCCGAACAAAGTCTTCAGATCGCCACCCACGGTTTTGGCGGCACCGGCGATCACCACGCCGATCAGTGCAGCGATCAGGCCGTACTCGATCGCGGTCACACCGTTTTCGTCAGCAACGAAGGTTTTGACTGCAGACATGAAGTTGCTCATAACGTACTCCCATATGGTAGGTTGATGAAACACTGACCGGAGGGCGCTGACTGCGACAACTGCGCTTCTTGCGACTGGCTGCTTCGCGTTCCGTGTCAGTGAGTTCACTATAA